>Ga0209554_1000432_pt1 | contig 35837 bp, 35 predicted proteins | sample MarorgKNORR_S2LV_5_FD_188221 | JGI IMG/M metagenome (GOLD analysis project Ga0209554, IMG submission 188221) | Marine microbial communities from the Southern Atlantic Ocean, analyzing organic carbon cycling - Bottom_A/KNORR_S2/LV (SPAdes) (version 2) | ecosystem: Environmental > Aquatic > Marine... | reverse complement strand
TGGCTCCTCGGGCAGGACTCGAACCTGCGACCAATTGATTAACAGTCAACTGCTCTACCAACTGAGCTACCGAGGAATGTAAAATCAGAACTTACTTTTTTTTTTATCTAACACAACTCTTTTTTTTGGAGGCAACGCCCGGAATCGAACCGGGATACAAGGATTTGCAATCCTCTGCGTAACCATTCCGCCACGTTGCCATACAAATAGATAATAAATCAATTTGATGGTTGTTTTTATAATTGATTTTATCAATTAATCTATAATTTTCTCTTTAATTTCATTATTGTTTATTCAAAAAATTAATTTATAAACAAAAAAAGAAACTTATGAGTTCTAATAAATATATTCATTCTGAGGTCGAAAGTAAAATTTATTCCTATTGGGAAAAAAACAGTCTTTTTAAACCAAAAAAAAATAAAAAAAAATTTTCTATAGTGATACCACCACCAAATATAACAGGACGTTTGCATATGGGTCATGCTTTAAATAACTCAATTCAAGATCTTTTGACTCGATATCATAGAATGAACAACTATGAAACTTTATGGCAACCAGGAACAGATCATGCTGGGATAGCTACTCAAGCAATTGTTGAAAAAAAATTAGAAAATGATGGTGTTAAAAAAAATGATTTAGGTAGAAAAAAATTTATTGAAAAAGTTTGGGATTGGAAAAATGAATATGGAGGAATAATTATAAATCAACTAAAAAAACTGGGATGCTCTTGTGATTGGTCGAGAACAGCTTTCACAATGGATGAAAATTTATCAAAATCTGTTTTAAAAGTATTTGTAGATCTTTATAAAAAAAAAATAATTTATAAATCAAAAAAACTTGTAAATTGGGATACTGTATTGAAAACAGCAATCTCAGATTTAGAAGTAGATCAAAGAGAAGTTAATTCCAAACTATATCATATTAAATATCCTATTGATGGAACTGAAGATTTTATAACTATCACAACTACTAGACCTGAAACTATGCTTGGAGATACTGCTGTTGCTGTAAATCCAAAAGATAAAAGATATAAACGAATGGTCGGGAAAAATGTAACATTACCTCTAGTTGGTAGAAAAATAAAAATAATAACTGATGAATATGCAGATCCAGAGCAAGGAACTGGAGCTGTTAAAATTACACCTGCTCATGATTTTAATGATTATGAAGTTGGGATGAGAAATAAACTTAAAATATTAAATGTTTTTACTGAAGACGGTAAAATTAATGAAAACGCACCAAATAAATATGTAGGCCTAGATAGATTTGTTGTAAGAAAAAAAATTTTAGAAGAACTTTCAACTAAAGGCTTGTTAATAAAAAAAGAAAATATAAAAAACACAGTTCCTTATGGAGATAGATCTAATTCAGTTATAGAACCTTTTTTAACTGAACAGTGGTTTGTTGATGCAAAAAAATTATCAATTAAAGCAAAAAGAATAGTTAAGGCAAAAAAAACAATTTTTTTTCCTGAGAATTGGTCAAAAACATATTTTCAATGGATGAACAATATTGAGCCCTGGTGTATCTCTCGACAATTATGGTGGGGGCATCAAATACCTGCTTGGTATGGCCCTGATAAAAAAATTTTTGTAGCCATAAATAAAGAAGAAGCAAAAAAACTTGCAAAAAAATATTATAAAAAAGAAGTCGATCTAGTTCGAGATCTTGATGTTCTAGATACTTGGTTTTCATCTGGACTTTGGCCATTTGCTACACTTGGATGGCCATCAAAAAATGATTATTTAAAAAAATTTTACCCTACATCAGTTTTAGTAACTGGCTTTGATATTATTTTCTTTTGGGTTGCAAGAATGATTATGTTTGGAATGGAATTTATTAACAAAGAACCTTTTAAAGATATTTATATTCATGGTTTAGTTAGAGATGAAAAAGGACAAAAAATGTCTAAGTCGAAAGGAAATGTAATTGACCCATTAGAATTAATCGAAAAATATAGTGCTGATGCTTTGAGATTTACTTTACTTTCTATGGCATCGCCAGGAAGAGATGTTAAATTATCAGAGGATAGAGTTAAAGGTTACAGAAATTTCTTAAATAAATTATGGAATGCAAATAATTTTTTAATTCAGAACAAGTGTGTATTTAATAATATTAAAAAAGTTCCCAAAACTAAAATAAACATAAATAAATGGATTTATTCCGAATTATTAGAAACAAAAAATATTGTAGAAAAAAATATCAAAGAATATCGTTTTGATGAAGCAGCTAGAAGTGCTTATCAATTTGTATGGCACTCATATTGTGATTGGTATTTAGAACTTTCGAAAACAATACTTTATTCAAACAACATGACCGCAATTAAAGAAGTAAGAGAAATAGCAAGTTTTGTATTTAAAGAAATACTAGTATTAATGCATCCTTTTATACCTTTTGTTACTGAAGAGATATGGCTTAAAAATAAATTAGACAATTCAGGCAAAAACTATCTAATGTTTTCTAATTGGATTGCAGGAAAAATCAAAAAGGATAATGATTTTAAAGAAGTTGAAAAAGTAATTGATATAATCACACAAATCAGATCTTTTAAAAATGAATTAAATATAAATCCAGGCTCATATATTGATATTTCGTTAGTTAAAATTAATAAAAAAAGCAAAGAATTTTTAAAAAATAATGAAATTGTATTAAAAAAACTTGGGCGTATTAATAATATCTTTGATAATGAATCTAGCAAGGCTTCAGCATCTTTAGTAATAGGTGGCGACGTATTTAAGCTTTATTTTGAAGAAAATGTGGATTTAAATTTAATCAAAGAAAATTTGATTAATAAACAAAGAAAATATGAGAGTGAAATTCATAGGATTCAATCAAGATTAAAAAATAAGAACTTTGTTGACCGTGCACCGAAACATATTGTTGATCAGGAAAAAACTAACTATACTAATCTGAAAAACGGTATTAAAAAAATATCTCTAACTGTTAAAAGTTTATAATGATTAAATTTAATAAAAAAAAATTACCAAGTAGACATACATCGTTGGGACCCGATAAAGCTCCTCAAAGATCATTCTATTATGCTATGAACTTGACTGAAAAAGATATAGCAAAACCTTTTGTTGGTGTTGTTTCTACATGGAATGAAGCAGCTCCTTGCAATATTGCACTTATGAGACAAGCGCAATCTGTCAAAAAAGGTGTAAAATCCTCAGGTGGAACACCTAGAGAATTTTGTACAATCACGGTAACGGATGGAATCGCAATGGGACATGAAGGAATGAAATCTTCATTGATATCGAGAGATATTATAGCTGACTCAACTGAATTAACAGTAAGAGGGCATTGTTATGATGCTTTAGTAGGAGTTGCAGGTTGTGATAAATCATTACCAGGTTTAATGATGGCAATGGTCAGATTGAATGTTCCTAGTGTTTTTATTTATGGTGGATCTATTTTGCCAGGTAAATTTAATGGAAAAGATGTAACCGTGGGTGATGTTTTTGAAGGAGTTGGAAAATACTCTTCAGGTAAAATGACAGCGAAAGCTTTAAAAAAACTAGAATTAAAAGCATGTCCTGGTGCCGGCGCTTGTGGAGGGCAGTTTACCGCAAACACCATGGCATGCGTATCTGAAGCTATTGGATTGGCGTTACCTTATTCTGCAGGTACCCCAGCTCCATATAAACAAAGAGATAAATATGCTTTGCAAAGCGGTAAAACTGTAATGAATTTATTAAAGAAAAATATTAGACCAAGAGACATTGTAACCAAAAAAGCTTTAGAAAATGCTGCGACAATTGTAGCTGCTACTGGCGGATCAACAAATGCAGCTTTGCATTTACCTGCTATTGCAAATGAAATTGGAATTAAATTTGATTTAATGGATGTTGCAAAAATATTTAAAAGAACTCCTTATCTTGCTGATCTTAAACCAAGCGGAAAATATGTTGCAAAAGATATGTGGAAAGCTGGTGGTGTTCCAATGTTACTTAAAACACTTCTTGATGGAGGATATATCCACGGTAATTGTATGACTGTAACAGGAAAAACTATGAGAGAAAATCTAAGAAAAATTAAATTTAATTCCAAACAAAAAGTTATGAGAAAGTATAATGATCCTTTATCACCTGATGGTGGCATTGTTGGATTAAAAGGAAATCTTGCCACAGAGGGTGCAATTGTCAAAATTACTGGATTGAAAAAATTACAATTTACTGGAAGAGCAAGATGTTTTGATACTGAAGAGTCAGCTTATAGCGCTGTACTAAAGAAAAAATACAAAGATGGAGACATTATAATTATAAGATATGAGGGACCTAGAGGTGGTCCTGGAATGAGAGAAATGTTACAAACAACAGGTGCCATCTACGGACAAGGTAAGGGAGAAAAAGTTGCACTAATTACAGATGGAAGGTTTTCGGGAGCAACAAGAGGTTTTTGCATAGGCCACGTAGGACCTGAAGCTTCAGTAGGAGGACCGATAGCGCTAGTTAGAAATGGCGATATTATCGACATAGATGTTAAAAAAGGAAAGATTAATGTTCGACTATCAAAAAAAGAATTAGCTAATAGACGTAAAAAATGGAAACCTAGAAAAATGAATTTTGGAAATGGTACTTTATGGAAATATGCTCAAACAGTTGGTCCCGCGTATTTGGGAGCTGCTACTCATCCAGGCGCTAAAAATGAGGTTAAAATCTACGCTGACATTTAATGAAAATTAGACCTGTTATTTTATGCGGTGGAGCAGGGACAAGGCTTTGGTCTAATCAGAAAAATCACCAAGCAAAACAATTCGTCAATTTCGGTGGCTGGACTTTAATTCAAAAAACTTTAGAAAGAGTTAAAAATCCTATATTCGACTACCCAATAATAAGCACAAACCGTAAATATTTAAAACAAGTAAGATTTCATTTGAGAAAAAGCAAAGTAAAGAAATACAAAATTATTCTAGAACCAGCAAAAAAAAATACTGCACCAGCTATGTTAGCTTCTGCTCTAATCAAAGATATACCTAATGATCAGCCATTGATGTTTTTTCCAGCAGATCATTTATTTGAAAAAACGTCTATCTTTAATAAAGCAATTAATAAAAATAAAAAAAATTTAAATAATAAAAATATATTTATATTTGGTATTAAACCGACAAATCCCTCTAGTGAATATGGTTATTTTTTAACAAAAAAAATTAATAAAAATATAAACAAAGTCACCAAGTTTATTGAAAAACCAAATAGACCTAAAGCAAAACAATTAATAAATAAAAAAGGCTATTGGAATTCTGGAATGTTCTATTTAAGAAAAGATTCAATAATTAATAACTTTAAAAAAAATCAACTAAAAACTTATAGTTGTTGTTTAGATTCCGTAAATAAAGCAAAATTAAAAAATAATACTTATTATCTAAACAAAGCATCATTTATCAAATCTGAAGAAAAATCTTTTGATTATGCAATTTTAGAAAAATCAAAAGAAATAAACGCAATAAAATTGGATATTCCTTGGTCAGATCTTGGTAGTTGGAGAGAAATTTCAAAAATTTACAATAAAAATAAAGCAAAATATTTTAAAAAAAAGAATGTATATAATAAACCTTGGGGTAGATATGTTAATTTATTTAAAGGGAAAGCCTTTTTAGTTAAAGAGTTAACCGTTAACTCAAAATCTTCGATTAGTCTTCAAAAGCATCATTATAGATCAGAGCACTGGCTGATAACTCAAGGTAATCCAAAAATAACTATTAATAAAAATAAATTTTTTAAAAAAGAAAATGAATCAGTCTTTATCCCGACTGGTGCTATTCATAGAATAGAAAATTACTTTAAAAAGCCTGTAAAAATTATCGAAGTACAAACTGGGTCAATTTTACGTGAAAGTGATATTGTACGATATCAAGATATTTATGGCCGAACAAAATAACCTAAGTTTTTGTAGAGTACATCTCTAAACATTGTGAAAAAAAAACGCCTAAAAGCTTAATGTTATGATTCATAATTGATAATAGTTTTTTCGATTCATCAGAATTATTCAAATCATCAGAAGCATATCTTTTAAATTTATCCTTTTTGAGCATTCCAATTTTTTCTAAATGAACAATTTTTCTTAAAACTGTTGTTCTAGGAACTTTTGTAATTTCAGCAATGGATGTAACATTTAAACCAAAAGTATTATTTATAGAATTCATTTTACCAAAAATATCTTTTGATTTCGTCGCTTCTTCCTTCTCTTTTATTTTAGAAGTTGTATTTAATTTACAAAGCAAAAATATAAAAATTGATTCAATATCTACTAAAGTTTTCATCTTAGCAAAGTAAGATATTTGAAAGTCTAAAAACTTTGTTAAATATAGCAAAAATTTTTCTTCCACATCTTTTTTTATTTGTTCCTTACTTACTTCTTTTACAAAAAATCCACTACGGCTAAAAAACACTGAAAATTTTGATAAAAATTTACTTAAATTTTCAATTTGCACATCAATAATTTTTTTCTCAAATATATCTGTATTTAATGTAAATAATTTATTTTTTTTATCTAAAATTATCAGTTTGTCTTTAATTAGTTTTTCTTTTTTCCTTCTTACTGTTTCTCGCGGAAGGTTAATAATTGATGAAATTTCTTTAATTTTAAAAGTTGAAGCTGGTAATCTAAAATTTTTTTTTTGATAAAAATAGTTTAATGAAATTTTATCTTTAGAATTAATTTTATTAAATTTATTTTTGTAAATTTGAGACGTTAAAACCATTGCAACTAGGGAGGCATCCAGATCATTATAAATTAGATTCAGAGATGCTAAATATTCTGTCTGCATTTCAAAGAAATCGGGCATCAAATGTGAGTAATTTTGCTCAATTATTTTTGTCAGCTTTACTGGTTCGAATTTCATTGCTTTTTTTGATAAAAATATTATTGTCCATTTTGGGGAATTATTCAAACGATATGTTAAAAACTTCATGAATATAGTAACGGATATTTTTTTACCAATAGCTTTAGCTTTTATTATGTTTGCTTTAGGTCTAGGATTAACTGGAGCAGATTTTTTAAGAGTTATAAAGCAACCAAAAGATTTTTTTGTTGGAGCTATCAGTCAAATTATTTTACTTCCGGTTATTGCATTTGTTTTAGTTAAAATTTGGCCAATTTCACCCGAGCTTGCAATTGGTGTTATGATTATTGCTGCAGCACCTGGAGGAGTAACCTCCAATATACTAACTTCTTTTGCAAGAGGAGATGTTGCTCTTTCAATCTCACTTACGGCAATTATAAGCTTGCTAAGTGTAATAACAGTTCCTTTTATTATTGTAACTTCCTTAGGATTGTTGGGATCAGAAAATGTCTCTCAAAATATTTCATTAACTAGAATGGCTATTAGTATGTTTTTGATTGTAACAGTTCCTGTAATCATTGGAATAACATTTAGAAGATTTGCATCAAATGCGGCAATAAAATTTGAATCAATTGCTAAAAAAATTTCAATAGCATTATTTATAATTGTCTTGCTTGGAGCTATTTTGGCGGAGAAAGACAATATTGTTTCTTACTTTGCTGATGCTGGACTTATAACATTGGTATTAAATGTTGTAATGATGATTGTTGCTTTTTATGTTGCAAAATTACTTGGAACTGGAAATGCACAAAAAAAATGTATAGCTATAGAATGCGGCTTGCAAAATGGTACTCTCGCAATTTTCGTTGGCACAACATTATTTGGTGGTGGAGCATTTGTAATACCAGCAGCTACTTATAGTTTAATAATGTTTGCAACTTCTTTAATTTTTGTATTTTTTGTAAGAAATACTAATAATTAATCTTTTAAAATAATTCGTTAGGAATAATTATATAGTGAATGGCTAACACTATTCCAACCGATACACTTAAACCAAAGATCATTTTTATGAAGTCTTTTCCAATAAGTGGAAATACATATTTAAATTTATAATCCTTATTCATTGTAGAAATTGCTAATTCTCTTCCGCATAATAATCCTACAAATACCCATGTTGTAGACATTGGAAGATCGTTTAATTCCTTAAAGTAATAAAGTACAACAGCATAGATAGTATTAATTATAGTAGCAGATCTAGCATATCTAGTTCCTGTTTTATCTAAAACAACTTTTTGGATTCTCCCCCCGTGAATTTTAAAAATATAAAATAACAAAATACTAAAATAGATTAAAACTATAGCTAACTGAATAACGCTAAGTTCTCTTGGTAGATAAACAGCTATGTTAGCAACATCGTGCATTAACCAAGTTGCCCATAAGAATGCAGAAGTTACCCAAACTGAGTTACGCCAAAAACTAATTTTCCATTGCTCTGTAATTTCATCAAATTTCTCATTAATAAATTTTGAAATAACTATCCAACTGATGTAAGCTACAGCCGCTGCAATCCCATAGCCAACAACACTTTTCATTAGCATTTTTTCAAGAACAACTGTTGAGGCAAAAGCAGATAAGACTAAGAATGTGGTTGATACAGGTATCCCAATTCTTGTTAATAATAGAAGTATTCCTGGTGCAACAGCGTGATACCATTGAACCTCTTGGTAAGGTATTCTTGTTAATCTTCCATAGGATATATCACCACCATATTTCCACCATCCATACGCTATAGTAACAGCCATAGCAGCAGAAGCAGTCGAAGCAAGTGTATACCACTTAAACCACTTTTCTTTAGATGCGATAAACGTTCCTAATGTTTGAACAGAGTCATTTGCAATTACAGACCATCCAGCTAGCCCAAATCCAATTATTGTATAAATTAATGTGAGTTCCAAATTTTTTCTAGTTATAGTTTAATTTTAAATTCATCGGAATCTTATTCTCAGCATCCATTTAATATGGAGAGTTAGTCTAGTCCACGTCTAAATTTATTAATTTTTCTTTTTCTAGAGTTGATTCATCGATCAATATATTATTTTATATTTTTGTCTAGAGGTTATAGTGTAACAATAATGGATAATTTAATTCAAGAGATAGTTTGGTTACAAGACAAAGGATGGCTTAGAGGTTTCATTTTTGGCTTGGTCCACACAATAATTCCGCTTATAGGTTTTTACTCTGGCTGGAGTATTAATAGAATGTTAAAGATATTATCAAATGGTTACCTTGCTGGGATTATAGGTGTTGTTGTTGCTCATGTGATAGCAGATTATATAGCTGCTACATTAGATCCAAATTTGAGAACAGCTGCAATAGGTATTGTTCTTGGTGGTTTAGTTCCTTTAATTGTTATTCCATTTCTTGATAAATATGTTGTTAAAAGCAAACATCATATTGCAATTGGTGACCATGAAGATCTTAAAAAAGATCTTAAAGCTAAACACAAATAATATATTTTTCATTTATGTAAATAATTTAATGCCCATTCTTACAGCTACAAATAAAACGAGAACTGCAGTAACCAAAGCCAATATACGAGTGGGAAGCATTTTTAAATTTAAGAAGTTACCTAACTGGCCACCTACTAGAACAGCCAATAACAAAAACCAGTAATTTGATATCTCGATTAACACTACATTTTTTGTTAATTGACCTATAATTCCTGATAAAGAATTAATTAATATAAATAAAGAAGCAGCAGTAATTATATGTTTTGGTTTACCAGCTCTAATTAAAAATAGTATAGGACTTAAAAAAATTCCACCTCCTATACCAACAATACCTGATATAAAACCCAATAAACTTCCTATAATTATTGATACTGTTATTGGTACTTTTTTGTAATTTCCTTCATCGTCATCGTATAACTTAAATTTAAATAATAATAACAGGCCAGCAACTGCTAAAACTAAAAAAAGCAGTATTTCAAATAATCTTTTTTCAATTGGTAATGAACCTCCAATATAAGCAAAAGGTATGGAACCAATTAAATATGGGATTAATAATTTTAAATTTAGGTTTCCTGCTCTTATATAATTAAAGCAATTGCCGGAGACGACAATAATATTGCAAGATAAGGCAATTATCGGGAATATAAAGTAGGGTACACCCCACAACAAAAGAAAGGCCAAATAAGTTGATCCACCACCAAAACCAACACTTGAGTACAATGTTGCTGTTATAATAAATAATATTGATAGTATAATCATCTTTTACTAATTTAATTATATGAATACTATTTCTTTGTCACTAGATGAAATTTATCAATTAGCAAACAAAACGTTGTTAGCTAATGGTTGTGATGAGGAAAATGCAAATATTTTATCTGATACTATAATGCGAGCTGAAAGAGATGGATCTCTGTCGCATGGATTATTTAGATTACCTGCTTATGTTGCTGCATTAAAAAGTAAAAAAGTTAATGGTAAAGCTAGACCTGAAGTTAAAAAAATTTCTTCAAGTGTTATAAAAGTTTTGGGCAATCATACGTTTGCACCAATGGTTTTAAAAGTTGGCTTACCTGAATTAATCAAACTTGCAAAAGAAAGTGGAGTTGCGGTATTGGCAATTACGAATTCGCATCATATGGCGGCTATGTGGCCAGAAACAGAAGCTATAGCAGAAGAAGGTTTAGTGGCATTTGCATGCACATCTTATAAACCAATGGTAGCACCCGCTGGTGCCAAGAAAGCATTGTTTGGAACAAATCCAATTTCATTTGCTTGGCCAAGACCAGGAAAGACACCAGTAGTTTACGATATGGCAACTGCAGCAATGGCTCTGGGTGAAGTTCAAGTTGCAGCAAGAGAAGGGCATAAGGTTCCAATTGGTACTGGTTTAAATAAAGATGGAAAAGAAACAACAGATCCAAAAGAAATAGCAAAAGGAGGAGTGTTACTTCCTTTTGGTGGATACAAAGGTTCTGCTATAGCAATGATGGTTGAATTATTGGCCGGGGCACTTGTAGGAGAAAATTTTAGCTATGAAACAGCTGCAAAAGATAATAATGATGGTGGCCCACCAGGCGGAGGAGAATTTATTTTAGCCATATCTCCTGAAAAAATTGCAGGGCCTGCTTGGGATAAACATTCAAATGAGTTTTTCGAAAAAATGAAATCCATGGAAGGTGTTAGGCTCCCTGGTGAAAGACGCCATAAAAATAGATTAGACAAAGGTCCAAGAAATATTAATGAAGAATTAGTAAATAAAATTAAATCTTTAAGCTAATTCTAATTCAATAGGAGTATGGTCAGATGGTTTTGTTTTTCCTCTAGGCTGTTTATTGATTTGAACATTTTTTATATCATTTAAGACTGTATTTGATACTAAAAAATGGTCTATTCTCATACCATTATTTTTTTGCCAATCACCATGCATATAGTTCCAAAATGTGTATCCTTCTTTTTCACCATTAATATGTCGATAAGCATCGTGAAACCCTAAGTTAATTATTTCTCTGAGTTTTTTTCTAATTTCCAATTTAAATAATGCATCATCTTCAAAACTTTTTGGGTTATAAACATCTTCAGGAGTAGGGATTATGTTAAAATCACCTCCTAAAATAATATTTTCATTTATCTTAGATAGGTTTTTTAACAATTTAATTAAATTATCTAACCAATTTATTTTATAGATATATTTTTCTGTACCTACAGGATTTCCATTTGGAGTATAAATATTAATAAGTTGGATATTTTTCATTTTAAAAGATACTTCACCACTGATTATTCTTGATTGTTTGAGTTCATCTTTTGTCAAATCATTTTTGACATTTTTAATCTTTTCTTTAGACAAAATAGCAACACCATTGTAGCTTTTTTGACCAAAAACATGACAGTCGTAATTTAATTTCTTAAAATCATCATAAGGGAAATTTTGATTTTCTGTTTTAATTTCCTGCATCATAATAATGTCAGGAGAAAATTTTTTTAAATAGTCAGTGATATTTTCTATTCTTGCTCTTATCGAGTTAACATTCCAGGAACTAATAATCATTAAAGAGAGAAAGAAACACCACAGCCGCAAGAAGACTTGCTTTGTGGGTTAGAAATCTTAAAAGAATCTCCTATTAATTCAGACGCATAATCAACTTCAGAGTCTTTTAAAAGATCAGCTGACGTTTTATCAATAAGGATATTATTAAATTTCAAATCTTCATCTTTAGGGTTTTTATCAAAAGAAAAATCATACTTAAAACCTGAACAGCCTCCACCTTTAATAGCGATTCTAAAAAAAGATCCTTTATCCTTTTGAGATAATAGATTGTTAATCTGTTTTATTGCTTTATCTGTAAATTTAATTTCTTTATTCATATAACAACACTTATATTACTAATATAGTATTAATTTATTCAAATTAAAGTATGAAAAAATTCTCAAATTTAGGCTTATTTAGAAGCAAAGGGCGTGTTTTTAAGGAATCTAATAATCAATATCGAACACCATTTCAAAGAGATAAGGATAGAATTATTCATAGTGCATCATTTAGAAGGTTAAAACATAAAACGCAAGTATTTGTGAATACCGAAGGCGATCATTACAGAACGAGAATTACACATTCGATTGAAGTTGCACAAATTGGTCGTTCCATAACAAGATATCTTAATTTAAACGAAGATCTTGCAGAGGCATTATGTCTTGCCCATGATTTAGGCCACACTCCTTTTGGGCACGCTGGTGAAGACGCTTTGAACGATTGCATGTCTAATCATGGAGGTTTTGATCACAATCTTCAAACTTTGAGAATTGTTATGTTTTTAGAAAACAAATATTTGAAATTTAGAGGTTTAAACTTAAGCATAGAAACATTAGATGGTTTATTAAAACATAACGGACCTGTACATAGCACTACTAAAATTAATGAAATTATTGGATTAAAAAATTTAAACAAAAAAATAATCTTCAAAAATTTTCCTTCTTTAGAAGCTCAAATTTCATCCATTTCAGATGATATTGCCTATAATAATCATGACATTCAAGATGGCATGAAAGCAAATTTATTTAAATTAAAAGATTTGATTGAAATAAACTTTTTTAAAGAAATTTATTTATCTCACAAAAAAAATATAAATAAAAATAATGATAATATACTAATATACCAAATTATAAGAGATTCGATTGATCTGATGGTTAAAGATTTAATTAAAAACACAATTCATAATTTAAAAAAAAGCAAAATTAATAATATCCAAAATGTTTACAACTCATCTAACCAAATAGTTTGTTTTTCAAATAAATTAAAAAATATCGAAAAAGAAATTAGGTTATTTCTTAGACAAAAAATGTATAACAATAAAAATATAATAATTAAGAATAACAAAGGAAAAAAGATAGTCAAAAAATTGTATAATTTAATATCTAAAAAACCCTATCAGTTTTTAAACAAACAACGGTTAAAAGAAAATAAAACTAGAGCCATAGCAGATTTTATATCCGGAATGACTGATAGATATGCAATTAACTTGTATAACAGTGCAAAATGAACATATTTGATATTTATTTAGACAAAATAAAAAAAATTATAATTGATCAAAATAAAAAAGGTATTCTTAAAATACCAGAAAATCTTGATTCAATAAATGTAGAAATCCCTCCTAAACAATTTGATAGCGATATCTCTACAAACGTATCTATGGTTTTAGCTAAAATTAATAAAACACAACCAATAGATTTAGCTAATAAACTTACTGAACTAATAAAAAAAGAAGATTTAAATATCCATAATATTGAAGTTGCTAAGCCTGGGTTTATCAATATTAAATTTAAACAAAATTTTTGGAATGAATTTCTTAAAGATATCATCAACAGCAAAATAATTTATGGATCAAGCAACGATCCAAAAAAATATAAATATTTAATAGAGTTTGTTTCCGCAAATCCAACGGGCCCACTTCATGTTGGTCATTGCAGAGGAGCTGTATTAGGAGATGTAATTTCGAATATTTTTAAATTTAACAATCATAATGTTGTTAAAGAGTACTATGTTAATGATTACGGAAATCAAATTATAACTTTTGTCAAATCTGTTTATTTAAGAATAAGAGAGATTCTTTACAAAGAAAAATTCCCCAATGACAATGCCGATCTTTATCCAGGCGATTATATAATAGAAATCGCCAACAATATTATTAAAGAAAATAAAAAATTAGATTTTACAAATTTTGATGCAATAACTGATAAACTTACCAAGTTATCTGTAGAACAATCCTTAAATTTTGTTAAGTCAAATCTTAACAATCTTGGTATTAAGCATGATAGTTTTGTTAGTGAGACAGATATAATAAATAAAAAAGAAGTAGAAAAAGTTGTTCAATTATTAAAAAACAAAAACTTTGTATATGAAGGAAAGATTGAGGCTCCGAAATTAGCAAATAAATCTGACTGGAATGAAAGAAATCAATTATTATTTAAATCAACTGATTTTGGAGATGACAAAGATAGAGCACTTCAAAAATCAAATAAAGCATGGACATACTTTGCAGGAGATGTTGCTTATCACAATCACAAGTTAAGTAGGAAATTTGACACTTTGATTAATATTTTAGGCGCTGATCATGCTGGCTATATCAAAAGAATAACTGCTGTTGTTGAGGCATTATCAGGTAAAAAAAATAAAATAAAATGTAAAGTCAGCCAACTAGTTAAATTAATTAAAGACGGAAAACCTTTTAAAATGTCTAAAAGAAAAGGTGATTACGTTACAGTTGAAGATTTAATTAATGAAGTAGGAAAAGACGCAACTAGGTTTATTATGCTTAACAGAAGTAGTGATGTAGAATTGGATTTTGATTTTACAAAAGTTAAAGAAAAATCAAAAGACAACCCTCTTTATTATGTTCAGTATTGTTACACGAGAATCTGTTCAGTATTCAGACATGTTAATAGAAATATTAATGATAAAATTAACGTTAAAAATTTTGATTTTAAATACTCTTCAGATGAAATTAAAATTTTAAAGAAAATTTCTGAATGGCCAAAATGTATTGAAGTATCTGCTAACAAGTTGGAACCCCACAGAATACCAGTTTATTTATATGAATTAGCTTCAGAGTTTCACTTTTATTGGAATATGGGAAAAGAAAAAGAAGAATTAAGATTCATCAGTAAAGAAAAAATATTATCCGATGAAAAACTAGTTTTTTTGAAAGCTATATCCACAGTAATTAAAACTGGCATGAATATCGTAGGTGTTGACACTCCAGAGAAAATGTAAATGAGAGAAGAATTAAAATATTTTCTTTATGTATCTACAATATTAGGATTTATAATTTTTGTAGGAACTTATTATTTTTCAGATAAAAATAAAAAAAATTCCTATAGATCAATCAAATTATATAACAACAAAATAATAAAATATAATGATGATTTAATAACATTAGAAAGTAATACTGAAAACATTATTGAATATGTTGAAAGCAATCTAAATAAAGACAAAAAAAAATATAGATTTTGGGAATTATTGAGTAATGATAAGGAATAGAAGAGCTTTTATTGTAGGTATAAAGTCAACAACATTGTCAAAAAAAGAAAAAACATTTTTAAAAAAATATAAGCCCTGGGGAGTGATTTTATTTTCTAGAAATATAAAGGAATTTAAACAAATTAAAAAATTAACTTCAGATTTAAGATTAATTTTTAAAGATAAAAAATATCCAATTCTAATAGATCAAGAAGGAGGAAGAGTTAATAGATTAAATAATTTAATAGAAGCTTCAATATTTACAGCTGAATATTTTGGAAATCTTTATAAAAAAAATAGATCTAAATTTTTTAATTATTATAAAGTATATATAAGCCAAGTTTCCTATCTCTTAAACGAAATAGGAATTAATATTAATACAGTCCCAGTACTTGATGTTAGAAAATCAAAATCTAGTAATATTATTGGCGATCGTTCTTATTCATCAATACCTAAAAATGTATCTAAGATTGGCGATTTATGCATAGAACAGTTTAATAAAGGAAGAGTAGCTACAGTAATAAAACATATTCCCGGACATGGTTTAGCTAGAGTGGACAGTCACAAAAAAACTCCAGTAGTAAAATATAAAGACAAATATTTATTTAAAAATGACTTTTCTTCATTCAAAAGAAAGAATTCTTTTTTTGCTATGACAGCGCATGTTATCTATAAAGATATAGATCCAATAAATACAGCTACTCATTCGCCAAAAATTATAAAATTAATAAGAAGCAAGATAGGCTTTAAAAATCTTATCATTTCTGACGACATTTCAATGAAAGCGTTAAATAACACAATTAAAATAAATACTTTAAAAGCTATATCTGCAGGTTGTAATTTAATTCTTCATTGTAATGCAAAATGCTCAGAAATGAGAATAGTTGCAGAAAATACACCACTAGTAGATAATTTTATAATTAAAAAAACATCACAATTTTATAATTTTTTAAGTTAATATTTGGCATGATGCAAACTGATTCAAATCAATTTAAAGTGAATTTAAATGCTTATTCAGGACCTTTAGACGTTCTGTTAGATTTAGCAAAATCACAAAAAGTTAACCTTGAAAATATTTCTGTTACAAATTTAGCAGATCAATTTCATGATTTTATAACTAAAGCTAAGGATTTAAATTTAGAGCTTGCATCAGAATACTTATTGATGGCGACATGGCTTACCTATTTAAAATCTAAATTATTGTTGCCCGAGACTGATGAAGAAGAGTTTAAAGTATTGGAAGTTGCAGAAAAATTGAAATTACAACTTAAAAAACTAGAATTAATTCGACTATTATCAGATCAAATGCTTAAAAGAAAAAGATTAGGACGTGAGATTTTTTTGAGAGGTATTAAAGGAAGAATTAAATCTATTTATAGTTCCAAATACTCATTAACTATATATGAACTTTTGAAGTCTTATTCCTCAACAATTATGAAAAGAGATTTCCAAAGAATAAATATACCAAAACTTCCAGTATTAACAACGGAAGATGGTATTAAAAGAATTAAGGAATTTTTTGGCAAACTAATTGACTGGAAAAATCTTAAAGATTTGCTTCCAAATGATTTTTCAGATGAAAAAAGCCAAAGAAAATCTGGCATAGCTGGATTATTTTCTGGCTCTTTAGAGTTAGTAAAAGAAGGAGATTTATCAATTAAACAAACTAAACTATTTGATGATATTTATATTAAAGAAGAATAATGAATAAACCAAAAAAAAATAATGTAGTAAATTTTCCATCTGGCTTAAGTGAAGGAGAAAGAGAAGCTGAAGCAATTCTTTTTGCTGCCGCTGAGCCATTAGACATTGAAAGTATAGAAGCTAGAATTTCAAAAAAAACAAATGTATTAAAAATTTTGGAAAAACTTCAGCAAACATATTCAAAAAGAGGAATAAATTTGGTATATATTTCTAAAAAATGGTCATTTAGAACTGCGCAGAATCTTTCTAAATTAATGTCTCAACAAAAATCCGTAGAAAAAAAATTATCTCAAGCAGCAATAGAAACATTAGCCATTATTGTTTATCATCAGCCTGTAACTAGAGCTGAAATAGAAGAAATTCGAGGAGTTGCTTTTGGCACCAACACACTTGAAATATTAATGGAACAAAATTGGGTCAAGCCTCATGGTAGAAAAGATGTTCCTGGTAGACCTATCCAATATGTTAGCACTGATGAATTTTTAAGTCATTTTAACCTTCAAAAACTTTCTGAACTTCCAACAGTTGATGAATTAGGCTCTGCTGGATTAATTGACAGTACAAATATTGATGCTTCAATATTTGGATCAGGAAAATTCTTTAAGGAAAAGCAACAGGACAAAAAGAAAGACAAATATTCCAACATTGATGAAATGTTGAGCGACACCCTAAAATCTGAAGACCAAGACTAAAAATACGCTTTAAAAGCAAGCATAAACGAGGTATAAGATCTCCATGAGTATAGGTTTTTGGCAAATAGCAGTTGTAGTAATTCTTGTAGTTCTCCTATTTGGTAGAGGTAAAATTTCAAGTTTAATGGGCGACGTAGCAAAAGGAATTAAAAGCTTTAAAAAAGGCATGTCCTCAGATGTCACTGATGATTCTGAGCCAAAAAATATTTCCGAAAATAATCAAGATTCCAATAAAAAAGAATAATTCAAATGCCACAAATTGGCTGGTTTGAAATATTAATCATAGTTGCTATAGCAATTATTGTAATTGGTCCTAAAGATTTTCCTTTTGTCTTAAAAAAAATAGGATCCTGGATTGGATCAGTCAAAAGATATGTAACTAATATACAGCACGAAGTTTCTGTTCTAGCCGATGAAAATTTTGAAGCAAAATCTGATGAGGCAAAAACCGAAAAAAAAGATAATGACAAAAAACGATAAAGAAGATGGTTTCATTAGCCATCTAACTGAACTAAGAAGTAGATTAATTCATTCATTAATAGTTCTTTTTGCATTTTTTATTATAGGTTATTTTTTTGCAGAATATATTTATGGTTTTTTAGTTAATCCTTATGCTGAAGCTGTAAAAGATGACAATTTAGAAAGAAGATTAATATTTACAGCTCTTCAGGAAACTTTCTTGACTTATTTAAAAGTTGCATTCTTTGCATCATTTTTTGTTACCAGTCCATTTATATTAATCCAAATATGGAAATTTATTGCTCCAGGCTTATATGATCATGAAAAGTCAGCAATAATGCCTTATCTGGTTCTTACACCAATATTGTTTTTTTTAGGTGGCGCTTTGGTTTACTACTTAGTACTGCCACTAGCTATTAAATTTTTTCTTTCATTTGAAAGCAGTGGACTTGTAACAAATTTACCAATCCAGCTAGAAGCTAAAGTTAATGAATATCTATCATTAGTTATGAAGCTAATTTTTGCTTTTGGTCTGAGTTTTCAATTGCCAGTAGCACTAAGTTTACTTGCTAGAATAGGTGTCGTAGACTCAAAGAGCTTGAGAAAAAGAAGAAAGTATGTGGTTGTAATAATTTTTGCAGCTGCTGCTATTCTTACACCTCCTGATCCAATAACTCAAATAGGTTTAGCAATTCCTCTTTTAATTTTATATGAATTATCTATTTTATCCGTAAGTTTAATTGAAAAAAAATCTAAAAAAGATGCACAATATTAAAGATATAAGACAAAACTCTGATCAATTTATGAAAGATCTAGGTAATCGTTTTGTAGACATAGATTTAAATAAAATTCTTTCTCTTGATGAAAGTAATAGAAAATTAATTCAAGAAAAAGAATCTCTTGAAAAAGAAAAAAAAGATATCTCTAAAACAAAAGATCCAACTTTGTTTGAAAAATCAAAAAAAATTTCTGAACAAATTTCTAATTATACTAAAGAACAATCCAGCATAAAAAAGCAATTAGATGACATTTTAAGCTTATTACCAAATATAGCCTTAAAAGTTGTTCCTGTAGGTAAAGATGAAAATTCTAATAAAGAAATTTCTAAAAATGGAGAAATACCAAAGTTTAATTTTAAACCAAAATCACATTATGAACTTGGAGAAAAACTTAAAATGTTGGACTTTGATCTTGCTACAAAAACAACAGGCTCTAGATTTGTTTTTGTTACAGATAAGCTTGCTCAGTTAGAAAGAGCAATATCGAATTTTATGTTGGATACACATGTTAAAACTAATGGTTATAAAGAAATATCTCCTCCATTAATGGCTTCTGACAGCACAATGTATGGCACTGGTCAATTACCTAAATTTGGAAATGATCAATTTGAAATAAAGTTAGATGAAGATAATGATAGAAAATTTCTTATACCAACAGCTGAAGTTATTCTGACAAATATGGTCAAAGATCAAATTTTAAATCATAAAGATTTACCTATGCGTTTAGTTGCTTCTACGCCTTGTTTTAGAAAGGAAGCTGGTAGTTATGGTAAAGATACGAAAGGCATGATTAGACAACATCAATTTTATAAAGTTGAACTTGTAAGCATAGTTGATCCTAGCGAATGTTTAAATGAGTTAGAAAGAATGACAAATTGTGCAACAAAAATCTTAGATGCATTAAAACTTTCTTATAGAAAGATAATCTTATCGACTGGTGATATGGGTTTTAGTGCTGAAAAAACATATGATATTGAAGTTTGGCTTCCTTACCAAAGCAAATATAGAGAAATATCAAGTTGTTCTTCATGCGGTACTTTTCAAGCAAAAAGAATGAAAGCAAGATTTAAGAATAAAAAAAACGAAACAATCTTTGTTGGAACTCTTAACGGTAGTGGGTTGGCAGTTGGCAGAACTCTAATAGCAATTTTAGAAAATTATCAAAATGAAGATTGTTCAATTACAATACCAGATGTTCTTAGACCATATATGAATAATCTTGATAAAATTACAGTTAATTAAAGAGTTGTCATAATTACACATATAGTATAAATACAAGAAAAACTTAAGGAGCTGTATGTCATCGTCAGGAATAGGTCAATTTATACCTTTAATACTTATCTTTGTAATTTTTTATTTCTTTTTAATAAGACCTCAACAAAAAAAAGTAAAAGACCATAAACTAATGGTTCAGAATTTAAAAAGAGGAGACCAAGTTATAACATCAGGAGGCCTTGTAGGAACTATCGAAAGAATAATGGATAATGATAGAGCTGAAGTTATAATTGGAGATGATACTAAAGTTGAAATTGTTAGATCAACAGGCGTTCAAGGATTAATAAAAACTCAAGAACCCAAAAAGTAACATTTAATTTTCAGTGTTATATTTTTCAAAAATTAAAATTATCTCGATAATAATTTTTACTGTTATTTTTTCTTATTTTACAGCATCAAATTTTTTTAAATTCGACGATAATTTCTTAAAAAAAAAAATTAACTTGGGATTAGATTTGCAGGGTGGTTCTTATTTACTTCTAGAGATGGATAACGAACCTGTAATAACTCAAAAATTACAAATCAAACTTTCTTCGTTAAAAAAATATTTTAAAAATGAAAACATCATTTTTAAAAATCTTAAACTTATTAATAATGAATTAATTTATTTTGAGCTGAATCAAGAGTTTGTTGAAAAATTTTCTTCTCTACTTGAAGATAAAAATAGCGATATAAATCCTTATTATCAAAGATTTAAAACTCACGAATTTGATTTTAATGTTAAAGATAATGTATTTAATTTAAAATATTCAAAATATGGATTAGTTGAGCTTAAAAAAACTTCATTAAATCAAGCTTTAGAAATAGTTAGAAGACGTATTGATGAAATTGGTACTAATGAACCTAATATTTTAAGAAGAGGAAGTGATAGAATTTTAGTTGAACTACCAGGTCTTGATGATCCACAGAGAATTAAATCATTATTAGGTAAAACTGCTAATTTAACTTTTAGATTTGTTGTTCAAAATGAAGAACCTAGCTTTGGCTCTGAAAAATTGACTACCGAAGATGGACTTGAAGAACTTATTGTAAGTAAAAGAATAATAATAAGTGGTGAAAATTTAGTTGATGCTAAACCAAGAATGGATAATCAGTCAAACCAAACAGTAGTATCATTTACACTAGATAGGGTTGGCGCAAAAAGATTTGGTAAAGCGACAAGATCTGGAATAGGAAAAAGACTCGCTATAATATTGGACGGCAAGATAATTAGTGCACCTGTGGTAAGAGATGCTATTAGTAGCGGATCAGGTCAAATTAGTGGAAATTTTACATTTCAATCAGCTACTGACCTTTCATTGCTTCTAAGATCTGGCGCTCTACCTGCTCCATTAAATATAATTGAAGAAAGAACAGTAGGTCCTGATTTAGGGCAAGATTCTATTGATGCAGGTATTTTGGCTCTAATTATTGGTTTTTTTCTAGTAATCCTTTTTATGCTATTTAAATATAAAGTTTTTGGTTTAATAGCTAACGTAGCTTTAATTTTTAATTTATTTTTGTTAGTTGGAATTTTAACATTATTTGAAGCCACATTAACTTTACCGGGTATAGCCGGCATAATTTTAACAGTTGGTATGGCAGTAGATGCAAACGTCTTAATTTTTGAAAGAATAAAAGAAGAAAGTAAAATTGAAAAAAATAATATTTTAGCTTTTGATAGCGGTTATAATCGTTCTAAAACAGCAGTTATTGATGCAAATGTTACAACATTGATTTCAGCTATAATCTTATTTTTTTTAGGATCAGGTCCAGTTAAAGGATTTTCTGTGACCTTGGGCGTTGGTATTTTTACTACTTTATTTTCTGTTTATTTTATAGCTCGCCTTTTAACATCATTGTATGTAACCAGAAACAAACATAAAGAAAGTTTAATATAATGAAAGACTATAAATTAAACTTTAATAAATATTTCAAAGCATTCAATATTTTCTCAATTGCATTAATAATTATTTCAGTAGCACTACTCATGTTTAAAGGATTGAATTTTGGTGTAGATTTTAAAGGAGGAACTCTAATTGAATTGAGAGCGACTGATAAACAAATCACAATTTCTCAACTTAGACAGTCTTTTTTAAATATGAACTTAGGCGATGTTACAGTTAAAGAATTTGGAAAAAATAATGATTTTTTAATCAAGTTTGAAAAAAAGGAAAATAATAATTCTGATTTAATTGGTCAAGTCAAAGAAGATTTAACGAAATTTGTGGGTCCAGGTTTTAATTTTAGAAGAGTAGAAAGTGTTGGCCCAAAAGTAAGTACAGAATTATTAAAATCAGGAGTAATAGCTATTGGTTTGTCTTTAGCAGCAATGCTTATCTATATCTGGATACGTTTTGAATGGCAGTTTAGCATCGGCGCTATATTAGCTTTGCTTCACGATGTTTTATTAACTTTAGGAGTTTTTTCATTATTTAGCTTTGAAATAAATCTCTCAATAGTCGCTGCTGTATTAACTATAGTTGGTTATTCAATGAACGATACAGTTGTTATTTTTGATAGAATAAGAGAAAATTTAAAAAAGTTTTCTGATATTAATATTTTCGATTTAACAAATATTTCAATTAACGAAACTTTATCTAGAACAATAATAACTTCAGCTACAACATTGCTAGCATTAGTTTCTATTTATATTTTTGGTGGTCAAATATTAAAAGGCTTTTCTTTAGCCATGATTTTGGGAGTTATATTTGGTACTTATTCCTCTATTTACATTGCTAGCCCGATATTAATCTTATTAAATGTTTCTCAAAAAACTATTTTAAAAGAAGATAAAGACTAGTATAGATTTTGTGCTGCGACCATTGATAATAACATAGGTAATGATAATAATGTGTTAATTCTGGATGCTACCACAGCTTTTTTCAATGCAATAGGTTTTTCTTCTGGCGTTGCTTCCACTATACCTAAAGCTTTTTTTTGATTTGGCCAAATAATAAACCAAACATTAAAAGCCATAATTAACCCTAACCACATACCTATTCCAATAGCAGTACTTTTTCCGCCACCGCTACCAATTCCTAGCATTAACGCTTCATGAATATAACCGTTCAAATAGGCAACTATTAAACCAGTTAGAATTGTAGCAAGAGCTGCCCATCTAAACCAGAAAAGAACAGCTGGAGCTATTATTTTTGTAATAGCTGGTTTTTGCTCGTCAGTAAATTTTGGCATACTTGGAATCTGGACAAAATTTAAATACCACAATAATCCAATCCACATGACACCAGAAAGAACATGAAAATATCTAAATAACCAACTCCAAAATATTCTATCAAAATCAAATCCGTCATTATTGAAAAATAATCCTAAAAAAAGCAGCAGCGACAAAGCTATAGATAAGTAAATAGTTTTAGGTAATGATTTTAAAATTTCTCCCATGATCACTGCATTTATATATCAACTATAATCAAATATTAAGCTGTTTTTTTGTATTTTTTTTCTAATATTTCTTTAAGAAATTTAGCTGTATAACTGGTGTTATTGTTGCATATTTCCTCTGGCTTACCCTCAGCTATGATATTTCCACCATTAACACCACCTTCTGGACCCATATCAACAATATAATCAGCTGTTTTTATAACGTCTAAATTATGCTCTATAACGATGACAGTATTTCCCAATGATACAAAAGTGTGAAGTATTTCCAAAAGTTTTTTGATATCATGTTGATGTAAGCCTGTAGTTGGTTCGTCTAAAATATACATTGTTCTTCCCGTAGATCTTTTTGTTAATTCTTTAGCTAATTTAATTCTTTGCGCTTCACCACCGGATAATGTTGTTGCTTGTTGGCCAATTTTTATGTAACCCAATCCAACTTTTTTAAGCGTGAGCAATTTAGATCTAATATTTGATATATTTTTAAAAAAATCACATCCTTCATCAACTGTCATATTTAAAACATCCGCTATACTTTTTTCTTTAAATTTTATTTCTAATGTTTCCCTATTATACCTGCTACCCTTACATTCATCACAACTTATATAAACATCTGGTAAAAAATGCATTTCATATGTAATAACACCATCACCTTCACATGTTTCGCAACGACCACCTTTTACATTAAAAGAAAATCTTCCTGGTTTATAACCTCTACTTTTAGATTCGGGCAACCCAGTAAACCAGTCTCTAATTGGTCCAAATGCACCAGTATATGTAGCAGGATTTGATCTTGGAGTTCTTCCAATTGGTGATTGATCGATATCTATAACTTTGTCAATAAATTCAGTTCCTTTAAATCCTTTAAATGGTTTTGGTATTTTTCGGGATTTGTTATTGTTTAAAGTTAAATTTAGAGCATTATACAATGTTTGTAATATTAAAGTTGATTTGCCACTACCAGACACACCAGTGACACACGTAAAAGCTCCTAATGGAATTTTTAAATTAACATTTTTTAAATTATTTCCTGTAGCTCCAGTAATTTCAAAAAATCTACTGTTTTTTGCCAAACGTCTTTTTTGAGGTATCGCAATAAATTTTTTATAACTTAAATATTTACCTGTAATACTTTCTTCACTGTTTAAAATGTCGTTGTAACTTCCTTGAACAACAACGTAACCACCATTGTTACCTGCTTCAGGTCCCAAATCAATTATATGGTCAGCACTTGCTATCGTCTCAGTATCGTGTTCTACGACAATAACTGTATTCCCTAAATCTCTTAATCTTTTTAAAGCATTAATTAATTTTATATTATCTTTTTGATGTAAACCTATAGAAGGTTCATCTAAAACATATAAAACTCCAGTAAGACCTGAACCAATTTGAGAAGCTAGTCTTATTCTTTGAGATTCACCTCCAGCTAAAGTTCCAGATTCTCTTGATAAAGTTAAATAGTCTAAACCAACATTTAATAAAAAATTTAATCTTTCATTAATCTCTTTTAATATATGTTCAGCTATTTTAAGTTGTCTTTTGTTAAGGCTATTTTTTAACTCATTAAACCAATCTTTTGCTTCTAAAATTGATTTTTCTGTAACCTCACTTATATGCAATTTGTTAATTTTGACACATAAAGCTTCATCTTTTAATCTGTAACCATTGCATTTTTCGCATTTTGTGTCTGATTGATATTGGGCTATTTCTTCTCTCTTCCAATCGCTATCAGTTTCAAGATATCTTCTTTCTAAATTATTTATCACACCTTCAAATGTCTTTTTATGTGAATATTTTTCATAACCATCATCATATGAAAATTTTATCTCATCCTCATCGGATCCAAATAAAATAATATCTTTTATCTTTTTAGATAATTTATTCCACTTCTCATCAAGAGGAAATTTATAATGTTTAGCTAAAGATGCTAATGTTTGAGCATAATATAAAGTTGATGACTTTGACCAAGGTTCAATAGCTCCATCAGCAATGCTTTTTTTTTCATTAGGAACAACTAAATTAGGATCAACATTTAATTTAATGCCAATACCTTCACATTCTTCACATGCACCATAAGGACTATTAAATGAAAATAATCTTGGTTCAATTTCTTCAATAGTAAAACCACTTTCAGGACATGCAAATTTTGTAGAAAAAATTAATTTTTCTATTTTTCTATATTTTTGTGGAAGAGTTTCATTTTCATATTCAACATATATTAATCCATTTGCTAAATTTGTTGATGTTTCCACACTTTCAGCAAGTCTATTACCAAGATTAGAATTAATGACAATTCTATCAACTAATATAGATATATCATGCTTAATTTTTTTATTAAGTTCAGGAACATTATCAATTTCATATAACTTCTCATCTATTTTTATTTTTCTAAAACCTCTTTTTTTATAATTTAAAATATCTTTTTTGTATTCACCTTTACGACCTCTTACTACAGGAGCATAAATATATATTGTAGATTTTTTAGGAAGTTCTTTAATTTTATCAACTATTTGAGAAACAGTTTGAGAAGATATAGGTTTACCAGTGAAAGGAGAATAGGGTATACCAGCTCTAGCAAATAATACTCTCATATAATCATAAATTTCAGTGACCGTTGCCACCGTGGACCTAGGATTTTTTGATGTATTTTTTTGCTCTATTGATATCGCTGGACTTAAACCTTCAATTGAATCAACTTTAGGTTTTTTCATTTTGTCTAAAAATTGTCTTGCATAAGCTGAAAGACTTTCCACGTATCTTCTTTGTCCTTCTGCATAAACTGTGTCGAAAGCTAATGATGATTTTCCTGAGCCTGAAATACCTGTTATGACTATAAATTGGTCCTTTGGAATCTCTAAAGAAATATTCTTGAGATTATGTTCTCTTGCACCCTTAATAACTATCTTTTTGAGCATAATTTTTTTTGTTTTAAATTAATAAAATTAATATTCACATCATATTGTGATATAAATATATATTATAAAAATTTAGAATCTTAAAATATTATGGCAGGAAGTTTAAATAAAGTATTATTAATAGGCCGTTTAGGCGCAGACCCAGAAATTAAGCAAATGGTAAACGGCAAAAGTGTAGCAAGACTAAGCTTAGCTACCAGCCAATCTTGGAAAGATAAAAATACTGGTGAAAAAAAAGAAAAAACTGAATGGCACCGTATAGTTGTATTTAATGAGGGATTGGTAAATGTTGTTCAACAATATTTAAAAAAAGGCGCCCAGATATACGTTGAAGGTCAAATATCAACAAGAAAATGGAAAGATGAAAAATCTGGTCAGGATAAATATTCAACTGAAATTGTTATACAAGGGTATAATTCTTCATTAACTATGCTCGGTGGAGGAGGGGCTAGTTCAAACAATATATCATCACAACAGATCAGTGATAAAGAAGCTTCACAGACATCTCAAAACGATTTGGATGACGAAATTCCATTTTAGTTTTTATGCCAAGCACTGAAATATCTAAAGATAAAAATATAAATCAGATCTCTATGTACGACGAAATAAGTTCGTCTTATTTATCTTACGCAATGAGTGTTATTGTTAGTCGAGCTCTTCCAGATGTCAGAGATGGTTTAAAGCCAGTTCATAGAAGAATACTTTATGCAATGCACAAAGGCGGATATGATTGGTCTAAACAATTTAGAAAATCTGCAAGAATTGTAGGAGATGTTATTGGTAAATATCATCCTCATGGAGATCAATCTGTTTATGATGCTTTAGTAAGAATGGTGCAAGATTTTTCTATGAGTTTACCTTTAATTGAGGGGCAAGGAAATTTTGGATCAGTAGATGGAGATCCGCCTGCCGCAATGAGATATACAGAAACTAGATTGTCTAAAGTTTCTCAATTTCTTATTGATGATATTGATAAAAAAACAGTAGATTTTAAAAGTAATTATGATGAAACTGAAAAAGAACCTTCTGTTTTACCAGCACAATATCCAAACCTTTTAGTTAATGGCGCTGGTGGTATTGCAGTAGGTATGGCGACTAGCATACCTCCTCATAATTTAGGCGAAATAATTAATGGAACACTAGCGTTAATTGAAAATAAAGAAATAAAAATTAGTGAATTAATGAAACATATTCCTGGACCAGATTTTCCAACTGGAGGAATAATTATTGGTAAAAATATTATTAAAGAAGGTTATAAATCAGGAAGAGGTTCTTTTAAAATCAGAGGTGAAATCAATATCGAACAAACTGGAAATTCTAGAGAACGACTTGTTATCACATCAATTCCTTATCAAGTTAATAAAGCAGTTTTAAATGAACGAATTGTGGAACTTGTTAGAGAAAAGAAAATTGAAGGAATTAGAGACATTAGAGATGAATCAAACAGAGAAGGAATTAGAGTTGCAATTGATCTTAGATCTAATGTTGAACCAGAAACTATTAAAAGACAACTTTATAAATATACGTCTATTGAAAGTTCATTTGGATTTAACACATTAGCAATTGTAGATAAAAAACCAAAAATATGCAACCTGAAAGAGTTTTTAGAAAATTTTTTAAAATTTAGAGAAGATGTTGTAATTAAAAGAACAAAATTTGATTTAAATAAAGCTGAGGAAAGAGCACACATTTTAATTGGTCTTTCTGTTTCAGTCGAAAATTTAGATAAGGTCATAAAAATAATTAGAGGTTCTAAAAATCCTGAAAATGCAAAAAAATCTTTACTAAGCCTTAAATGGAAAATAAATAAATCTTCAAAACTTATCAATTGGATTGAAAATAAAAAAAGTAAAAATCTTTATTATTTTACTGAAATACAAGCTCTATCAATATTAGAACTAAGATTACAAAAATTAACTGCTTTAGGTATAAATGAAATTGAATTAGAAATTAAGAAACTTACTGAACTTATTTCGTCTTATAAAAAAATTGTTAATTCAAAAAAAGAATTACTTAAAGTAATAAGTAATGAGCTTAAAAATATCAAAGATAAATTTGCGGTTTCTAGAAGAACTAAAATAATAGATGCTATTTTAAATTATGACATTGAAGAAACAATACAAAAAGAATCTGTAATTATTACTGTTACTCATCAGGGCTACATCAAAAGAGGAGCTTTAAGCGGAGTTAAGCAACAGAAAAGAGGCGGAAAAGGCAAAGCAGGAATTAAAACTAGAGAAGAAGACTCTGTTGTACAAACTCTTTCTGTAAACACACATACTTCGGTATTATTTTTTTCAACAGAAGGATTGGTATATAAAATTAAAGCATGGAAAGTTCCTGAAGGTTCACCAACTTCAAAAGGTAAATCATTATTTAATATTTTACCACTAAAAAACCACCAATCTATAAGTTCTATTATGCCTTTTCCAGATACAGATTCTGAATGGAAAAATTTAAATATAGTTTTTGCAACTGCAAAAGGGAAGGTTAGAAAAAATAATCTAGAAGATTTTTCATCAATAAATACTTCAGGAAAAATAGCTATGAAACTTGATACTAATGACAAGATCATAGGTGTTAAAATTTGTAGGGACGATCAGGATGTTATTCTTAGTACTAAGTTTGGAAAGTCTATAAGATTTGAATCTAAAAAGTTGAGAGTCTTTAAAGGTAGATCTTCTAAAGGAATAAAGGGAATAAATTTATCAGAAAAAGATTCTATAGTATCTCTGTCGATTATAGATCATGATGTAAGTAAGAAAAAAAATGGCAAAATTACCAAGGATGAGAAATTAGAACTTAAAGCAAAAGAAAAGTTTATTTTGTCTATTACAGAAAATGGTTTTGGAAAAAGAACATCTCACTATGATTTTAGAGTTACTGGAAGAGGGGGCAAAGGAATTATAGGAATTGTAAATTCTGCTCGTAATGGGAATGTATCTTCATCATTTCCAGTTAATGAAGGTGATGAAATTGTTATTTCTACTAATAAAGGCAGAGTCATTAGATGTGCAGTTAAAGAAATTAGAGTTGCAGGCAGAAATACTCAAGGCGTTAGAATTATTAAATTATCAGGTGAAGAAAAAGTTGTTTCAGCAATTAAAATCGATGATAATTTATTACAATGAAGAAAAAAGCTATCTACCCAGGAACTTTTGATCCAATAACAAATGGCCATATTGATGTTATTAGAAAAGCACTAAAAATTGTAGATAAAGTTATAGTCGCTATATCTGATGGTGATAATAAAAATTATCTTTTTGATATTAATGAAAGAATTGAAATTGTAAAAAAAGCACTTTTCGTTGATACAAAACTTAAAAAAAACAAAATTAACGTAATATCCTTTAAATCTTTAACTACTTCTTTATGTGATAAATATAAATCTAATATAATTTTACGTGGATTAAGAGCAGTTTCTGACTTTGAATACGAATTTCAATTAGCTGGCATGAATAGGAAGTTAAATAAAAATATTGAAACTATTTTTGTAATGTCTGATGTTGAAAATCAAATTATTTCTTCAAAATTTGTTAAAGAAATAGCTGAACTAAAAGGAGATATTAAAAAATTTACAACAAAAAGCGTAATAAAAGCTTTAAAAAATAAATTAATATGAAAATATTAATAAATATATTAATTTTTTTATTTTTAACTACCCAAACAATAGCAAAGGAGAATATTATGGTTTTGAAGTTAAAAAATGGTGATGTAAAAATTGAATTATTTTCGGACGTAGCCCCTAACCATGTTGAGAGAATTAAAACTTTAGCTAACGAAGGCAAGTATGATAACGTTGTGTTTCATAGAGTTATAGAAGGATTTATGGCTCAAACCGGCGATGTTCAGTTTGGCAATTCTTCTTCGAGTAACTTTAATTTAATGAAATCTGGATCCGGAGGATCAAACTTACCTGATTTGAAACAAGAGTTTAGCAATATTCCTCATGACAGAGGAACTTTATCAATGGCTAGATCTTCAGATCCTAACAGTGCAAATAGTCAATTTTTTATTTGTTTTCAAGCTGCGCCATCTTTGGATAGACAATACACAGTTTTTGGCAAAGTGATAGAAGGAATGGAATTTGTAGACAAAATTAAAAGAGGTAACGAAAATCAAAACGGTTCAGTTGAAAATCCAGATAAAATTATAAGTTTTAAGTCTTTGTAAACAATCTAAATTATGACATTAAACAAGTTTAAATTTAATGTCACATGTAATAACAAATATTCTAGAGCAGGCTTAATTGAAACTCATAGGGGCAATATAAATACACCAACCTTCATGCCAGTTGGTACACAAGCGACTGTAAAAGCAACTTTTATTGACGACATAAAAAAAACTGGATCACAAATTATTTTAGGAAATACCTATCATTTAATGTTAAGACCAGGACTAGATAGAATTAAATTAGCAGGTGGCCTCCATCAATTTATGAATTGTTCATTACCTATATTAACAGATTCAGGAGGTTTTCAAATTATGTCATTATCTAAACTTAATAGAATTGATCGTGAAAAAGGAGCTATTTTTAATTCTCATATAGATGGTAAAAAGATAATACTTAGTCCTGAAGAAAGTATAAGAATTCAAAAAGGTTTAAATTCTGAAATTGTGATGGTTATGGATGAATGTCCAAAAAAAACAAATGACTATAAAATAATAGAAAAATCTATGCAGCTTTCCACACATTGGGCTGATAGATCAAAAAAATCATTTGGTTCAAATCCTCACAAAGCTTTATTTGGTATTGTTCAAGGAGGGCTATTTAAAGATCTTAGATTAAAATCTTTAAACGAGCTAATAAAAATAGGCTTTGACGGTTATGCTATTGGCGGTCTTGCTGTTGGAGAAACGCAAAATGAAATGTTTAATGTTTTAGATGTTTTAAAGAAACATATGCCTGAAGATAAGCCAAGATACTTGATGGGAGTAGGCACTCCATCAGATATATTGGGTGCTGTAAAAAGAGGCGTTGATATGTTTGACTGCGTAATGCCAACTAGATCTGGAAGAACTGGGCTTGCTTTTACTTGGGAAGGAAGAATAAATATAAGAAATTCTAAACATCAGAAAGACAATAGTCCATTAGATAAAAATACATCTAATTTTAATTTAAATAAATATTCAAAAAATTATATTAATCATTTATTTAATTCTAATGAAATTTTAGCATCTATGATTTTAACCTTGCACAACATAAATTTTTACCAAGAATTAATGAAAGAGATTAGAAGAAACATTGAAAATGGCACTTATGATGAATTTCACGATAAATATATTAATAAGTTGTAAGAGTTTTTGCGTTGATTATTTTAAAAAAAACACTATAAGAAATCTTTTTGGGCCGTTAGCTCAGTTGGTAGAGCAATTCCCTTTTAAGGAATGGGTCACTGGTTCGAATCCAGTACGGCTCACCAATTAACTATTGTTAATTGGTGGATATTTTAAGGTTATTTCATTAATCCAAAATTCAATTTTCTTTTTTCTATTTTCTGGTGAAGGATGCGTGCTCATAAATTCTGGTGGCAACTTACCTTTGCTTGCCTCTTTCATTCTTTCCCAAACATTAATTGTTTCGCGAATATCATAACCAGATAATGATGCAAAAATTAAACCTAAATAATCAGCTTCAGATTCTTGTTTCCTACTAAAAGGATTAACTATTCCCATTTGAGTTAATAACCCAATAGTATCCATGCCCGTTGCTCTATTTACTGATGAAAGTTTTCCTCCAGTTAAAGCATCAGTAACTCGTGTAACAATGTTTATTGCTACACTTCGACTAGCTCTTTCTATTGAATGCTTTGCAACAGCATGTGCTATTTCATGACCCATTACCGCTGCCAAACCATTAACATTTTTTGTAATTTCTAACATACCAGTGTATACAGCAATTTTACCACCGGGCATGCACCAGGCATTTTTAACTTTTTTATTATCAATAAGAATATATTCCCAATCAAAATTTAAGGTTGGATCGGAAATGTTTGCTCTTGAGAAATACTCGCTAATCGAATCTTCTATTTTTTTTCCTATTTCTTTTATTTGGTTTAAAGACGCTTCATCATCACTCATTTTTTCTTTTTTCTTAATTTTTTCATATATAGCTTTAGCTTGAGCATTTAATTTAAATTCAGAAATTAACTTAAGTTGTCTTCTTTCTGTAATTGGCGCAGTTGTACAAGAATGCAATCCAATTAAACAACCAGAGCTAAATAAATGTAAAAATTTCCTTCTATTCATATATTTAAATACTATAATACTAATCGGTATGATTCAATATGGCTAGACGTATAAGAAAAAACATTTCAATTGTTACAAAATTAAGAAACTATTTTATAACAGGTATAGTTGTATCAGTTCCTATAGGAATAACTTTATACTTAACAAAATTTTTTATATCAGTTTCATCAAAATTAATTCCACCAGAAATTAATCCAAATAATTATTTACCATTTTTTATACCAGGTTTAGAAATAGTTTTAGCGATAATCTTTATTACATTAATTGGTTATTTATCTCTTTCTTTTATAGGAAAAAAAATACTACAATTATTTAATGATTTACTTAAAAAGATTCCTATTTTAAGAACAATTTATTCAGCGCTATGGCAAATGGCAGAAACACTTTCTCCGAAAAGAAAAAATAAAAAAAGTGTAGTTTTAATTGAATATCCTAGAAAAGGTAGCTGGGCTGTTGGATTTGCAACTAGAGATAATAAAGGAGAAATATCAAAAAAAACTAATCAAAATTTAGTTAATGTTTTCGTCCCAACGACCCCAAATCCCACAAGTGGTTTTCTATTAATGTTTCCAAAAGAAGAGGTAATATATTTAGATATGAGTTTTGAAGAAGCTTCAAAATTTATTGTATCTGCTGGCACCTCTAATCCAAAAAGTTAAACTAAATCATTAATTATTTCAGCTTGATCATATAGTTTGATTAATGATTTATATTTCATTAAATTTTTTTCTTCCTTTTCTATTCTTTTAATTTCATTTTCAGCTAAAAGGAATAAATCCTGATTTTGTATAGGATCAGCTAATCTAAAATTTTTTATTCCACTTTGTTTAAAACCTAATAAATCTCCAAAACCTCTTAATTTCATATCTTCTTCTGATATAAAAAAACCATCATTAGATTTTTTTAAAATGTTAATTCGTTTTCTAGCATTTTCACTTAAATTTGATTTAAACATTAAAATACATGTAGCTTGTTTTTCGCCTCTTCCAACTCTACCTCTTAATTGATGCAATTGAGATAATCCAAATTTATTTGCGTTTTCTATCACAATCACATTTGCATTTGGAAAATCTATACCAACTTCAATTATAGTAGTTGAAACTAATATTTTGTATTTTTTTTGAAGAAATTTTTCTAAAACTTTTTCTTTCTCATTTGATTCAATATTTCCATGAATTATAGTTACTTCACCAGGAAATAGTTTATTCAAAAATTCATATTTTTTTATCACAGACTGATGATCCAATTTCTTTGATTCTTCAATTAACGGACAGACCCAAAATATCTGATTATTTTTTTGAATTTCTTTTTTTACAAAATTAATTACATCATTTATTTTGCTATCAATTTTACTATATGTTGTTACATCTTTTCTTGCAGTTGGTTTTTCTTTAATAACAGATAAATCCATATCACCATAAATTGTCATTGTAAGAGTACGAGGAATTGGTGTAGCTGACATTAATAGAACATCACAATTAATTCCCCCTTTATCCGATAAAGCTTTTCTTTGCTTAACACCAAATTTATGCTGTTCATCTATAATTATATATCCAAGTTTTCCAAAGTTCATATTTTTTTGAAAAAGAGAATGAGTTCCAAAAAGTATGTCTAATTTACAATTTTTGACATTTTCTTGAATTTCTTTTTTTGTTTTAAGATCAGTTTTGCTAGTTATTAAATTAATTTTTATGTTTTTTGGAAATATTTTTTTTGCTAATAAATAATGTTGATTTACTAAAATTCCAGTAGGGACCATTAAAGCCACTTGATATCCAGACTCAATAACATTTAAAGCCGAAATTAAAGCAACTATTGTTTTCCCACTTCCAACATCACCTTGTAATATTCTAAACATTTTTGATTGTGATGCTAAATCGGAATTAATTTCATTTAAAACATTTTTTTGATCTTTTGTTAGATCAAAATCTATTTTGTTTTTAACTTTTAAGAAATTATTATTAGTAAATTTTTTACTTTTTTTCTTATTTTTTTTTATAGATTTCCTAATTTCTGAAAAAACTAAAAATGAAGCTAAAATCTCATCGAAAACTAATCTTTTGTAAAAGTTGCTTTTAAAATTTCCAATATTTTTTGGGTCGTGAAGTTTAATGATTGAATCTTTCCAGGATTCGTTTCCAAATTTATTTAATATAAATGGATTTAACCATTCATTTAAATTAGGTAGATTTTTTAAAATTTGATTTATAATTTTATTATAAGTTTTTTCCGAAATACCTTCTGTTAAACTATATTTATTATGTACTTTTTCAATCAGACTACTTTCTTTTGATACATAAGTTGGATTTGTTATTTGATATCTTTTTTTAAAGTAATTTATTTTACCGCTAATTGTAACGTTTTCATTTAAAGGCAGTATTTTTCTTATGTATCCTTCGTAACTGTTAAAAAAAACACAGTCTATAACTCCTGTTTCATCTTCACAAATCACCTTATTTGGTAAATTTCTAATTCTCGGAAAATTATATTTTTTTACCACCACATTTATGGTTAAAATTTTACCTATTTGTAATTCTTTAATTTTTAATTTTTGTGATCTATCCGTATAAGATTTCGGCAATCTAAAAAGTAAATCAAATAAATTATTAATTTTTTTTCTTTTTAAAATTTGGGATGTTTTTTTTCCTACTCCCTTTATTTTAGTTAAATCTTGGAGCAAAAATTCATAATTATTCATATTTTTTATTTTTAATATAATATAATAATAATTATGTCTTTAGATATAGATGAATTAAAAAGAAAAATAAGTTATAGATCTAACTATAGGGGAACAAAAGAAATGGATATTCTTTTAAGTTCTTTTGTTGAAGGTATAATTGACCAGTTAAATAAAGAAGAATTAGAAAATTTGTTAAATTTCTTAAATATAGATGATGAAAATCTTAACAAATATAAACAAGGATTAAAAACTGAAGTTAAAATATCAGAAAATAAAATCACTAGGTTGTTTAAAGATTTTATATATAAAAAATAAATGGCGGAGAGACTGGGATTCGAACCCAGGAAAGAGTTGCCCCTTTGCCGGTTTTCAAGACCGGTGCTTTCAACCGCTCAGCCATCTCTC
>Ga0209554_1000429_pt1 | contig 35934 bp, 30 predicted proteins | sample MarorgKNORR_S2LV_5_FD_188221 | JGI IMG/M metagenome (GOLD analysis project Ga0209554, IMG submission 188221) | Marine microbial communities from the Southern Atlantic Ocean, analyzing organic carbon cycling - Bottom_A/KNORR_S2/LV (SPAdes) (version 2) | ecosystem: Environmental > Aquatic > Marine... | reverse complement strand
AGGGCGACGAAGCGATGCACGAGTCCACCCCTTTGAACGTCATCGAAAGTGGCGAAAAGCTGACGCTGTCCCCAGCGTTGGTCATGCACGGCACAGCAGACGATGTCATGCCGATCGAAGCGTCGGAGAGATTCGTCGCCGCCTACAACGCCGCCGGGGGGAAGGCCCAACTGATACCCTGGCAAGGCAAAGGCCACGGCTGGGCTAGGGAGGCAGGCTCGGAGGTAGACGAGTTTGTAAAGGTGGTTACTGATTTCATCGCCAAGCAGCTTGGCTAAGGACCCTTATTGCCACCACCAGCCCCAAACCCGAGCTAAGGGAACCAATCAATTCTCTAGATGTCGAAAGCCCCGGTTGGCCGGGGCTTTCGTATTTCTAGCCTGGGAATTGAGAGCCGTAGGATTCCGCCGAGACTCCCGACTACCCCGCTAATTGCAATATGGGATTATTCGATCTCCGATCAGGTCGATGGTTTTCATGATCTGGCCGTGGGACGGTCCTCCCGAATGGGCGTGTCTCAGCCGCAGCAGACAGGTTTCGGCCCCGGTCGCTTCCTGCCATCTTTGAAATTCAGTCAGGCATTCTTCGGGGTCACCTAGGATCAAACGGTCTTTGGCGATTCGATCGAGGGTCAATTCGGATTCATCTTTTATGGACTTGAATTCGGAAAGCCCGTTCCGCCAATAGTACCGGTACGCCGCCAAAACCTCCGGACCGTAAACTTCTTCAGCTTCCTTTCTGGAAGCCGCCACCCAGGCGTCCCGCATGATGACGACTTCCGGCTGCTTGCCCGCGGCATCGGCTGACCGGCGGTACTGGTCTATCAACCGGCAAGTGTTTTGCAGCGTGGTGCTGGGCGTGGAAACAAACGCGTCCCCCAAAGTACCGGCTCGCCGCGCGCTCACCGGCGCCCCTCCGCCGATCCAAAGGGGAGGATGGGGTGACTGCACCGTGTCCGGCCGTACCCTGAGGTTTTTAATGCTGTGGTGTTTGCCTTCATACGAGAATTCCTGGCCCGACCAGCAGTTGCGCAGAATCTCGATCTTTTCCTCAAACAGCTCTACCCGGTCCGCCATCTCGACGCCGAACGCCTGAAAATCCGCCGGTTGGTAGCCCAAGCCAACCCCAACGGTGACCCGGCCCTTGGAGATGATGTCCAAGGTGACCACATCTTCGGCCAGGCGGACGGGATCGTGCAAAGGCAACAGAATCACCGATGTACCCACCCTTAATGTGGTGGTTGATGCCGCCACGGCGGTACATACGATCAACGGCGACGGGAGGAACCCATCCCTGTCCTGATGATGTTCCCCAAAAAAGCACGAGTCGAATCCGGCTTGCTCGGCCAAGCGTGCCTCTTCTATAACTTCGTCCACGCATCTGGGCAAATCCTCTCCGCGAGGCGGGTTGGCGATGGAGCTGTAGATTCCGAATTTCATGAAATACGACCTTACATTACCGGTTGCCCGATCAGAATCATTCCAAAGAGCGCTCTCTGCGAACTCTCGAACGCACCCTTCCACTACATCAGTTGTGTCCGCTGATATCTGGCAAAGATCAAGCAAATAAATACCGAGTACAAACAGCTGTTCTTCAATCTGGGTTTAGTAAGCCAGCAATGGGCGCCAGCCCCGCGTGAGGATGACCGTCCTCGGCGGCTGAGCAGCCTCAGAGCGAAAGTGAGTCAGGGAATCAAGGCGACCCGCCATCTTCCCCTTCGTAGGCCCGAACCAGGGCTGTTCGGAGTTCTTCAGAAAACTCCCGGCGTTGCCAATCACGCACCTCGTGCGCTCCACCGTCTATATATTGGGCAGCCGATCCATTCCAGTGAAGGGCCAAACGCTCCAGGCTAACGGCGGGCCAGAGTAAAGAAGGGTCCAGGCCCAGAGAATCCCCCTGCCGGATTCTCCACGCTTTGAGCAATCGCAACCTGGCATTAGATTCTGGTCCCCAGGGATTGTCCCTGGGCCGCCAAGGCCGCTGCACTTCTGGTCCGGTTGTTCCTCGCTGGATCGCTTCCCGGATCAGACTTCCCGACCGTCTCGCTATCCCGCCGGGTAGGCCACGGACCTGATGAAGTTCCATATCCGGTGAGCCGGCCAGGGTGAGCAACGCCTCGTTGGTCAACACTCGGAAGGGCGGACAGTCCATCCGCCTCGCCTCCTCCTCCCGAAAGAGGAATAGCTCTTTAAGCACCGCCAGGTCCCGGGGTCCTAACCGGCTGCTCCCCTTGACGCGCAGCATCGCCGTCTCCGGCGGATCGGGCGGTGACTGGCGGACCTGTTCCAGCCTTTGACATTCCTCCGTAACCCAATCCAGACGCCGAAGTGTTGCCAGACGCCCCTGTAGATCACCGGCCAATTTCGGCAGGTACTGCACGTCACCCGCCGCGTACTCCACCGCCGGCTGGCTCAGAGGCCGGCGGCCCCAATCCGAGGTTTGTAAAGCCCGGCTTTTGGGGATGCCCACTCCCAGGATGCCCTCGAGTACCGAGGACAGGTTCGTCCTGGGTATCCCCAGGAATCTCGCCGCCAACTCAGTGTCGAATAGGGACCTAACCGTGAACCCGTAGTCCCGATGCAGGCACCGCACGTCGTAGTCGGAGCCATGGGCAACTATGATTATCGAAGGGTTGGCCAACAGACTTCCCAAGGCGGACAGGTCAGTGACGGCCAATGGGTCCAGCAAGAAAATGTCCTCACCAGCCGAGATCTGGATCAGGCAAACTTTCTCCCGGTAGGCATGCAAGCTGTTGGATTCGGTGTCCAGGGCCAGCAAAGGCTCCGACGCCAACGCCTCAGCGACGCGGTCCCAGCTTTGCTGGTCGTCGATAAATAGGGTTTGGCTCATGCGATTGATCCGTTCAACGGTCTACGATATTGATTTATGAGCGATTAACCTTGGCGTACGAACTTATCAACTCCTACACCATCCGGCACGCCGACGTAGATGTCTCCGTTGGCGTCTATCCAACTGCCGTGGCCACCTCGAATTATCCATCGGGCCAACAGAGTACCTTCTTTATTCATCAGGCTGATCCGCCCGTCGGTGTCCTCGGTGTGACCCTGACGGGCGTCGTTGCCGCCTTCGCTGATACAGAAGACACCGTCCGGACTCTGAGAGATGTCCATGGGTCTCAGCAGATCGGTCCACATTCCAACGAATTCTCCATCCCGGTCGAAGATCTGTATGCGGTTGTTCTCCCGGTCGCAGACGTACAGCAGATCGTCAGCACCGACCATCATGCTGTGGACCAAGTGGAACTGGTTCGCGCCGCCTTTGCCAGGTTCTCCCCAAGACGCCTTGAGCTCACCGTTGGCCGCGAACCGGTGTACCCGGGCGTTCCGGTATCCGTCAGCCACGTACATGTCACCCCACGGCGAGGGCACCAACTCCGCCGGATAGTTGAAGGGACCGGCAGCCCTGGGTACCAATGTGCCTGGCACTTCGCAGCCGGTGTCCGAGTGAACACCCCGCTCTCCAATAACTTGCAAAGGCTTGCCGTCCAACGTAAAACGCAGGCAAACCGAGTCCTCGCGGTCGGTCACGTAAACGATGTCGTCTTTGATGAATATTCCATGGGGATTGGTGATCGCGCCCAGGCCCCATGAACCCACGTAACTACCGTCGCGGTTAAAGACCACTATCGGCGGATCTTTTCGCTGAAAGGCGTATACCCGGTCCTGAGAATCGGTCGCCACGGCGCTCACCATGCCAAAGGTTTCGCCCGCGGGCAACTTGGCCCAGCTTTCAATAAGCTCGTAAGTGTATTCTCCGTTCCCTACAGTCGTCATGGGCTGACTACCTCCATCGATCATTTATTCGATCTAGTTTGCGCCTTTTTAAAAAGTCCTACTTGGCAATATGCGGCGGTAGAGCCCAGGAGACCCCGGTGCGTGGCCGTAGACGCCGCCGATGTAATCGTGCATCCGGTCCTGGGCGCTACGGGTCCGCCAAGCCTGACTCTCGGGCACGGTCTCGTGTTCAAATTCATACACCGTCGTATATTTGGGGGCTCCTTCCACTGCGTGGTAACGGCGGACAGCGATGCATCCTGGAAGTTCCAGGTTGGCCGGTGTCCGTACATTGTCGTAGTACTCGTTGTACTTGGCCTCGATGTCCGCCGGGACATCCATCCGGCCTACCTGGATAGCCGGAGCCATGCCCCGTCCCAGCACGTGGGAATCGTTCTCCTTCGGGTATATCTGGGTGCAGACGATGCGGGAATAGTTGCGGCCCTTGGTCGAGAGCGCGATTCGCTGGGTCCACTCCGACGGGTTGCGGCGGAAATTCAGGTACTCCTCCGATCGAAGCGCTGCCGGCGACTCCAGTTCGTAAATCGCCAAATAGCGGGGGCTGCCCTTCAGAGCCTGATACCTGGCGAAGTTCAGAAAACCCGGAAACTCCATCAGATCACCGACATGCTCATCGTTATACCAGGCGTTAAAGTCCGCGTCGTGCTCGGAGTCGATGTCCACGAAGACCATCAACAACGCTGTACCCTTTTTCTCTACCACTGACTGCTTCTCCTCTGGGGGAACCCATCTTAGACAACAGCAATGATACCCACCGAAAGACGCCGCGGCAAACATCTCCCTGAGAGTTTAGGGAAATCGCGCCGACAAATCGACATCCCTTCCGTCGTTCCGGCGTAGGCCGGGACCCAGAGAAGTCCCCAGTGCCAGGAGATGCGGTCCTGCCGCAGTGTTCACTAGATTCCCGCCTGCGCGGGAATGACGGTTGGTTATAGGCTGGAATGACGATGGTGCGTCAAAGGCGTGAATGCCTTGCCCGATTGATTGACTTTGCTATCGAGTTCAGATACGAAACAGCCTACCTCTTGAAGTATCCGGCGCCGACCGCTTCATACTCGTTAATTGTGACGGCCTCAGCCTCTACTGCTATACTGGGCCAAAGCTCAATGGCGAGGAAGTTGCGAGATGACGACATATGAAGTCGTGGGGAAACCGGTAACCAGGCAAGAAGGTCCCGATAAAGTGTCGGGCAATTTTCAATACTCCGCCGACGTTACGTTGCCCGGAATGATCTGGGGCAAGGTGTTGAGAAGTCCCTTTCCTCACGCCAAATTAGTCAGGATCGACGCCTCAAGGGCACTGGCGATGCCGGGAGTCCACGCCGTCATCACGGGTCAAGACACCCTTGGCATGCGGATAGGAAGGAGCGTGCGCGACGTACCGCTGCTAGCCGAGGATGAGGTTCGATTCGTGGGTGAGAAGGTAGCGGCCGTGGCAGCCGACGACCCCGACCTAGCGGAAGAAGCCCTCCTGATGATCGACGTCGAATATGAGCCTCTGCCCGCTGTATTCGATCCGGTTGAAGCCATGGATCCCGGAGCGCCCCTAGTCCACGCTGGCTCGCCGGTTTTTGAGAGCACCTCGGGTCCCGTCCAGCCCCAAGGCAATATCCTGAACCATTCAACATGGTCCAGCGGGGATGTGGAACAGGGATTCAGTGAGTCGGACCATATCTTCGAACATACCTTTTCCACCACATGGGTACACCAAGGTTACATGGAACCCTATTCTTGCGTGGTGGACATCGACGATGCCGGGCGTGTCCAGGTCTGGGCGAACAACAAAGTTCCCTATACCTTGAGAAGACAGTTGGCTGACGCGCTGGGATTATCCGAGGACCAGATCCTAGTCAATCCATGTGGTATCGGCGGCGACTTCGGCGGTAAGTCCCCGGCGATGAACGTGCCTTTGGCCTATTTCCTGTCCCGGAGCAGCGGCCGTCCGGTAAAGATGATTATGAGTTATATCGAAGAGCTGGTGGCCGGCAATCCAAGGCATCCGTCCGTGATCACTATCAAGACGGGCGTAAAGAACGACGGAACATTCATAGCGCGGGAGAGCCGGGTAGTGTACAACGGCGGAGCTTACTGCGGCTTCAGGGGCCGCCCCGGTCTGGCAGGCAGCCGCGATGCCGCCGGCGGACAATACCACATACCTAATTTTAAGATCGACAGCTTTATGATTTACACCAACAACGTGCCCTGCGGCTCTTATCGGGCGCCGGGACAACCCCAGGTGGCGTTCGCAGTGGAATCTCACACGGACATGATCGCCCGGGAGATGGGCATAGACCCGTACGAATTGCGGCTTAAGAATGTGGTTCGCGACGGCCAGATGTGTGCCACCGGAGCCCATTACAACAACGTGCGGGGAGAGGAGACATTGAGGGCCGTTGCCGAGGCTGCCGCTTGGGGTTCTCCAAAATCAGGACCTTATGTTGGGCGGGGCATATCCTTGGGCCAACGCCCTCAGGGTCAAAGCGTTTACTCGGCGAAGGTGACGATGGACGAGAATGCCCAAGTAACCTACCACACGTTGGTGCCGGAAACGGGCACGGGTATTCACACCGTCGGCCGGCAGGTAGTGGCGGAGGACCTGGGTATCCCGGTAGAACATGTGAGGGCGGTTCAGATGGACACGGACGGCGGGCCCACCGACAGCGGGTCCGGAAGCGGCAGCAGCGTGGGCGGGACCGGCGCTGCCCTGGGAGCCGCCGAAGGTGTCCGCAACCACCTCACTCTCATGGCTGCCGAGTTCTACGGCTGGCCCGAAGAACGGATCAAGTTCCGGGGAGGCCGGGTTTTCGTTGAGGGCGACGCTGAACGTGGGGTTTCGATACAGGAGTTGGCCTCCAAAGTCGTCGCCGCGATCGGAGAGCACATCTCATTCTCTAAGACCACGGAGGCCAAAGAACCGGACGTGACTTGCTTCTGCGCCCAGGTGGCCGAGGTTACGGTAGACCCGGAAACCGGAGAGGTAAAGCTGCAAAAGTTCGTGACAGCCCACGATGTAGGGACTATCCACAACCCGATCACACATCAAGGACAGATCGACGGGGCGGTGATTCAGGGAGTGGGGTTTGCCCTGATGGAGGAATTGCTGTCCGAAGAAGGGCACATCTCGACCCTCAGCATGGGCGACGTGAAAACGCCAAATATCCAGGACATACCTGAACTGGTAACGGTTCTGGTTGAATCTCCGGGGGGCAATGGCCCTTTTGGGGCGAAAACCATCGGAGAGCAACCGCTGCCACCGGTGGCGCCGGCCATCGCTAACGCCATCTTCGACGCCGTGGGGGTTCGTATCCTAGACCTGCCTATCACGTCGGAGAAAGTGCTGGCCGCACTGAATAAAAAGTGACCTCGTCACGGTTCCCATCAGGCGGCCCAAGATGAGCGTCAGTGGATATCTGCTGCCATTCCCCGATCCTGGCGCCGCTGATATGATGAGCGACCATCTGGAGCAGGTGGTCCAGGCCAACGGCCCAGGAAGAATATTGGTCACCACTTCCCTTCCTGAGAATTTGACTAGCGGCTCAGAGAATCTCTCCAGGTCTGTTGGTCAACCTGCCCTAAGGAAGTTGGAATTCTTTAGACTGGAAGAGAAAGAGTGGGTATGCTTCCACAGCACAACGGTTGATGGCGGCCCGGAGCCTGGGAAAATGGTCTTGGATGTCCAGGCAGCTGGGACCATCAGATGCAAGTTGACGAATATGAGCGGCAGGGAAGCCCAGTTTTCTCTAGAATGCAGCTATGAACCCGGCGAGCTGGAGTAAAGTCCTCCCGGCTAACTACTCCGGTGCCTGATCGCAATAAAACCTGACTTGTTCGATGCACAGTGGACTAAGGTTTCCGGCCAATCGCATCGCCGACGGCACGTGCGGCAAACGCGCCGGGGTGGTTCTTCCACGCACCGAGAGCTTCTCGCCATTGTTCTTGTTCTTCCATGCTTGCGATGCCATCGGAGATCGCGCTTTTCCACGCTTCATCAAAGGCTCCAAGCAGGTTATCTGCATGTTCGGCTACAGCAGATTGAGACCCATAAGTGAACAACGCCCCTGATGCTTCTACGTCGACGAAGCCTGCTTCGCTGAACCGTGCCCGAAGCTCTTTACCCATCTGAATATGACCACCGTTTTTTATCATCAGATCCACGAAAAATGCGTGTGCCCTGTGCATAATCGCGATGTCCGGCTCCCAAATGATGCAATCGAATATTGGTTCCCGCGCACCAACAACGCCTCCCGATTTTAAAACGCGTTTAATCTCGGTGAGAACAGCCGTCGTGTCCGGAATGTGGAACAATATAGAGCGGCAATGGACAGCATCGAAGTAATCATTTGGAAACGGGAGATTCAAGGCATCTGCGGCTTGGAAATGAGTGTTGGAAAGACCGGCCTCAGCAGCAGCCGCAGTTGCCAGCTCAACTTGCAACTCGTTCATGTCGATCCCATGGAATTCGCCGGGTTCGACCGCACTTGCCAGACCGGCTGAAATCGTACCGGGTCCGCAACCAATATCCAGCAAGCGCATACCCGGCTTCAAGTAGGGTAGAAGATAAGGGGCTTGGGTTTCAGCGGTATTTCGCCTGAGCCGTTCCACTTGTCCGTCGCTATAGCCCATGCTGTAGCCGGGGGTCGAAGTTTCCTGGGGTTTGTCAGCCATCTTCCTATCCTTTGCAGTTGTTCATTGATCGCCGGTTGAATGCCGCTCTGTTCAACGTGGAACGCTTGACGGTGGTATCAAGAGGCATGACTAGAAATCGGTGGTAGTCTAGCGCAATCGGTTGTGGCTGTCACCTACAAGAATTCGACTCTATCCATGTTTGATTCTGCGACGCCGGCTTCGCTGAGGGTGGGATGGTTTCAAATTCTAACTCTGAGGCCGACCACCCCGCGCGCCGATCGATAGCTCCAAGAACTTTAAGCCGGAATCTTCTAGAGGGTTTCGAGACTGGAACAGCTACACGTCCCTTGACAAGGTCACGCGGCAGACAATATCATAGAATAGTATTTTATATACCTATTACTATTTGATTTTAAGATATACTCCATCGTAACTGAGGGTCGCCATGGTCGTCAGAGTAAGCAACGCTCCTGCCGGCTTGGACCACCAGCAAGTACCCCTCCGGGGCGCGGCTCGACGATTCAGCTTCCTCTCCACTGAACCAGATACAATTACCTTTCACTAGGACGTTCTTTCCTTGCAGACTGAAAGACCCAGAACCCAGGCGTCACCTGCCGCCGTGGAGACCGAGACTCCGACATCTGAAGGAACGGTGAACGTTCCGGTGCCCCCTGCTCCGAGGCCGGTCACAGCAGCCCGGCCGGCACGCCGGACCACAAAGAGGGGCTGGAATCAAACCTTCGACTCCCTTTCAAACACCCATTTCCGCCACTTCTGGCTAGGAATGATGGTGATGATGGGGGCCATGCAGATGCAGATGATGGCCCGGGGCTACCTGGTTTACGACTTAACAAACCAGAACGCCGCTATCCTTGGGCTGGTCAACGCCGCCACCGCGCTCCCCATATTGGTCCTTGCGCTGTTTGGCGGAGCTCTGGCCGACAGGATTGAGCGCAAGCGCATCGTTCAGGTTGGGCAAGGCGGCGCAGCCATACTTGCGGTGTTCATTGCCATTACCATCTCTGTGGGCAGCATCACGTGGTACCACCTCCTCGGCGCATCGATAGTCCATGGGTCCCTCATGGCGCTGCTGATGCCTGCCCGGCAAGCCATGATTCCTCAGTTGGTTGGCAAGGAGAAGCTGGGTAATGCCATGGCCCTGAACGCGGCCGGCATGAGCTTGACCACGCTGATGGCGCCGGCCCTAGCGGGGGGACTCTACGCGCTGATAGGTCCGGATGGCGTGTACTACGTCATCGGCGGGATGTTGGTGGGCGCGATGCTGTTAACTGGACTGCTCCCCAAATCCACTGCGGAGCCCACCGGCAAGAGAACGACAGTGCTTGGCGACATCAAGGACGGGCTCTCCTACATCCGGCGTACCCGCATGGTCTTTGTCTTGTTATGCCTGGGATTGGCCACCACCATGCTGGCCATGCCCTTTAGGTTCTTGCTGCCGGTATTCGTGGTTGACATATACCACAAAGGACCGGAGGCGATGGGGCTATTGGTGAGCCTCATGGGATTAGGCACCTTGATCGGCTCACTGTTTATCGCCGGGCTGGGCCGGTTTCACCGGGGGCTGTTGCTCATCGCGGGAAGCTTTATGACCGGCTTTGCTTTGCTGTTGGTATCCATCTTCCCGGTATACGCTATTGCCTTGGGTCTCATGGTTCTTCTCGGTCTGGGAGACGCCGGCCGAAGGGCGCTGAATCAAGCCTTGGTGATGGAAATCTCCGATGAACAGTACCGCGGACGGGTATGGAGCGTGTTCTTGATGAACTTTGGGCTCATGCCTTTGGGCGTTTTGCCTGCGGCCCTGGTAGCCGAATATTTTGGCGGTCAAGTCGCCATCGGCATCCTGGCCGGGCTGATGCTACTAGTCTCGGCCGTCGTCTTAATCACCCAGAAGCAACTCCGTCAGTTCCAGTAACATCGGAACGATCGCCCCTCCTTCGTTCACGCCTGCTCTCGTCTTCGGATCGGCCGAACCCTATTAGCCGATATTGTTGAGAACAGGCTATACTACCGTCGATCAAATCAACATTATCGTGGCTGTATCCCCATTCCCTTGAGCTTTTAACCCGTGTAGAGGAGTTGCTATCGATGGAACTATCGGTAAACGGAGAATCGTACGAGGTGGACGTGGACGAGGAGACATCTCTACTCGCCGTCCTGCGCCATGACCTAGGCTTGACCGGCACCAAATATGGGTGCGGCGACGGAGATTGCGGGGCCTGCACGGTCTTGATCGACGGCGAGGCGAAGAACTCTTGCATCACTCCAGTGGATGCGGCGGCAGGTCGAGAAGTTACCACCATCGAAGGTCTGGCCAAGGACGGCGATCTCCATCCGGTTCAAGAAGCATTCATCGAACACACGGCGTTCCAGTGCGCTTTCTGCACGCCGGGCTTCATCATGAGTACGGTAGCTTTGCTATCGCGCAACCCGCAGCCCGACGATCGGCAGATCCGAGCGGCTCTCACCGGCAATATCTGCCGCTGCGGCACGTACGTGCGCATCCTGCAGGCGGCCAAGGCAGCCGCGGAGCGGATAGGCCAAGAAGGAGGAAAGTGATGACAACGATCAGTGAACTTCACGAGGATGCCGCGCTCGTCGTTACCGGTCCCCCTCAATGGGCCGGTGGACTTGAGCTTCGCGAGCCACCCGGACCGGAGGCGACTTTGCTGGTGATGGACCGGCAAGGCGGCGCCATCGCATTTTCGGGCAAAGTTGAATACGGCCAGGGTATCCGCAGCGGGTTCACCCTAGCTATCGCCGATGAACTGGACCTGCCACTTGATTCGGTTCGCATCATTTTGGGCGATACCGCTCTGGTGCCTTATGACAGAGGCACCGTTGGCAGCCTGTCTACGATGACGCTGGGTATGCAGCTCCGGCGGGCGGCCGCAACAGCAAGAGGCGCGCTCATCACCCTCGCCGCGGAGCATTGGTCGGTTGAAGAGGCCAGTTTGGCAACCAGCGAGGGCCAAGTCTTCGTAAGCGGCGAGCCAAGCCGAAGAGTCTCCTACGCTGAGCTACTGCAAGGAAAAGACCTTCGGCTCCCTATTCTCGAAGACACGGCCACCAAGCGGGCCGAGGATTTCGTCTTCATGGGTAAGCACGCGACGCGTACCGATGCCCTGGCCCGGGTCACCGGCCAAGCCAAGTACTCGCATGACATCGTCGTAGATGCCATGCTCCACGGCAAGATCCTGCGCGCCCCCTCCTATGGCGCCACTCCCCAGCAGATCGATACCGCTGGGGCCGAACGCGTTCCCGGCTTTGTCATGCTTGTAAGAGATGGGGACTTCGTCGGCGTGGTGTGCGAACGCGAGGATGCCGCCGAACAAGCTGTCGATGCGATTCGGGTTCGCTGGCAAGAAGAACAGAACCTCCCATCAGACTCAGACTTTCCAGCCGCGCTGAAAGAGAAAGCCAAGGAGATGATTGTCCTTCGAGAAGAGGGTTCGCCGGCGGAAGGGTTCGCCCAGGCGGACCATGTCCTAGAGGGCAGCTACTTTGTTCCCCACGTCGCCAATGTACCCATGGAGACCAGCGCCGCGGTTGCGTCATGGGATGGCGGGAACCTGACCGTTTGGTCCGGTGACCGGGCCCCCTTTGGAGTGCGGGACGAACTGGCTCAAGCATTGGATATGAGTCAAGACCAGATACGAGTCATTGCCCCCGAGGTCGGTGGCTCCTTTGGCACCAAGGGCACCGTTGAGGTGGCGAAAGAAGCGGCTGTCCTCGCCAAAGCAGCGGGCCGGCCGGTTCGCGTCGCCCACAGCCGGGAAGAAGAGTTCATATGGGCCACCGTACGGCCCGCGGCGCTCTTTGAGATTCGCAGCGGTTTCAACGCCGACGGACAGATCGTGGCCTGGGAGTACACCGCCTATCACACCGGCGACCGTCCGCAACGTGGGCAGCGGGGGGCCGATACGCCCTACAACACCCCCAACGTGCGCATATCCGTGGCGGATTCCGCGTCGCCACTGCGAACCGGCTCTTACCGGTCGCTTGGCTGCGCGGCGAATCATTTTGCCCGGGAGATTCACATCGACGAGATCGCGGCCACTCTCAACATGGATCCCGTGGAGCTTCGGCTCATGAATCTGACCCATCCGCGCCTAAGCCGAGTCCTCAGGCAGACCGCCGACCGCTTTGACTGGGAATCTCGCCGGAACGATTCCTCCGTGGGAATCGGTGTAGCCATAGGTTACGATGCAGGCAGCTTCGTGGCTGAATGCGCCGAGGTCACCGCAAGAAGAAGGAATGTGAGGGTACAACGAGTCGTAGCCGGCATCGACTGCGGCATGGTAGTCAACCCTGAAGGCGTCCGCAACCAGATGGAGGGGTCGATCATCATGGGCATGGGAACCGCGCTTCGTGAGGTAGTAGAATTCGATTCCGGGCGGCTGTTGAACCCGGCCTTAAGCCGGTACCGTGTACCGCGCATCAACGACACCCCAGAGATCGAGATTGTGATGTGCGGTGACTCCACAACCCCGTCCACCGGCGCCGGCGAGCCAGGGATCGTCCCCATCGCCGCCGCCATCGGCAACGCGGTCTACGCTGCCACCAAGACCCGGATTCGGGACCTGCCCATCGTACCCCGGCTGGGCTGATGGCGGTTCCGGCCTGGGGTGTTTCTCCGGCCCTGGGGTGTTTCTATGTCGCTGCCGGACGAGCCCCTGACCCTCCCCGGCGAGTTCGGTATGTGGCCGTTAATGGAACGAGTGCTGTCCCGGCGTAATACACTTCGGGCCTGGAACCACGGCGGGGTTCGGATTCGAAACGATATGAAACGTTCGCGGAACCCGGAAAGTACATCCGCCACCAAATCCCAACTCACCGTTGCCCACGTCGCGTTCTCCAGGGCTATTTGGCAGCCATGGGCGTATCCATAGACGTGGTCCACCGTATTCTGGAAGACCACCCCAGCCGCTACCCCGGTCCGGAGTCGGCCTTCCAGATAGAAACCTGACATTGGTCCCCCTTTCTAGTCCCTAGGGCAGCCTGGTCTGCTTTGACAACCTGTTGAAGGCTTTCCAGCAAGTCATTCTTGAAATTTGAGGGGTTGCTATTGGAGGATGCAACGCTTCACCCGCGTTAGGGAAACGTCTTCGTGGCCGGCACACAGATCTCCTTCTTTTCTTTCTTAGTCGCCACCTGCAACGGACCAAATTGGTTGTTCACATGGATGTTGGCAATATCAACCCGCCGAACGTCGTAGCACATCAGATGGGTATCTGGGTCCATCATTCCTTCGCCATTTTTGTCCACGGGATTGCACAGGCGGGTCGGCTCATCTACCTCAAAGACTCTTTGGGCAGTGAACTGGTCCTCAAGGGCGACTTGGAGGCTAACAAATTCAGGTGTCCCTTCGGTTATTTCTACCCTGTAGCACTTAAAATGGTCGGAGTTGAGTGGAACCGGTAATTCACCAACTGGCCCCGTGACACTCTTTGCACTGGGGACAAGAAGTCGGTCAGGCTTCACGGTATCCACCGTTAGTGTCCCAAATTGATCCTCAACTTGGATATTAACCTGCTTCACATGGTCTGGTTCGCTCTTATCACGTTTGATCTCATAGCCCACCAAGTGTGTGTCGGGATCCGCGATTCCTTCTCCATTTTTGTCAACTGGATTATAGAGCGCCTTGAGCTTCTTGACTTCAAAGGTGCCCGTCTCAAACTGATCGGCAAGGGTCACGTCCCGTTTCATGAATTTGGCGGTACCCTTCATCTCCTTTATCCCATAGCTGAGGTAGTGATTTGCCGGCAAAGGTGATGGTCCCCAGCTTGCGTAGGTGTTTTCAGCGGTGTCGTCAGTCAACCGTACCGCCGTACTCGTCGTGATGCACTCTTCCGAAAAAGGATCGGCGACGAATAAATCCCAGTCCCCATCATGATTGGAGTAAAACACGATCCTAGTTCCGTTGGGTGACCATTTAGCTTCTGCTGCTCTGTCTAAGTCGCAAGTAACCGGCACCAGAGGGCTTATTTCGTTGCCGTCGTCGTCTAGAACCATTCTATATATCTCGCGCTTGCTGCTCGGAGTGATGCGGTCGAACACAATGTCGTTGCTAATTGGGGACCAAGAAGGGTGAAGATTTTCGAACGTGTCCGTGAGTTTGACCGGTTCGGGATCGCAATCTACTTTGACGCTATAGATACGATTTATTCCGTCAGGCTCGGCGCTGAAATAAACCAGCTTCTCGCTGTCAGGGGACCACGAGGGTGCCTCTCCAGGCACTCTCAAAGAATTAAATTGCGCTACGCACGGATCAAGGAGTGGTCCGATTTCCGCGACAACCAGGTAGCTAATAATGCCATCATTAACCCGGTACGCGATTTTACTACCATCGGGAGACCAATCAGCTTGTGCCGCGTTTGGCTCGGTCGACGGATCAGAAACCGGTTTTACAATTTGGCTATCTTCCATGCAGCTCCCAGGTGTTTGAGATTCCCTGTATGCCATGCGATATATCTGCGAAGTTCCATCTCTGAAAGACGTGAATGCAATCGCACTACCATCAGGCGACCAAGCCGGCCACCAATCTGCGCTTGGATGGCAAGTCACTTGCTGGCGAGAACCGGAAGGATCATCTCGGTTCATGACAAAGATGTCATCGAAGTCAACGGTGAACGCTATCTTGCCCAGTTCACCGGGTGGAATCCTATTCACCGTGCCATCGCCCAGATTTGCCACCCACACGTTCTCACCATCAAACGCTATCGCCCTCGGCGACACTCCTACTGGGTGGAGGTCGAAAAGTGTGCCATCAGGCAGGAATTGACTGACCGAGTTGGCGTCGTAATTCCCTACCCACACAAATTTCCCGTCCGCCCGGACTGAATACCCACGACTGGGTACCGTGATATTGGTAACTACAAAAGGAGACGCTGATCGAGGATCGCTGATCAATGCCACGATCGCATCTTGAGGGCCCGAGGCAGGGTCAGTCGTTACCCATATGTTATCGCCAACAGGGTCGTATTCGATCGCGGTGGTACGTTGTCCGATATCCACCGACTCAACCGCTAGAGGGTTCTGTGGATCTAATCGCCACGCTTTATTACTGATCCATCCAGTCACCCAGATATTCTCGCCGTCCCAAGTTAAAGCGTCTGCGCTTGGATTGTTGCCCGCTGCATTCCCTAATAGAAACCTTTCGGCGGTCGGTTCCTCCAACGAATCGTCACATTGATTGCTGTCGAATCTGTAAACCGCGCTTTTCCCATCCTGGACTATGCCGTTCCTTCCAACCCAAATGTCATCGCCAACAACCAACACACGACCGGCGGAGCTCCCGATCTGGACTTTGCAGATAACTTCGACATCCAGATCGATTTCGTCGACGGTTACCTCAATCTCCTCAATTCTGATTTGCCGAAGGTAGCCGTCGTTGACATCGGTAACCCAAATGGTATCGGGGTCTACGCCAGTGGCAATCCTATTTGAAGTTAAGCCAGGATGCAGGAACGACTCGACACCCCCGGAAGGATCAACGCGAGCAATGCCTTTGGCTGCATTCGTGACCCACAGGTATCCATGCCCGTAGGCAGCGTCATTTGGGGCGCCACCTACGGTGAACGATTGTTGGGGTTCAGCTTTAATATCCGTGGTCCACAGCACGAATCCTGTGATTGTCGCCAATACCACTGTAACGAGCATAGAAGGTAGAACCAGACGGTGTAGCCTCTGTTTTCGATTCATCGGATGCGCCTCAACGTTTCAGATTGTTTACCACTGAATCTTCGTGGCAAAACATTGCCTATTTGGATCGTAACCGCGACTTTCCAGATTTAATTGGGGCCAATTAAATCCAAACCTGGCAGAGTATATGCCAGTTGGTCCAAACCGGTCACACAGGAAGCGAACGCCGTTCTGGCCGGCCTGGTTATTCTGACGCCTTGCTCTGGCGGCGGCCTCCTTTTCCGGAATCGTCCTTGATTGAAGTGTCGCGGGGCATCGGAAGGGGCATGGATATGCCGCCTTGAATGGAGCGAGTGATGTCCCGATCCGCGACGCTACAGGATTGAATACTAAAAGTTGAGGCCGGAAACTATGAAACCAAATCGTGAGCTGGGCCAGTTCTAGTGAGGCAACCCGTCACCTTGACGGAGAGGGCCTGTAGCCGGTAATCTAGGCTCACCGATATCCAAAAGCCTACTAGTAAAGGGAGTTTTGAATGACTACACAAGCCCAAACTTATAATGTCGACATCGCCGACGTGGAATACATCAATCACGGTGGCGCTCCACTGTTAGCGAAGCTCTTCAAGCCCCAGGGCAGCGGGCCGTTCCCGATCATGCTTGAACTGCATGGCGGGGCCTGGGTCCGGGGGGCTCGTGAGAATGGCGACGTGGCTAACGAAGCGCTGGCCAAGACTGGCGTGATCGTGGCGGCATTGGATTTCCGCACGCAAGATTCGTATCCGGCCTCTTTGGCCGACATCCACTATGCAGTCCGGTGGGCTAAGACTCAGGCCGCGTCTTGGAACGGCATCCCGGGCAGCGTTGGCGCCATGGGCACTTCCAGTGGCGCGCACCAGGCCATGCTGCTGGGCATGCGCCCGAACGACTCTCGCTACGCCGCGCTGCCATCCCCGGCGGGCTCTTCGGCAGACGGCACCCTGGCCTGCGTGATTATGGTCTCTCCGGTGATCGATCCGCTGGGACGCTATCTTTATGCCAAAGGCCTTCGGGACGATTGCACGCCACCCGAGGGTATGGGCGAGCGGACGCCACCCATGCATGAGCAGTATTGGGGGACCGAAGAGGCCATGGCCGAAGGCGCGCCGGGGCGGATCCTTGCCGGCGGTGAGAAAACAGCCCTTCCGCCCACGCTGGCCCTTCGCCGCGACTACGAGGCGGCGCATCCTCGCCCGGACTTCGACGAGTTCGTAGATCAGTACCGCAAGGCTGGCGGCCCGATCGACGTGACTATCGTCGATGGAGAAGGCGAGGGTCTTCTGAGCGACCTATCTTCTGACGTTGGAAAGCAGACGTTGGAGCAGATGGGCGCGTTCATCCATAAACACATCGGTTAAGTCAGACACCCAGGTGCGCTGAAGTTAAGAGGCGAACACGTAAAAACGTGTTCGCCTCTTATGCGTATCGGGGGAATCCCCTAACCTTGCCGGACGCCGACATCAAACTAGGCCCGCACTATAATGACTGCGGGCCTAGTCTTCCGTCCGGATAGAAGAACCACTGAGCCTTAGCAAAGGAGCAAGGCCTGGTCTTGTTGCGTTGCTAGAACTCGGTTGGTCGATTGGGCTTACCGGTTGGCCATCGCGGCCTCATTTAGCCCGCGAATGGCATCCCGAGTTTCCTCACTAGGCGCCTTGCCCATCTCGACGTGTTGTGACACCTCAAAGGACCGGTCCACCTCTGCCATCACCGCTTCGTCCGACTGGTCGATGTCGATCGGGACGCTGATCTGGGCCCATGATGTATGGCCGGTCAGCCAGAACACTTCGGTGGGGTTGTTCTCCGGATCGCGGAAGTAGCAACCGATGGCGCTGGCATGGGTGACGATGCGGTCTATCTTATACCCGCGCTCATTAATGCGCCGCTTGAAGTCACGGAGGTCATCAAGGGAGTCTACCCGCATCGACATCTGCTGGATCCAGTGCGGATCCTCAAGCGAAGTCCGGCCGCTGATCAACGCGATCTCGTGGTCGACGCCTTCCGGATCGGCGCTGAAAAAGGCCCCGAGGGGACCGACTTTGGTCAGCGTCATGCCCATGAATTCCCCGTAGAATTCCTTCATGAGTTCCAGGTCCTGAACGTAGAAGCCGATATGACCGAGTCCATTGACTTTCGCTGACATTTTGGTCTCCTTTCCGCTTTCTTCAGAGTGACTGTGCAGCCACTCTTAATCTTACTTAACAACGTGTTTTGCTTGCGAGAAATGATACCCAAACCAAAAAGATATGTCCACCACGGCCGGTACTCTGGCAAGGCAATCGGGTCTTATTTTAACTCATAGCGACAGAGGACACTACGAGTATGTCGCCCCGCTCGTCGTTCCAGCGAAGGCTGGAACCCAGAAACTTAGCCTGCTCCGTCCGGTTCGGTTTTGTGCCGAAACGTCCCCTAGATTCCTGCCTGCGCGGGAATGACGATTGTCAGCACCGGGACCGCTAGCCCGGCCACTTGGGATTCTCTCTAGCCGCGTTAAGACGCGATTGCCCTGGGTACGCCGGAATCACTTTCTCCGGACTGTTGACTGTCAGATATAGATAGCGATTTCCCCAAACAGCTCCTGAAGTCTATGCTTGTCATCTTCGGCGAGCGTAGGCTCCTCCATGGCTTTGAGATTGTCCTCCAAGTGTGTGAGGCTTGACGTGCCGGTGAGCACGGTGGATATCCCCGGATGGTCGGCGGCGAATTTGTAACCAGCGCTTATAACTGAGTCCACGTCGTCGTGAATCAACCAGTCTAGGGGAGCATCATCAGGCACGGCGTTTTGAGGGACCAGGCCTTGGATCTTCCACTCGGCAACTTGTTCCCGCAATAACTTGGGACTCACCAGCTTTATGCGTACCGCGGCCATGTTGACGATACCAACGTTATGCTCCATCGCCAGGGGGAGGGCCTTGTCCGCGGCGGTCTGATTGAGTATGCCGTACTTCAATTGGATGACGTCCCACAGTTCTGGGTGAGATTCTAGCGCCAGCACGACACCTTTGTGATCGTGCTCAACCATGAACTGCTCGCTAAACCCGATGAACCGAATCTTCCCCTGCTCCTGAAAGCGCTTCAGCACCGGGTAATGCTGTTCCACCACGTCGAAGTAATGCTTCGAATTGAAGACATGAAACTGTAGGACGTCAACGCAGTCAACTTGCAAACGTACGAGGCTGTTTTCGATGGATCTGGCGATATCTTCGGGCGTTCGCATCACACCGCCGCGGTCCAGGTAGCGGCATTTGGTAGCCAAGATATACGACTCTCTTGGAACGCCCTTCAAGCCTCGCGCCAGAATCGATTCACTGTCTCCGTAAGCTTCCGATGTATCGAACAGGTTGACGCCTGAGTCGATGCACTTATGGATCAGTAGGTCCTGATCATTCGATGATATGCCGGTGTTCTGACCGAGTTTGCTTGGTCCTCCCGATCCGTAACTTACCAATGAGACTTTCAGTCCGGTCCTTCCCAGTGTCCGATAAATCATTTATATCCTTGTAGTTTGTATCTTAACGATAGGATGAATCGGTGATTACGAATGATATGACTTTGAATCCGGAGTCGCTGTAGCGTCAAGCCCCGGCCGTATTGAGCTTAGACGCAAGAGGCCTAAACGTGTAAGCTGGATGTGGGTAAATTAAGGATATAGCATGCGAATGCTAGCTCAAAGGTTCTGTTTACAGATATCGCCTGGGAAATCAGATGAATCAGGGAGGACGATGGCCACCGAGAGCCAGATCCAGAAGGTAATGTCGAATCTGTCAGAGGTGCAGGCGTGCGCCAACTGTGGAACCAGGATCCGCTTTGGAGACTTAGAATGTCCCCATTGTGGTGGCGACCTAGAGGACTACCTCCGTCAGTGGGCCGAGGAGTTGATCAATCATCTGGAGTTGGAGTAACCACGGAAGTACCAATGCCGCTTACTCGGACTAACTGTTCGATGCTCTGAGTTTAGGCTCTAAAGTTGCTCCAGGGCCTGACGGGAGAGCATCATCTTGACCGGGCTGATGGGACGGAAGGTGCGGGATACACGGACATCTCCGGCCAAGCTGCACAGGGTATACGCTTCGTAGGGGGCCATCCCCTTCTCCGTCACCAGGAAGTCCACCATGTCGCGTACGGCCTGTTTCATGGCCGGGCCTAGGTCTTCCCCATGGGACAAGACTACAAAGTGGTCCGGGGTCAGCGCTCGGGGCCCCGGGATGTTCATCCCCTTTTCCACCGTCACTCGCAGGTGGGTATCCGCTGAGCATTCGGCCCCGGTGCCCGCCACCGCTCCGTCGCCCACCAGAGCATGGCAATCTCCCAAGACCAGAAGACCTCCGGGCACGAACACCGGCAGGTAGAGCGAGCTTCCTGCTGTCAACTCTTTCATGTCAATGTCGCCACCGTAGGGGCCGCTGTCGCTGGCCGTGCTCTGGGAATAGGTGGGCGTAGTGGCCACTAGCCCCATGGAGGGATTCAGGGGCAAGCGGATCCCGTTGGGCAGCACGGCGTAGCCGTCCTCGAAGCTGATCACCGTTGGGAATCCTTCGGTAAACTCCTCGTCAAGGAATCCTCGGCCCGGCATGACCATATGGGCCGCCCCTTCCTTGGGCGTAATGCTGATGAAGTCAACTTTCAAGGCGTCGCCCGGTTCGGCGCCGTTCACGTAGATGGGACCGCTGGCCGGACCTTTCAGGTACCTCTCGCCGATCACTCCCGGGTCGCGGACCCCTTCAAAGGCGTCCCAGGTCTCGACCATCAACTCCTCTCCGGAATCGATGGTGATCGCGGGGGTGGCTCCGGGCTCTAGCATGTAGATATGGTGTTCCCGGTCCAGTTCTTTCATGTCGGTGCCTCCGGTTGAGTTGGGGCGAGTGATCTACAGGCCGGCCTGCAAGTCTGCTTGATAAAAGGCCACTGCTTCCGGGGGGGTCAGGTCCACCACGGTCACCTCACCCAACGGGTCGCGAGGAGAAGATCCACGGGCGGTGCCGGAATAAACCGCGGTGACTCGCCCTTGAGAAACGTCAACGTGGCGGTCCCAGTGTCCTAAAGCCAGGTAGTCGCAGGGCGCGGCCGCGATCTCCGGGGGATAGATGGGGGAAGACCGCTGGTCCCGGTCGTCGTCAAAGTGGAAATGGCCGTGGGCCAGCGCCACCATCCAATGGCCGTTGCGTTGGGTTGGCATGCCCTCCAGGGGACGAAAGGCCGAGGTGTGGCTGAGCATGGCCCTTCCCCAGACATCCAGGGTCAACTCGGGAAACGATATCGCTTCCCCATCCGTCTGGGTGATGATGTGCAGGTTGTCAGGTTTATGCTGGAAGACTTCCCGATGATAAAGCGAGTTTTCATCGTATAGGTCGTGGTTACCCGGCAACAGAACCGCCGGCTGGGTCATGCGGCCAATCTCCTCCAGGAACGCCTCCAGAACCGAGTCGGGTACCCGTCCGTTGTCGAAGACATCACCCACCAAGAGGAGCATATCTCCACCCAATCGCGACACCGAGTCCACCACTGCCCTCAGGGCGCCGTCGGCCAACGGATGCCCCATGTCATCCCCAAGGTGTAGATCGGACGTATGAATCAGCCTTACTTTATTCCTCAATATCGATCGAGACTCCCTGTCGTGATTCTTGGCGGCGCGCTGGCCGCGTTCTAGCTTCCGATAACACCCTTATCCCGAAGTTCGGATATTTTAGCGGCGTCGTAGCCCTGCTCGGTGAGAAGTTCCTCGTTGTGCTCACCCAACAGCGGGGGAGGGCGGCGGATGCTGGAGGGAGTTGCTTCCAGCTTCAGCGGCGAGTTGGGCACGCGCAGGTCGGGGACGTTGGGGTGGGGCATGTTCACGATCATGTTTCTGGCTTGTACTTGGGCATCATTGATCACTTGGGAGACCGTGTTGATCGGACCGCACGGCACGCCGGCATCCGAAATCACCTCCACCCACTCGGCCACCGTCTTCGTCTGGAAAATCTCGCTCAAGGTTTCAACACATGCTGCCCGGTTCTCCACCCGTTTGGTGTTGGTGGAAAATCGAGGGTCTTCCAGAAGATCGGCCCGCCCGATCGCTGGGCAGAGCCGCTCCCATAGCCCTTGATTGCCACAGCCCAAGATGAAGTGTTGGTCGGAGGCGGGGAAGCTCTGGTAGGGAACCAGGCTCGGGTGCCCCGATCCCAGCCGGTGGGGCTCCACGCCGGTGGCCATGTAACCGGTGGCATGATAGCTCATGGCGGCCACCTGGCCGTCCAATAGCGCTGCCTCTATCCTCTGCCCTTCGCCCGTCTTTTGCTTGTGGTGTAGGGCGGTCAGGATAGAGCCGTAGGCCATCATCCCGGTGAACAGGTCCACCAAGGAGAAGCCCACGCGCAACGGGGAGCCATCCGGTTCGCCGGTCAGATGCATGAGTCCGCTATAGGCTTGGATTATCAGGTCGTAACCCGGTTTGTCGGCCATGGGTCCGGTTCGACCATAGCCGGATATGGAGCAATAAATTATATTGGGGTTTACGGCCCGCACCGCGTCATAGCCCAGGCCCATGCGGTCCAACGCTCCGGCGCGGAAGCTTTCCACCATCACATCGGCCTTGGCCGCCAGTCCCAGCACGATGTCGATCCCTTCTTGCTCTTTCAAGTTGAGGCTCAGGCTCCGCTTGTTGCGGTTGAAGGTCAGGAACTGGGTGCCTTCATCGTTCCAGAAGGGGGTCCAAGACCGGGTCTCATCCCCTAAATTGGGCTCTTCTATCTTGGTCACCTCGGCGCCCATGTCCCCCAACATCATGGTGCAAAAGGGGCCGGCCAGGGTACGGGTCAGGTCTACGACTTTGATTTCGTCTAGAGCCGAAGTCATCAGCGAAACTCCAGTAACCATCGATTAACGATGAATATTTTCTTCTAGGAATCGGATGGGCTCAGGCAGGGGATTTACCGGCGCGGGGAGCCCGCGGGCATTATAGCATGGGCATGGACCGACTTCGGAAACGCTGGGCCATTGACCCAAACATCGCGCGATGCTAGCGTGTGACATCTGGTGGGCCTGGAAGCAGCACTGGGGGTGATGGAACGTGGCGCTACGACAGGGAAACAACGGTGTTGGGGTAGTCGTCCTAGGCGGGATCAACATGGACCTGGTAACCATTTCTCCCCGGTTTCCCCAGCCGGGGGAGACGGTGGTCGGCAGCCGCTTCCTGACCTACCCTGGCGGTAAGGGAGCCAACCAAGCGGTAGCCGCCGCCCGCATGGGCGCTCCCACGGCGATGGTGGGACGGGTGGGCGACGACGTGTTCGGCCCGCAACTTATCGACATCCTGGCGGCCAGCGGCATCAACGTGGATGGAATCGCCATCGCCTCCGACACCACTTCGGGGATAGCGGTCATCAGCATCGATGAGTCTGCCCAGAACCAGATCATCCAGGTCCTGGGAGCCAACATCACCTGCGGCGAGGCGGAAGCCGGCCGGGTGCTACTAGCTTTGGCCGACGCCTCGACGCTCCTGCTCCAACTGGAAGTCTCCGTGGATCTATCGCTGCAAGTAGCCAAAGAGGCTTCCGCACTGGGCAAGACGGTGATCTTGGACCCCGGCCCGGTACGCCCGATTCCCCCGGAGTTCTTCCCCCTCTGCAGCGTGATCACACCTAACGAAACCGAAGCCCAAGCCCTGGTTGGTTTTCCGGTGGTCGACGCAGCCACGGCAGCCCAAGCCGCTGAGCAGCTTTTGCACAGAGGAGTAGGCGTCGCAGTGGTGAAACTGGGCGCTCACGGCGTGTACTACGCCACTGCTGATGGAGGGGATTTCGTGCCCCCCTTCCCGGTGGAGGCCGTTGACTCGGTAGCCGCCGGAGACGCTTTCAACGGCGCCCTGGCCGTGTCCCTGGCCGAGGGCGCAACCCTGGATCGGTCGGTCCGCATGGCCGCGGCAGCAGGGGCGCTGGCCGTCATTAAGTCAGGAGCCCAAGACTCCATGCCCTACCGGGCAGAGGTGGAAGCGTTGATGGCGGGCGCGTAGTAGATCAGGCCTGATTATTTCACGCCTAATTGGTCACTTCCCGACTACTCCTGGGAGCCTAGAACCATGCCCCTAATCAACCGGCCTTGATGCGGATTTTTGTCAGGTAGAGATTACCTTGTCAGACGCCATGATCCGCTCCATATTGGACTTGGGGTTGGTAAATTCAGCGTTTTTCCCTTTTAGGTCTTCTTCCGTCACTCCCCGAGCGACTGCACAGCCGCCTCAAACATAGATCGGTGTATTGTTCGCGATAGTGGTTGCAAGTATGTCTTTAAGGGGCGGCCAACCGACCGGGACGACAGCATTTGCCACCGAATCTTTCATCAAGACAACAGCGTCTCCGAAGAGTGTGATAGTCGGTTCGTGTCCGGCTTCAACGGCGCCATTGGCGTTTAGGAACGGTATACCGCTTTCGTTGGATTCTCCGAGCCGTTGGTGCTGAAGTTCATGATTGTTCCCATCTGAGTTCTCCTTTGTTTGAATTGCCCGCGCCAGGATACTACGGGGTTCGAGCCCTGGCAACAAAGGAGTCAGTTACGTAAGCAAGGGGAGCGGCAAGTGGTTCCATCCGTTCAATCTTCGGCGATCGCGCCGGTCTTGGACCGAAGCGCCACCGCCAGCAACGCCAAGCTCCCAACGACACCGGCAAGTACCAGCAAGAACACTACCCACCAATATGCCGCCGGCCTGATTTCCCCGATTATTCCCGCCACCGATAATAGCGCGGCCAGCAGTGAAACTCCCATCACCGCCCACAGTAGCAGGCAGGCGAAACCCCTGACCGGCGTCAGCAGCAACAACCAACTGGCCTGGAATGTGGATGCCGCCAAGATAGACACGATTGCCGTTGTCTTCCAATAAGCGTCCGCGTCGGGAGTGACCCAGATGCCGGTTGCAACCAAGACGAATCCAGCGCCACTTGCTACGAGCCCAGTCCAGGCTACGGGCAAGAGCCGTCCTCTCCAGATCAACGCCGACGGAGGGATGGCCGAGAGGCGGAAGGGGGCCAGGACGAGGAAGGTGAGTAGCAACCGGCCCCGGGTCTTGGTGTACTCACCCAGCAGAACCATGGCCACCATCACCAGAAGGGCGGCCACCAGCGCGCCCAACGTCCCCGACAGGAACGTTCGGGGAGCTAAAGGGTTGGACCTCAGTAAAGGCAAGACGAAATTCCCCGATACCCGCCTGAGATCAACCCTTGAGCAACGATGTTAGCTGGCTGACCGAGTCCAGTCCGTCCAGCCCATAGATAGATTCCAATACCTTCTTTTGAGCGGCGCCCGGCAGCAGCCACTGGGAGCAGTCCTGGAACTTGGCCGCCAGTTCCTCCCGGGTCATGGGCCGCTCGGGCGTCCCCCGGGAAGAAGAAGCCTCTTGGGACAGCACGGTGCCGTCGCGCAGAGTCACCTCCACCAGGCTACGGATGCGCTGGAAGCCAAGCGCTTCCAGGCCCTCGTGCAGATAGGGCGTAACCCTGGACATCATCTCCCGCACGTCAGGGCGAAGCACCGTCTCGTCGGTGAACTGTTCGATGCCGCCGCGCCGCTCCAACACGAGGATGCCCAGGCAGAAAGGTATGCTGAATTTTGCTTCCAACTCGTTCTGCGGCTCCGGGTAGCGCAGGGCGGCCAATACGTTGGAGGTTGTGCCCAACCGGACTGCCGCCACGTCCTGAGACTGAATGTCATGCTCCAGGATCAGATCCAAGAGGGCGTCCATCGATGGATGGGACAGGGAACCGCAAGGATAAGGCTTGATGGATACGCCGGGATCAACGAACGCGTAAGGGTTGCCCAGCTTACCGTGTATCGCCTCGGAGTCCACCCCGCTGCCGGCCACTTGAAAGAACCCCCAAGGGCCATCCAGGGCTTCAGGGTCCGTCTTGTAACCCATGCGCGCCAGTTGGGCGGCGACTATTCCGCCCTGAGCCGCGGCTCCAGCGTGGTAGGGCTTGGTCATGGTCCCGAAGGCGACCCTGATACCGGCGCTCTTACTGGCGGCGATGCCCAAAGCGTGGCGGATGCCTTCCTTGTCCATGCCGTACAGCTTGGCCGCCGCTGCCGCCGCCCCGAAGATGCCGATGGTGCCGGTCGAGTGGAAGCCGTTCTGATAATGGTAGGGCCTGATCGCCTCGGCCACCTTGCAGGCCACTTCAACCCCACAGCAGAAGGCCGCCAGCAAGTCCCGTCCGCTGGCGCCGACCTCTTCGGCAACGGGAATAGCGGCGGAAAGCACCGGTGTGGTCGGGTGAGTCAGCAGACCGTACACCCGATCGGGCAGCAAAGAGATCTGAGTATCGTCGAAGTCCAGAGCGTGGGACCCCACACCGTTGGCCAGGGCGGCGTATTCGGCGGGCAATCCGTTTCTTTGTCCCATAACGGTGCACTTGCCGTCAAAACCAAGGCCGCCGATATACTTCCGGATCAAAGTGGTGCAGTCGGCGGAATAACCCGACAGCGTTACGCCTATCCCGTCGATCACCGCCTCTTTTGCCCGTGCGATAACGTCGGCGGGAATAGCCTCATAGCTAACCCCATGAATGTAATCTGTCAGCTCACTGGTGAGCGAATATTTGTCGTCAGGCATAAGGCCGGACCTCCAAGTTAACGTTCAGCTATCAGCGGTGAGCAATCAGCTTTTCTAGAACGAGCCAGGGCTTAAAGCGGCGCGCATATGCGGCCACCGCAAACCCCTGACCGCTGATGACTGAAAGCTGACAGCTACCCGTACGCCATGATAGCCCATGATGATATTATGGGAAAGCTATGCCTGCCGACGACCGATTCTGTCCGTCCTGCGCCTCTCCTCTCGAAGAGAAGGATGTCGATGGCCACCTGCGTCCGGTATGCACTGAATGCGGGCGGACGATATTCTACGACCCTAAAGTCTCCGCCATCTGCATCGTTGAGCGCGGCGACAAGCTTCTGCTGGTCAAGCGTGGCAACGAACCTGGTTACGGCCTCTGGAGTCTGCCCGGAGGCTACGTGGACCGGGGAGAGGTGGTGGAAGCCGCCGCGGCCCGTGAGGTGTGGGAAGAGACCGGGTTGACCGTGGAAATTAACCGGCTGGTCGGGCTGTTCTCCGAGTCCGGCAACCCGGTTATGGTGGCAGCCTTCGCCGCCAAAGAAACCGGGGGGCTGCTAACCACCGGCCCGGAAACCCTGGACCTGGGCTTTTTCTCCCTGGACGACCTCCCGCCTCTAGCCTTTCCCCGGGACGAGCAGATCTGGGCCCGCTGGCGGGACTTGAGGGACGTAGGGTGATTCAGTTGTTCCGTATCCATCCAGGTATCGAAGGACCCTAAACGGCTACATGATCGCAGACATTTTTGATCGAGGAGCCGTAGCCGCCAGACGAATCGTTCGGCAGCTACCCGGCACAGCCCTGGACCTGCTGTTTCCCCTTAACTGCCTGGGATGCCAGCGGGAAGGGAAAGTCTTGTGCGCAAGCTGCGTTGACAGCCTGCCGAAACTGACGCCCTCTTTCTGCCGCGTTTGCGCCCAGCCCAACGCCTCGGCCACCTGCCATTCGTGCCTGGAATCTCCACCGGTCTTCGACGGTATACGAGCGCCCTACGAGATGGAAGGAACAGTCAAAGAAGCGATCCACAACCTGAAATATCGCGGGCTGAAGGCCGCAGCCCCGGAGTTGGCCGAGCTGTTGGCCAATTATCTCGAAGAACACCCCATGCCCGGCGAAGTGCTGACGCCGGTGCCCCTGCACCCTCGCCGGTTGCGGAGCCGGGGCTACAACCAATCGGCTTTGTTGGCCAAGGAATTGTCTAAGAAACTGGGGTTGGACATGGACCAGTCGCTGCTGATCCGGGCCAAGAACAACCCTCCCCAGGTAAGCGCTTCACAAGAGAAGCGCCGGGAGAACGTGCAGGGCAGTTTCCGGTGTGACGGTCGGCTAGACGGACAGGCGGTAATCTTGGTGGACGACGTGGCCACCACCGGCAGCACTCTGTCCGCCTGCGCCGCCGCACTCAAGGCCGCTGGGGCGAGTTCGGTTTGGTGCCTGGTCTTGGCCCGGGAGAGTTAACCCCCCTGCTCGCATCCTGGTTCTCGCCCGGACTATGGCTCTACGACGAATCGGACACCATCTACGACGAGTTCCATCGATTGACAACAGCCAAACCGTCTGCTGAAATTACCAGGCACAATAGCTGATTTGGGGCGGCCTGCTGCAGCTTGATCGTCCTGAGATTTCCGGATGGCGAGGGGTGGTGGTTCGGCAAGCTCACCACGAGTGGGAGTAAAGTCACCACAAACGGTATCGGGACAGCAGACTCCAATAGCGGCAAACTGAAGACACGGAGGAAACAACGATGGCGGACAAAACGTTGATATACGTCGGCGCGGAAGCCAGCGGGATCTACCGGAAGGAAGCCGGCGAGTCTCGTTGGGAGAACTTGACTCGGGGAATGGCCCCGTCTGCCCAGGCCCGGACCATTGCGATCCATCCCCAGAACCCAAATATAGTATTCGCCGGCACCCAACGGGGCGTATACCGCAGCAACGACCAGGGCGACAACTGGGAGCGGATGAACATGACCGAAGGCCGGGTGGTCTGGTCTCTGAACTTCCACCCCACCAACCCCCAGATAATGTTCCTTGGCACCGAGGGCAGCGAGGTTTTCAAGAGCGAGGACGGCGGGGAAAACTGGACCTACCAAGCCACCATCTCCAACCCGGACTCGGTTCAGATGGCCTTCGCCACCCGGATCCTTGGACTAGCAATTGAAGCCAAAGATCCCAATAATATGTTCGCGGCTCTGGAAGTCGGCGGCGCGGCCCGAAGCTCCGATGGCGGTAAATCCTGGCAGATAACCAATAACGATTTTGCCGGCGACGTTGACCTGATGGACCTGCACGGCGTGGCCGTCGGCTCGGCCGACTCCAGCTCGGTGTTCATCTCCAACCGGGTCGGAGTCTGGCGCACCAGGGACCGCGGCGACAACTGGAAAAACCTCGGATTCGAACGTTTCTCCGACATTAAGTACTCCCGAGGGATCCAAGCTTCGCCCGGCGACCCTAATACCCTGTACGCCTGCGTGGGCATGAACTTCGGCAGCGAAGAGGGCGGAGTATTGCGGACCACCGACCTGGGAGAAACCTGGGAGCGCTTCGACAAGGGCGTAAGCCCCATGAGCACCACCTTCGGCGTGGCCATCAACGCCCAGCAGCCGGAGCAGGTGTATTTCTGCACCCGCAAGGGACAGGTGTTCGGCACCCATGATGCCGGCTCAAGCTGGACGGAAGATGCCCTTCCCGAAGGCGCCTCCAGCGTCATCAGCGTGGCCTGCGCTTCGGCTTAGTTGCTTGAATCCGGCTTCGGCGTGCTGCCCACGTCGGCTCATGTGTCACGAATAAAAGCGAAAATGCCGGCCTACCGTAGGGGCAGGTTTTAAACCTGCCCTTACACCGTGTATGGGTAACAGCGGGCAAGGCAATGTCTCTTCCGGAATAACGCTATCCTAGATCTGTCTATTCGCGGGTTGCTGCACGCACCTGAACGGAGGGTGTAAGACGTCATGGCCGATATACCCGCACATGACCCGGTAAAGGCCGCCGCCGCTCTTGCCCCGAAGATACGGGAAGCTCGAGATGAACTGGATTCGGCGCGCCGCCTCCCCAAACCGCTGGTCGATGAATTGGACAAGGCGGGTCTGCTTCGGCTAGGTCTGCCCCGCTCCATGGGTGGTCATGAGACCAACCCTCTTGTCACATTCCAAGCCATCGAAGAGCTATCCAGGGCCGACGGTTCGGTTGGTTGGTGCGCCATGCTGTCCAGCGGCACCGCCGTTTTTGCGGGATGGTTGAAGCCTGATGTGGCGCGGTCAATGTTCGGTCAGCCGCCCGATTTCAGGCTGGCCGGCTCGATAAGGCCGGAAGGCCGGGCCATCAGCGTCGACGGCGGCTATCGGGTAAGCGGACTTTGGGACTACGCTAGCGGTGTCGACCATGCAAGCTGGCTGTTGTGTACCTGCTACATTGAGGACAGTAACGGTCCTCGCCTGACCGCCGAAGGCACGCCGGTGACCCGGGTGTTGTTGGCCCCGGCGCAAGCCGCCACGATCATCGACACCTGGGACGTGATGGGCATGAGGGGCACGGGCAGCAACGACTTCGTCCTGGATGACGTTTTCGTTCCAGATGAACACACATTTTCTCTCCTGGATCCTCCACTCGAGAAGGGTTCGCTCTACCATCCCCGATTCTTCTTCGTAGGCCTGTGGACACAGACCGTCGCCAACTCATTGGGCATGGCTCGTGGCGCGATGGACGCATATTTGGAGTTGGCGTCACAGGCAGGATCCACCATGTCTCGAACCCTCTTGAGAGACCGCCCCTCGGCCCAGAGCGCCGTTGGGGAAGCCGAAGCTATCATCAGTGGGGCCCGCGCCTACGTTCTCGACGCCGTCGGCAGGGCTTGGCAAGCTGTCTGCAATGGATGTGAGGACCCAAGCTGGGAGATCGCTCAAGCCCGGCTGGCAATCACCCACGGGATGCGGGAATCGGTCAGAGCCGTGGACATCTTATTCCATGCCGCCGGGACCAACGCCATCCATCGCAAGCATCCGTTGGAGCGGTTCTTTCGAGATATCCACGTCGCCGCACAGCATGTTGCGGGCTTGCCGTCCAACATTGGGGCAGGAGGCCGGGTGATGCTGGGGCTGCCGCCCGGCGGACTAGGCTGGTAGAACAGCTCGTAGCGAAAGAATGGGCGGGGGCTAAGCTTCGCTGCGGTCCCATTCCGGCAAAACCCAATATCCATCCTGTGGGATCTCCACAGCCCCGGACAATCCCTGGGCCCGCTTTATCCGCTGCACGTTGAAGAGGTGGGTGGTGAACTCGTAATAGCGGTGAAGAAAAGTGGTTTCCAACGTTATGTAAACCTTTGATGGGTCGCCGGGGACCGGGCGGACGCCTCCGGGGAATAGCTGGGGATATTGGGTGAACAGGCCGGTGGCGGGTGACTCCAGCTCTTTACTTCTCAACGATCCAACCGTCTCCGACGACAGTATCGACCAGCAGAGATCCAGTCCCAGAACCAACTTCTCCAAAATAGCTGCCGGTTCCGAGTACAGGTTCTCGTCCAGGCGCCGGTCGAATGGGGAGTCCAACAGCCGGTCGTACTCCTCACCCTTGGGTGAGCCCTCGGGAAAAAGAATCTTACCCCACCGGTTCCAGAGCCACCGCAGATCGCCCGAAGCCATGTGGCTCAGGTTGCGGCGAATGCTCCACTTGCTCCACTCCCACTGGTCCGACTCAAAGTCCAGTTGGGCGTCGGTAAGACCCTCGACCTCGGCGGAAACCCACTGGTAGATCCGGTTTTCAAATTGGGGGAACAAGGACGTGGCCGGAGCGTCGTCCGAGGCCGTATCAGTTGTCATGGTTGTTATTCTCCAAGTTTCCTTGCCTTAAGCGGCCGGCACATCTCAGGACGGGGACAATCTTCTTTCTGACCCCGATCAAATCGGGGGAGGAAGTCTTTACCCAGTCCTGTCATTCTGAGCGCAGCGAAGAATCTCTATTTGGAATGGAACTAGATTCTTTCGTCGCTACGCTCCTCAGAATGACAGAGGGGAGCCTGGGGACATCCTCCGATCAAGGCTCCGTTAATCCCCTACCCAGGTCTCCGACCAAGCCAAGCAGGCAGCGCTGCTAACCTTGTCTCCACGCATCTCCGGGTAAACGTTGCCTTGGACAACCTCGCCATTAAAGGTAATCTGCGCCCTCCGGGCCGGAAAGAAGCAGCTGTACACTCCGATTTCCCGCCCCGGAGTGGTCCCGACGGGGGCCACCAACATGTAGGGTTCGACAAAGTCGTACCAGGTGAGGGCGATGATGTCCTCGTCACTCTCAACGCTCTCGGTCCAGAAGGAGTTGGTATCCCCGGTTTTGTCGAACTCAGCCTGAATCACCGGCGTGTCTTGGTCGGCGAACTCGGGGAATAGAACGGTTTCGATGGTGGCTTGGAGGTAACGGGTCATGGCGATGTTGTCCGAGTATATGCGGACCTCGTCGTCGACCAGATCGCTCTTCAAGAACAGCACATGCCCCGCGCCGCCCGGCGAATACAAGATGCGCCAGTGGCTGATCCGGGTCGTCTGGGTTCCACCCTCTTCAGCGGCTAAGCGGATAAAAGAGTTTTCCCCCGTTAGTAGCACGCGGTTGGGATCGGTAGGATTGGTGGTCATGAATGGACCTCTTTTTATCAGATTCTAAATTGCAACGTCGTAGCCAACACATTCAAGCTACCGGGAATGTAACTCCTTGTCCACCCGTTCTGCCAGAAACACCTTGAGCAGGGATTGGTAGGGCACATCCCGCCTGTTAGCCAAGAGCTTCAGTTCGTCCAGCAGAGATTCCGGTAGCCGGATCGAAATCGTTTTTGTCGAAGGCTTCAGGTTGCTCAACGTCAATCGTCTAGCATTGCTCCAGTCAACGAACTCGGTGGAATCGTGGTTGGCCCAGAAATCTCGCTCTTCGTCCTCTGACGCGAAGTTTGGTATTGGTTTAATCTTCGCCACGCTCGTATACGCTCCGTTCTCGCCTGCTCATATCTCTGGCGGAAATTACGCGGACCAAATTACCTCTAACTGTAAATACGACGAACAATGTCCGCCCTGCACTGGTTTCGCCCATCGCCTGGTACCTAGCTTCTCGATCTTCCCGCGAGTGCCCTTGGGCCACGATCAACGGCCGGTTCAAAAGGACCTCTTCGCACTCGGATCGCCTAACCCGGTGGGCTAACCAGTTTTTTTCAGAATTCCCATCGTCCCGGTCGAATCCCGTCCATGCCCAAAGTTCGTCCATGCGCCATACCTAAATGTTGTATATAACAGATATATACAACAGTCAAGCACCTTAAGAAAATAAGAGGCCGCTCCTACATATCGGAGCGGCCTCAAATTAGTGTCCGGTGATTCTCGGTCTCAGCCGGTTAGTCCTTGGCCGGGAACCAGTCCTGCTTCCAGGGCCAGTCGCCGCTGGAGCTATCGTAGGCCGGTTGCCCAGCGTTCACCCGGTCGCGGTAGGGGCTGGTGATGGGTTGCTGATAGGGGTAGATGCCGCCTTCGTAAGCCTCAGGGCCTTTCTTGAAGTGCTTGGCCGACTCCAGAGTTTCCACGAAGGGCATGTCGATGTCGTAAAGTTCCTCTAACTTCTTGGGCCTCGGACCAGCCTTGGATACGTGGCCGTACAACTCCCGGCCCACTACGCCTTCGAGCATCCAAACGCAGTCGATGAGCTTATCCATATCCACCCCGGTGTCGACGCCCATGTCCTCCATCATGTGGAGCAAGTCCTCGGTGGGGGCCATGCCGGTGGCGCGGCCGTTGCCGCAGTATGGGCAACCGCCCAAGCCGCCGATGGTCCCGTCCAAGTCAAGGGTGTCGTCCGGTCCTAGAACTCGCATGGCCGCATACGCCGAAGCGATGGCCATGTTCCGGCCGTTGTGGAGGTGCAGACGGATATGATTGATCTCCGGCCAGCGTTCCTTCACCCGGTAGACGCTTTCTTCGACCTTGGCCGGGGTGCAGTGGCTCATGGGATCGCCCATGGCGCAACTGCGCACTTCGATGCCGACCTCGTCCCACATGCTGTGCTGTCTCTCCAGCATGGTCATCAGGTTATCAACCGGGAATTCTCCCAGGAAGTTGGATCCCCAACTGGCGTTGGTGCCGATGCCGGCCTCTTTGATGTTCAACTCTTGGGCCTGGGCGATGACCTGGGGCCAGCGCTCCATCTCCTGCATTTGGGTGCGGTTGGTGTTCCGGCGGACAAAAACGTCGCACATGTGAACGCCCAAGCGGGGATACTGGTCCCGCTCAATGGTCAACGGAGGCGAATAGGCACGGGCCCTTTCAACGCCCCGGGAGTTCAATGCCAGGGCGGTATAGTTGACGCCCGGTTTGGGGTTGAACTTGGTGACGATCTCGTCGATGCGCTCCATCTGCGGGGTCCACTTGGGACTCACGAATGAACCGACAACGATCTGCTTCAATCCGGTCTCCGACAAGGCGTCCAGGAGCATAATCTTGTCTTCCACCGAAATCTGAGAATCTTCGATCTGCATGCCCTCGCGCATGCCTTCTTCTTTGTAGTTAACCTTCGGGTAATCAGGCATAGGTCCTCCTCTCCCGATAATGATAGGGCGCCTGCCAGCGCCCACGTGTCTGGTGTGGCAGGATTGTATTGCTCTACGAGACTAATTGTCAAGAAATACTTGGTCTGCCGGAGTTGGAATCAGCCGATTCTTTGCGAGCTGATTTCCCCAGATATTTACGCTTCAGCCTTAGAGGATATTACCATCTTCCGGTTTGGAGATTAGCCGGTATCGGTGATACTGCCGAATTGCTCGAAATAGTCGGGGAAGGTCTTGGAAACGCAATCGGGGTCGTTGATGGTGATTTCCGATGTTCCCAAGGCCGCCAGGGAAAAGGACATCGCCATTCGGTGGTCGTCATACGTGTCGATACTGGCGGAGACAATCTCCGCTGAAGGCGTGATCTCCAGGTAATCCCGTCCTTCGAACACTTCCGCCCCCACCTTCCTTAGCTCCGTGGCCATCGCAACCAAGCGGTCGGTTTCCTTCACCCGCCAGTTATATATGTTGCGGATCACCGTCGTGCCCTGAGCAAATAACGCGGTCGTCGCGATGGTCATTGCCGCGTCGGGCATGTGGTTCAAATCCACATCCACCCCATGCAGTTCTCCACCGGTAACTTCGATCCAATCCGGTCCTCGCCTTACCGTAGCGCCCATCTCTTCCAGGATACCGGCATGTTCAACGTCACCCTGCACACTGTCGGCTCCTACGCCGTTGACGCGGACCGTGCCTCCCCGGATCGCCGCGGCGGACAAGAAATAGGTTGCGGAAGAAGCGTCGCCTTCTACCAGCGCCCTTCCCGGTGACTGATATCCCTCTCCCGCCGGGACACGGAAGACGCGATGGTCCTGGTTCTCCACCACGACCCCGAACCGCGCCATCACATCCATCGTCATGTCGATGTAGGGTTTAGAGACCAGTTCGCCTTCTACTTCGATCACCATCTCCCGCTGGGTCAGTGGAGAAGCTAGAAGCAAGGCGGTAAGGTATTGGCTGGATACGTCACCCCGAACGGAAACACTGCCGCCGGTGAGTCCCCCGGCGCGGATCCGCAATGGTGGGTACCCTTCTTCGCCCAGGAATTCTATGTCTGCTCCCATCTGCCGCAAAGAGTCGGCCAGATCGGCGATGGGGCGCTCCAGCATCCGGGGTTCGCCGGTCAACGTGTAGACGCCCCTACCCAGGCACAATGCGGCAAAAAGAGGCCGGATTGCCGTGCCAGCGTTGCCCAGAAATAGACTGGTTTCTTGGGGCGCGAAGGGACCGCCTAGGCCTTCGATCAGACATGAGGTCCGGTCTGGCGAGAGGTCTAAGGAAACTCCCAAGGTGCGTAGCGCCGCCACCATGTGCCGGGTATCGTCACTGTCCAGCAGGTTGTGCACTTCAGTGGTCCCGTGGGCCAAGGCCGATATCAGCAAGAGGCGGTTGGACAAGCTTTTCGAACCGGGTAGCTTAATCTCGCCTTCCACGTGGCGGACCGGCTTCAAGATTAATTGTTCCATCATGGCCCGCCTAAGCCGATATTTCCCAGATAGGGCATGGCACCGTCAAGAGACGAAAGAGACACGACAACCTGGGATACCTCAATCTTACCACCCCCTCGTCGTGTCGATCTCCGGTTTTATTGACACTCGTATTCAGCGTCGCCTATAATGGTGGCGTCTTAACAACAGAATAGGTCGAGG
>Ga0209554_1000426_pt1 | contig 35992 bp, 29 predicted proteins | sample MarorgKNORR_S2LV_5_FD_188221 | JGI IMG/M metagenome (GOLD analysis project Ga0209554, IMG submission 188221) | Marine microbial communities from the Southern Atlantic Ocean, analyzing organic carbon cycling - Bottom_A/KNORR_S2/LV (SPAdes) (version 2) | ecosystem: Environmental > Aquatic > Marine... | reverse complement strand
GACTCATTGAGGGAGCCCGGCTCAATCGTTCCAGTCCATCGCGCGATGCCGGGGACACGGTGACCTCCCTCGTAGGGAAAGCGCTTCATGCCTTTCCACTGCCCGGGCGTTCCGAAAGAGCGATCGCGAGAGAAATCATCCCATTCGCCTCTGGATTCCTCAAAGTTAACTGGAGATTCCGGCCCGTTATCGCTGGTGAACATGACCAGGGTATTTTCCTCATCCTCATACGCATCCAGACCTTCCATCAGGTTTCCGAACGCGTTGTCCAGTTGGGTCACCGTTCCATAGTAGTACTTCTTCAGCGCCGCAATATCTCGTTCCGGCCGCGGCACTGTCCCGTATCGGACAGACTGTTCCAACTGCTCAACCGCTTCTGTGTCGTATGCATCAGCATAAGAGTCCGGCGGTTCGACCGGAGTGTGCGGCTCGTGGCTACAGACGTACAGGAAGTACGGTTTGTCGGGATCGGGCCGGTCACGCAACCAGGCCAGCGCTTCTTCCACGATAACGTCGCAATACCATCCGTCAACCTCGCCCACCCGCTCGCCATTTCGAAAAAATGTATTCGGATTTTCGGGACCTTCAAACGCGTTGACGGCGGTTGCAAACCAGTGATCAAAACCGTGATCTCCAGGAGTAGGGAGCGTGCTGGTGTCACGATCGAATCGGCTCAAGTGCCATTTGCCTACGAAACACGTGTCGTATCCATTCGCAGACAGCAGAGAAGCCACGGTGACTTCTTCGCGCTGCAGATGCATTCCGCTTCCTGCGATGTAATAGAACCCCGAGCGATACGGATTTCGGCCCGTCAACAATGATGCCCTGGACGGCGAGCAGACGGTACCCGCTGAGTGGAAATCGGTGAATCGCATTCCCTGGGTTGCCAACCGATCGATGTTTGGTGTGGCTATGATCTGATTTCCGTAGGATGCCAGATCACCGTAACCCAGATCATCTGCCAGGAAAATGACGAAATTCGGGCGACCATCCTTCGCAAATCCAGATTGGCAACCAATCATGCCTGGAAGGGAGACTACCACGCCAGCAGCAACCATTTGTTGAATAAAGGTCCGTCTGTCTGTCATGTGGTGCTCTGCAGAAGTCTTGTGTTGGAATGGCTTGGAAGACTACTGCACACAATACCACGGTGAATCTGGAGAATGAAATCTGATAATCTGCAATCTGTCTCTAGCGGACACATCGACCCGCGCGAGCTCTTGTCGAATTGGATCAGAAAACCCAGCCTCCTACCTTCGCAATCATGAGACAGGCCGTCATGATATCCCCAGGTGTGATCGAGCATCGCGAAGTCGCTGAACCCAAACCGGGTCCGGGTGAGGTCCTGCTTCGAATCCATCGGATTGGTGTCTGCGGAAGTGACGTTCACGTCAACCACGGCAAACACCCCTTTACACCTTACCCCGTTATCCAGGGCCATGAATTCTGCGCCACCGTTGAATCTGTAGGCGAGGGAGTGCATGGTGTTACCGTTGGCTCCAAAGCCACTGCAATGCCACAGGTAGTCTGCGGAAAATGTAGACGGTGCCTTGAGGGAAATTATCACATCTGTGATCACCTGAAAGTGAAGGGCTTTCAAGCTCCCGGAGTGGCTCAGGATCTGTTCGTCACCGAAGCGGCCAGCATTGTGATGCTCCCGGATGATTTCTCATTCGAGCAAGGTGCGTTCGTTGAACCGGCGGCGGTGGCCATTCGCGCAACTAGTCGGGCCGGCGATTTAAACGAAAAGACTGTTGCTGTCCTCGGGGCCGGCCCGATCGGCAACTTGACCGCTCAGATGTGCCGCGCTCGTGGGGCAAGGGTCTTGATTACGGACATGAGCGATTTTCGACTGGAGATAGCTGCGCAGTGCGGAATCGTCAGTGTTTCGAATGCGAAGAACGAATCACTGAAGGATGCCAGTACCAGAGTCTTCGGTGAGCGTGGAATTGACATTGTTTTCGACTGTGCGGGTGTTCAGGACACGATCTCTACCGCTGTGGATACCGTAAACAAAGGAGGCACGATTGTCGTCGTTGCTGTTTACGGGGAATCGCCGCGCGTCGACCTGGCTGTGGTGGGTGATCGCGAATTGAGTATTGTCGGAACGTTGATGTACCAGCGTGCTGACTATGAGGAAGCTGTCAGGCGCATTGCTTCGGGGGATATCACCCTTGATCCCCTGGATACCAGACATTTTTCATTCGCAGAATTCGCATCAGCCTACGAGTTTATTGATCAGGAAGGACCGCGAAGTATGAAAGTATTCATCGACTTGTAACGAGTAGTCATTCTGGAATTGAACGTGGCGAACGGCGAAACAGGATTCATCGTAGTCGGGATCGGTGAGCTGCTGTGGGATGAACTTCCGACCGGCAGACGGCTAGGTGGTGCTCCGGCTAATTTTGCCTACCACTGTCAGATTCTCGGAGCGAATTCGGTTATTGTCAGCGCAGTGGGCGATGACGAGGCAGGGCGGGCGATCTTCGATGATCTGGATCAACGCAGATTGGACTCGTCACATGTCGGAATTGATCACAAGCATCCAACAGGATCGGTCTCTGTAGTTCTTGCCCCAGAGGGTATTCCGGAGTATGCCATAACCGAAAAGGTAGCATGGGATTACATCTCTCGCACTTCTGAACAGCTCGAATTAGCGTCCGAAGCAGACGCAGTGTGTTTTGGAACGCTGGCGCAGCGATCAGCTTATTCTCGCAAAACCATTCGCTCGTTTTTGAGAGTGACCAGGCCGAATTGTCTTCGAATATTCGATGTCAACCTGCGTCAGGCCTATTATGATCACAATTTGCTTAGAGAAAATCTGGGGCTGGCAAACGTATTAAAGCTCAATGAGAGTGAACTGATCATCCTGGCCAGCCTCCTCGGAATCAAAGGTGAGACACAATCTCTTCTGGATCAGCTTGCGACTAGGTATTCGTTGAACGCAATCGCTGTCACGCAGGCTGAGCGCGGATGCATTATTCGAACAGATGAACAAACGATCCGACACGACGGGTTTTCGCAGGAACGGATTCTGGATACCGTGGGAGCCGGCGACTGTTTTTCAGCAGTTCTCACGATGGGTTTATTAAGAGAGGAGCCGCTGGATTCGATCGCAGCGCAGGCAAACTGGTTGGCTGCTTATGTGTGTACCCAGGAGGGAGGTATGCCCGAAATGCCGTAACATCAGCCCGCCCACCTAACAACGTAGCATGACAACAAGCCCATCCACCCCGGATTTCGGGAATCACGTTCCGACAGAAGTAGTATTTGGCTCCGGTACACTGACAACTGTAGGAAAAACGGTCGCCAGATTCGGTAGTCGATGCCTTCTCGTCACTGGTCCAAAAACTGGGTCGACGAAGTCGTATCTCGACCGACTCACCGGCTACCTCGAAAGCGCGGGAGTCGCCGTCGCTCATTTCGATGGAGTCATTCCCAATCCCACCACAGATACCATGAGTGCGGGTGCGCAAATGGCCGTCGAGCACCGCGCCGACGTCATTCTGGGTGTGGGTGGGGGCTCCAGCATGGATGCTGCGAAGGCAATAGCTGTTGAGGCCACTCATGATGGTAGTTGTTGGGATTACCTCTTCTACCGGGATGTGGCGCCAACCGAAAAGACCTTACCCGTTGTCGCAGTTTCGACAACATCCGGCACCGGTTCGCAGGTCACGCAGGTCTCCGTGGTGACGCATACTGAGACACGGGACAAATCCGCGCTCTACAATTCGCTACTGTTTCCTCGGGTAGCAATAGTCGATCCTGAACTGATGTTGAGCGTGCCTCGGCACGTAACCGCCTGTACGGGCTTCGACACGTTCACCCATGCGTTTGAGAGCGCTATTCACGTTAACACTTCTGTAGAAATTGTGTCAATGGCATGGGAGGCAATAGCGTTGGTTGCCACACACTTACCTGCCGCACTCAAAGACGGAGCCGATATCGAGGCGCGAACAGCGCTTGCCCACGCCGACACTCTCGCCGGAATCTGCATAGCGACCGTGGGTGTCACGCTGCCCCACGGCATTGGTATGGCGATCGGGGGCATGTACCCTCACATCGCGCACGGTGAAGCCCTCGCGCTCAACTATCCGGCTTTTACGCGGTTCACATACGCTTCGGCGGTGGGTCCTTTCGCCAGACTGGGAAGGCTGTTTAATCCCGAACTTGAAAGTGTTGACGATCTGGCCGCTGCGCAGCGCTCATGTGATGAACTGGACCAATTTCTCCGAGATATCGGATTATGGATGGGTTTGGAGGAAAAGCGTGTTCCTGAAGAAGAGTTACGAGCCCTGGCTCAGCAGTGCAGGGTGCTTCCGGACTATATGAACAATCCTCGGATCGCATCTGAGGAAGAAATGCTTCAGCTCATCCAGGATTGCTTCCGACGCTAACTAATCCACCGAGAGGACAGTATTCATGACGACTCTTGATATCACCATTGTGATCGTTTACATGGTGGGCATCATGGCCATCGGGATATTTGTCGGGTATCGAAAGAACACCTCGAGTAAAGAGTTCTTTCTCGCTGGAAAATCTCTTCGTTGGCCCATTATCGGGGCCGCTCTCTTTACGGCAAATATTTCAACGATCCACCTCGTTGGTCTGGCGGCCGATGGGTATCGGATTGGATTCGTCGTAGGCAATTTTGAGTGGATGGCCACATTCACGCTGATCATCCTGGGCTTGATCTTTGTGCCGTTTTACCTGCGAAGTAACATCAGCACGCTTCCGGAATTTCTTGAAAAGAGATACAGTCCGACGCCAAGATTGATCATGGCTCTGATCACGGTCGTGTCCGCGATGCTGATTCATATTGGCATCAGCATCTATGCCGGGGCGATGGTATTCCTGTACTTTTTCGGAATTCCTGTAGTCTGGTCGGTGATCGTAATTGCACTCGTGGCTGCTACGTACACGATTATCGGTGGCCTGCGAGCGATCGTAGTTACGGATGCCATCCAGGCTGTGCTTCTTCTTTCCGGCGCAGTCGCACTCACGATCTTCGCGATCCTTGCTCTTCCTGACAAGGGCATCCATTCCCTGGCTGATCTACAGGCCGCCGTCAAGGGAGATCAGCTGAGCATGCTGCATTCATTCCGAAATCCGGAAACGGGTAGACTGAACGAATACTCCTGGGTGTCGGTCCTTCTGGGATACCCCATTCTCGGAATCTGGTATTGGTGTACGGACCAGACCATCGTCCAAAAAACGTTGGGTGCCCGAAGCCTGCGCGACGGCCAGTTGGGGGCACTATTTGCCGGTGGCCTTAAGATCCTGCCGCTTTTCTTCATGGTGCTCCCCGGTGTGCTCGGATATGTCCTCTTTCAAGACCTGATCGAGCAGCCAAACGACACGTTGCTGGTCATGATACAGGAGCTTTTGCCAGCTGGAGTAAAAGGTCTTCTTGCAGCCGGTCTACTGGCTGCTGTCATGAGTACGGTCGAGTCGGCACTTAACAGCACGGCAACAGTGGTCGCGGAAGATATCGTCAAGAAAATGCGTCCCGAGACAAGTGATCGGGCACTGGTAACAATCGGAAGAATCACGGCGGGAGTCGTTATTGTTCTCGCAATGTTATGGTCACCTTACGCCGGCAAGTTTGCCAGCATTTTCGAGGCCGTCAATAAAATCCCGATGATGTTCGCTCCTGCGATCACATGTGTCTTCCTGTTTGGAGTTTTTTGGAAACGCGGGACCAAAGAGGCGGCAGTAACGACATTCATTTTCGGGCTTACCATTGGCGTCGTCTATTTTCTTGTGGATCTACCCGCCTTCGGCGATACCCGACTTGTAGCGGACGTGTGGGGCATTCCGTTCATGCAGGTTGGCTGGTGGCTCTTCTGCCTCTGCTCCATCGTATTTGTTGTTACGAGTCTTGCCACACCTCCTCCAAAACAGGAGCAACTCGATGCTATCCATTGGGAGCCGCCGATGAGAGCGCTTTTTGGGTCAAAACTTACTGGTATGTCGGATCCGAGAAGTATATCACTGGGCCTGATCGCGGTCATGGCGATCCTATATTTATGGCTGCGCTAACAATAGAACGTCCATGAGAAAAAATCTGGTGCTATTACTCGCTCTGCTTTTTATAAGCTGTTCCGCGCAGGAACGGCAGGCGAGTACGGTAGAACGACCAAATCTGCTGTTCATCATAACCGATGATCAGCGATTCGACATGATGGGCGTCGTCAATCCAATGCTTGAAACCCCGCATATGGATAGACTGGCAATGGAGGGTGTCCGATTCGAAAACGCGTTCGTAACAACCCCGATTTGCGCCGCCAGCCGCGCCAGTCTGCTGACAGGACTCGTAGAACGAACTCATCAGTTCACATTTGCTACACCGCCACTCGCAGACCGGTTTATCGAGAAAAGTTATCCCGTCCTGCTCCGAGAGGCCGGTTATCGTACAGGGCATATCGGAAAATTTGGTGTCAGGACGGAGGATGGAGCTACGGATGGGATGTTTGACGTCTACGAAACCTTCCGGGCGGCACCCTACCTCAGGGAGCAGGAGGACGGCTCGATCCGCCACGTGACGGACATCACCACAGACAGAGCGATTGAGTTTCTGCGATCAACCGATCACGCCAGCCCCTTCGCTCTCACATTGAGTTTTAACGCCCCGCACGCCGACGATAGTGACGAGCGCCAGTTTATCTGGCCCGAGGCGATGAACGAGTTGTATTCGAACACCGTCATTCCTGACCCTCCCCTCTCCGAGCCAGAGTTCTTTGACGCACTACCTGAGTTTCTGAAGGAGGCTTCGCTGAATAGAGTCCGCTGGTACTGGCGTTTCGACACGCCTGAAAAAAGGCAGCAAATGACAAAAGGACACCTCCGGATGATCAGCGGAGTCGACGCTGCCATCGGGCGCGTCATGGAAGAGCTTGAATCGCTGGAGCTGGCCGACAATACGGTCATCATCTTGATGGGAGACAACGGCTATTTTCTGGGCGAGCGCGGCTACGCGGGGAAATGGCTCCCCTATGAGCTTTCCATACGTGTGCCGCTCGTGGTCTTCGATCCTCGCGTCGGAGTTCAACAACGGGGATCGATTCCAACTCAGAGCGCCTTGAATGTCGATATCGCGCCAACACTTCTCGATATGGCCGGTGTCGAGATTCCGACTTCGATGCAGGGAGAAAGCCTGGTGCCCATCCTCGCAGGAGCATCACCCGCCGATTGGAGAACCGATTTTTTTGTCGAGCACCTCTTCGATCATCCCGAGATTCCGAAGCACGAGGGTGTCAGGGGAGAACGCTACAAGTACGCGAGATATTTTGAGCAAACGCCGGTGTACGAGGAGCTCTACGACCTTTTCGAAGACCCAATGGAAACAGTAAATCTGGTCGACGACGCTGATTTCTTGGAGATCTTGGATCAATTGAGGGCGCGAACGGACGAACTCCAGACCGAATACGGGGGGCCCTACGTGCCTGTCACCGAGGAGCAACCCTAAGCTCCTATCGATCACCGCCCGGTCGTCACTGATCCCGCGAAGGTTGGCTGATGTGTATGCCATTCAGACCGTCGGAATTCGCGACACCGATGTCTGGAAAGCCATCCCCATTTACATCACCCACTCCCACTCCGTAGGTGATATCCTCTGGCGATCCGAATCGTACTTCCTCGAAGTTGATGCCCGTTCCATCATTGAAGAAAGCAACATTTTGTGATCGTACGTTGCCAATAACAATGTCCAGGTCTCCATCGTTGTCAAGGTCGACGACTTCAAGATCGTAGGAAAGTCCGTCATCGGCGCCGAATGCCACACCCTCATCGAATCTGCCCGTCCCGTCTCCAAAATAAATCCCATTGGCCTCCCCAATATTGGCTGTAACCAGGTCCAGATGGCCGTCTGAGTTCATATCAGCAGCTGCGACAGCGCGTGTCTCATCGCTCCCGGTTCCATACGGAAGAGCGGTGTCAAAACTGAGGGCGGCATCATTCAAGTAGACGAAATTGGCCTGTCCGTCTCTATTTGCAAGCACCAGATCAGGTAGTCCATCTTCATTGATGTCGGCCACGGCGAGAGAAATCGTTGAATCGTCGCTGGTACCAAACGATCGTTTAGGACCAAAACTCCCATCGCCCTCATTCAGATAAATTCCGTTCTCCATTCCCCGATTCGTAACGATGGCATCAATGTCTCCATCGCCATCCAGATCGGCCAACGTGACACTGCGAGTGGACTCTACCTCCGGGCCCAGTGTGCCTGACATGGAAAATCGACCATGACCATCATTCTCGTAAATGATGTTGTGGGTCAGATCGTTGGCGACAATGACATCAAGATCGCCATCGCCATCCAGGTCGGCGCTCGGAATAGAATAGCTGGTGCGAGAATCTAACCCGAGCGGATACCGCATCATGAACCTGCCTGAGCCGTTATTAATGAACACCGCGTTTTGCTGCGGCCAATGACGGCCACTCGCGACAAGAGCATCCAGATCGCCATCCCCGTCGATATCGACAAATGCGATAAAGGGAGACCGGTCAGTGCGCAAGCCCAGCAGCACTTGAGGCCGCTCTGTGAAGGTCCTCTCCTGGGAGAGCACCACATCGGTGCAAAGGAGGGTGAATCCCAACACGAGGGATGACTTGAATAATAGTGTCATGGAAAAGCGTTGCAGTGATCGCGAGTGGTGGGAGGAAGATGTAAAATCTACGGACTGGAGATCATGAAAATGAGACCTCGCCCGGCCCGTTCATGTCCGATAGTGCATGTCCAATAGTGACGATGAATTGCGTTAGTTCTGCGCCGCGGTCTCCGTGCGATTGCTTCGGCCACTTATCACGTACTCATCCAGTAGTTCAGTCAGCTCTGCAACCAGGTCTCCCCGTTCCAGATACAGATTTGTTGTCTCGGAAGGATCGCTGACAAGGTCGTAGAGCTGTCCCGTTGGTTCTCCTGGTTCAGGCGAATAGCGCCTCGGAGCTGTAAATCCCCCCGATCCTCTCCCGAGAATCAGTTTCCAGTCTCCTCTTCTTATGGCAAACATCCCGCCAAGAGAGTGGTGAACGATCGCCTTTCTATCCGACGAAGCGGTGGGTTCACCCAGTAAGATCGGAAGCATATCCATGCTGTCCTCTCCCATGTTTTCATCGAGATCCGCGTTCAACAGATTCGCCAGTGTTGCCATCAAATCCGTTAGAGATACCAGTGCATCACTCCGGCTACCGAATGGAATTTTTCCCGGCCAGCGCGCAACAAACGGAATTCTGTGGCCCGCCTCCCAGATGTCTGCTTTGCGTCCGCGGAGTTCGCCGTTGGCGAGGTGATCGAAGTTTTCTTTGTCTTGCTCATTCCAGTCAGCACCATTGTCGCTCGTCATGATCACAATGGTGTTGTCGGCCATTTCCAACTCATCTACTATGGCCAGTATCTGACCAACTGATCGGTCAACCAGCTGTACGAAGTCACCGTACGTACCAGCATTTGAGCTACCGTTCAGGGAGTCCGTCGGCAGCCATGGAGTGTGTGGTGCGCTCAACGGGAGGTATAAAAAGAAGGGCTGCCTGCTCTCGGACCGAGAGGTGATATAACTGACGGCCTTCTCAGTGAACGTGGCCAGCACATCCTCGTGAACAAAGCTCGGCGACATCTCCCCCGCTCGCCAGAAAATTCCTCTCCCATGGTCTGACTGTTGCTTTCCTTCCGTAAATCCATCTTCTCCATCTACTGGCTCGTTGTTCTCGAGATAGTAGTAGGGCATGATATCTAGCGAGGAAGGGATGACGAACGAGTAATCGAATCCAGCTTCGCGAGCTCCCTTCGTGACACTGCGCGAGTAATCGATGTTGGTTCTGGTGGTCGCCCACTTGTTGCCTCCCTCGAAAAGTGCTTTAGAAGGTGCTTTTTTTGACCAATCCAGACCCAGGTGCCACTTTCCAATCACGGCGGTGTGATAGCCATTTTCCTGTAGAAGATGACCCACTGTCTTACGATCGGGCTCGATCAGTACCGAATCGACACCCACCAACACGCCAGACTTCAGCCGCGATCTCCACGCGTACCGACCCGTCAAAATTCCATAGCGGGTAGGTGTACAGACGGCGGACGGAGAATGCGCATCCGTAAAACGCATACCCTCTTCTGCCAGCCTGTCGATGTTTGGCGTCTGCACGCTGGCACTGGGATTTCCGAAACTCAGATCACCCGAGCCCAGGTCATCGGCCAGGATGTAGATGATGTTCGGCGGCCGAACCGGGGGCGCACAGGATGTGAAGGTCAGCGCAATACACATTGCGAAAAACAGGGTCGATGCCGAGTAGCAGATTGAAATTGAAGACCTGAATTGCATCATTGGACTTGTGGTTTTATCCTCGTCGGTTCCCATAGTAATATCGGCGGGCGTTCATGTGCTATATGACGGCTAGAGCGCCCCCTGAATTCCGGCACCAGGAATACTTTTTGGCGCAGTGAAGTTGTTATCCAGAAGGCCCCATTAGTAAGAAGATGATCATGAAGAAATACTCCCGTCGCGGCTTCCCAGGCTCATCCTATCTGCCGCTGCTTATTGCCGTTTGCGTATTCGGATGCTCACCAAAAAATACTGATCCGCCCGGGGAGTCCGAACCAGCAGAGAGTGAAGTTACAATACCCGTTCCTGATCCAGCCCCTGCACCCGGCACTGCGACTGTGAACGCGATAGTTTCGGCATATACCGAGAGCGAAAACGCGTTTGTGTGTACGTTTTCCATCACAGAGCTGATTTCGTCCGGCTCGGCAACACCCTCATTGATCGTAGGACGGGAGCTCATCGTTTTGGTGCCGCAAAGTCTGGATTCTGCGGCAAGCATAGGCCTAGATGGTGGCAATGTATCCGCTACACTACGCACCTAACGCTTCGCGAAGGCGCCACCACGCCTGCCTGGACCGCCGTAGTTCTTACCCCCTCAGATTCTTAAACACGTCATGAGCATGAAAATCAAAGTTGCCATTGCACTGCTGTCTGCCGGTGTTCTAGTGGGCGCGTGGCTCAGTCTGTCTCCGGAGAGTAACAGCTCAGCTGACATTGCGACGTTTACTCCTCTCGAAACGGCTCGCCTTTCGAAGGAAGCGCGCATCAAAGGGCGCGAAGAGTACTTCTTTCAGATGCTTCTCGATCCTTCCCTTCCACCAACAGGATTCCCAAAAATATTCGCGAGCGAGAGATCGATTTTGCCTCTGACCACGCCAGTCGTGCGAGTTTGCTCCCAAAATCAGGATCCCGCATCCCTTTTGATTGGACAGAGGTCGGTCCGACAAATATTGGAGGACGAACACGCACTCTCGCCATTGATGTGACAGACAGTGGCACCCTCATCGCTGGTGCGGTTTCGGGTGGAATATGGAAATCTACGGATTCGGGCCAAACTTGGACGATCAGGAGCGACCAGACACAGCACTTGAGAGTGACGTCGTTGGCGCAGGACACGCGCTCTGGACAGACGAACACCTGGTACTACGTCTCCGGTGAGTATGTGGGAAATTCGACAACCGGAACAGGTGCTTCCTATTTCGGATCTGGAATGTACAAGTCCATCGACAATGGTGACACGTGGTTTCGAATACAGGACGCGGGTGACATAACCGCTTTCGATTCGGCATTCGATTTTGCTTCCCGGGTCATTGTCCATCCAGTCACTGGAACCGTCTATGTGGCCGTGAATGGTGACGGGATATTGCGCTCCACAGATGGAGGCTCAAGTTTTTCTGTGATTTTGGGTGCGGTGAATGCCCACCAGTGGTCAGATATTGCCGTCGCATCGAATGGAACCCTTCTGGCGACGCTCTCTGCAACATCCCTTGGCGGAACGCCAGACGATGGTCCGGGAGTTTACGTCTCTACCGATGATGGCTTGAACTGGGTAGACGTTACGGATGCATCCTTCCCGACGGAGCACTTGCGTAGCGTGGTTGCTTTTGCACCCTCCAATTCCGACGTCGCATATATCCTGACTTTCACAGGTAACGGGTCTGGAAGCACAGAAGACTCTCGGTTTCACAAGCTGACGATTTCTACACAATTATCAGAAGATCGATCGGCGAATCTGCCTCCACCCACTGGTGAAACCGGCCATCTGGACACGCAGGGATCCTACAACATGCTCCTCGGTGTGAAGCCGGATGACGAGAACTTCGTAATCATCGGCGGGACCAATCTATATCGTTCGTTTGACGGATTTGCCACACCCGCTACCGATCCCCCGCGCCACTGGATTGGGGGCTACGACGCTCTTAATTCTGATAGTTTCGGGGATTATCCTAATCACGCCCCCGATCAACACAGCTTTGCATTTGACCCAACAAATCCAAATGTTCTTTGGACGGGAAATGACGGTGGACTCACGCGCCTCGATGACGTCACCTTGATCACGGCCAGCAATCAACCCTGGGTTGATATGAACCGCGGCTACAATGTCACTCAGTTTTACCACATCGCACTTTCGGCCGATGCTTCCCGAAACATTACGGGTGGTGGCGCTCAGGATAATGGTTCCCCGTTCTTTGAATTCGATGGAGGCGATGCAGGCTTGGCACAGGATGTGACCGGCGGAGATGGTGCGTATTCGTACCTCGGAGTGAATAACCTGTTTGTGTCGAGCCAAGGCGGCAATTTGATTCGCTACTTCATTGATTCCGAAGGGCAATTGACGGAAGAAAACGCGTCAGTTGTAACTCCCGCTGATGCTCAAAACCAGAGATTCATCAATCCCTTCGCCGTAGATCCAAGCGATGAAGGGTATCTGTTCTATCCGGGAGGAGACGAACTTTTTCGCAACGACGCGATGGATGTGATAGGAGATGTTGAGCCAAACTGGCTAAAACTGGATCCGTTCGGTGTATTGGGATATGAGATCACCGCTCTTTCGGTATCTACGGCTTCCCCGACACACAGACTGTACGTCGGTCTCTCCACGTTTGGTGGCACCCCCAAGGTCATGCGGATGGATAATTCTAATTCCGCAACCGGAGGATATGTCGAACTAACCCTTCCTGGTGTCCCTGAATCTGCCTTTATCAATCATATCGCAATCAATCCAGAAAATGGAGATGAAATCCTTGTCGTGCTGTCCAATTTCGGCATTATGGGTATCTATCACTCCGTAGATGCCGGTGTGACCTGGACAGGCGTTGAAGGAGATCTCGAAGGGGATGACAATAATCCTGGTCCGTCGGTACGCTCGGCTACGATTCTTCCGTTCGACGGCATCACCACATATATCGTGGGTACCAGTACTGGACTGTACCAGACAGAAACCCTCAGTGGCGGATCAACAGCATGGTCTCCTGAAGGCGCCTCGACGCTCGGAAACGCTGTTGTTGTTCACGTTCTGAGCAGAACATCCGATGGAAGCGTTGCTGCGGGTACACACGGTCGGGGCATTTTCATCGGGCAGCCTTCGGGTGCGACCGATATCGAAGATGAGGTCGCGCTTCTTCCAACAGACTTCAGGCTCGAGCAGAATTACCCCAATCCGTTCAATCCCTCGACCACGATCACGTATTCGCTTCCGACTACCAGCAGCGTTTCCATTTCTGTGTTCGACATGACGGGAAGACTCGTGCGCAACGTAATCGAGCAGCAGTCCCGGTCAGCGGGTACCCATGAGGTGACCTTTAACGCCCAGGGTCTTGCCAGCGGCGTCTACCTCTACCGGCTCCATGCAGTCTCAGAAGTAAATTCGGGCGGAGATTATATGACTACAAAAAGATTCACGCTTTTGCGGTAAGTCCGGGCGTGGAATTCAACCAACCGGTCGGATCAATTCGCCTAGTGCGGCGCCAACCTACGGGGCCATTGCGCTACCTCCGATGGCAAAACACAAAATAAGCGACAGCCGAAACGACCATCAGCGCGCCGAGTCCCAAAGCTTCGGCCTGCGTCATGTTCGAAAGAAGCCACACAATGACGAGAGAACTGGCAACCGGTATCAACGGACCCCCTGGCAAGACAAAGACGGGGGTACCCGGTTTCGTATCCATTTTTCGCAGCTTCAGGACGGCCAGGCTGCAACCCAAGTAGAGCAGCAGTAGCGAGCCACTCGACACTACGGCCAGCATTTTGAAGGCGCCCGTCATTGCGATCAAGCACGCAAGAATTGCGCAAAAGATGATAGAAATGTAGGGTGTTTTGAAGCGGGGGTGCACCAGGGCAAGCTTTTCAGGCAGGAGACCGTCTCTGGCCGCGGCAAATACGGCTCTCGGATGATTCAGAACGTGGCCGCTGGTAACGCCGAAAATGGATATACCTGCGCCGATCAACAAAATTGTTCTTCCCCAGGGACCGAATGCCCGCTCTGCGGTGGCTACCAGAGGAGCCTCGAGATTCAGCGCCAGGTCGGGGCCAAGTACTCCTTGTGCCACAGTCTGAATGGCGACATAGAGAATGAAGACGATACCAATACCGTAGAACAGTCCAAGGGGTACGGTGCGGGATGGATTCTTAATCTCGCCGCTGGCGTTCAGTGCCACCTCGGCTCCGCCAAAGGCGAAGACAAGCATGAGTGTCCCGGCGCCAATGGCTGACAGTGATGGCATTTCTGTGATCGCGACATTTTCCCACTGCATGGAAAAGGCACCCAGAACCACCAATCCAATCAAAGGAATTAGCTTCGCGTAGGTGTTGAACACCGCAATTCGTACGCCCGACCGTACTCCCCTGATGTTGACGAGCGCAAGTCCACTGAAGAGAATCACCAGAAAGAGAATTTTCGGCAGCGTCGCATCGAAGAATGGGAACGCAATAGCCAGCAACTCGGTCAGCGCAATGGCTACAGCTGCGTTGGACAAGATCCCCCATCCGAACCATAAGAGGATAGATGCCAAAAATCCTGCGAAAGGACCAAAAGCATCTTCAACGTATGCGTAAACCCCGCCGGTGCGTGTTACTCGGCTTCCGGCCTCCGCAAAACAGAGAAAAACGAGGGCAATCACAACCGAACAGACGAGATACGCAATGATCGCAGCTGGCCCGAGCAAGGCCGCAATCAGGCCGGGCAGGACAAAGATGCCCGCACCGACAATCATATTTACAATACTGAGGCTGAGTTCTCGCGTGCCCATCACGCGAACTAATCCTTCGTCAGTAATGAGCGATTCTGATCGACGTTCTGAGTTCATAGCCAGCTATTCTACCAGTCGGTTGTATTTCCTCAGCACGTCTCTAAGACGGTCGTGCGGAATGCCGTAAACCGTGTGGCCATCAATTCCGGTCATTGTTTCACCAGCTACCAAGGCGTTAACAATGGCTTCCTCGACAGCCTGCACGGTGGCCTCAATCAGTGGGTCCATGCTGGCATTCGGAAGCATCTTAACCTCTGCGATATTCCCGCCTTCGTCTGCGTCTTCATTGGCTGTGGAGAACGTGATAAAAATATCTCCCGATCCGTTGGTCCCGAGGCCACCCATTCGGCCGATCCCCAGCGGCACTCGCCTTGCGAGGCGCTTCAACTGGTGAGGCATCAAGGGGGCGTCCGTTGCTACGACCACGATTATCGAACCGTCTCGCTCAGCACTGGGCCTGGCTGGCAGGAGATCTGTGATTTCGCGGCCGACTGGAACTCCCGCGATTGTCAGCCCTCTTCTTCCCCCGTAGTTTGCCTGAACCAGAACGCCCACTGTGAAATCCCCCGCACTCTGGCTAATCACGCGTGAGGCCGTGCCAATGCCGCATTTAAAACCGTGGCAGATCATGCCGGTGCCGCCCCCGACAGCTCCTTCGGTGACCGACCCCGTCGAGGCTCCGTTCAGCGCTGCAAGAGCATGCTCCTTCGTGACATGAAAGCCATTGATGTCGTTCAGAAAGCCGTCATAGGTCTCCGCCACAACGGGCAATGCCCAGGAAACACCGCTGCTGATTGGCTCTGTGACCAACCATTCCACCGCCGCATCTCGAACGACGCCCACGCTATGTGTGTTGGTGATCATTACCGGCCCGCCCAACATTCCGGATTCCTCCACCCAGGTGGTACCCGTCATTTCACCATTACCATTGAGCGAGTACCAGCCTGCAAACACCTGATCGTAACTCTTTCCCCTCGGGAGGATTGCCGTCACTCCGGTTCGGATGGGTCCTTTTCCGACGACGAGAGGACCGTCTCCCGAAATCAGCGTGGTATGGCCGACTTCGACACCATCCACATCGGTGATCGCGTTGAGTGGTCCGGGGGTCCCTTCGAAAGGAACACCCAGATCGCGTGCTCTGGGCTTGTTCTGCGCCATGCCGGAGATTGGGATTAATGTGGATCCAAGTACAAGGAGGAGTACTCCTGTCCGTAGAATCGTGAACGCTGCTCTCATAGTAAACCTCGGCTCGGTGGAATCTCACAACAGTGGCGGGGAATGTTGAATAACCCCAGTACGGCGCTGAAGATAGGAACTGTCGGTAGAGTCCTATCTGATATGCGAGACGAGACGGGTGGCGGAGCTGCTCTGACTTGAAACGCGGATGATATACATACCATCGGCCAGCTGTGAGCCATCTACTATTAGATCTTGGGTATCGCCGGCCGTAACCCATCCCTCGAAGAGGGTGGCAATCTTACGTCCAAGAACGTCGAAGAGCGACGCGTCAACGTGTTCGGAAAAAATCGGTGTTAGCGTGAGCCGAGCATTAGAGACAAACGGATTCGGATAAACAGAGCTCAAACTGAACGCCTGTTCGGGAAGGCCAATCGTTGCTGTACTGGTAATCAGAAAGTCTCCCCTGATCTGCCACAGCTCTCGCCCATACTCCGGAGTAGAGGCTGAAAAAAACACGAAGTCATCTGTGTTTCCGCCGGGGTCGGGGTTCGAGCCCACGTTTCCTGGAAGAATATCGGCTAGCAAGAGCGTGCCTTGCGGGGTTCCATCCGACATCCAGAACTCACGACCGTATGCTTCGTGATTGATAGAATAAATGATCTTGTTCTCGAATGTCGCCAGAAGCTCCAGGTCAAGCTCGTGATTTTCAGCCCAGCCGAAATCCGACCATAGGGTGAGTGTTCCGCTCGCAGTCCCATCAGTCACCCAGAGTACTCGCTTCCTCGCCGAATTGAGCGCCGTAAAGAAGACCAGGCCGTTGTGGCTCAACAGATCCAGCGGATCACTCCCGTCTCTACCGATGAACAGGTCCGTGAGTACACGGGTACCCTGTGGCGTGCCGTCTGTGGTAAACAATTCTCGCCCAATCTCTCCCTGCCTTCCGGCAAATATTGCTATGTCACCAATGACGTGCGGCGCCGATCCAAAGGACGGCATGTTCGCGATCGTGGCTGTGCCACCTGCCGTCCCGTCAGTCGCCAGAAAATGCTGGCCATCGGTGAACAACAGCTTCTCGCCGAGATGCGCGCTGAGGTAGGGGGTAAGGAGTAGCGATCGCCCAAAAAGTCGCTCTCCCGGACCGAAATCAGTCAGCGGAAATACATTTCCATCCACGAGTACAATCCAGGCATCGCGGGTTTTCCCGATAACCTGAATGTTGGACGTGGACTCTCCCGGCCCCCAGACCAACGACATACGTTCAGCAGATATATCGACGGACCAGAATGAGTTGCCAGCCTGCTCCGTGCGGAGAGCAACCAGAATGTCATCTCCGCTCGCAACTGAATTGGTAACGTCCTCCACGACCTCTCCTGCAGTAGCGAACTCGGACCAGTTATCGAGCGTGGTGTTGAAGTAAATAATGCTTTCATTCTGAATCCAAACGTGATTTGGTCCAACTTCCCCGAGATAGTCCGTATCCGAGTGCGCCGAACCCTCCCTTGCGTCCGAAATGAGCTCGGTTCCACCCGAGGTCCCATTTGACCTCCATAATTCGCGACCAGCGATGCTGTCGTTTGCCTCAAAGAAGACGGCACCTGGTGTTGATACAATATCTCGGACACGCGAATCTGAAGTTCCGGAGTTCACGAATAGTGTTTGCGGATCACCGCCACTCGTCGGATCAATCAGACTGAGTTGAGATCCACCCTGGTCGGTAGCGGCCGAAACGATCACACCATTGTCGCTCAGCGTGGCATATGCGGGGAAACTACCGCCGGGGCCCTCAAATAAGTCTGCAGCCAACATCGTTCCCTCCGATGTGCCGTCCGACTTCCATAGCTCTACTCCATGAATTCCGTCATCGGCACGGAAATAAATCTCATTGTCGATGAGGCGAAATCTCTCAGGATCACTCGACATCGAACCGGGATAAATATCCTTGACAAGGAAAGTGCCGTCCTTTGTCCCGTCGGTTCTCCACAATTCATCACCCAGTTCAGCGCTTCGCATCGAGAAAACCATGAGGTCGTCCAGGGATGCCATGTAGTCTGGGTAAATCCATTCTTGGGAGGACTGGATTATTCGTGTTCCTTCCTTCGTGCCATCGGTGCTTATCAACTGGCGAGGATCGTTCCAGGAGGCTGAAAAAATAATGATTTTATCTCCGATGGTCCCGATTCTCGCTGTATCCAGGCCCTCGTTTTCCGAGGTCAAATTTCTCAGAAACACCTCTCCAGTCGATGGGGACCAACTGTACAGGGCGTAACGCACTTCATCGGAGCGTTTCAGGAAGATGAATGTGTCGCGCGTACGTCCAAAAATCTGCCGCCAACCCGAAGCGTCCATACTCAACTGCTCGGTCACTCTTCCGTCGATGGACGTACGCCACATCTCATTTCCCAAGTTGCGATTATAAACCAAATAATAGAGCGAATCTCCAAACACGAAAGGCTCGTAAATCGAGTCGCCCATATCGTTGCAGCAGTCATCGACGGGCGTGATAATGCTCTCGCCGGGCCGGATGTACATCAACTCGCCTGGTAAAGGGAGATTTAAGACAAAAAAATGGCTTCATCAGTCGGAATCGAGTCGCGCAGATAGCTGTTCCGCCCGAACGGAAAGCGTAGTTCTTTTTGATTCCTGGTGGTCGTGCAAAAATGTTCGGCTTCTGTAGAAGTCTTCCTGAATAGCATAACCTTCGATATTTAGTCAACATGGAGAGCCAAGTCTCCCGCGAGTTCAGCCCAAGCTCCAATAAACCCAGACCTATCGCCTCGAATGTCACAGAAGTATGACGAGATTGTAGGAATTGTAAAGCAGTCAGATTGGCCTCAGCGACCAATTCTCCGAAAAACCAGTGTTGTCACCAGTCCAACAATTGCGAAGGCAGCAACGACGCCGAATACGTGTTGATGCCCAAGGGCACCTGGAGATCGATCGATCAAATATCCCATCAGGGGACCGAAGAAAATGTCAGGAGTGTAGCCGATTACTGAGACCAGGCCGACCGCGCTGCCCGTGATTTTCCATGGAACGTGCGCCTCTTCAAACAGGGCGAAGTAGATACCCCGCAGGGCATAGATTCCGACGCTTGTTCCGGCGACAATTGCAACGAACATCCAAGGGATTCCGGGCTCTAGAACGCCCATTGAGATCGCCAGACTCCCCACGATCAGTATGCCAAAACTGATGACTATCACACGTGACGAACTGACACGATCTGCGAGCAGCCCCGCGCCCATAGCCGCAAAGGGCCGAATCCAGAATGAAATCGTTCCAATCCGAGCTGCAGCCACATCGTCGTATCCAAAGGCATCGCTCGCGAAGAGGGAGAAATCATCGGTGCTCTTGTAGCCGACGTAGGCACAGATCACAATAATTGCCTGCAGCCACACCTTCCGCATGCTCACGACCTTCCGCATGCCCTTGAGCGTGAAGCTGGTAGTGGTATCCGAACGATCCCCCTGCTCGAGTTGAGGCTCGGGGACGATGAACCACACCAGAGCGGCGACTCCTAAAACCAACGCCGTGAAAAGCCAGATAATCCGGTTCAGCGCTGCCGTACGTTCCCCAAGTGTCGCCGAAGCAACATCGGCCGGCAACAGCGAGGCCAATACAACCACCGAAAGAGAGGCCAGTATCGCGGCGAATAACCCACGACCGCCGTCCAGAAATCCGAAGGCTCGGCCTTGAGTGGCATCGCCCCCCCACTCCCGAGTCGCGCGGATGAGAGCCGCCCAGAAAAGTAGAATCGTCGTCATTCCCCAAAAGCCGTAAAGCAGGGTCAGAACGCCGAGCGACGGCGAGGCTGCATAGATGAATCCTCCCGCAGAGGTAGCGACGAGTGCACTCGTCATCAGCCTGCGCGCCGAATAGCGATCGGCGAGCGGGCCCCCGGCGAAGTAGGATAACATCGCGACAATCCCGTACAGAGAAAAAGCTGTGCCCAGTTGCAGATTTGTGAGACCGAATACGTCGAGAACGGTGGGTCGAAAGATTCTGGCTACCACGAACGGCAAGAAAAAGATGGCCTCGCCCGCCGCAATCAGTGTCATCATGACGATGATGCGACTGGAGGTGTGCCGAGTTCTCATTGAATGGAAGCGCCTGGATTCTTTCTGGGACGCCAGCATGATAGTGGTATTCTATCCGAAATGGCTTGCAGCCGTCGTCGCTGGTTCACTTATTGACCATTCCGAAATCGTTTGACGCCTCAGCGAACGACCACGAAGCTTACACCCCAATACCAAGAGAACAATGAACTCAGTAACTCGCCTACTTGGGTCTGGCGTCGTCGTTCTGGCGCTTTTTCTTCCCGCAACTGCAGTTACAGCGCAGGAGGTTTCATACGATATCGGAAGTAAAGGCACCCGATTTCTCGAATTTGCAGGAGGCGCATCGAGTTTCAAAATCTTACTGGAAGAAGTCAATCTGGGTGGCCAGGAACTGGAAATCGCGGAGCACTCATTTGCTCCAGGGACAAATATTGGCGGCCATGCCCATACTTCGATTGAAATATTTTACGTCCTTTCGGGAGAACTGGAACACACCGTCAATGGAGAAACTGTTCTACTTACTCCCGGGATGGTGGGAGTTGTAAGAAATGGCGATGAGGTGATTCACAAGGTCCCTTCGGCCGATATTCCAGCCAGAGTTCTGATCATCTGGACTCCTGCCGGGGAAATCGAACGTATTTTCGGCAGAGCGACCGAGCGAAAGATTCAGTAGCCAGGAAAAAGTATGTCCTCTTATCCAAATGATGGAATTGTCCGCGTCGGACGTGAGACCAAGGGCCGTCGTGGAAAAGGAGTCACCATAATCACGGGACTCCCAGGCAGCAGTGATGCGCTGAAATCGTTGGCCAGTCGATTGAAAGCACAGTGCGGTGTAGGCGGTACCGTCAAAGGACGAACGATCGAAATTCAGGGCGACCAGCGTGACAGATTGATTAAAATCCTGTCCTCAAGCGGTCACGTAGTCAAGAAAAGTGGCGGATAGAAGACGTCCTCAATCACGGTCGAGAGTCACTTTTAAATACGATCTCTGGAGACTCAGCCCTCCGTCAACGGCGTGCGCGCCGTCTCTGATTTCCACCTGATCGACCCGGTCCACCTGATCCACCTGGTCCGCCTGATCCACCTGAGCGGCCTGATCCACCTGAGCGGCCCGGTCCACCTGAGCGGCCCGGTCCACCTGAGCGGCCTGATCCACCTGAGCGACCTGATGCGGCTCGCTTCGACTTGTTTCGAAAGAATCCTCCGTGCATTCGCGCAATACGGTCATCATGAAATTCATGGGTCTCATGGACTTCAACTTTCTGCTTGATCATGCGCTCGATGGCACGAAGGTAGACTACCTCGTCAGCGTCACAGAACGAAAGCGCCATGCCCTCGGCGCCTGCACGCGCGGTGCGCCCGATGCGATGCACATAACTCTCAGGTTCGTTGGGCAAATCGAAGTTGATCACGTGGGTCACATCATCAACGTCAATTCCTCGCGACGCGATGTCCGTCGCAACAAGTACCCTTACACGGCCATTTCTGAAACCATCCAAAGCTCGTTGTCTGGCAGACTGAGACTTGTTTCCATGAATCGCATCACAGCTGATGTCGCGATGTCCAAGATACTTGGCCACACGATTTGCACCGTGCTTTGTTCTCGTGAACACGATTGCTCGTTCAATATCGAACTCGTCAAACAGTCCTTGAAGGAGCTCTCTTTTATCACTTTTTTGTACGAACAGCACACGCTGCTCGACACGGTCGGCCGTTTTCATGGCTGGCCTGATGTCAATGCGCTCGTAATCGGTGAGGATGCGCTCGGCGAATTTTACAATGGCATCTGGCATCGTCGCCGAAAAAAGAAACGTCTGTCGTTTTCGAGGAAGTTTAGCGACAATTTTTCGAACATCGTGGATAAATCCCATATCCAACATTCGGTCGGCTTCGTCCAGGACGAAAATTTCGACCTCGTCCAGCCGAATATGGCCTTGATTCATCAGGTCCAGGAGGCGACCCGGTGTGGCAATCAGCGTATCTACGCCACGACGCATCCGCGCCACTTGCGGACTCTGGCCCACGCCGCCGAATATTACCGTGTGGTATTGCCGCATGTAACGGCCATAAACTTCCATGTCGGCGCCAATTTGGATCGCCAGTTCACGAGTGGGAGTGAGTATTAATGATCGAGCGTTTTTGGGGGTCAACCGACGGTTGGACTCATCGAGACGCTGAAGAATGGGTAAGGTGAACGCGGCCGTTTTGCCGGTTCCAGTTTGGGCGACACCAAGTATATCTCGTCCAGAGAGAGCGAGAGGAATGGCCGCGTGTTGAATTGGAGTGGGCGTCGTGTAGCCTTGGGCTTTTACGACGCGACGTAGGGGCTCAATGAGTCCCAGATTGGAAAAATTATTCAAGTAATAGGGAGTATCGTGGCTCTCGTTCATTCGGCCTATTATTCGCCGCTGCGAGAGCATGTAGGATCCGTGGGGCGCGCCACCAACGGAATTGAGAATGTTGGACTCGGGATGTGACGATCAGTTATGCTGACGCCTACGCGCAATCTCCGAGTGCCTTGGTTGATTCAACCAAGCGCCTCCAATGCCAAGAGCGCCATGAAGTTTCCTCAGGTGCAAAACACGCGGTTTTACGCTGGAAAAGGTGGTAATATCATACCAAACGGCCATAACGAGCCGTCACTTCAATCCGACTGGAATTCGAATGGTGTACGTTCGTCGAGCGTTTTTTTCAGTTTCGGTCCGCTGAAACCACGCTGGCTTGAACTCTTTCGCTGAGTACAATTCTGCCTGATCGAAATAGTGATCCGACGCGGGGTCATTGCTCTGGCCGAAAACAAACACTGAGCGTGCTTGAACTTCGGGGGTAAATTCGACCACTTTGACAAACGAATTTCCATGAATGCCATAGCGATTTCCGCTTGTGCTCATCCTCGTCGAAAAGGTGAACACCGATCCTAGCCAACCAGGCGCACCCGCGACGACAAGGCTGGGAAGCTCATCGGAAAATGGAAGAATTCCCGACGCGTCGGGACGCTGAAGTCGGTTAATATCTCCCCACTGAACTTCCCAGGTACCCCTTCTTCTTTCGAGATTTTGCACCACGCGACTCAGTCCCCCGACCCAATCGCCCGTAGAAAAACCAAGATTGGGCCGCACCGATTCAGCCCATAGGACGAACAGGGTCGTCGCGACGGAATTTTTAGCAGCTACCCGGTTCCAGTCCTTTAACACACCGATTGGGCCTGCCAGCGATGAAACACGATCCGGATTTCTATTCCTGATGTCATCGTAGGACGTAAAAAGGTGTTCTAAAACCTCGTCGGCTGCAATCAAACGCGTGTCCCACACGGCGGTTGAAAAATCATCCAAGGTCAGCTTTCGCAGCTCCCGAAGTACTTGTCGAGATCGTTGAGCACGGCGATTATCCTGCTCACCTCCCGTCATGTAGGAGGGATAGTCCGCGGCGGCGATACTGATGTCATCGGTGGTCGTGAACGGCGAAGAATTGGTGTTCTGCAAGTATCCGCTGGCGGGATTGAGGATTTGCGGAAGTTCATCGAGCGGGTGGTAGCCGTCCCATTCCGTACCCGGATCACTGCCATCAACCGGAAGAGACCAGTTGTAGGCATCAGACCGACGTGGGATGACATGATTATAGATGTAGAGGATATTGCCAGCATGGTCGGCATACATAGTGTTCATGTACGAGACGTTCAAAAGCGCCATTGCGCCTCGCCATTCTTCCAATGAAGTGGCTCGCATCATCAAGTACCACTGTTCGAACCACCCTCCTTCCGCGAACTTGGCGAGGCGCACCGCGAGCGGGCCGCCCGCTCGCGTGACACCCAGTATGGGGCCATGGCGGGTTTTGGAGTACTTGAGTGATCTGTCTTTCACTCGATTTCCGACTTTCACACCAATGGTGTCCACCCACACCGTCACGTCAAACCAGTCATCACCGTACCGATAGGTAGCTCCACTCTCGCCCAGATCCTCCAGATACAGATCTCCATGGTCACCGTAGTTATCGGTGTACGCCCATCCGAGGCTTGCATTGTTTCCCATATAGGGCAGCATGAATCCGAACCGTGTCAGACCAGAGAACACGAGCCCCTCTTCACTATGGAGGTGAACTTCGGTATAGGTGGAAAGGCCAAAGAAGGAAACGTGCGGATTAATCAGCAGCCGGATAGCCACTTTCGGTCCGCGAGCCGTCTACTGCCCACTCATTTGATCCGAGCGCTCGTTCTCCGTTGGGTGCCATCACATCGGAAGGCCAGGCCAGCGAGGGATGCTCGGGGACGAGCTCGCCAAACACGTCGGCCCGATCCTCGGCCGCTCTCATGGATCTTCGGCTCTGATCCTTGCGCAGCCCCGCATAGTTCAAAAACTCGTTGTGGTGGTATTTAAAGCGGATCAGCGCCAGAGTATGCCACGGCTCAATGCGATGGAGCAGACGTCTTTCGGTATCAGGATGCTCGGCCAGAAAATGGTTGAACCCCTGGGCATACGCGTCATATAGCGAGCGCATTTGCACAGATGCTTGCTCATACTCGGCCATGGAGAGCCGGACGATCTCAAGTCCATGAACCAGGTAGTCATCCAGAAGCACCTGCTCACCGTAGAGCTCATATCCGCGCCCAATCGCCCTGACGAAATTATCTTCGACCTGCCACCAGTTGTCTTCGGCCTGCGCATAGGCAGCCCCGAAAACGACGCTGGCGTCGGTGACTCCGTAGATGTGCGGCACTCCCCACTCGTCCCGGTGAATGGTCACCTCATCAGAGAATTCGCCAAGCGAGCTGCCACTACGGATGCCGTCGCAAGCGAGACTGGACAAGCTGAGAATAGAGAGCAGAACGATCAACATGGTGCGCATCAGTACGTGTCGTCTTCGAGTATGTTGATGTGAATCAAGTGACTATAGTGCGCGCGAATTAATCATGCTCCACATCTGTCCCATTGACCTTCACGACCATCCAGCGGCCACGATAATCGTCGGGATCAACTGCTGAAATCCGGCTGGTCTGCCGGCCGTCCGAAGTCATCACGGTGACTTCGACATCCACCAGGCGTTGATGACCCAGTCCAAAATGCACGGGCGCAGCGTTCTGAGAGTTGTATCCGGACCCGGTGTCCAGAATATTCGTTCCGAGGAGCGTGCCCGTCGCTGAGTCATAGAGTCTGACTTCCGAGCCCGCCAGGGTATAGTGACCGTTTCCATCCAGAACAAGCACCTGCAATGACAAACCGCTGCTCTCTGAATCCAGCATGTTCCAGAGCACGTGGTGCATACCGTCCTCTGCCGCTCCCGTAAGCACGAGGTCCAGAGCGCCGTCGCCGTCAAGATCGACCCAGTGCGCTCCGTGGTCTGCCTTCTGGTCGAGGACCAGTTGAGGCGTCACTTCTGTAAAGCGCGCGCCATCGTTGCGATAAATGTAATCCCGATAGCTCTTTCCGCCCGTTATTGTACCGTTGATGTACACGTCAACACGCCCATCGTTGTCAAAATCGCCCCACGTCGATGTGTCGTACCGATTGTCGACTGCGAGACCCATATCTGCCGCAACATTGATAAACGAACCGCTACCTGTGATTCTAAAAAGGCCATTCGGACCGTAGTTTGCCATAAACACATCCAGATTCCCATCGTTGTCGAAATCAACGATTGTCGGCCGAACCGTACCATTCGAAGGGTCGCCAAGCGCGCGTCCGCCATCCGCTAGACCGGCGTCACCCGCAATATCAACGAAAATGTTGCCGTCATTCCGATATAGTCCGTTTGCATCACCATCCATATTCGCCACTACGAGATCCAAATCACCGTCTTTGTCGAAATCGAACCACGCAGCCCCGACTGTTCGACGAGGATCATCTACGCCCATTTCCTCAGCGACGTCTAAAAATATCCCCTCGTTGTTCTGAAATAACACGTTCGGCTTATTGCGCAGGCCAATGAACAGGTCTACGTCACCATCTCGATCATAGTCGACCCAACTAGCCTGTCGGAAGCTCCCCTCGAGCGCGATTCCGGTTTCCGATGTGACATCAGTGAAGCGCTTGCCATTACCCTCATTCTTGTAGAGTCGGTTCCAACTTCCTTCCCGGGACACAAACGCGACATACAGATCAAGATGCCCGTCATTGTTATAGTCACCCCATGCAGCGGTTCGGGTCACGTCGTTGTCCGCAATTCCGACCTGCTCCGCTACATCGGTGAAGATGCCCCCGTCGTTGCGATATAGTCGATTTGGATGACCGTTAAATCCTACAAACAGGTCCAGATCACCATCGTTATCGAAATCGGCGATGGCGTTCGTTAGCGTTCGGCCCGCTCTGAAAAGATCTTGTTGGCGAAGCTCGAAGTGCGGCGGCAGGGTAGCATCCTGAGCGATGGCTGAGACGGGGAATAATGCCACAGACGCGACAAGAAGAACGCGATCTACTGATTTCACTGATGCCACCGTCTAATCGAAGGAGAAAATGCGTTCCTCCGAATCCGGGCAACGCACGCCTGATTATATAGCGACAGAGGGACAAACTGACAACTACAGAACGTTGCTTCGCGGTCCTACGCGACTATCGGGCTTGTTTTTTCCTTCTGGGAGCGCCTTTATTTACATTTTTGCGCTTTTTTGATTTAGAATCTGAGTTCTTCTTCTTTTTGTCCTGCTCAAGCCTGGTGATATTCAGTTTCTGGTCACAGACCCAGGTTTTCTTGAGATCCTGGAACACCTCAAAGGGCATGCCCTTCGGAAGATCGACCAGAGAGTATTCTTCCTGAATATCGAGATTTGCGATGTACCGGGATTCAAGCCCTGCTTCGTTGGCGATGGCGCCTACGATGTTGGCCGCTTTCGCATCATGCTTCAGTCCGACCTCAATACGGAATCGCTCCATACCAGGCGCGGGCCTTGTCCGCGAAGCGCGACGGGCGGACTCCCCTCGATCGGGAGAAGGCCCGGACTCCGCTCGGGTGCGCTGGGATTTAGTCCTTTCGCCTTCTGGCTTCAACCACATTTCCCGCTCTCCCATGGACAACTTGGCCAGGGCCGCTGCGATTTCGATGGCCGGCACATTGTGTTCCTGCTGATACTGCTCTAGAAGGCCGCGCATGAAATCGAGTTCACCTGCAGCTACTGTGTCGCTGATTTTCTGTTTGAAATCTGCAATCCGCTTGTTGTTGACCATCTCGACCGTGGGCAACTTTAGAGGCTCAATTTCCTGCCGGGTTGCTCTTTCGATGGCCTTCAGCAGCCGTCGTTCTCTCGGTGCGACAAATAAAATGGCTTCGCCTTTACGCCCAGCTCGACCAGTCCGGCCAATTCTGTGTATGTACGCCTCCGTTCCGTTCGGGATATCATAATTGATCACGTGACTGATTCGCTCCACATCCAGGCCTCGAGCAGCGACGTCGGTAGCAACCAGAATTTCCAGTGAGCCCTTTTTCAAACTCTCAATCATGAGTTCGCGCTGTTTCTGAGGCATGTCGCCGTTCAGTGCAGCGGCCCTATACCCTCGAGCTTCGAGTTTTTCGGCCAATCTCGTCGTGGCCAATCTCGTCCGAACAAACATTAAAATAGCTTCGAAAGGCTCCACTTCGAGAATCCTAGTCAGAGCATCCAGTTTGTGCAGGCCGCTGACCAACCAGTAACGCTGACGAATGGTGTCCGCAGTGGCCGTTCGCGTCTTGATGGAAATTTCCTGTGCATTACTCAGATGACGTTGAGCGATGCGTTTGATTTCCTTGGGCATGGTTGCCGAGAAGAGCGCCATTTGGCGATCCTTAGGCGTCTGTTCGAGAATCCACTCAACATCGTCGATAAAACCCATGCGCAGCATCTCATCGGCCTCATCGAGGACCAGCGCCTGCAGTCCGTCCAGCTTGAGCTTCCCTTTGCGCATATGGTCCATCACTCGTCCAGGAGTGCCCACAACCACGTGTACGCCGCGCCTGAGCTGCCTGAGCTGTCCCGAATAATCCTGGCCGCCATAGATGGGAAGCACGTGGAATCCCTCTATGTGGGATGCGTAGCGTTGAAACGCCTCGGCCACTTGAATGGCGAGCTCTCGAGTCGGGGTAAGGACCATCACCTGTACTTTGTGTCCCTTGATGTCAATTCTGGACAGAAGAGGCAAAGCAAACGCAGCCGTCTTACCTGTGCCAGTAGGCGCGCGCCCGATCAGATCTCTACCCTCCAGCAGGGGCGGAATGGCCTGAGCCTGGATGGCGGAAGGAGTCTCGTATCCAACCTCATTGACCGCGGCCATCAGGGATGCCGGCAAATTCAGATCATCGAAAGTCGTTACAGGAGGGGTGACGTCGGACATGGAACTCTTGGGGTGGGATGACACAGCCCGGCCGAAAAGATGGCCAAGCAGAGAAGTATAGGGTCCCGCCCGATGTCGGCCACTATTTCGAGGGAGAAGAATGGGTTGAAAAAGGTGGAAGTTTGTGCTGAGGCATTCGATCTGCTGCTGCCGGAGGGCGATCAAAATCGAATCCAACCGTGCTGAATCCCTCCGATCTACCTCTTCGGAGTGAACCACCTTTCGATCTGGGGTGTTACACTCACTCAAACTAATGTTTCTGACCTCTAAAGAAGATTCAGACCGTGTCCGCAATCATCCATCATATCTGTAGTGCCGTTCCTGAAACGACGTATCCTCAGGAACTGATTGGCGAGACGATGCTCAGACAGATGGACGCCGAGAGCAAGGGCGCCCGGCTTCTGAGGAGGATATACAGACACTCGGGAATCGATCAGCGGCACAGCGTGATCAAAGATTACCGTCATGGTGAAGGAGGTGGTCTTTTTTTCGACGTTGATGAGGGCAAATTTCTCTCGCCCTCTACGAAAGCGCGAAACGACCTGTATACCATCGAAGCCCGGAAGCTGTTTACGGAGACCGCTCGAAAGGCCATCACGGGGTGCCCTGGGATAGATTTCGCCGACATCACCCACGTCATCACGGTGTCTTGCACGGGGTTTTTTGCACCCGGTCCAGATTTTTACATTGTTAAAGATCTAGGACTAGCGCCATCGACGCAGAGATTCCATCTTGGATTTATGGGCTGCTACGGCGCTTTCCCGGCGCTGAAAATGGCCAGAGCCTTTTGTCTTTCTGATCCCGATGCCGTCGTCCTGGTAGTCTGCCTCGAATTGTGCACACTGCACCTGGAGCCCTCCGAGCACATTGACGACATCATAGCCAGCTCGGTTTTCTCAGATGGGGCGTCCGGCGCAATTGTCAGCTCGAGAACACCAGAGGAGCCGAATCAATCGCTGAGAATCGAGGCGCTGCTCTCAACTATTGCGCCGGACAGCGAAGGCGATATGGCCTGGACAATTGGCGACCATGGCTTCGACATGGTTTTGTCGACGTACGTCCCGCGGATTCTTGGGGCAAACGTGAGCTCAATCGTAGAATCACTCCTTCAGAAAAGCGAACGGTCCTTCAGGGACATAAACCATTGGGCTATTCACCCCGGAGGCCGAGCCATTCTCGATAAGGTCCAGGAGGGCCTTGAATTGGAGGAAGATGCGCTCGATCCCTCCAGGAAGGTTCTGCGTGAATATGGAAATATGAGCAGCGCGACGATTCTTTTTGTGCTGGAAGAGTTTTTAAAGTCGGATCGAATGAGCTCCGGCGATGCGATGTATGCCATGGCATTTGGACCGGGTCTGACGGTTGAAAGCGCGCTTTTCGAATGTGTGTAGATGCCAACTATTTTTCTTCGAAATAGACAACCCGATCTGTCAGAACACATGGACGATCCGATGTGTGATCTTCAGATGCTTCGGAATACGTACGCACAGTTCGGTTACGTCAATGGAGCCTTCGCCGGTTGGCGTCGCATCTACAAGCGATGGATCCGACCGCTTCTTTCCGGGGCGCCTTCGCGGCTGCTGGACATCGGATGTGGCGGTGGAGATCTGGTCGAAAGAATCGCGACCTGGACCTCGAGGGACGGATTGAAGGTTGATATCACGGCGGCTGATCCAGATAGTCGAGCAGTTGATTATCTGAACGGCAGATCGCTCCCTCGGAATATAACTGTGCTGCAGACTACGTCAGCAGATCTCGTTGCAGAAGGACGGACCTATGATGTGGTCATATCAAACCATGTGATCCATCACCTGAGTAGCCAGGAGCTTCAGCGGTTTCTCAGTGATTCCAGAAAACTGGCAACCAATCTGGCACTGCACAATGATATTCGTCGCGACGATCTCGCCTATCTGGGATTCATCCCGACCCAACTCTTGTTCCGGCGCTCCTTCATCACCGTGGATGGCCTTACTTCCATCCGGAGATCATACCTACCCGGCGAGTTGCGGCGCGTCATTCCTGATTCGTGGCGCGTTCAGTCGATGCCACTCTTTCGAAATCTTCTGTACTGGAATCCATGAACGGCAAGCACACCGATGTGATTATCGTGGGAGGCGGTCCGGTAGGCCTCTTTCTGGCTTGCCTACTGTTGCAAAAGGGAGTTTCATGCGTGATTCTTGAGCAACGAGAAGAACCCTCCCGGCATACACGATCCCTTGGGATTCATCCGCCTGCACTCGAGCGACTGGCAGAGGTGGGAATTGCCGAAGAGCTGATTGAGAGGGCCGTTCAGATTTCCGAAGGACGGGCATTCTCGGGACCGACCGTTCTGGGGTCGATGACCTTCGAATCCTGTCCACCGCCCTACCGATTTATTCTTGCACTCCCTCAGTTCATCACAGAAGCCATTCTGGAAAAGAGACTGAAAGAACTTGACGATTCAGCGCTGCTCCGAGGCGCTACAGTGACCGAGGTATTCGACAGTGGAGGCCATGTGATCGTTCGAGCGGTCTTGGGAGAACAAGAGGTCCGTTATCGCTCCACCTACGTAGTCGGATGTGACGGTTTTAACAGCCAGGTTCGACGATCGGCGAACATAGAATTCCCCGGAGGCAAATACACGGACACGTATGTGATGGGCGATTTTGAGGATAGGTCTAATCTCGGCTCACAAGCTGGAATTTTTCTGACCAAAGAAGGTGTCGTCGAGTCGATCCCACTTCCCGGAAGTGTCCGAAGATGGGTCGCAAAAACGAAAACGCTTCTTGAAGATGCCTCAGCCGATACCCTGGCGAAGATCATCCAGAAAAGAACCGGCATCCAGGTACGGAGCCAGACGTGTTCAATGATCAGCGCATTTTCGGTGTATCACCATCTTGCCACCGAGCTGGCCCGGGGACGAATCCTCCTGGCCGGAGATGCGGCCCACGTCGTAAGCCCAATCGGTGGTCAGGGCATGAATCTCGGGTGGCTTGGAGCGTGGACCCTTAGCACCGCGTTGGCCGGGGCCATCCAGAATTCCGGTTCAGCGAAGTCGCTCTTCGACTCCTATTCTGAATCTCAACGACGAGCCGCCATCACGGTAAGGAAACGATCTGAATTCAATATGTGGATGGCTAGAGAGGGCCCACTTCTACCTCTGAAACGTACCCTTGTGAAATGGACCCTGGATTCCAGAGTGAGATCATATTTCGCGAAAATGTTCACCATGCGCGGGATTCAGTCTCAATAGATGCGCGAAGAGCTCTTGCGTCGCGTAATCGTCAGCCAGCGCGTGTGCCGTCGGGGACGTGTCGCTCAGGGGTTGCAAGACACGGGATGACTCCATCTTCATATCCGATGTCGAACAACATCCCCTGTGAAATTTCTCCGGCCATCTCCTTTTCGGGCAAATTCAGGATGAAGAGCGCCTGCATCCCTTTTATCTCAGACGGATCTTCCCGCTCCTTTTTTATTCCGGCCAGGATGGATCGGGTATGATCACCAAAGTTCACGATCAATTTCATCAATTTATTCGATGCCCCAATGGGCAACACTTCGGTAATTGTCCCCACCCGAATATCAAGTTTTGCGAAGTCCTCGAAAGTGATGGTCTCTTTGATTCGGGCTGGTTTCATCTCGAATGATTTTCCTCAGCATTCTGTTGAAGACGTGACCCTGAATTCGCTCGTTGAGCCAGCGTCCTGGCTCAATTCTGACGGAGCATGTTACCGCGTGGTTGCTTGCGTCGCGGATTGTTGAGCGTCGTAGGAATGTCCCAACGAAACAGCCCGTCCTGTTTGTAGATCTGTCCATCTTTCATCACAAAATCCACGTCAAACAGAGCGTGGACGTTGGCAAGTGGATTTGAAGGCATCGCAATGATGTCTGCGTTCCAGCCCGGGGCAATTCGCCCGGATTTTGCGCCGAGTAAGTCCGCAGCGTTCATGGTCACCATCCGAAGAATGTGATCGTTGGGGAGCTCCGCGTCGACGTAGCTGTCCAGAAATCCGATGGTCTGTTCTCCGCGGGTTTTGCCTTCTTCGTAGTAGACTACGTCCGATCCGAACGCCATGTTTACGCCCATCGCATAGGCTCTTTTGTTGCGTTCGACGTTGCTCCAGTAGCGCGTCTCACCAAGGCGTGAAGCGGGAAAATCCGTCCCCACCAGATAGGTACCTCGTTCTTTCATAAGTCCGAACGTTGCGTCGGACGGATTGAATCCGTGCTCGATGGAGTCCACTCCGCCAAGCACCGCGTTTCGAATTCCCTCGTCGCTTGTGGCGTGGGCCATGACTTTGACGCCCATGTCGTGGGCTTCTTCTACAGCCACCCGGACATCCTCTTCGGAGTAGATATAGGGCTGATTGTCGATAATTAGCTTGATGACGGTCGCGCCGTAGTGCACGTTGTGACGAACGGCTTTTATGAGTTCGTCGTGCGTATCCGCATAGGTGTATTCCGGATTACCCAGGCCCGGTTTCTCTGGCTGCATCTGAAACTGGCCTCCAAACGGCGCAATCATGATGCCTGCACTAACCATGTTTGGACCTGGTATCCAACCGCCCTCTATCGCGCGACGCAGTGTCACATCGCCGTATAAACCATTGTTGCCGGTGTCTCTAACCCACACAAAGCCAGCTTCGAGCATGGACCTCGCAAGCATGGTGCCCTGGGCCACCCGCATCGACGTGTCCTCGATGAGAGAGGCGTAGTAGTAGGATCCGTGATCATCGATGTCCGAGCCGTCCATCTCCTGCAACGCCAGATGCGTGTGAGCGTCGATCAGTCCAGGCATGACATAGCTGTTCGACAGATCCACAACCGGCGTCCCATCCGGCGCCCTGACTCGATCCCCGACAGCTGAAATGGAGCCATCCTCGATCAGGATGGACTGATTGTCAATGATTTGGCCATTGACGACATCAACAAGATGACCAGCGCGAATAACCACTGTCTGTGCCGAGGACAAAACAGTTGTTGCGGCCAGTAAAAGAGCCGCACAGAAGAAACGGTACATGACTTCACCTATCAGTTGGTGGGAAGAAAAGACTGACAGGGAGAATGTAGATGCAAACGACCCGATGGTCAACGATTCCGGCTTGTTTCGAACTGGGTCGGCTTAATCACGAATGTGCCGTAAAAGCTCCAAAACATCGGGATTTAGGGAATTCTTTTCCAGGGCAATGTTCAAGCTCTTTTCGGCTTCCTCCGAGTCACCGGCCATCATGAGGATTTCGCCTCGAGCAGCGTACAGATCGGACAGATCGCCCGACTCTTTCAGTTCAATCGCCAGATCAAGGATGCGGATTGCCTCGTCGTACAATCCTTCCTGCGCAAACGCTCGGGCCGCGCGGTACAACCCTGAATTCCATCCACCGCCCGTCGAGAAGCTGAAGCTGTATTCCTCTCGATGGTTTGTCCACAGGTCGCGAACGCGTGCAAGCGCAGCAGCGAGAGAAGTCTATTGGCCGATTGATTTCCCTTCTTGTTGATCCACAGGATGACGCTCAGAAATATTCCCTGGACGATCCCTAGAATGACGATAACGGCGAAGACTAATTCGTTCATGGGTAACGGCTATTCCTGCTTACTCAGTTCCAGGTACTTCTCAGAGCACTCACTCAGGCGGGTATACTGATTCATCGAGTTGCCATAGTTCTGAATGAAAAGTGTGGCTTCTTGAAAAGAAGCGGTGATCACTTCAAAACCGCGTAGGCCCGGACGGGGAATGTACCAATGTCTTTTACCTTTACCGGTACGGCGTGGAAAGTAAAAGACGAGTCTGGCAGACTCTCCAGATTGCACATGTGTTCTATGATCGGAATATCCGCCCCCAATAAAATGGTATGCACCGGACGATGCCCGGTCGCGGTATCGTCGATATTCAGTGAATCTATCCCGACCAGTGTCGCGCCAGCGGATTTGAGGAACTCGGCTGCTTCTGTCGTCAAGAACGGGTTGTTTTCGAAATACTGCTCTTTTCTCCAGTGCCTCGACCACCCGGTGTGAATAAGTACGGCCTTTCCGCCGACATCGGCATTCGAGAACAGATTGGGACCGATACTTTGTTGGTTGGGATCTGCTCGAAAAACGACGCCTTCGACTTCTGCAATGGATTCCAGAGCCAATTCCGAAATGTCGATTCCATCCGCGAATCGATGAAACGGAGAGTCTATATAGGTGCCCGTGTTGACGATCATCTCAATTTTTCCGATATGAAACGTCGCTCCTCCTTCATAATGATCGCGTGAGGCTTCCCGGCTCAGATAGTCACAAATGACGGGCGCTGGAAGCCCCTTGTAGGTGATCAGGCCATCCTCGATGGTGTGACTCAGGTCGATGAGCGAGAAAGAAGGCATTCAGCTGCCAGGCGGTGTTCGTGATGAATCGTGCAGGACTGCCTATCCGTCTGTATTCACGACCGCGAAGCAGTAATACAGGCCATTTCCACCGGTACCCTGGAGATTTTCCTGGCTACAGCCTCTGGAACCGTGTGCTGAATTCCAGGAGGTCGGATTCTGTCCACCACCCTGCCGATCATGGTGCCCGACGCGCGCACTACCCTCTCCGTGACTGGTCCAGTTGCCACAGGTCGTGTCACCATCTCCTGAAAAAAGTGTCCCGTCCAGATTCGATCCCGTGAGGATGTCATGCATGTTCGGGCTGTCTCCGCGGCCATTGATAGGCATACCCATCTCACTTAGGGACGCGTCTTTGTTCAGATTCGCCTCCTCTGCGTGGAGCTCCTCGACGTTGTGCGCGACGAGAACACCCATGGAATTGTACCATGGACCCTCGCCAATCCGATCGCGGGCATTTACGGCGTCACCATCCTCACTCGCGTGGGCGCTGAGATAGGCGTACCACGTATTGTCCTCCGAGCCGACGGCTTCAGCAAGCATTTGGCAATACCCGTCTGCTCCCTCGAGACCACCGAGATCAGCGCCGTTTCCGGGACCGACGCTTGTCAGGAAAAAACTCATGTTTTCGTCCGCAGAATAATCCTGGCCCTGGATATCAGGTGCCGAGAAGAGTACGAGCGATGCGAATACAATAAACACGGACGTGGATTTCATTGGACCTACCGGAATGTCGATGGGGTTCGGTGGCCTCCTGAGGCCGGGACATGAACGTAACCGCCACCGGGGAAAGAACCAATTCACCGCCCCGTGCAGAACTCAGCCCCCGAATTTCTTAAAAATGGGAGTTTCTGACGCGTTTTAAAGTTTTTGGGGTCAGTATTCCGAAATTCGGGATTGATTCACGCCATCAACCTCAAAGACAAGTCTGTCGATCTCGTCACAGGCATCACGAAAGTCCGTGGCTCAGGTCTCGCCCTCACTTACGAAGCTGAGGCCAAGATCGAGGCAACTCCGGACAATGTCACCCGCACGATCACCTATACAATCACGAACAACTAA
>Ga0209554_1000423_pt1 | contig 36143 bp, 39 predicted proteins | sample MarorgKNORR_S2LV_5_FD_188221 | JGI IMG/M metagenome (GOLD analysis project Ga0209554, IMG submission 188221) | Marine microbial communities from the Southern Atlantic Ocean, analyzing organic carbon cycling - Bottom_A/KNORR_S2/LV (SPAdes) (version 2) | ecosystem: Environmental > Aquatic > Marine... | reverse complement strand
GTATCTGTACTTGAAAAGATCATGTCAATTCCTTTAAAAATATTGACTGTTCCCGTATTAGAAAAAGTTCCAGCTGTTTGCTTGTAAGCAGCATAACAAGTCATTGTTCCTGCTACAGATGAGTTTGTTGCAACAGTTAATGCACCGTCTAAAAACAAAGTTCCTGTAACGGTTATTGTATTAACAGAAACTCCATTTGTGTCATTTTGAGTTACAGTATGCCCACTTGCAATAACTACATCATCTCCAGTAACTGGCTCAGACCCTGTATCCCATGTTGCGCTAGCATCCCAATTTCCAGTTGCTTGAGAAGTTACAGTTTCAGCTATTACGCTAGAAGTAATAAATAGTATAACTGCAATTAATAGTAATGTTTTTCTCATATTCGTTATGTTTAATTGTCCACTTGAACTGATAAATATAGTAAATTTGTTACTAAACTGCCAATTTATATCTTAAATCGATGTCTTAGTTAATGCTAATAAGATTTTTTATCTAGTAAAAATCAGCTCATTATCAAAGGAAAGAGATTCAGTAAATAGATAGCCATCAGAATTAAATCCTTTAATTCCTTTAATAGAATCTATATTATTGTCTATAATATATCTTGTCATAAGCCCCCTTGCTCGCTTTGAGAAAATAGCTATTGTCTTATAATTTCCATCCTTTAACTGCTTGAAATTGGCAGTTATCATTGGTGTTTTTAAAACCTTTGTATCAATTGCCTTTATATATTCATTGCTAGCAAGATTTAAGAAAATCTCTTCATCTTTCAACTCCTGACTGATAGACTCTGTTAGTTTTTTCCTCCAGAATTCATATAGATTTTTATTGCTTCCAACTGGCATTTTAGTCCCCATTTCTAATCTATAGGGCTGAATTAAATCCAATGGTTTTAAAAGACCATACAAACCAGAAATAATTCTAACTGTATCTTGCAAAAGATCTATTTTATTTTCTGCTATTGAATATGCATCAATTCCTCTATAAACATCCCCGTTGAAAGCATAAATAGCTTGCCTTGAATTAGAAGAATTAAAAGGCAACTGCCAACTATTATTTCTCTGATAGTTTAATTCTCCTAAAGAAGGTGAAATACTCATTAGCTCTGAAAGATCTTGTGGAGATTTCTCTCTTAAAATATTATTAAGACTTTCTGCTTCTTTTAAAAAACAAGCCTTTGAATTTGATTCAGTAGGCAAACTTCTAATAAAATCTAATGATTTAGCAGGTGAGATAACAAGTTTCATATTACAAATAAATTTATCTAAAATTACAAAGGATCATACTAAATATCATGATGAAAATGCAAAAATTAACTATAATTGATGTTTTGCATAAGACTCCCACTTATCAAGACATTGTTGAATATCTTTAGGGGGCTCACTGTCAAAAGAAAGGTATTCTTTAGTTTTAGGATGTTTAAAACCAAGGGTTTTAGCATGCAGAGCTTGCCTTGGTAAAATCTTAAAACAATTTTCAACAAATTGCTTGTATTTGGTAAAAGTAGTACCCTTTAAGATCAAATCTCCCCCATATCTACTATCGTTAAAGATTGTATGGCCTATATGCTTCATATGTACTCTAATTTGATGAGTTCTTCCAGTTTCTAGCTTGCACCTAACTAGGGTAACGTACCCGAATCTATTTAAAACCTTATAATGAGTAATAGCGGGTTTTCCTTTTTCTATATCATCACCAGAAAAAACAATATTCTGAAGTCTATTCTTAGGGTTTCTACCAATATATTCATTTATAGTTCCTGAATCCTCCTTAACATTTCCCCAAACCAATGCAATATACTCTCTAGTGCTAGTTTTCTTTGCAAATTGCTCAGATAAGTCTATCATTGCTTTTTCTGTTTTAGCAACAACTAGAAGACCACTTGTTTCTTTATCAATTCTATGAACAAGCCCAGGTCTGTTTGATGAATTATTTGGTAGATTTTCAAAATGATAAATAAGTGCATTTATAAGAGTCCCTGAATAGTTTCCATGGCCAGGATGAACTACCATTCCTGCTGGTTTATTTAGCACCACCAACTCTTTGTCTTCATAAACAATATCTAAATCTATATTTTCAGGCAATAATAAGTTTTCATGAGGTGGGTATTCAAATAAAACCTTGATTTTATCTTCTGGCTTTACCTTATAATTCGATTTTACTCCATTACCATTTACTTGAATACTTCCTGACTTGGCTGCTACTTGAATTTTTGTTCGAGTTGCATTTTCAACAAAATTCATTAGATATTTATCAATCCTAAGTGGACTTTGACCTTTATCTACTGTAAAAGAAAAATGCTCAAATAATGAATTAGAGTTTTCCATTACCTAATTTAAAATCTATAACTGAAGTCTTTTTTAAAGTATCTCCCGGCTTTAATTCTTTTCCTTCATAACTAAAAGAAATTACTTCATCTTTTCCTATATCATCAATATATTCTATTTCACCTATAATAAAACCAAGAGATTCTAATGATTTTCGAGCTTGACGAATGGTGGTCCTTATCACATTTGGTACTTCAACCATTTTAAAGTCAGATGAATTTATGGTAAGGTATATCTTTCTGCCTTCTTTTACTTTAGAATCAAACTTGGGCTGCTGATCTAAAACTGAAAAAATTTTGTAATTTGGATTATAATTACCTGAATCAAGAATAATATATTTTAGATCTAAATTATCTAACTCAATTGCTACACTATCTAGAGTTTTTCCTTTTAAATCTGGTACTTTTACATAATCTCCATGATCTGTTATAAAGCTAAGCGCTAGTATTCCAAAAAATATTGCAAATAGAACAATTACAAATATGTAAAAAATATGTTTAAAAAAGTATTTACTAAAAAGAAACCTTAAAAAAGTCATCTTATCGAATTAATTTTTACAAAACTAAACATTTATTAAATAAATCTTATTTAAATACTAACTTTGATACAGATTTCTCTTTTCAGATTATAAATGAAAAAAAATATAGCAATCTTAATGGGTGGTTATTCTAATGAATATGAGATTTCATTAAAAAGCGGAAAAGTTGTATTTGAAACATTGAAAAACAGCAATTTTAATTGTTTTCAAATACATATCCTAAAAGACAGATGGGTTTATGTAGATAGAGATAAAAAAGAATTTCAGATTGATAAAAATTCATTTGCAATAATTGAAAAACCTGAAATTAAATTTGATTGTGTTTTTAATGCAGTACATGGATCCCCTGGTGAAGATGGCTTAATACATGAATACTTCTCTAAACTAAACATTCCAATGAGCGGATGTGGTGAATTTCAAGCAAGATTAACTTTTGATAAAATAAAGTGTTTAGAATACCTCAAACCTCATGGGATAAAATGTGCTAAATCATTTATTGTGTCAAGGGGTGAGAAAACAGATAATAATAGCATTATAAAAAATGTTGGGCTTCCTTGTTTTGTTAAAGCTAGTAAGTCTGGAAGTAGCTATGGAATAACAAAAGTATCAAGAATTGAAGATTTTGATAAAGCTATTAATATTGCATTTAATCAAGGTAATCAGGTGCTAATTGAATCATTTCTTGATGGAATTGAAATTTCTGTTGGTGTTATTTCTTATGATAATGATATTCTAATACTCCCAATAACTGAAATTGTTACAAATAATGAATTTTTTGATTATAACGCAAAATATAAAGGAGAAGCAGATGAGATAACCCCTGCTAGAATTTCATATCAAATGACCTTACGGATTAAATCTATAGCAAAAAAAATATATGAAATTTTAGATATGAAAGGATTTTCTAGAAGTGAATTTATTATTCAAAATGATGAAGTATTTTTACTAGAAGTCAATAGTGTTCCAGGATTAACTAATGAAAGCATTCTTCCTAAACAAGCAAATGCTGCTGGAATAGAACTTAAAGACCTATTCAGCAATGCAATTAATGAAGCTATCAATTAAATTTGTAATTTTGAATCATGAAAAAAGCTGTTTTTCCAGGGTCTTTTGATCCATTAACTTTGGGTCATTGTGATATTATCAATAAGAGTCTCAATTTATTTGATGAAATAGTTCTAGCTATTGGAGTAAATTCAACTAAAGAAAGTATGTTTTCAATAGACCAAAGAAAAAAATTTATCAATGATGAATTTGCTAATGAAGAAAAAATAAAAATTTTAACCTATGACGGATTAACTGTAGATTTTTGCAAAAGTATAAATGCAAATTTTATTGTCAGAGGATTAAGAAATCCAGCTGATTTTGAATTTGAAAAGACTATTGCACAGACCAATAAAAAACTAGCAGACATTGAGACTGTTTTTTTCTTAACATCCCCTGAAACAGCCTATATTTCTTCTTCAATTGTAAGAGAAATTATTGCTAATAATGGTGAATATACTAAGCTTGTGCCTAAATCTGTTAGATGGTAATTAAATCAACAATCTAATGTTGGCATAACACTTCTTCTTTATTTTATCAATTTCAGAGTTATTTATCCACTCTACTCTCGTAATCCCTTCTTTAATTTGTGGAGTTAATTGATTATCTGTCATGGATTTCATCTCAAACCAGTATGTAACTTTTAATCTGAAAGTATTATTTATTTTAAAAATATGATAAGTAATTTGCAATGGTTTAGTAATGACTAATTTAGTTACTCCTGTCTCTTCTTTAACTTCACGTATGGCTGTATCTGCAATACTTTCATTATGCTCAGCTTTTCCTTTTGGTAAGTCCCATTTATTGTTTCTAAAAATAAATAAAATTTCACCCTTTGAATTAAGAACTTTACCTCCAGCTGCTATTATATTTGGTAAAAGTTTAAGAATTTTTTTAAGCAGTTTTTCTTTATCCTTTCCAATTATTCTTATGGATGATATATTTTTTTTAGAAAGATTCTTTAAAGCCTTTTTAAGATTAAAATCTTTAAACTTAATATTGTGCACATTTTTGTTGTCAGATTTGGTATCTGTAATTACAATTGGCTTATCTCGATAAAAAATCTTGTACATTACTAAAAATAACTAAACAAAAATATTAATTTTGTTTTAGAAATATGTGTGAAATGGAATTTAATAATTACCAAGAAGAAACTGCTAAAATTCTACTTGATATTAATGCAATAAAATTAAGTCCAAATGAACCTTTTGTATGGGCTTCTGGTTGGAAATCTCCTATTTACTGTGATAATAGAATTATCTTATCTAATCCTAAAATTAGAAATAGTATAAAAAAATATTTAGCTCATGTTATAAGTGAAAGTTTTGAAAAACCTGATGCTATAGCCGGAGTCGCAACTGGGGCAATAGGAATCGGTATGCTTGTAGCAGATTATTTAGATCTCCCCTTTATATATGTTAGACCTGAAGCCAAGAAACATGGTAGAAAAAATCAAATAGAAGGTGAAATTAAAAAAGGTAAAAATGTAATGGTAATTGAAGATTTAATCAGTACCGGTAAAAGTAGTATTGGTGCTATAAAAGCTTTAAAATCATACGGTTTAAATGTGATTGGCATGATAGCTGTTTTTACTTATGAGTTTAATGTTTCTAAAGAAAATCTTAATAATGAAGGAATAAAAGTTAAAACGTTAAGTAATTATTCTACATTATTAAGAATTGCTAAAAAAACTGAATATATCTCTGAAATTGAATTCAAAATACTTGAAAAATGGAACGCAAACCCTTCTATCTGGATTTAATCTCTAATTGAGTATTGAAATCTCCTTTAAATCATATGATTCTTGTAAATTATCCTCAAGCATAACATTAAGCTTTCCTAAACAAGTTATTCCTTTTATATACCCACTAAAAACCTCACCTTTTGAATTCTTGAAAGTAGAAGGCTTATTTATTCTAAAAAGGTAACTTTCATATTTTTCATAAATCAAATTAATACTAGATTTATTTAATACATTAAAATAATGCTTAATGTTGTTTACTAAAACTTTAAGAATTTCATCTTTGTTATATGGAGTTCCTGTCAAGTTATGAATTGAAGTTGCATTAGGTAAATTATTAAAAATTGTTTGGTTTACATTTAATCCAATTCCTATTACACTGTCTTTTATATAATTTTCTTTTACAATATTTTCTATTAAAATGCCACATATTTTCTTATTATCTGACATTATGTCATTTGGCCATTTTATATGTAAATTTGATAAATTAACTTTCCTTAATGTTTTAATAAGAGCTAGTGAAACTAATGCACTTATAACAAATTGATTCTGCACTTTAATATTAATATCCTTCTTATAAATACTGCAAATAAGGTTTTTAGAATGTTCTGACTCCCATTTACCCCCTAGCTGACCCTTACCTTCTGTTTGAAATTTTGCAGTAACAACTGTATAATCACTAATAGCTTCATTTAATATTATTTTTTTAAAATAATTGTTTGTAGAATCTATGGCATCAAGTTTGATAATATTCATGTGTATAAATTAAAAAAAAATAATAAATTTGCACAACAAGGTAAAAGGAATTGATGGCGAAAACAAAGAGAAGCTCTAATAATTTAATTTCAACAATAGTTGATAGTATTGAAGAAGTAAAAGGTAAAGAAATAAATATTCTTGATCTTAGAAAGCTTGAAGCTAGAGTTTGTGATTATTTTGTAATTTGCGAAGGCACTTCAAATACTCAAGTTAGTGCAATAGTTAGCTCAATAAATAAAAAAGTGAGTAAGACTTTAAAAGATAAAGCCTGGGGTATTGAAGGAATGGAAAGTGCTGAATGGGTGTTAATGGATTATATAGATGTTGTTGTACATGTGTTTCAAAAACACAAAAGAGAATTTTACGATATTGAAGGACTTTGGGGAGATGCACAAAGTATTGACATAAAATAATATTAATGAAAAACAAAAAAACCCAGAATAAAAAATCATTTAACCAATATTGGATATATGGTGGAATAATTTTTTTATTCATGCTATTGAATATTTATTCTGGTAGTGCAGTATTTCAAGACTCAATATCTACAACTCCTTCTAAATTTTTAGAATTTGTTAAAGATGGTGATGTTGAAAAAATTGAAATAATAAATAAGAGAGAAGTTAGAGTATATCTAACTAGAGATGCTGAATTAAAAGATATTCATAGAAATACTGTAAAGACAACATTACTTCCAATCTCCAATCGAAATCCTAATTATAAATTTGAATTTGGTGATTTACAGAATTTTGAAAACAATTTAGCTACAATATCAAGAGAGAATAATTTAAGTATAGAAACTAATTATCTTACTGAACAAAATCTTTGGGGTGATATTCTTATATCAATGCTTCCATTTATTATAATTATAGCTATATGGATATTCATAATGAGAAGAATGTCATCAAGTGCAGGTGGTGCTGGCGGACAAATTTTTAATATTGGAAAATCAAAAGCCAAACTTTTTGATGCAAAATCTGATATGAAAATTACATTCAAGGATGTTGCAGGTTTAGAGGGTGCAAAAGAGGAGATACAAGAAATTGTTGATTTTTTAAAAAATCCAAAAAAATACACATCATTAGGAGGAAAAATTCCAAAAGGTGCATTATTAATCGGCCCTCCTGGTACTGGAAAAACTCTTCTTGCAAAAGCTGTTGCAGGTGAGGCTCAAGTTCCTTTTTATTCACTTTCTGGATCTGATTTTGTTGAAATGTTTGTAGGAGTTGGTGCATCTAGGGTAAGAGATTTATTTAAACAAGCAAAAGAAAAATCTCCATCGATCATTTTTATTGATGAAATTGATGCCATTGGTAGAGCAAGAGGTAAAGCTAATTTTACAGGGTCAAATGATGAAAGAGAAAATACTCTAAATCAATTACTGACTGAAATGGATGGATTTGGAACCAATACTAATGTCATAGTTGTTGCTGCTACTAACAGAGCTGATATATTGGATAAAGCACTGATGAGAGCTGGAAGATTTGATAGACAAATTTATGTTGATTTACCTGACATAAGAGAGAGAAAAAAAATATTTGAAGTCCATTTAAGACCAATAAAAAAAGCAGCTAGCGTAGATGTTGATTTTCTTTCAAAACAAACACCTGGTTTTACTGGAGCTGATATTGCTAATGTTTGTAATGAAGCTGCATTAATAGCTGCAAGAAAAAATAAAAAATCTGTTGGTAAACAAGATTTTCTGGATTCAGTTGATAGAATAGTTGGAGGTTTAGAGAAAAAAAATAAGATAATTACTAAAGATGAGAAAAAAGCAGTTGCATATCATGAAGCTGGTCATGCTACTGTAAGCTGGATGCTAGAGCATGCTTCTCCTCTAGTTAAAGTAACAATTGTGCCTAGAGGTAAATCATTAGGAGCTGCGTGGTATCTTCCTGAAGAAAGGTTAATTGTAAGGCCTGAACAAATGCTAGATGAAATGTGTTCATTACTAGGAGGTAGAGCTGCAGAAAAAGTTATTTTTAACAAAATATCAACTGGAGCACTAAGTGATTTAGAAAAAGTAACTAAACAAGCTAGAGCAATGGTAACAATTTACGGCTTAAATGATAAAGTTGGTAATTTGACCTATTATGACTCATCAAATGAAAATGAATATGGTTTTACTAAGCCTTATAGCGAACGAACTGCTGAGACTATTGATAAAGAAATATCATTAATAATTGAAGGTCAGTATAAAAGAGCGCTAAAGATTCTTCAAAAGAATAAAGAGAAATTAATTAAATTAGGAGAATTATTGCTAAAAAAAGAGGTGATTTTTAAAAAAAACCTAGAAGAAATATTTGGGGAGCGTTCTTTTAAAAAATGAAAAGTACTAAAAAATAAAAATTAATTATTCATTCATTTTATATTAACCTTAGAGTTTCCTAATTTTAATAAACTTTTAATAGCTTAAAAAAATTGAAGTTTTTTAATAACCTTTTTAAAGGAAATCCCAGAACAAACAAATCTAAAGAAGACCAAGAGCGTGAACAAAGTAAGTTTATGCCTAAAGTAAAAGTTGCAATAGAAGAAAGGTTTATTATAAACTTTATAGATAATGGGGGAAAATTTCTTTATAGTGAAAATTATAATGAGCTTAATGAAAATTTAAGTTTAATTCTAAAAGAAAACAATTGGATTAAAGAAGACTTATTAATTATCAATGATAAAATTAAATCTAATTATAAGCTCCCGAATTCAATAAAAGTTAACCAGGAGAATTCAAAATGTTTTGTAACTGATTGCGAAAATTTAATTTCTAATGATGGATCTGTTTTAATTTCATCAAATCAAATTGAAGAAAAAAATCTTTCAGATTTCCCAAACAACCTAATTATTCTATCTGACACAAAAAAATTTAAAAACAATATTGGTGAAGGATTAGCTGAAATTAAATTAAAAAGCAAGAAAATCCCAAGTAATATCACTACTATTAAAAATTTTCATATTTCTCAAGAAAAAGATTTTTTAAGTTATGGAACCAATGCAAAAAACTTATATTTGATATTATTAGAAAAAGGAACAATATAAATTGAAAGAAATTCATAAAAGATCAATTACGGGTTTAATATATGGACTATTATTTCTTCTTTCCTTAAAGTCTTTCTTAAGCTTTACTATTTTAATCTATGTATTTGGTTTGATTTCACACGCTGAGTTTAATAAGTTAATTAAACAAACAGGAATTAGTTCATATGTGATATTTACAATATTATTTAGCTTCTTTTCATATTATAGTTACTATTTCAACTCATTAGATCTAAGCAATTCTTTTTTTAATGAAGCTATAGAGATTTTACTTGTTTTTTCAATATTTGTTCTACTATTTTCAATAAGAGACCTATTTGTTGCTAAAGATTTGCCTGAATTCTTGACAAGAAAATATATAAACTCAGTTTTTTATATATCGAGTTCATTCATTTTTATATTTCTTATTGGAAACTATAATAATGAGTTTAATCCTAATTTAATTCTTGGATGCTTTATACTTGTATGGGTAAATGACAGTCTAGCATTTATTATTGGTAAAAGAATTGGTAAGCAAAAACTATTTATGACTATTTCACCAAACAAAACTGTTGAAGGGTTTCTTGGTGGTTTATTTTTTTGTTGTATTTGTAGTATACCTATTGCTAATTATATTGGTGAGTTGAATTTTACCAATTGGCTTATTATTTCAATAATAATTAGTGTTTTTGGAACAATGGGTGATTTAGTTGAATCTAAATACAAACGAAAATCACTAGTAAAAGATAGTGGTATATTATTGCCAGGTCATGGAGGTTTGTTAGACAGACTTGATAGCATAATATTTGCAAGTCCATTTATATATTTATTTCTAAAAACCTTCTCAAATGTTTCATAAAGAAGGTTATAAAATAATTTTGATTTCTTTTATACTTATTGGTTTAACTTTTTTAAGTCTTGATTACTTTTCGATTCAATATGATTTTCCTATAAGGATTTTATTATTAATTGGATTTGTTTTAATTCTACAGTTCTTTAGAAACCCTAAAATTATAGTTAACTCTAATAACAACCATATATTATCGCCTGTTGATGGAAAAATTGTAATAATTGAAAAAGTATTTGAGCCAGAGTTCTTTAATAAAGAAAGGCTTCAAGTAAGTATATTCATGTCTCCATTAGATGTTCATGTGACAAGATATCCTATGAGCGGAAAGGTTGTTTTTTCAAAATATCATCCCGGAAAATACCTAGTAGCATGGCACCCGAAATCAAGTACAAAAAATGAACGAACTAGCATTGTAATTGAAAATGGGTTTTTTGGCAAAATCCTATATCGTCAAATAGCTGGTGCTATTGCAAGAAGAATTGTTAACTATGCAAAAGTGTCAAATACAGTTAAACAAGGTGAAGATTCTGGCTTTATTAAATTTGGATCTAGAATCGATCTTTTCCTTCCATTGAATACTAAATTAAATGTTAAAATAAATCAAAAAGTTAAAGGAGGTATTTCAGTTATTGCAGAAAACTAATCTTTTAATTTCTTAATACTTTCTTTGATTAGATCAATTTTAGCCATAGCATCTGACTTCTTCTTCTTTTCAATTTCTATAACACTTTCAGGAGCATTTTCTGTAAATTTCTTATTAAATAATTTCTTTTCAACTGATTTTAAAAAACCTGAGTTATACTTTAATTCATTCTCCAATTTTAATATCTCATCTTTAATATCAACTTCAGTAGATAGTGGAATAAAATAGATGTTTGTATTCATTCTAAATGAAATAACATCTTTGACTTCATTCTTTACATATAATATAGCATTAACATTACATATTTTTTTTATAATCGAGTCATACTTGTCAGATACTCCCTCATTGTTTATAACACTTAATTCTATACTTTCTTTAAAGGGAATATTGTGTTTTTTCCTTACTGAACGAATAGAAGTTATTACATCGGAGACAAATTTAAATTCTTCAATAATTTCATTGCTATATTTCATAGATTTTGGCCATTTTGAAACAACTAATGATTGATCTACTTTTCTTTTGTTAATAGATTGCCATAATTCTTCTGAAATAAAAGGCATAAATGGATGCAATAATTTTAAGTTATTTTCAAAAATTAAAATTAGAGACTTATATGTTTTTTTATCAATTGGCTTAGAAAATTCTGGTTTAATAATTTCAAGCAATACTGAGCAGAAATCGTCCCATATCAATTTATATACGCACATTAGTGCATCACTAATTCTAAACTTATCAAAATGATCATTAATTTGAGATAATACATGTTGAAATTTATTATCATACCACTCTAATGCCACAGAAGAATATTCTGGCTGATCAGTGTCCTTTATCTTCCAACCATTAATTAGTCTAAAAGAATTCCATATTTTATTAGTAAAAAATCTGCCCTGATTACACAAAGACTCATCAAATAATAAATCATTTCCTGCTGATGAACTCATCATTAATCCAACTCTTACAGAATCAGCTCCATATTCTGAAATCAATTTCAAAGCATCTGGTGAATTTCCTAATGATTTACTCATTTTTCTTCTTTGCTTATCACGAACTATACCAGTGAAGTAAACATTGTTAAATGGTTTGTTTTTCTTAAACTCATAACCAGCAATTATCATTCGAGCCACCCAAAAGAATATTATATCAGGACCTGTAACCAAATCTGATGTAGGATAATAATAATTAAAATCCTCGTTGTCTGGGTTATTTATACCATCAAATACACTAATAGGCCATAGCCATGAGGAGAACCATGTATCCAGAACATCTTCTTCTTGTTTTAAATCGTTTATAGTTAAACTTTTATTTCCCGTTTTTTCTTTTGCTAAATCAATTGCTTTTTCTATATCCTGAGCAATTACAAAATCATCCTTTTCATTTCCATAAAAATATGCTGGAATTTGATGCCCCCAATAAAGCTGTCTTGATATATTCCAATCTCTAATGTTTTCCATCCAATGTTTAAATGTTTTTTCAAACTTCTTTGGATACAACTTAATTTTATTTTCTGTTAGCACTGAATTAATTGCCGGCTTAACTAGATCATCCATTTTTAAAAACCATTGATAACTAAATTTTGGTTCTATAATTTCATTGGTTCTTTCACTTATTCCAACATTGTGAGTAATTTCCTCCTGATTTTCCAAAATACCCAATTTATCTAGCTCAAGTATAATATCTTTCCTTGCCTTGAATCGATCCTTTCCTTGATGATGAAGACCGTACTTGTTCAATGTGGCATCATCATTAAATATATCTATAAATTGCAAGTCATGTCTATCACCAATTAGTTTATCATTAATATCATGAGCTGGAGTTACTTTTAGACATCCAGTACCGAATTCAACATCTACATAATCATCAAAAATAATTGGCACTTTCCTGTTTGCTATAGGGACTATAGCATGTTTACCCTTTAATTTTTTATATCGATCATCTTTTGGATTAACACAAATTGCAGTATCTCCCAGAATTGTCTCTGGCCTTGTAGTTGCAATAGTTACATAATCTTCTTCACCTTCAATTTTATATTTAACATAGTAAAGTAAATCTCTCTTTTCAATATAATTAACTTCCTCATCTGAAAGGGTTGTTTGTGCTTTAGGATCCCAATTAATCATTCTATATCCACGATATATTAAACCTTTATTATATAGATCTATAAAAACAGAAATTACGGATTTATTCATGTTCTCATCTAAAGTAAACTTGGTTCTATCCCAGTCACAAGAACAACCGATTTTTTTTAATTGATCAAGAATAATATCCCCATACTTTCCCTTCCAGTCCCATGCATGTTTGATAAACTCATCTCTACTTAAATCATTTTTTTCTATCCCCTTTTCTTTTAAACTTTCTACAACCTTTGCTTCAGTAGCAATAGATGCATGGTCTGTTCCTGGAATCCAACATGCGTTTTTTCCTAATAACCTAGCCCTTCTTATTAAAATATCTTGAATAGTATTATTTAGCATATGTCCCATATGCAAAATTCCTGTAATATTCGGTGGTGGAATTACAATAGTATAAGGTTCTCTTTTATCTGGCTGAGAATGAAAAAATTTATTCTTAATCCAATATGAATACCACTTATCTTCAATATTTTTAAAATTGTAGCTAGAACTGATACTCATTTTTTTTATTTATGATTGAATACAAAAATACTCATATTTCTTTATCTGGGTAATTATAATTATATTTATCTACCTAATTTTTTAACAAAACATAATGAAAAAAATATTATTAATTGTTTGTGTTTTAGTTTTTAATTTTAACACATTTTCCCAAGAAAAAACTGCTAAAATTAATTTTAAAACAACTGAAATTGATTATGGAGTAATTGAAAAAGGTTCAAATGGAATTAGAGATTTTGAGTTTACAAATGATGGTAATTCTCCCTTAATAATTACGAATGTAAAATCAACATGTGGTTGTACAATTCCAAAGAAGCCTAATAAGCCTATACTACCAGGAGAATCAGAAAAAATACAAGTCAAATATGACACTAATAGAGTTGGTTTTATTAGAAAATCTATTATCGTGAGTTCAAATGCTCAAAACCCTACTGTAATTTTAAAAATTACTGGAAAAGTAACTAATAAGGTTAATAGTACTGGTTTAGAAAAAAAATCAAAAAGCTTGATTGAAGAGGAATATTAGTAAGTTTTGCTTACTTTCTCTATTTCATTACTTAATAATTAGACTAAATATTTTCAAATGCCAAATATTTCTATAAAAGGGAAATCAATGCCTGAATCTCCAATTAGAAAGTTGGTTCCCTATGCAGAGGATGCAAAAAAAAGAGGTTTAAAAGTATTTCAGCTTAATATTGGCCAGCCAGATATAGAAACTCCTAAACAAGCAATTCAAGCAGTAAAAAATTCAAATATAAAAGTTCTAGCTTATAGTAGATCTGAAGGTTCGGAAAATTATAGAGTAAAATTAGCTGAATATTATTCAAAAAAAAATGTAATAGTAAATCAAAAAAATATAATAGTTACCACTGGGGCTAGTGAAGCTTTGTTTTTCACTTTAGGCAGCATAATGGACCCTGGAGATGAAATAATTATTCCTGAACCCTTCTATGCTAATTATAATGGGTTTTCTATTGCAAATGGAATTAAAATTGCACCTATTACTTCAACAATTGATGATAATTTTTCTCTACCAAAAATTAGTGAATTTAAAAAGCTTATCAATCCTAAAACAAAAGCAATACTTATTTGTAATCCAAACAATCCAACAGGTTATCTTTACTCTAAAGATGAAATAAAAAAACTTGTTGATATTGTTAAAGAATATGATTTATTTCTTATTGCAGATGAAGTGTATAGAGAATTTACTTATGATGGGTATAAGCATTATTCAATTATGGAAGAGGAGTCTATAAACCAAAATGCTATAATGATTGATTCAGTGTCAAAAAGATATAGTATGTGTGGTGCTAGGATTGGATGTGTAGTTTCTAGAAATAAAGAGTTAATTAAAACAGTCTTAAAATTTGCTCAAGCAAGATTGTCTCCTCCTACTTTAGCTCAAATTGCTAGTCTCGCTGCTCTGGATACTCCAGAAAAATATTTTAATGATGTTATTAGAGAATATCAGAAGAGAAGGGATGTCTTAATTAATGAGCTCAACAAAATACCTGGAATTAGGGTCTCTACTCCAAAAGGAGCTTTTTATTGTATTGTTGAATTACCTATTGATGATGCTAATGATTTTGCTAAATGGCTACTTGAAAGTTTCTCTGTAAATAACCAAACTGTAATGGTTGCTCCAGCTCAAGGATTTTACTCATCAAGAGATATTGGAAAAAATCAAATAAGGATTGCTTATGTTCTAAATGAAAAAGATTTAATCTCAGCAATAAATATTCTAAAAAAAGCATTAATTCAATACCATAATTAATGGAGGTTCTAACCAATTTTTCTCTTAAGAAATACAATAGCTTTAAGATTGATGCTATTGCAGAAAATTTTGTTTCTGTAAAGAGTTTAGATGAATTAGTTGAAGTTCTAAAATTAAAAAAATATCCAAGCAAATATATCCTTAGCGGAGGCAGTAATATATTAATAACTAAAAATATTAAAGGATTAGTAATTCACATAAATATTAAAGGAATTCATGAAGAAAGTAAAAAAAATAATATTACAGAAATAGTAGCATTCGCTGGTGAAAATTGGCATTCTCTTGTCCAATGGTGTTTGAAAAGAGATCTTGGAGGTATTGAAAATTTATCTTTAATTCCTGGCAGTGTTGGTGCAGCACCCATTCAAAATATTGGAGCCTATGGAACAGAGTTAAAAGATGTAATACTTTCATGTGATGCAATAAATAAAGAAACGGGAAAGATAAAAACATTTGACAACAAAGATTGTCAATTTGAATATAGAAATTCAATTTTCAAAAAAAATAGTAATTATATCATAATTAGTATTAAACTAAGATTAACTAACAAAAAACATAATTTAAATTTAAATTATAAAGGAATTCAGAATAAACTTGATGAATCAAATATAAAAACCCCAACTATACAAGATATTTCTAGTGCAGTAATTAAAATTAGAAATGAAAAATTACCTGATCCTGATAAAACAGGAAATAGTGGTAGTTTTTTTAAAAACCCCATTGTTTCCATAGACAAAATTGAAGAACTCAAGTCTAATTTTAATAATGTACCATTCTATAGTTTTGATAAAAATAAATATAAAATACCTGCAGCATGGCTAATCGAAAAAGCTGGTTTTAAAGGAAAGACTTTTGGAGATTATGGGGTTCATAAAGATCAAGCATTAGTTTTAGTTAATTATAAATCTGCTAAAGGAAGTGATATATTAAATTTGTCAATTAGCATACAAAAAGCTGTTAAATTAATTTTTGATATTGAGTTAGAAGCTGAAGTGAGTGTTATATAAAAAATCTATCTTTGTTATATGACACTAGTCCTAATTACTGTAATTATTCTTGGATTCTGTATTCTTGGAATTAGTATTAAAATATGGGCAAAGAAAGGTGGTGAATTTTCTGGAACTTGTGCAAGTCAAAACCCATTATTAAATAAATCTAATGAACCATGCGGGTTTTGTGGAAAAACTCCAGATCAATTCAAAGACTGTGATGTCAAAAATTAATAAACTTCTAAAAAAATTAGGACCAGGTTTATTATTTGCAGGAGCAGCTATAGGAGTTTCTCATCTAGTACAATCAACAAGAGCAGGAGCAGAATTTGGTATGGGATTACTTTGGGCATTAATCCTTGTAAATATATTTAAATATCCATTTTTTCAATATGGCCCTAGATATGCAAGTGCAACGGGAGAAAGTCTACTAGATGGGTATTATAAATTGGGTAAAGGCATACTAATTGCATATGCTATAATTACTCTAGCCACAATGTTTACAATACAAACTGCTGTAACAATTGTTACAGCAGGATTGGCTGCATCCCTTACTAATGGGCTTTTTAGCACTGAAGTATGGACAATAATCATTATTCTAATTTGTTCAATAGTTTTATTTTTTGGTAAATATAAACTCCTTGATAGATTAATAAAGTATGTAATTATTCTTTTAACTATCAGTACAATCTTAGCTACTTTAATGGCATTCAACAACAATACTAATGAAATAATTTTATCCCAGTTCTTACCAGAAATTACTACAGAAATAGCTTTTCTTATAGCATTTATGGGATGGATGCCAGCTCCATTAGATATTTCTGTTTGGCATTCCTTGTGGTCTCTGGAAAAACAAAAAACTAATAAAAATTTTACTTATAAATCCTCACTATTTGATTTTAATGTTGGTTATATTGGCACAGTGATATTAGGTGTTGCATTTATGTCTTTAGGATATCTAGTAATGTTTGGAGGTGATACATCCTTTAGCACATCTGCAAGTCTTTTTTCTAACCAACTAATTGAAATGTATACTTCAAGTCTTGGTGAATGGTCCTATTATATTATTGGAATAGCTGCATTTACCACCATGTTAAGCACTACTATTACTACTCTAGATGCTTCCCCAAGATCTATGAATAGAACAACTAAACTCTTAATTAATAAAGATTTTAAGCATGGATATCTGTTTTGGTTGGCAATTTTATCTGTTGGAACTATTTTCATATTCTTTTTATTTTCATCAAAAATGGGACTACTTGTTAAAATTGCTACTATCCTGTCATTTCTAACAGCTCCTTTTTATGCTATAATCAATTATATTTTAATAAGTAGCGAGTATACACCTAAAGAATATAGGCCTTCAATGAAATTGCATATACTAAGTATACTTGGAATCACATTTCTTATAGGATTTAGTATATGGTTTTTAGTAAAATGGATATAATTTCAATTTATAGTTTATATCTTTACACTGCTGATGGTAAATCAAAATAAAATATCAGAAAATTCAACTGAAATTAAAGAAAATTCAACTTGGCATAAAGTTGACCTTTCAAAGAAAAAAGTCAAACATCAGCCTAAGCCAAAATGGCTGAGAGTAAAACTACCTATTGGAGATAAATACACTCAATTAAGAAATCTAGTTGACAAATATAATCTGCATACTATTTGTGCTTCTGGAAGTTGTCCAAATATGGGGGAATGTTGGGGTGAAGGCACTGCTACATTCATGATTCTAGGAAACATATGTACTCGCTCATGTAAATTTTGTGGAGTTAAAACAGGTAGACCAGACCCTGTAGACTGGAAAGAACCTGAAAAAGTCGCTAAATCAATTCAGATAATGGAGATTAAACATGCAGTTTTAACTAGTGTAGACAGAGATGATTTAAAAGATGATATGGGAAGTAAATTGTGGGTTAAAACCATTAAAAAAGTTAGAGAATACAATCCTGAAATTACAATTGAAGCATTAATTCCTGATTTCCAAGGAATACACGAACATATTGATAGACTAATAAATATAAAGCCTGAGGTTATTTCACATAATATTGAAACCGTAAGAAGGTTAACAAAACAAGTACGAATTCAAGCTAAGTATGATAGAAGTTTAGAAGTTTTAAAATATTTAAAGGATGCTGGTCAAAGAAGAACAAAATCAGGTATAATGCTGGGACTTGGAGAATTCAAGGAAGAAGTAATTGAAACATTGAATGAGCTCAAAGAAGCAAACGTTGACATAGTAACTATTGGACAATACCTTCAACCCAGTAAAAAACATCTTCAAGTACAAAGGTTTGTAACTCCTGAAGAATTTAAAGAATATAAAGAAATAGGTCTAAAAATGGGATTTAGACATGTAGAAAGCAGTGCATTAGTTAGATCATCTTATAAAGCTCAAAAACATATTCATTAAGAATTTCTAGTCTGAATATAATCTAATATTTGCTTACTAAAATCTACTTCATTATCTATAACAAATTCTATAGGTAAGTAGTATAAGACACTAGTAATTTTTGTAAATAATTTTACATAATCCTTTTCAGTAGTAATAATTAAATCATTTTGATCAATTTTTATTATATCTGAATTAGAAAAATCATGATGGTCTTTAAAAGATATGTGGTTAAAATTATATCCATTATCATTTAAATAATTAATTAAATAAGTGCTATCTGCAATTCCAGTAACAAGAGAGAATTTTATGTTCTTAAATTCAATGATTGATTTTGAACTTTCTTTATCATAAAGCATTTTAGAATACTTGATTGAACTAAAATAAATTTTTTGATTGTCACCAATATTAAGTTTTTGAATTATATGCCTTTTTTGATCTTTATTTATGTTCTTATCGCATTTTGTTACAATTATAATATCAGCTCTATTTGCATTTCCTATTGACTCTCTCAAATTGCCTAAAGGAAAAATATTATCTTCTGAATATAAATTATTAAAGTCTGTTAACAAAATTGACATTCCAGGTTTTACTTTTCTATGTTGAAAAGCATCATCTAATAACACTACTTCAGGTTTTAAATTTAAATTAATTAGTTTATTAATTCCTCTAACCCTATTAGAATCTACTGATACAATGATATTTTTAAATTTTCTAAAATACTGCATTGGCTCATCTCCTATTAAACTAGCATCTGAATTAGTGTCAGCTAAAATAAAACCAGTTGATTTTCTCCCATACCCCCTACTTAATACAGCAACTTTATAATTATAAGATAGTAGCCTAACTAAATATTCAATAATTGGAGTTTTACCTGATCCCCCTAAAACTAGATTACCAATAGATATTATTGGAATATTAAATTCAGATGATTTTAATACTCCAGTATTATATAGAAAATTTTTTATTTCAGTAACTATTGAAAAAGGAATACTAAATATCCAAAACAATATTTTTTTAATCATTTTCACAGCAACTAAAGTAATTATTTATCTTTGATAAAAAATATAAACATATATGATTGTCAAGGAAGTAATAGATTATATAGATGAATTCTATCCTTTTTGCTACGCAGAAGAATTTGATAATGTAGGCCTAATAATAGGTGATTATAATCAAAAAGTTAACGGAATACTAGTTACACTAGACTCTACAGAATCAGTAATTGATGAAGCAATAAAATCAAAATGTAATTTGGTTATTAGTTTTCATCCTATTATTTTCAATGATATAAAAAGTGTTACCACTAACACATATGTTGAAAGAGTAATTCATAAAGCAATAAAGAATAGTATATCAGTAATTGCAATGCACACATCACTTGACAACTCAATAAAGGGCGTAAATAGTGCAATATGTAAAAAACTTGGAATAAAAAACTATAAAATTTTAATTCCAAAAGAAAATACTATAAAAAAATTGACTACCTATATTCCATCAGATAATGTAGATTTACTTAAATCAAAAATATTTAAAATTGGAGGTGGTTCTTTAGGAAAATACGATAATTGTAGTTTTTCTTATGAAGGTGTTGGCTCATTTAAAGGTAACAAAAAGTCAAATCCAAAAATTGGAAATAAACTAAGATACACTGAAGTAAAAGAAGTATGTGTAAATATAACTTTTCTTAAACACCTTGAACAAAAGGTGATTAGAACATTAAAGGAAAATCATCCATATGAAGAAGTTGCCTATGAAATTTGTTCATTAGATAATTATAATCAAAATATAGGTATGGGAATGATCGGTGAACTTGATTCAGCTATGGATGAAAACAAATTCATAAGTTTTTTAAAGAAGAAAATGAAATCTAAATTGATCAAACATTCAAAAAAATTAGGAAAGAAAGTACATAAAATAGCTGTTTTAGGAGGATCAGGAAGTTTTGCAATTGAAAATGCAATCAATAGTGGTGCTGATGCTTTTGTTACATCAGATTTAAAGTATCATGATTATTTTAAGGCAGAAAATAAGTTATTATTAGTAGATATTGGCCATTATGAAAGCGAACAATACATAAAAAAATTAATCTTTAACTTTCTTACAAAAAAAATTCTTAATTTTGCGATCGTTTTATCAAAAACAAATACTAATCCAATAATGTATAGTTAAGATGGCTAAAAAGAAAGAAATAACAGTAGAAGATAAACTTAGATCTCTATATAATTTACAATTGATTGATTCACAAATAGATAAGATTCGTGATATAAGAGGAGAGCTTCCTCTAGAAGTTAGAGATTTAGAAGATGAACTAGAAGGTACAAAAAAGAGAATTGAGCAACTCAAACAAGGACTTGAAGAAATTAATGAACGTATTTCAATTAAAAAGAATTTAATAGCTGAGGCAAAAGAATTAATAAAGAAATATATCAAACAGCAAAAAAATGTGAGAAATAATAGAGAATTTGATTCATTAACAAAGGAAACTGAGTATCAAGAGCTTGAAATTCAATTAGCTGAAAAAAATATTAATGAGTTTAAAGCACAAATTGAGCAAAAAAATGAATCAATTGATGAAATAAAATCTATTTCTTCTGAAAAGACTAAACACTTAAAACACAAAAAAAGTGAATTAGATAAAATCTTGAAAGAGACTGAAAAAGAAGAAACTGTATTGCTAAAAAAATCTGAAGTTTATAAGAAAAAAATTGAAGATAGATTGATTTTTGCTTATAATAGAATAAGAGCTAATGTAAAAAATGGATTGGCAATAGTACCTATTGAAAGAGGAGCAGCTGGAGGATCATATTTTACTATTCCACCACAAATTCAAATGGAAATTGCTTCTAGAAAAAAAATTATAACTGATGAACATAGTGGTAGAATTTTAGTTGATGAAGTACTTGCAAATGAGCAAAAACAAAAAATGCAAAAATTATTTTCTAAATTGTAAAAACTTATTCTAAACTATTATAATTTAAAAAAAGCTTCTATATTTATGAGCTTTTTTTATGCAATGAAATCTCTATCAATAAAATTTTATTTATTTCTATTCCTATATATAAACTATAGTTGTGCTCAGGAGAATACATCCAAACTAAATACTATTAAGAAATCATATCCTAATGTAGTAAATAATGACACAATTCATAAAGCATATTTTGCAAGTGGTTGTTTTTGGTGTGTTGAAGTTATTTATGAGAGTTTAAAAGGTGTAATAGAAGTTAATAGCGGGTACTCTGGTGGATTTACTAAAAATCCAACATACCAGTTAGTGAACACCGAAACAACTGGGCATGCTGAAACTATTGAAGTAATTTATAATCCAAAGATCATTAGTTTTAGTCAACTAGTTAACGTTTATTTTGGGTCACAGAACATTGAACAAATAAATGGTCAAGGGCCAGATAATGGATCTCAATATAGATCAATTATATTTTTTCAAAATGAAGAACAAAAAACAATAGCTAATAATAAAATTATATATCTAGAAGAAGAATTCTCATTAAATGTAGCAGCTGAACTATATCCATTTCAAAGGTTTTGGATTGGAGAAGATTATCATCAAGATTTTAAAAAAAATAATATGAATAATATCTATATAATAAAAGTATCTAATCCGAGATTTAAAAAGTTTAGTAATTCTTTTGAACATTTAATTAATAACAAATAGCTTATCTAAAAAATGGACTTTATTCCTAAGGAAATATATAATTATATAAAAAATCATTCTGTTGAAGAATCAAATCTGCTTAAAGAACTCTCAAGAAATACAAAATTAAAAATTCTAAATCCAAGAATGTTGAGTGGAAGTTATCAAGGAAGAATATTAAGTATGATTTCAAAACTAACTAAACCAAAATATATTCTTGAAGTTGGAACATATACTGGGTATTCAACTTTGTGCTTAGCTGAAGGAATTAAAGATTCAGGAGAATTGCATACCATTGATAACAATGAAGAATTATATGATTTTCAAAGAGAATACTTTAATAAGTCAGATTACGGGGATAAAATTTTTCAACATCTTGGAAATGCAATAAATCTAATAGATACTATTAATTTAAAATTCGATCTAATATTTCTTGATGCAGATAAAGAGAATTATACTAATTATCTTGAGCTATTGGTAAATAAATTGAATACTAATGGTGTTTTAATTACTGATAATGTTTTGTGGAGTGGAAAAGTAATTAAGTCTATATCCGATGACGACTTAAGCACACAAGAGATAGACAAATTTAACAAACTAATGAATCAAAGAAGTGATATGGAAACTATAATACTTCCTATTAGAGATGGAATTAGTATAAGTAGAAAAAAGTAGAGTTATAAATCTCTCTTTATCGAAGATGAAATTGAATCTATATCTTCTTTTACTTTTTTTATTTCTTTTGTAATATTTGAAGATTTATTATCTAACTCTGATGATGATTTTTTTATTTCACCTTTTATCTCATTAGTGGCATGTTTTACTTCATTAATACCTTTTCCTAAGGATCTCGCAAATTCTGGTATTTTATCTGCTCCCATTATAAGCACAGCTATAAATAAGATCATAGCAATCTCGGCACCGCTTATAAATAAGAAAAATTGGCTTAATAGCATTATACAAATATAATGAGTAAGTTTATTTGTAGTAAACTTATTTAGTTTTTTTTTATGAAAAAAATGATATTGGCAAGTACTTCCACAATTTATGGGAGTGAATACTTGGAGTATTTGTTTCCAGTAATTAAGAATCTTTTCTCAAACTCTAAAAATATTTTATTTATTCCTTATGCAAGACCTAACGGTATTCCCCATAAATCATATACAAACATCGTTAAAGATACATTCGAACAATTAAACTTGAGTGTTTTTGGAATTGATGATTCTAATAACCCTATTGAAAATATTAATAGATGTGATGGAATCTTTATTGGTGGAGGTAATTCATTCTTATTACTTGACTCTATTCAGAGGTATAATCTAATAAAACCGATAATAAAAAAAGTTAATTCTGGAACTCCACTCTTAGGAACTAGTGCAGGGACAAATATTTGTGGAATCAGCATAGGCACAACTAATGATATGCCAATTGTACATCCTTCTAGCTTAAAAAGTCTAAATCTTATTCCATTTAATATTAACCCGCACTATATAGACCTAATTAAAGGAAGTAAACATATGGGTGAGAGTAGAGAAATAAGAATTAAAGAATTTCATAAGTTTAATGATCAAATAGTAATTGGCCTTAGAGAAGGAAGCTATCTACAAGCTCAAGAAAACAACATAATTCTTAAAGGTTCAAATACGGCTAGAATTTTTAAAAAAGATTATACCCCCCATGAAATAGAACCTGAGTTTAATTTAAATAAACTACTCTATTAGGTTTGATTTATTTTATCTTTGGACCTTATTTGTAAGGTTCTATGAACAAAAAGGTTATTTTAATGATTTTAGATGGATGGGGTAAATCAAAAGACTCCAAAATTTCTGCTATTGACCAAGCAAATACTCCTTTTATTGATAATTTATATGATAATTACCCAAACGCCAATCTAAAAACAGATGGAATTAGTGTTGGTTTACCTGATGGTCAAATGGGAAATAGTGAAGTTGGACATCTAAATCTTGGTGCAGGAAGAATTGTATTACAAGAGCTTGCAAAAATTAATAAATCAATTGATAAGAAGGAATTTAGAAATAATGAAGTTACAATTGATGCATTTAAATATGCTGAAGAGAATAATAGTGCTGTTCATTTTTTAGGACTAGTTAGTAATGGAGGTGTACATTCTCATCAAGATCATTTATACGAACTAATTAAGCTGTCTTCAAAATATAATTTCAAATCATATATTCATGCTTTTACTGATGGAAGAGATGTAGATCCAAAATCAAGTTATAATGATATTAATAATCTAGAGAAATTTTTAGTTAATAAGAATACTTTTTTAGCATCGGTTACTGGTAGATATTTTGCAATGGATAGAGATAATAGATGGGAAAGAACAAAATTAGCATATGATGCAGTAACTAGTGGAAAGGGAATAAAAACCAATAATCTATGTAGAGAAATAAAAAAAAATTATTCTAATGATTGTACTGATGAATTTCTAAAACCGATAATTAAAGTTGATGAATCAATGAACCCTATAGGAAATATAGTAAAAAATGATGTAGTCATTTTCTTTAATTTTAGAACCGATAGAGGGAGGCAGCTAACTAAGGCGTTAACTCAAAGAACATTTTCACAATTCCAAGTTAATGATATGAACCTTTATTTTGTCACAATGACAAATTATGATACTTCTTTTTCAGGGATTAAAGTTATTTATAATAATGAAAATATTAAAAATACATTAGGTGAAGTATTAGAAAATAATAATAAAAAACAACTTAGAATCTCTGAAACTGAAAAATATCCTCACGTTACATTTTTCTTTTCTGGTGGAAGAGAAAAACCTTTTGATGGTGAGAAAAGGATACTGAAAGATTCGCCTAAAGTTGCTACCTATGATTTAAAACCAGAAATGAGTGCATTTTTAGTGGCAGAAACATTAATTAAAGAAATTAAGGGTCAGTTCCATGATTTTATTTGCTTAAATTTTGCTAATGGTGACATGGTTGGTCATACAGGAATAATGAGTGCAGCGATAAAGGCTTGTGAAGCAGTTGATAAATGTGTAAAAGAAATTGTAACTACTGCAATAAATAATGATTACAGCATATTACTAATTGCAGATCATGGAAATTGTGAAACAATGTCTAATCCTGATGGATCACCAAATACTGCACATACAAACAATCTGGTTCCAGTAATTTTAATTGATAATGATTTAAAAAGTATTAATAGTGGGATTCTGGCAAATATTGCACCAACCATTTTAGAACTAATGGGTATTGAAATTCCTAATGATATGACTCAAGATTCCCTTTTGAAATAAATATTATGGGTATAATAAAAGATATTGAAGAAATCAAACTCATCAGAGAAAGCGCTCTATTAGTTTCAAAAACTCTTGGATTAATTGCAAAAGAAATAAAAGAAGGAGTAACAACATTAAAATTAGACAAAATTGCAGAAGATTTTATAAAATCTAATAATGCTATCCCTGGATTTTTAGGGTTATATGGTTTCCCAAATACATTATGTGTAAGTCCAAATTCTCAAGTAGTACATGGAATTCCAAATAATAAACCATTAAAAAATGGAGATATCATTTCAATAGACTGCGGAGTATTAAAAGACGGTTATTATGGAGATCATGCATATACATTTACAGTTGGAGAAGTTACTGAAGAAACCCAAAGACTACTGAATATTACAAAAGAATCATTATATATTGGTATGAGAGAGTTTAAAAAAGGCAATAGAGTAGGTGATGTAGGATATGCAATTCAAAATCATTGTGAAAAAAATGGATTTGGGGTTGTAAGAGAATTAGTTGGGCATGGTATTGGTAAGGTTATGCATGAGAAACCTGAAATACCAAACTATGGAAGAAAAGGAATTGGAAAAAAATTTAAAAATAGGATGACAGTCGCTATAGAGCCTATGATTAATCAAGGAACTCACAAAATTTTTCAACATAATAATGGATGGACAATTACTACTCAAGATAATAAGCCAAGTGCACATTTTGAACATAACATAGCCATTATAGATGGTAAACCGGAAATATTATCAACCTTCAAATTTATTTATGAAGTTCTTGGAATAAAATCTAATGAAGAAAAAGAATTTCATAATTTTTTTAAATAAATGAAATCAATAATCAGACTTATTTTAAATTATATTCCTAGAACTATTTTAACAAGGATCAGTACTTTTGTTAAGCCAATTATTAGAGTGTATCTCAAAGGAGATAAGTATACGGATCCTATTGATGGAAAGAGTTTTAGAAAATTTATTCCTTATGGATATAATAATGTCAGAAAAAATGCTCTATCCCCTTCCACATATTCATTAGAAAGACATAGAATGTTATGGCTTTATTTAAAAAATGAAACTGAAATTTTTACCAACAAAGTCAAATTATTACACTTTGCTCCAGAACCAGCATTCTATGAAATATTTAAAAAATCTAATAATATCTTATATGATACTATTGATTTGAATTCACCACTAGCTGATATAAAAGCTGATATCTGTAATCTTCCCCTAAAAGATGATACATATGACTTTATACTATGTAATCACGTATTAGAGCACGTAGATGATGATCTAAAAGCAATGAGTGAGTTATACAGAGTACTAAAAAAAGGAGGGACAGGAATTTTTCAAATTCCTATAGATTTAAAAAGAGAAAAGACCTATGAAGATAGCACAATAAAGAGCGCCAAAGATAGAAATAAAGCGTTTGGGCAATATGACCACGCTAGAATTTATGGGGTGGACTATTTTGAAAGACTAAACTCTGTTGGTTTTTCTGTAAAAAAAGTGAAATATGCCAATAAACTTAGTGATAAAGAGATTACAAAATATTGCCTATCACCAAATGAAATAATTCCTGTGTGTAAGAAGTAAGGTTATCTAATTCTAAAAATCATTATAAGCTTTACCAATCATCTCTCTGTTTTCATTTTCATAAATTATATATACGCTAATATCTTTATTATTATCAAGAAAGCCTTCTATTTCTTCTATATTCATTAGATGTAATGCTGTAGCATATGCATCAGCTTCTATACAAGTTTCTGATATAACTGAAACACTTAAAATATTTGTTTTGGTAGGTAATCCTGATATAGGGTCCAAAATATGAGCATACTTTCTACCATTCAAGTCAGTTTTATATTTTCTATAAACACCAGAAGTTGCCATTGCTGAATTATTTAATTCAGTTGTTATAAAAATATTTTGACTATCATCATATCTAGGTTCATCAATTCCAATAATCCAACTGTTTTTTTTAGAAAGATTTGATCCTTTTGCTCTTAGTTCTCCTCCAATCTCTACTAAATAGTTGTCAATATTATTATCATCTAAAAAACCCGATATTAAATCTACTGTATATCCTTTTGCAATAGCGTTAAAATCTAAAAATGAATTTTTTGGTCTTAAAATAATATTTGTAGCATCTATCTTAAACTTTTCAAATCCAACAAGTAATTTTAAATTGTCTAAGGCTAATGAATCAATAGGTATATTAGTAAACTTAGGACCAAAACCCCAAAAGTTTACTAATATACCTATTGAAGGATCAAATTTTCCCTTTGTTTTATCGAATATCTTTTTTGAAGTATTAAATACATTGACAAAATGATTATCAACCTTTACAGACTCATTATTATTGATTCTAGATATAATAGAAGTGTCAATATAAGTTGACATAGAATTATTTATTAAATCAAATATGCTATCTAATTGAATAGAATAATCTATCTGATCTTCTGAAAAGTACTGGACAGAGTATGTAGTGCCGAATGCTATCCCTTGTAAAGTTGTTTTTGTATTCTGATTGCATGAGAATAATAGCAAAAAAAATAAAATAGCTCTATTCATTTTTTTTTAGTTATTCTATACCAATAGGGCTTCATAGCAATTTTTTCACTTATTCTCTGCCTAATTATTTTTAGGTCATTACTATTTGGAATCCAATTACTGTACAAATTATTATTTTTAAATATTTCCTTTGGAAATTTTCTTTCCTTATCAGGATTAAAACCCCTTGATTTCATTTCCTTAATAATTAAATTATATCTTTTGTGTAAATATTTACCCTTATTATAAAAAAAATAAACATGTCCTTTATTAAGTGTATATTGTTTAGGAACATTTGACTCAAGATAGCCTTTTTTACTCTTTAAGGTTCTCTTAAGGGATCCTGAAACCATAAAAATCTCTCTATATTCAGCTATTAAATGTTGATCAGTTAGTTCTGAGGGGAGTAAAATATTAATTCTAGTCATAAACTTTTATGTTTAGACTAAACGCCAAAATCATCAAATCTAATGTTCTCATCAGGAATACCAAAATCTTCACCCATTTTTTGAACAGCCTGATTCATTAGTGGTGGGCCACAGAAATATAGCTCAATATCTTCAGGAGATTCATGATAATTTAGGTAATTCTCAATAACACAATTATGAATAAAACCAACAAAACCATCTCCTTCAGAATTAATGTCTTTTTTAATTTTCCAATTATCTTCAGGAAGAGGTTCAGAAAGAGATATATAAAATTTAAAATTTGGAAAAGATTTTTCAAGTTTATAAAAATGATCAAGGTAGAATAACTCTCTTCTAGATCTTCCTCCATACCAGTAAGTAACTTTTCTTCCAGTCTTCAAAGTATTAAACAAATGATATAGGTGAGACCTTAATGGAGCCATCCCAGCACCTCCGCCAACATATAACATTTCAGCTTCAGAATGATTGATAAAAAACTCGCCAAATGGACCTGAAATAGTCACTTTATCTCCCGGTTTTCTAGAAAACATATATGAAGATGCAATACCAGGGTTTACATCCATCCAAGAGTTATTATCACTGTCCCAAGGAGGAGTAGCTATTCTTACATTTAATATTAGGTCCCTACCTTCTTCAGGATATGAAGCCATAGAAAATGCTCTTTCAGTTATTTCAGAATTCTTCATTACTAATGGCCATAAATTAAATTTATCCCACTCAGCTTTAAACTTGTCTAGAGAATCGTGCTCTTCTGGATGAGCTTCAATATTCATATCAGAAAATTTCACCTCAGTTTCTGGGATTTCTATTTGTATATAGCCTCCTGCTTTATATCCCATATCCTCTGGAATTCGGACAACAAATTCTTTAATAAATGATGCAACATTATAGTTTTTAACTACTGTGGCTTCCCACTTTTTTATACCAAAAACCTCATCAGGAATACTAATATCCATATCCTGTTTAACTTTTACTTGGCATGCAAGTCTAACACCAGACTGCAGCTCCTTTCTAGTAAAGTGTGGGGTTTCTGTTGGTAATGCCACTCCTCCACCAGAATTAATATGACATTCACATTGAATGCAGGTACCACCTCCTCCACAGGCAGATGGTAAAAATATCTTTTGAGAACTAAGTGTTGCAAGTAAAGAATCTCCAGAATTAACTTCAATTTCTTTTTTCCCATTAATATTAATTTTAACAGGACCTGAAGGAGAGAGTTTTTCCTTAATAAATAAGAGCATTAATATTAATAATAATGTAACTACTGATAATATACCTATTACTAGAATTATAGATTTCAAAATAGAAGTTACTAGTATCATACTTTACTCTATATCATTATTTGTATCCATAAGTATTTGATCTTCTTCAGCAATATAATCTTCACTGTCTGAATCTAAAACTATTTCTTTTTGAGTAGTTTTTGGAGCTTCATCTCCTCCTGTTAACATTCCTCCAAAACTCATAAAACCAATAGCCATCAATCCTGTTATAATAAACGTAATTCCAAGACCTCTTAATGGAGCAGGTACATTGGAATACCTAATTTTTTCACGAATTGATGCAAGGGCTAAAATTGCCAACCACCAGCCTATTCCTGATCCAATTCCATAGGTTAATGCTAATTCAATTGAAGGAATCTCTCTTGACTGCATAAATAATGAGCCTCCTAATATTGCACAATTAACAGCAATCAAAGGCAAAAATATTCCTAGTGAATTATAAAGTGCAGGTGAAAATTTTTCAACAATAATCTCAACTAATTGAACCATTGTTGCTATTGTAGCAATAAATAATATAAACGATAAGAAATCAAGATTATATTCTTCAAGGCTTGGATGTAGCCATTTCATAGCACCATCCTGTAGTACATAAGTGTCTAAAAGCCAGTTTAAAGGAACTGTAATGGTTAATACACAAAGTACAGCTGCTCCAAGACCATTAGCAGTAGAAACTTTTTTGGAAACTGCTAGATATGAACACATCCCTAAGAATGTGGCAAATACCATATTGTCGATAAAAATAGATTTAAATAATAATTCTATATGTTCCATATTTAATCTTCAATTAAATGAGTACTTTTTGATCGTTGAATCCAAATGAAAATTCCAACAACAATCAACGCCATTGGTGATAATAACATAAACCCATTGTTTTCATATCCAATGGCATATAGTCCAGTCATATCAATAGCATCTCCAAATACAGGATAACCCCAAAGAGTTCCTGAACCTAATAATTCTCTAAAAAACCCTACAATTACTAATATTAAAGCGTAACCTAATGCATTTCCAATACCATCAAGGAATGATCTCCATAGACCATTACCAAGTGCAAATGCTTCAAACCTGCCCATAATTATACAATTGGTAATTATAAGACCAACAAATACAGATAGAGTTTTACTTAATTCATAAGCATAAGCTTTTAAAACTAAATCTACTATAACTACCAGGGTTGCAACAACTATTAATTGGACTATTATTTTAATTCTGGATGGAATGATATTTCTTATTAAAGAAATTACAACATTACCTGCCCCCATTACAAATAAAACTGCGATAGACATTACAACCGAGGCTTCAAGTTCAGCTGTGATAGCCAAAGCTGAACAAATCCCAAGAACCTGAATAGTTATCGGATTATTGTCTGATAATGGATCTAGTATTAATTTGCTATCTCTTTTTGATAATAATGCCATCTAATTCTGTTTTAATTTTTTAAAGTATGGTACATATAATCTTAAATCACTTTTAATCATTGCAGAAACGCCATCGCCAGTAATAGTAGCTCCAGCAATTGCATCTACCTCATTATCATCTTTTATTTCATTTCTTGGATCTTGATTACTTTTAGAGACAGTTATTCCTTTAAAATCACCATTAGAATCCAATAAGTTCTCACCAATGAAATCATCCATAAAAAATCTCTGATTTATATTAGCTCCTAGTCCTGGGGTTTCTGCCTTGTGGTCAAAATAAGCACCTTGAATTACCATGTTTTCATCCATAGCAATATAACCCCAAATTGAATTCCATAATCCCTTACCTCTTATTGGTGCAACATAATATTTTTTCTGATCCTTTTCAGCAATAAATAGAGGCAATCTTCTGTCATAATTTGGATCTTTTGCAAGTGTCTTTTCCTTTTTTACTTCAATTAAATAAGCTTCTTCATCTTTAACTATTTTATCTCCTTGAATGTAAATTTGATTAACTATATATTTATTAAATTCGGATGGAGCCTCATCAGTAGAAATGAAATTAACATTATTACCTTCATTATCATCTATTCCAATTGCGTAAAGAATATTCTGTTGTTTCTCAAGAATTTTATTTGTTCTTATTTTTTCTTTTAAGGAGGAATCAATAGAAGCAAGTAATGTGCCTACAATAATAACCATACCTATGGCAAAAAATATTGTATATGAATTTTTATCTGAGTTAATTCCCATTCCTATATAGTTTTTAATTTAATTCTATTAAGCCTTTTCTTAACATTAGATTGTATAACATAATGATCAATTGTTGGAGCAAAAACATTCATTAATAATATTGCTAAAAATACTCCTTCAGGATAAGCAGGATTAAATACTCTAATCATAATTGAAATGAAACCAATTAAAAATCCATATATCCATTTTCCTTTTAATGTTTGAGCAGCTGTTACTGGGTCAGTGGCCATGAAGACTGCGCCAAATAAGATACTTCCTATTAACAAATGCTCCCAAAAAGGAACACTCATTAAGCCATAAAATTTACTAGTTTCTGTAATCCATCCAAGATCAACTACTTGATTAAAAATTAAGCCCATAAAGAGAGCGCCAGCAATTGTACTAAGCATTATTCTCCATGAACCAATCTTTGTAAAAATTAAAAATAGTGCACCTAGAATAATTAATATTTTAGAGGTTTCACCAACAGATCCTGGTATAAACCCAATAAACATATCTGAAAGTGAATATATAATTTCTTGATTTTGAGCAAAACTGCCCAATATTGTTTCTCCTGAAATTGCCTCAGCCGTACCTGTTCTGTCCATTGCTTGATGAACCCATACTTTATCTCCACTCATCCATGTAGGATAAGCAAAAAATAAAAAAGCTCTAATAGTAAGCGCTGGATTTAGAATATTCATTCCTGTTCCTCCAAATACTTCTTTTCCAATTATAACTCCAAAAATTACAGCAACAGTTAGCATCCAAAGAGGTAGATCAACAGGAACAATTAATGGTACTAACATACCGGTCACTAAATAACCTTCTTCAACTTCATGACCCTTTATAACTGCAAAAATAAATTCAACAGTAAGTCCTACAACATAAGATACTATAACAAGCGGGAGGACTTTGGTTGAACCCAATAGAAAATTTTCCCAAGTAATAAAATTACCTAATAACGAGGCTTCTCTAATTATTCCATTAGCAGCATCAACTGCAGCAAAATGCTGATATCCGGTATTGAATATGCCAAACAAAAGACATGGAACAAGTGAAAGGATAACCATATTCATTGTTCTTTTCAAATCATCTGCTACTTTTATATGAGTTCCTCCTTTAGTTACATCATTCGGTGTATATAAAAAAGTATGAAATGCATTAAATGCAGGAGCAAATGTATTGCCCTTAAATTTTTCCTTTAATTGATGTAGACTTGATTTTATCCCCATTATCCTAATTCTTTTTTCATTAAGTCTAACCCTTTTCTAATTATATCTTGATGAGGCTGCTTAGATACGCATACAAACTCAGTTAAGGCAAAATCTTCAGGAGCAACTTCATACATACCTAAAGCTTCCATTTCCTCAAGATCCTTATACATGCATGCTTTTAATATTCTCATTGGATATATATCTAATGGGAAAACCTCTTCATAAGATCCTGTAATAACAAATGCTCTATGCTCACCATTAGTATTTGTATTCAAGCTAAATTTTTTATTTGGCAATAGCCATGAAAATGTTAATGCTCTAGAAGCTGAAATTTTATCAAATATAGGTCTAGTCCATCCGAAAAGATCGTAGTCATTACCCTCAGGTATTACACTTACTGTATTGCTATAATAATCAAGATGTCCTTTTATAGAAATTTGTTTTCCAGTTAATACATTTCCAGAAATTATTCTATTTTCATCCTGGATTCCTTTGTCTAAAATCGTTAACATTTGAGATCCGATAAGAGTTTTAATATATCTTGGATTCTCAACAGATGATCCTACTAATGCAATTATTCTTTCCGCTGAAAATTTTCCAGATTCAACAACTGAACCTATTAGAATAAGATCTTGTAAAGAAATCGTCCAAACAACCTCACCTTTATTAACAGGAGAAACCTTATTGATTAATGTTCCTACATTTCCAGAAGGATGAGGCCCGGAAACATTATGAATAACTACATTTTTTAAATTAGATAATTCTGAATTTGAATTCTTTCTAACTGACATATGTATTTCTCCATCAGTTAATTTTGATAAAAAATTTATAGCGATTTGAATCTTATCTTCATACCCTTTTGAAATAAAATCTAAATCAGCTGAAAGTGGTGCTGATGAAAACCCAGAAATAAAAATTGATTTAGGAGATATTTTGTGATCAGCTATCACGTCATAGGGTCTTTGTTTTATAAAAGGCCATAAGCCCGCATTTAATAAATAATCAATTATCTTATTTTTATCAGCCTTGGCATCAAGGTTTCCTAAGTTTTTATATTCTATTTTATTATCTGCTAAAATTTCAATAGAAACAATCCTTCTTCTTTCACCCCTTTGAATCTCAGTAATTTTACCTGAAACTGGTGAAACAAATTTTACTTTTTCATTGTTTTTATCATAAAAAAGCACGTCTCCTGCTTTTACTTTTTCATCAGCTTTAATCGTCAGTTTCGGAAATACTCCATGAAAATCTTCAGGATATACAGAATAATATTTGCTGTTTTTGGAAATTTCTAGAGTCTTAGTGGCATCACCAACTAAATTGATGTTTAAACCCTTTTTAACAATGATGTCTTTTGACATAGTCGGGAGAATAAAATTAAATGTAGTTTTTATTCGCTGCAAAAGTAAATCAATATTAAAGATTTTACAATATTTTTTGATTATTTTTAATGAAAATAATTAGTATAACACTACACTTAAATATGATCAATTTATATAGATTCATGTTTCTTTTAATTTGTCTAAATTTTTTAATAATTAATTCAATATTTAGTCAAATTGAAAAAGAGCTAAATCCTCCGGAATATATTAATACAGTTAGCTTTAAAACCACTAATGAAAACTATTCAACTAATCTTCCAATAATAAAACTTGGAGGAAAGTTTACACTAGATTTTGATGTACTTAATAATGAGGAGGCAGATTACTACTATACAATTGATCAACTTAATTTTGATTGGTCTAAATCGCAGTTAATAAAATCGGAATATTTGAGAGGATTTGATAATATTAAAATTCAAAACTATAAAACATCTTTTAATACTTACCAGACGTATTCTCATTACAAACTTGAAATCCCAAATCAAAATGTAAGAATTATAAAATCTGGAAATTATATTCTAAAAATATATGATGAATATGAAAATATTGTTTTTAGTAGAAAATTTATTGTCTATGAAAGCATAACAACAGTCAGTACAAGAATTAAAAGACTAAGAAATTTAAAATATATACATACTAAACAATCAGTAAATTTTGAAGTAAATCCAGTAACAATTCAATTAAATAACCCGAAAAATACAGTAAAAACTTTAATCATTCAGAACAATAATTTAAGCACTTCTATAAACAACTTAAAGGCTCAATATACCATTGGCTCGAAATTAATTTTTAAATACGATGAAGAGTCGAGTTTCTGGGGTGGAAATGAATATCTCTTTTTTGAAAATAAAGAAATAAGAAGTTCAAATCTTAATATTAGGACCTTTAATCTTTATGAAATCTATCATAATTATCTGTTTACTGATTACCCTAGATTTAATAACTCCTATACATACAATCCAGATATTAATGGAGGCTTTTTAACAACAGCACTAAATGCTGATGATATTGATATTGAAGCTGACTATGTAAATATTCACTTTTCATTAAAGAATAGCACTAATAGACCTGGTGAATCAATATATATAGTAGGCGCTTTTAATAATTATAACATACAGCATAAATATAAAATGACATATAATCGTTCTTCGGATTCATATCAATTAATGCTAAAGCTAAAACAAGGTTTTTACAATTATAAGTTTGTTTTAGTAAATGAGTATGATGAAATTAATCAAGGTGGAGTAAGTGGAAATTATGATGAAACTGAAAATGACTATAAAGTATTAATATACTATAGGGGTTATGGATATAGATATGACAGGATTATTGGTATGGGCCAAGCCAGTTCAATAAATATTACCAATTAAAAGCGCTTAAACCATAGGCATATCTTCCTCTTTTAAATCTTCAACTTCTAATCTAATTGAGCTACTATTTGCTCTAATCTTTCTAATCTTTGTTCTTGTTCTTTCATTTTAGAATCTTGTTCTTTTAGCGCATTAA
>Ga0209554_1000420_pt1 | contig 36245 bp, 35 predicted proteins | sample MarorgKNORR_S2LV_5_FD_188221 | JGI IMG/M metagenome (GOLD analysis project Ga0209554, IMG submission 188221) | Marine microbial communities from the Southern Atlantic Ocean, analyzing organic carbon cycling - Bottom_A/KNORR_S2/LV (SPAdes) (version 2) | ecosystem: Environmental > Aquatic > Marine... | reverse complement strand
ACTGATGCCCTGAAATTGGGACACGCAATTTCCCTGAAACATTCCTATGAAAATATTCAGAATGTTGTAATCGCTGGCATGGGCGGGTCCGCCATTGGCGGTGATGTCATTTCTGTTTTGGAAAAAGACAGTTTGGATGTCCCCTTTGTTGTTTGTCGTGGATACTCACTCCCAAATTGGGTGAATGAAAATACGCTGGTTCTCTGTTCATCTTATTCCGGCAATACCGAAGAAACACTTTCTGCCCTGGAAGATGCTCTTTCGAAAAATACCCAGATATGCGGTATTACCACGGGAGGGAAAATCGCAGACAAATTAAAAGAATTAAATAAAGATGTTGTAATCATTCCCTCGGGACTTCAACCTCGTGCTGCTCTTGCTTTCTCCTTTGTTCCCATGGCAAAATGTTTGGAAAAAGCGGGTGTTTTAACTTTAAGCTTCGGCGATTGGATGGACAGTGCAATTGAAACCATCATTCAGGCACGGGAAATCTACAGTCAAGAAAGTGCTGAAAATCCCGTTTATGAATTAGCACAACAGGTCTATGATAAAATTCCTGTGATCTATGCAGACAATTCAACCATGGGCGTGGCTGCTGTCAGGTTGAAGGGGCAGATCTGCGAGAATGGTAAAATGCTGGCCTATCATAATGAACTCCCAGAATTCAATCATAACGAGATCGTGGGATGGGAAAATAACCCCGAAAATTTTGAAAAATTATTTGTCCTTTGGCTTACCGATATCAACGATAATCCCCGGGTGAAACATCGCCAGAATATCACCCAGGACATCCTGAATGAAACGGGTGTGGACCAGTATGTTTTGGAAATGACAGGAAATTCATTCCAAGAGCGTTTTCTACATATGATTCACTTTGGAGATTGGTTAAGTTACTGGTGTGCAATACTCCATGGGACTGATCCTAGTCCAGTGGTGAAAATTACAAGACTTAAGGAAGAATTATCGAAAAGACCATGATTCCTGTTAAAGTACTCAAGATCTCTTACCATCCTGAAAGCAGAAGTTACGCGGTGATTTTGAAGGAAATTACCGGTGAAAAATGCCTCCCTGTTATCGTTGGGTCATTTGAAGCACAATCCATCGCTCTTGCTATCGAGGTGGTGGATACGCCCCGCCCCTTAACCCACGATCTCATTTGCGATGTCATTACTGGCATCGATGGAAAACTCAAAACCGTGAAGATCAACCACCTTAAAGATGGTGTTTTTTATGCGCAAATGGAATTAGAATCAAATATCTTTGGGAATCGGGTCATTGATGCACGCCCCAGTGATGCGATTGCTGTTGCACTCCGACTGAATTCGCCGATTCTTGTTGCGCCCCGTGTCTTGGCAGAGGCCGGTGTGAAAGAAGACACATTGAGAAATGTAAAAAAGCCCAGGAATAAACCGGATCTTTCTTTGAAAGCTTTGAAGAAAAAATTGAAAAAGGCGGTGGAAGAAGAAGAATATGAATTTGCAGCAAAGCTGCGAGATAAAATAAGTAACCTGGAATCTTAAATGGAAGCACCCATCTCTTCTAAAGCCATTTGAGCCGCAATTTGTTCTGCGGCTTTTTTGTTTGTACCCAATCCGGATGCAAAGGTCTGGGATCCAATTTTCACCTGGACCTCGAATGTTTTATAATGATCCGGTCCCGTAATATCCTTGATCAGGAAAACAGGATTTTCAATTTCGTGGGAATGGCAATACTCAATGAGTTTGCCTTTATAATTGGTTGATTTCCATGCTTCTTCCCTGTGAGCCCAAATCGTATCTAAAATGAGTCGTTGGCAAGGTTCGATTCCACCATCCAAATACATGGCCCCTACCATGGCTTCGAATACATTGGCCATTTGTTTTTCAGCGATCTTTTCGATCTTCAAATTCACACTGGGTTCAATCTTGAGATGATCCAGGAGATTCAATAGTTGACCGATCTGTGCTAAAAATGGTTTTTGAACCAGGGATGCACGGCGTTGGGTGAGTAACCCTTCATCTCCCTCCGGAAATTCCCGCATGAGTTCCCGGCTCACAATGATGTCCAGAACGGCATCTCCGAGAAATTCTAATCGCTCGTAATTATTCCGTGGTCCTGTATTAAGCGATTTATGGGTAAAGGCTTGATTGAGATAATCTTTATTATGAAAAATATAGTTAATCTTTTTTTCGATGGGGTAGACAGAGCCGCTTCTGTCGAGAAAGAATTGTTTAAGCTTTACAAAAAAATTCAATCGTATTTCCGAATACAGATCACCGCATTATGTCCACCAAAACCAAAGGTATTGGAAAGGACAGCATTTACTTCATGGGTTTGGGCTGTATTGGGTACGTAGTCTAATGTGCAGTCTGGGTCAGGGTTATCGTAATTAATCGTTGGGGGTAACAGTTGGTCCTGGATCGTTTTTACAGCAGCCACGGCTTCGATTCCACCTGCAGCACCCAGGAGATGGCCCGTCATAGATTTTGTGGAACTGACCTTCAGTGTGCTGGAATGATCGCCAAACAGGGTTGAGATCGCTGCAGATTCATTCCGGTCATTGAATATTGTAGAAGTTCCATGGGCATTAATGTAATCAATATCAGTGGTTTCCAATCCAGCATCCTTAATAGCTCGTTCCATCGCTTTGAGAGCGCCGGTGCCGCCCATAGCAGGTTGGGTCACATGGAATGCATCATCTGTTGCGCCATATCCTGCTAATTCAGCCAGGATCGTAGCACCACGCTTTTTTGCATGACTTTCCGTCTCGATAACTAACATTCCCGAACCTTCACCCAAGACGAATCCATTCCTGTCTTTCTCAAAAGGACGACTTGCTTTTGTGGGTTCATCACAAGATTGGGTTAATGCGCGCATATTAGCAAACCCGGCGATGGTCAATGGGGTCACACTGGCTTCAGTTCCGCCACAGATCATCATGTCAGCATCTCCCGCCATAATGAACCTCATGGCCATGCCGATCGCATCCGTAGCAGAGGCACAGGCAGAAGTAACAGTTTGGTTTGGTCCGCGGAATCCCCAACGAATGGACAAATGGCCACCGGCAATATTCGCGATCATCTTCGGAACAAAATGGGGGGACACGCGGCGTGCACCCCGATTTTCCATGACGGAATGTTGCTCTTCCAGTGTTTGGATGCCGCCCACACCGGTACCAATTGTGACGCCAACACGATCCATATCTAATGTCTCTGAATCAAAATCAGCCATTTTTATCGCTTCATCGGTAGCAACCAATGCAAAAACAGAAAATGGGTCGAGTTTGCGGATTTCCTTTGGATCCAATACCGTCTCCGGTTGGAAATCCGATAACTCACCAGCAATACTGACCCGATGATCAGATGAATCAAAATAGGTGATGGGGCCGATACCGCTTTTTCCTGCAGTACAGGCGGCCCAAAATTCATCGACGTTATTACCATTGGGTGCAAGAACACCCATTCCTGTAATAACTATTTTTTCTCGGGTCATGTGCTTAATTCCGCCTATTGTGTTTTTTCGACATAATCAACAGCTGCACCAACTGTCATGATATTTTCTGCATCTTCATCCGGGATCTCGATCCCGAACTCTTCTTCCAATTCCATGATCAATTCTACAGTGTCGAGGCTATCAGCACCCAGGTCATTTACGAAATGAGCTTCCATTTTAATTGCATCTTCTTCTACACCGAGTTTATCGATGATGACTTCTTTTACTTTGTCAAATGTGGACATATTGTCTCCTTGGTTAATTGATGACACGGCCGCCATCAACTATGATGGTCTGGCCCGTAATGTAACTTGCCTCATCGGATGCAAGGAAGAGTGCCGCGTGTGCGATATCTTCCGGTGACCCGATTCGGTTTGCAGGGATTCTGCTTAAAAATTCTTCTTTCACTTCTTCAGATAATTCATCTGTCATATCAGTTCCGATCCAGCCGGGAGCGATACAATTTACAGTAATTCCCCGCATTGCAACTTCTTTGGCAACAGATTGACTCAGTCCAATGAGTCCCGCCTTGGATGCTGCATAATTCGCCTGCCCTGAATTTCCAGTGAGTCCCACAATCGATGTGATATTGATTATTCTGCCCCACCGATTTTTCATCATGGGTCGCACAGCAGCCTTCATGCCATGGAAGGCACCTTTCAAATTAATATTAAGAACGGTATCCCATTGTTCTTCTTTCATGCGCATGAGCAAATTGTCTTGGGTCACACCGGCATTATTGATCAATATATCCAATCTTCCTTGTTCCTTTGCAGTCCCTGTGATCAAAGATGTAAATGCTTCACCATCACTGATATCACAGGCAACATGAGACGCGGATCCACCATTGGCATTAATCTCATCTGCCAGGGATTTGATAGCATCTTCAGATCGAGCCACACAAACAACATGGGCTTCAGCATTTGAAAAAACCTGGGCGATAACTTTACCGATCCCCCTGGATGCACCCGTAACAATGGCAACTTTATTGGCTAAACTAAACATTGAATTTTTCTACCTGCTCTAATGTTTCCACACCTTGCGATCGTGTTTTACGGTCGATCCGTTTGTTGAGTCCCTGGAGAACTTTCCCTGGACCCACTTCAACAAAAGACTCGATCCCCGACTCTTTCATGGAAAGAATAGATTTTGCCCAGAGAACTGGATTCTCTAACTGTCTAATGAGCGAATCTTTAATATCGTTTCCTTGTGTCACCGGTTTGGCATCAACGTTTGTAAAAACGGGATAAAGTGAATCCAAAATTTCGAGAGAATCAAGGGATTCGGCAAGTGCTTCTCTTGCGGGTGTCATCAGCGGAGAATGGAAGGCACCGCTTACATTTAATTGTACTGCCATCCGTGCACCAGATTCCTTGGCGGAATCCATAACAGTTATTACGGCATCAGGGGATCCAGAGATCACAACTTGTCCTGGTGAATTGAAATTAGCAGCCACAACAACGCCATTTCCGGAATAACTGGAACATAGGTCAGCCACGGCTTCATCATCCATTCCAACGATTGCTGCCATGGTTCCTTCCTGTATTTCTCCAGCTTTGGCCATGCTTTCAGCACGAACCTTTACAAGAGATAGACCCGTTTCAAATTCGAAAGCGTTGGCCACAGCTAATGCAGAATATTCACCCAAACTATGTCCAGCAACGGCATTCGGGAAGAAACCTTTTTCTTTCAATAATTCGCCCAAAATAACAGATACGATATAAATAGATGGTTGGGTGTATTGGGTTTGTTTTAGCGTGTCTTCCGGCCCATCAAAAATAATGGATTGAATATCGCAGCCCATGATCTCATTGGCACATTCAAAATAATGTTTTCCTAAATCGGTCTGATCAAAAAGGTCTTTTCCCATTCCAACTTTCTGAGAAGCTTGTCCGGGGAAAAGCCAGGCTGCTTTCATCAGGATGCTTCCCACTTTAATAAAATACTTCCCCAGGTAAATCCTGCCCCAAATGCAGCGAGAAGAATGATATCTCCATCTTGGATCTGGCCATCTTCAACCGCTTCGTTCATGGCGATTGGAATTGTGCCTGCTGTTGTATTTCCATAACGATCAATATTGATAAAAACTTTTTCAGCAGGAATATTACAACGGTCAGCGGCCGCATCAATGATTCGTTTATTAGCCTGGTGGGGAATAAATAAAGCAATATCCTCACCCATTAAATTATTTTGTGTTAGAATCCGTTCAGAAACATCTGCCATACCCTTTACTGCAAATTTGAAAACCTTCTTCCCATTCTGTCTGATAAAATGTTGTTTTTCTTGGACGGATTCAATTGTTGCAGGCATCCGGCTTCCGCCACCCGGTACTTGAAGAAAATGGCCTCCAGATCCATCCATATGAAGAATCGAATCAAAAATACCGCCTCCAGATTCGGTGGGTTCAAGGATAGCACCACCGGCACCATCGCCAAAAAGAATGCAAGTGTCACGATCTGTAAAGTCAAGGATGGATGACATAGTATCTACACCTATCACCATCACCTTTTTATATTTTCCGGAAGAAATGAATTTGCTTCCCGTTTCCAACCCATAAAGATACCCGGTACAAGCGCCACTCAGGTCAAATCCCCAGGCGTTTGTTGCACCAATATTATTTTGAACTAATGCGGCAGTGGATGGGGCGAAGTGATCCGGTGTAACGGTAGACACGATTATAATATCAATCTCATCAGCAGAAATTCCGCGTTTCTCCAACAAAGATCTTGCAACATTCGTGGATAAATCTGACGTGGCTTCATTATCGGCTGCAATATGGCGCTGTGAAATTCCCGTTCGTGTCCTTATCCATTCATCGGATGTGTCCACTAATTTTTCCAATTCAAAATTAGTCATAACCCTTTCAGGTACATAATGTGCAGTGGCTGTGATCTTTGCGTTCAACTTAATGTCCAAAATGTATGGCTAGACTTTTTTGCGTGTCTTCAATCAAATTATTTTCAATACATTTTTGGCCAAGAAAGATCGAATTCATAATAGATTTTGGTCCGGAACTCCCATGGCATACGATAGATATTCCATTGACACCTAATAGGGGGGTACCACCATGTTCTTCATAATCGTATTTGGCTTTTAAATCATCAAAAATGGGCTTCATCAATCCTGCGCCAATCTTATAAGATAATTTTTCATTGATCTTATCCTTGATTTCATCTGCAAAAAATGTGATCCAGGATTCTGCGAATTTTAACAATGTATTTCCAACAAATCCGTCGCAGATCAATACATCTGCTTCTGATGTGAGCAAATGCCGCCCTTCTATATTTCCAACAAAATTGGGCATTTCTGATAATAACTTATATGTTTCCACATAAAGTTCGGAACCTTTACTAGGTTCTGTGCCAATATTGATCAATCCAATTTTAGGGGCTGCAAATCCTTCGACATGATCGTAATAATGGGAAGCCATCAGGGCAAATTGAACTAAGTGTTCTGGTTTTGCATCCGGATTTACACCCACATCACATAAAATTTTACCGCGTTTTTCAGTTGGGAAATAAGCAGCTAAAGCCGGACGCCGGACGCCTGGAATTCGTCCCAGGGATAACAGGGTTGTGGACATTATCGCTCCGGTGTGGCCCGCACTGATAAACCCATCGGCCCGACCATCTTTTACCATCCTGATCCCACGGACCAAAGATGAATTCGGTTTTGATTTCAAAACCTTTGATCCTTTGTCATCCATGGTGACCACTTCATCTGTGTGCACGATCTCAATTGCATCGTTTTCCCTGCCAGCCAATTCGGACCGAATTGCTGTTTCATCTCCCACAAGAATTAGGTTCAGGGGTTTGGATGATTTATTTATGGCATCCAATGCACCTTGCACGACGGCGTTGGGGGCAAAATCGCCACCCATTGCATCAAGGGCAAATCTCATTTATAATTGGGATTGATTAGGAAGCAGAAACAACCGGACGACCGCGATAGTATCCGCAATTTGGGCATGCTCTATGCGGCATTTTGGGTTGGCTGCATTGCGCACAAATTGTTGTGGCAACAGTGTTTGATTTATAATGGGTGCGACGTTTTCTCGAACGTGCTTTTGATTGACGTTTCTTTGGCAGTGCCATGAAATCTCCTCAACTCTACTCTGGTTTTAATATCTTTAATGCATCCCATGGACTGTCATTTTCATATGTCTTACAGTCACAGGGTGTTTGATTCAAATTTGTTCCGCATTGGGGGCATAGACCTTTACAATTTTCATTGCATATTGGATTCATGGGTTCTGCCAGGCTGATCATATCAGCAATGGGTTCGTTCAGTTCAATATGGTCTTGTGTATCCGGAAAATAAACTAAATCCTGTTCCTTGTCTGATATCTTTTCTCGGTGTGTTAACCACATTTTGAAAGGAAGGGTGAGATTTAAGGGCCAGGCACACAAACACCGAACACATTCATATTTGGTGGTTGCTTTAATTTCTCCGGAAATTTGGAACCCAAACTGGACAGATGTGACTGATAATTTACATGAAATATGATCATCAGTAAAAACCAATCCACGCTCGGGCAACTCCCTTGCGGACATGTCAAAAAACTTATTGTTAAACTCGGATGCTAATTCCGATCGTAATAGCTTCATTTACAGCCAGCAAAATTACCCTTTACCTTGAATTTATCCAAGGTTCAAAGGTATTATGAAAATTGGGTGTTTAAGCGGATATGAAAGGGGTTACTCTTCCTTTTCTGGGTCCAATGGTTCTCCAGAGTTTGTAACATCTGGTTCATCATCATTTTCATTTGAATCATCGGACAAGTCATCACTATCCTCATCAAAACTAAAATCATCATCATCCTCTTCCAATTCATCTTCATCTTTTCTTTGCAGCAGGTCGTCATCATCTGATTTCTTTTTGAAAATGATAAACATCAATGTTTCACCCACAGAGATGATCGATAAACCATAGGATAGGACGGAGAGCCCAACCAGAAAAATAGAAATGGCGAGCAAGACACTCGCAACGGTTTCCGACCCGGAAAGGGTTCCACTTGCAGCTGGAATGCTACAGTTAAAAAAGGACAGGCATCCGCTAAAACAAGCCGTGAGACAAGCCGTCAGGCATCCAGAACATCCTGCAATAAAAGAGCAGAGCCAATCAGGGTAGACCAATGAAGTAGCATAGTTCACCATGCCCGAAAGTTTTGCACCCATGAACCAATTGCATCCAAAGACGTAATTGATGAGGCCGTAACCAGCGACCCAGAACCAGCTAAATAAAATAACACTGATCTCTATCAGGGGGATCAGGACAAGATGATAGCCAATGACCCGCCAAGGTTGGGACCACGTGATCGAATAAGATTGAAAAACCGTTCCCATGGTATCTTCTTCATAAGCCCCAACAATAGCCGGGGTGTAATGAAGTGAAATGATCAGAACAAAAAGTGTATAGATCGTAAAAACAGATCCAAAGAAATAGAAAAGGTAAGGGACAGCAAAAAGGAATTCACCGAGATATGGAATTTTCCCCATCAATGCGAATATGCCTGAAAAGACTAGGAAAAATGCAATGATCAGGACAATTGAAATTGGCGCAAAAACAATGGGATGCCAGTGTTTTTGGACATAAGCCCAGGCGTCACCTGCTGAAAAGAAATCATTCCCTTTCAATTGCTTCAGAGTCACTCGGCTTACTGCAGTAGATGCCAGGTAAATCGTGATAATCCATGCATCCAAACCGATAAAATAGGTGACCCACGCAACCCACCCGGCTTCATTGCCATAAAGGCAGGGGTAAAGCCCATATTGATTGAGTGCATCACCAAATGACATTCCGGCCAGGGCAAGGGAAAGATAGCTAAATATCCAGTAAAGGGTGAAACCAGCCAGGTTCCCGATCATGAAGATCCAGATCTTCTTGCCACTTAAGGCCAATCGGGGTGCTCGGAAAATATCTCTTACGTCAAAATAAAGGTCCATGGGGCCCATAGTATTGTCTCCTAATGAATTATTGTTCTATTCTTACAAAATCCACCCAGGTTGCCATCCCTAATTCTCCGGCGAGAGCATCGGCAGCAGCCTTGGCTGAATTATAATTATCATAACTTCCTACGCGAACACGATACCAGATTTCATCTGGGTCAAAGATCGCCTTCTGAATATAGGCATCATAGCCTTCACTTATCATTTTTTGTGCAAACTTATGTGCATCCTTCAGAATCTTTTTTGAAGTGATCTGGATTGTGAAACGACCGGTTTTATCTTGGATCGACACTCTTTTTTTTGGAACCTTAACCGATGCCTCTGCAACAGGTGATGGGGATATTTCTGCAACGGGAGCGTTATTTTCTGATTCGATCTCTTCAACCTCATTTTCAACTTCTATATCACTATCCCTGGCTTCTTCTCCCTGGTATGCTATATCCACATCTTCTTCAATATCTTCATTCAACCATTCTTCATCCTGCTCTTCTTCAATCTTCTCATCCTTAACTTTCTTCGTTTCACCTGGATCAACGATTGAGAATGTAAATATTTGACTGGATATTTCATCCGAATATTGGGAAACAACCACTTCTACAGAAAAATCACCGGGATAGTCTGGTTCGAATGACATTCTTTGATCATCCTGAGATGTGTGCAAATCGGAAGAATTCAACAATGATCCATCCGGTTGTCCCGCGAGCGACCAACTGAAATCCACATCCTCACCTTCCACAGGATTTTCCGCTGTGATCGAAATGGATTCGCCCACAAAACCTTCAATACCGCCTCCGCCACAGGCGAAAAGCGTCATTAAAAACAGCAAGAATTGGATTTTTCTCATAAGAAGGAAATCATTGATTGCCCAAAAGTTCACTCTCTGTGAAGAAAAAGGCAATTTCTTTTTCAGCATTTTCATCACTATCTGAACCATGAACGGCGTTTTCACCCAAACTGGTCGCAAAGTCCTTCCGTATCGTTCCTTCATCAGCATCATCCGGGTTAGTTGCACCAATGGATTCCCGCCAGGCAGCTACAGCATTTTCTTTTTCTAATGCCAATACCATACAAGCACCAGATGACATGAATGTGGTTAACTCGCTGTAGAAAGGACGCTCTATATGAACTGCATAGAATCCTTCTGCTTGAGTCATTGTCATTTTCAAAAGTTTAGCAGAAAGAATCGTAAAACCTGCTTGTAGGATTCGATCATAGATCTTTCCTGTATGTCCGTTTTTTACTGCATCAGGTTTAATGATTGCAAATGTTCTGTTTCCCATTTTTAATTCCTATATTTTTGTCACACTGAGATTATCGAAGTGTGTGTTTAGGGTATTCATTATCCTTCGTTAGGCCCAGGATGACCGAATACTAATTCTCCATGGCAGTTTTCATGAGATCACCAATATCCGCCACAGATTCAGCTACTGCGATTCCACATTCATCTAAAATTCTCATTTTTGCTTCCGCAGTATCATCGCCGCCAGAAACAATAGCACCTGCATGTCCCATCCGTCGGCCGGGAGGTGCCGTTTGTCCGGCAATGAATCCAACCATGGGTTTAGACACATTATCCTTGGCCCATCGGGCAGCTTCAATTTCCATTTGGCCGCCGATCTCACCAATAACAACAATACCTTTCGTTTCAGGATCCGCTTCGAACAATTCGATACAATCTTTCATGGTGGTGCCGATAATGGGATCACCGCCAATCCCGATTGCTGTGGTTTGGCCTAGACCTACATTTACCAATTGATCAATGGCTTCATAGGTGAGAGTTCCGGATTTTGAGATCACGCCAATATTTCCTTTCCTGCAAATGAAGCCCGGCATGATGCCCAGTTTACATTCGTCCACCGTTATAATTCCCGGGCAATTCGGTCCAACAAGCCGAGTTCCATTCTGATCCACCACTTTTTTCACTTTCACCATATCGTGGACGGGAACACCTTCCGTGATACAAACCACTACTTTGATATCGGCATAACTGGCTTCGATCACAGCTTCCGCCGCGAAGGGTGGGGGAACAAAAATAATGGAAGTATCCGCACCGGTTTGACCCACCGCTTCCTCAACAGAATTGAAGACCGGAACACGGTCAGCCAGCGTTTTTATTCCACCTTTTCCCGGTGTAACCCCGGCAACAATGTTGGTGCCGTAATCCAGCATTTGTCCCGCATGGAATTGACCCTCTGAGCCCGTAATCCCCTGGACAACAATTCTTGAATTATTATTGACTAAAATTGACATATGAATTCTCCTAGGCGCCTATAGCTGCTTTTACAACTTTTTCTGCAGCGTCTTTCATTCCAACGGCGGGAATAATATCCACACCAGATTCACTTAAAATTGTTTGTGCTTCTTCTGCATTGGTTCCTTCCAGGCGAACCACAACCGGTACTTTCAGTCCCAATTCTTTCACCGCTTGGACCACGCCATTCGCTACACGATCGCAACGGACAATTCCGCCAAAAATATTGATCAAAACGGCTTTTACGTTTTCGTCAGATAAAATAATGCGAAAGCCGTTTTTTACTGTTTCCGCTGAAGCGGTACCACCCACATCTAAAAAGTTTGCTGGTTCACCACCTGCCAGTTTGATTATGTCCATGGTGGCCATGGCCAGACCCGCACCATTTACCATACACCCAACATTGCCGTCCAGTTTGATATAATTCAGGTTGAATTGTGCCGCTTCAACTTCATTGGGATCTTCTTCATTTAAATCCCGCATAGCTGCGATATCTTTGTGACGAAAAAGGGCGTTGTCATCAAAATTCATTTTAGAATCCAATACAACAACTTTACCATCTTCAGTCAGAATCAATGGATTCACTTCTACGATGGTGGCGTCTGTTTCTTGGTAGCATTTATACATTTGCATAAAAATTTTCATGGCTGCTTTAAATGCATCGCCGGATAGACCAAGTCCATAAACCAGTTTCCTGGCTTGGAATGATTTCATTCCCAAAAGCGGATCAATCCAGACCTTTACAATTTTTTCCGGTGTTTCGGCAGCAACTTTTTCAATCTCCACACCGCCTTCAGAGGAAACCATGAATACGTCCATCCCTTTACCACGGTCTAATGTAATGGCTGCATAATATTCTTCTACAATGTCAAATGCTTCCGTTACGTACACTTTCCGGACAAGCTGACCACTTTCACCTGTTTGGTGTGTTACCAAATTCATCCCCAAAATATTTTTAGCATTTTCCAATGCTTTATCAAAATCGGGTGAATATTTCACACCACCACCTTTTCCGCGACCGCCAGCATGAATTTGCGCTTTTACAACCACATCCTTCGTGTTGAAATCTTTTTGCACTCTTTTAATGGTAGATTCTGCATCTTCGATTTTTTCGAAAACATAACCATCCTGAACAGGCATGCCAAAATCGGCAAAGATCTTTTTTCCCTGGTATTCATGAACTTTCATGCTTTATTCCTTATTTCTGTCCCGGCATTGCCTTCCATCGCATCCTTGATGCAGGGAATAGATGTAATAATAACTTTTTCTCCGTGGTATTTCAAAAAGTGCAAAGCCGCCTTGATTTTTGGCCCGATGCTCCCTTGTTGAAACTCACCTTTAGTGTATAATTCTTCTGCTTCTGATCGTGTTAACGATCGAATGGATTCCTGATCATCTCTGCCATAATTCCGATACACGTTTTCCACATCCGTAATGATCCATAATTCTTCCGCACGGAGAATCCGTCCAAGTTTTGCCGCTGCATAATCTTTATCAATGACTGCATCCAACCCTTCAAGATGTCCTGATGAATCGTTATAAACTGGGATTCCACCCCCACCAGATGCGATGACGATGGTACCACGATCCACCAATGCTTTTATTGATTTTCCGTGCATAATGTATTCCGGCATGGGAGACGGCACCACGCGACGCCACTGTCCCGGCTCTTGTTCTTTAATCCTCCAACCGAATTTTTCTGCGAATGATTTTGCTTCTTCTTCAGAATATCGTTCTCCAACATATTTGCTTGGGTTTTTGATGGAGGGATCATTTTCATCCACAATCACTTGCGTAACCATCGTTACTACCTCGCGATCTACATCCATATCTCTTAATTTATTTTGCAAGGTTTGCTGAATCATATAGCCGATGGAACCTTGCGTTCCCGCAACACAAACACCCAGAGGAAGAGGCGGCACTTTATCATGGGTAAGGTCCATGCGTAGTAGTTCATTGCCCACTTGGGGACCATTGCCGTGATTGATACACAAATTGTATCCCCGCTCGATAAAGTAGCCGATGCCGTCCAGCGTTTCCCGTGTATGGGCAAATTGCTGGGTGATTGTACCTGCTTCCCCTTTGGGAGAAAGAGAATTTCCGCCAATGGCGATCATGGCTGTGCGAGTTCCCATTTTTAATTGACCCTTCTTTTATTCTCTCCTAATCCTGCTCCAGAAATGGATAACGATAATCGGTGGGTGTATCAAAAGTTTCTTTCACCGTTCTAAGGGAAAGCCACCGTAATAGATTCAGATTAGAACCCGCTTTATCGTTGGTTCCGGATGCGCGACTGCCGCCAAAGGGTTGTTGCCCGACCACAGCACCGGTTGGTTTATCATTGATATAGAAATTTCCAGCGGCATGCATGAGACGATCTTTAGCTTCAGCCAAGGCTTCTTTATCCTTTCCCATGATGCATCCAGTCAATGCATAGGGCGATGTTGAATCCACGAGATCGATAGTGGCATCCCAATCGGCTGGATCGTATAGATAGATGGTTAATACGGGTCCAAAGATCTCTTCTTCCATGGTTTTAAAATGGGGATCCGTGGTCAGGATAGTTGTGGGTTGAATAAAGTATCCTTTGGAATCGTCATAGGTTCCGCCGGAAATGATTTCAGCATCATCGGACGCCTTGGCATAATCAATATAAGCGGTAATTGAATCGAAAGCTGATTTATCTATCACCGCATTCACAAAATTAGAGAAATCTCTTGGGGAGCCAACTTTCACAGTTTCCAAATCAGATATATATTTTTTCTTCACATCATCCCAAATAGTGGATGGGATATACGCCCGAGACATGGCGGAACACTTTTGTCCCTGGAACTCAAAAGCGCCTCGGATCATAGCTGTTGCCAACTCGTCTGAATTCGCAGATTCATGAGCGAGACAAAAATCTTTACCACCGGTTTCACCCACAATTCTTGGATAGGCTTTATATTTGTCAATGTTGGTGCCAATCGTTTTCCAAATGTGGTGAAAAGTCGCTGTAGAACCGGTAAAATGAACACCAGCCAAATTCGGATTTGAAAGAACCGGGTTTCCCACTTTTCCACCGGATCCGGGAATAAAATTGATCACCCCTTCTGGCAGGCCAGCCTCTTCCAACATTTTCATTAAATAATAACAGGGGAGAACCGCGCTGGATGCGGGTTTCCACAAGGCTACATTTCCTAAAAGTGCCGGAGCAGAAGGGAGGTTGGCGGCGATAGATGTAAAATTAAACGGCGTGATGGCAAATATGAATCCTTCCAGAGGTCGATATTCCAGGTGATTATGCATTCCTTCGGGAGAAATCAGCGGTTGGTTGGCATAGATCTCTTCTGCATATTGAGCATTAAAATTAAAAAAGTCGATCAATTCGCAAGCTGCATCAATCTCAGCTTGGAATGCATTTTTACTTTGGTTCAGCATAGTGGCTGCGTTGATGGTGTCCCGCCAGGGTCCTTGAAGAAGTTTGGCCGCTTTTCTGAAGATTGCAGTTCGTTCTTTTAGGGATGTTTTTGACCACGTTTTCCATGCTTCCATGGCTGCATCGATGGCTTGATTTGCCTCTACTTCACCGGCATTATGATAGGTGGCTAAGATATGTTGGTGGTCGTGGGGCATGACACAATTTCCCGTGTCACCGGTTTTAATTTCTTTGCCGCCGATGATCAGTGGGATCTCGATTGTTTGGGTAGCCATTTCATCATATTTGGTTTGCAGGCTGGCTCGCTCAAGTGACCCTTTTGCGAAGGATAGGATAGGTTCATTTACTGCTTTAATAATTTGACTCATGGATTAAACTCAACTAAATAAAAATGGGTTGAAAAAAGCCCGGAAAATTACCGGTGAGACATGGGTGAGACAAGAAAGAGAGTTGAATGGAAAGTTGCTATATGAAAGACTGAAAAAAGAAAAAGTAATTCAGAACGAACGCAGAGAGTGAAGAATCTAATTAATTAACTGAAAGGATTATTTAATTGTCATTCCGGAAGGACAATTAAATCAAACCAATTCCAATTCAACTTTTTGGGACGCTTCCATGAATTCATTTAAGGCGGAGCGCATTTCAGGAAGTCCGGGAGCTGTCACCAATTTTTGTCGAAATATAGAAGCACCGGGAAATCCCTTAATATAATTGGAGAAATGTTTTCGCATCAAATTGGAGCCGGTTCTTTCACCACGGTTTTCCAATAACAGTTCAAAATGCCGGCTGCACATATTGGCAATATCCACAAGTGAAGGAGTGGGTGGTAAAGGTTCGCCATTAAATCTCGCCTTTGCTTCACGAAAAAACCATGGATTTCCATGGGCAGCTCGCCCGACCATAACCGCATCGCAGCCAGTTTCATCAAACATCCGCAACATGTCACCAGTTGTGCAAACATCACCATTCCCAATCACAGGAATCGAGCATGACTCTTTTAAGAGTTTGATATAATGCCAATCTGCTTTTCCGGTGTACCGCTGTTTTGTAGTCCGGGGATGAAGAGCGATGGCTTTTACCCCGATTTTCTCCAACCGTTCACCCACTTCCGGAATAACAATTGATGTTTGGTTCCAGCCCATTCTCATTTTAACAGTCACCGGTACTTCTGGAATTGACTCAACCACAGCAGCAGTAATATCATCCATCAAACACAGATCCTGGAGTGCTGCGGATCCCCCGCCTTTTTTGGTTACTTTCGGTACAGGACAGCCATAGTTAATATCCAAAATATCCGGCTTGAATGCATCCACAACATATCGCGCAGCCTGGCTCATGGTTTCAGCATCATTCCCAAAGATCTGGATTCCAATGGGTCGTTCCGCTTCTTCAAATCGAATTAGACTCAATGTTTTGGTATTCTCACGAATAATACCATCAGCGGACACAAATTCGGAATACACAACCCCGGCGCCCATTTCTTTGCATAAAATTCGAAATGGATAATCGGTTACACCAGCCATGGGAGCGAGTAGAATAGGGGTCTCAATGTGAATATTACCGATTTTCATAATACTGAAATTAAAATATAAATTATATTGCTGACTATTGAGTTCTCAATTAGTTTAATTATTAATTATTAATTGGATAACTCCTTTCTTAACTCTTTAAAATACTTATGAAAAAAATCCTCCCCCTGCTCTTGTTTATTTACGCCTGTTCAGTACCAAAAGTTGAAAAAATATATTATAATGGTGTTATCTGGACAGGTGATCTATCACATCCTTCTGCATCGGCTCTTGCGGTAGGAAATGAACAAATCCTTTTTGTCGGCGATGACGAAGACATCCTGGCAATGGCCACCCCTGAATCTGAAAAGATAGATTTAATGGGTCACTTCGTTACGCCCGGCCTGATCGATAATCATGTACATTTTATGAGTGGTGGTTTTCAGCTTTCCAGTGTAAACCTCCGGAACGTAGATAATAAAGCGGAATTGCAGAAGCGGATTGCAGCCCATTCAAAAACTCTCTCGAAAGGTGCTTGGATGCAAGGCGGTGATTGGGATCACGAACTATGGGGTGGCAATTATCCTGATAGATCCTGGATTGATGATGTTGTCCCGGACAGACCAGTATTCCTTGGACGCCTTGATGGTCATATGGCCTTAGCAAATAGTAAAGCCCTGGAATTGGCAGGGATAAACGCCAATACTCAAGATCCGGTTGGCGGCATTGTCATAAAGGACAGCAAAGGAAATCCCACTGGAATACTGAAAGATGGAGCCATGGCCCTTGTAAACAATGTCATTCCTGAGAATTCAATTGAAGAAATGGATCAAGTATTAGATGCGGCCATGGATTTTGCTCTGTCCCTGGGAATCACACAGATCCATGATATGGGGACTTGGGAATCTCTGGAAACCTATAAACGGAACCATAAAAATGGACGTTTGAAACTCCGGATCAAGATCTATCCCTGGTATACGAATTGGGAAAAAATTATCCGCAATGTCCAGAATAATGGCCCCGGAGATGAATGGCTGCGGTGGGATGGTATTAAAGGGATGATGGATGGATCCCTGGGTTCCCGTACAGCCTGGATGCATAAACCATATTTGGCTGATCCTTTTTCATCCGAGAAGGAAGAGCTTCCAACAGTGGGAATCATTACACTCCACGATACTACGGAATTCAAACATATTTTGCGGGAAACAGACAAGGCCAATATTCAGCATGCGGTCCATGCCATTGGTGATCGGGCAAACGACTGGATTCTGGATGAATTTGCATTAATAAAAGGTGAATTTGGTCAAAAGGACAGGAGGTGCCGAATCGAGCACGCCCAACATCTTTCCCGGGCTGCCGTACCCCGATTTGCAGCTGAAAATATTATTCCATCCATGCAGCCCTATCATATTTACGACGATGGTTCCTGGGCTCATAAACGTATCGAACATGACCGATTGTCCAGGACCTATGTATTTAAAACTCTGATCGAAAGTGATGCTAATCTGACTTTTGGGTCTGACTGGTCTGTGGCGCCCTTAAATCCGGTCACTGGTATTTACGCAGCCGTTACCCGCCATACCAGAGATGGGAAAAATTTGCAGGGATGGTACCCGAAAGAAAAGATCAGTGTAGAAGACGCCCTACGGTGCTATACCATCAACAATGCTTATGCTGCTTTCTGGGAAAAAACAACCGGGTCCATCATCGCCGGAAAACATGCTGATTTTGTTGTGCACTCAGTGAATTTTCTCACGGCGACACCAGAAGAAATATTGAATTCAAGGGTCATGAGAACTGTGGTAGGTGGAAAGGATTATTTATTTGAATAGAATCAATTTAAACGTTGCTAATATTCATAAAATAGATAGAAAAATGTTAGACTTTTTATTTTGTAGGGAAGAAATAGATATTTAATTTCCGTGGCTTTATTCGAAACGAATACAAAGAATTAAAAAGAGATTAATTATGAGCAGAGTATGTGATGTAACCGGTAAAAGACCCATGTTTGGGAATAATGTGAGCCATGCCAACAATAAAAGCAGGCGCCGGTTCAATATTAATTTACAAAAAAAGAAATTCTGGCTTCCAGATGAGAAGCGCTATGTGACTTTACGATTATCTACCCGTGGGATGCGGATCATTGATAAAAAAGGCATTCGGAGAGTTGTGAATGAATTAAGAGCAAAAGGGGTTAAAGTCTAATACTCTTTTTATTATATCCTACTTTATAGAATAAGCCTACCGGAATCCGGTGGGCTTATTTATTTTAAAAGCACCCCTGAAAATTGCGGGGGTGCTTTCATCTATCATCCTTTCTAGTTTGATAGCCAACCAGTTTTAATCATGCTGCCTTCTGATAAAGGCCGGAATTTGGAGATCCTGTCCATAGATCACTGGCGAATCCTGGGTATCGTCAAAGGTTAATACTGGTTTTTGTATTACCGAATCCATCATAGGAATTTCTTCAGAAGGCTCTTTCTGGGCATGGAGTGGTTTATTAACCTGCTCCTGCAGATCCCGGGTTGAAGGAGATGAAGATTGACGAGATTCTGCTGACTCGATATTTTGGAGGGTCGCAACTGCTTTTGGTATGTTAAAACCAGTGGCAATAACTGTAACCCGGATCTCATCATTCATATTTGGATCAATTACAGCACCAAAAATGATATTCGCTGATGGACCAGCTTCCTCAAAAATAATCGTCGTTGCCTCGTTAGCTTCCATCAAGGTGAGATCAGGACCACCGGTGATATTCACTAACACACCTTGTGCTCCTTTAATGGATGCATTATCCAATAGGGGGCTGGAAATCGCTTGTTGTGCAGCAAGAACAGCACGTTCTTCACCGGATGCAACGCCCGTTCCCATAATCGCTTCTCCCATATTTTTCATTATGGTTTCCACATCAGCAAAATCAAGGTTGATCACACCCTGAACATTTATCAGGTCTGATATACCCTTTGCCGCTTGATGGAGAATCGTATCTGCCATTTGGAATGCCTCAGTTAAGGTGGTGGATTTATCCACAATGGACATGAGTTTTTGATTGGGTATGGAGATTAAGGTATCGCAGGTTTTTTTCATCTCCGCCATTCCCTCAAGAGCACGGTTCATCCGTTTGGGTCCTTCGAAATTGAAAGGAAGCGTTATGATCCCTACGGTAAGCACGCCCAATTCCCGTGAAATTTGAGCAATCACAGGTGCAGCCCCTGTTCCGGTGCCACCTCCCATGCCTGCAGTAATGAAGGCCATATCAGCACCTTCCAGGAGAGATTTGATGGCATCACGGTCCTTTTCAATGGCTTCGCGGCCAACACTGGATTTTGCTCCGGCACCAAGTCCTTTGGTCAAATTTTTACCAACCTGGATTTTATGTTCTGAAGGATTGTTGTCGAGATCCTGCGCATCCGTATTTATGGCGATGAAATCAACGCCCTGCATTCCAGAAGTGATCATTCGTGTCACGGCGTTTCCGCCCGCGCCACCGACACCAACAACTTTTAGATTCGCTTTTTGTTCAGATAGACTATCAAACTCAAACAGCATGATGGTTCTCCTTGTTTACTGGTTTGGTTAAAACAGGTCTTCGATGGTATGTCGAATTCTATTAAAAAAATCTTTAAAGCCGTCACTGGCTGAATGCTGCATATGAATGTGATCCATTGCATATAGCGGCCATAGCAAAAGTCCCATGGCAGTTGCATTTCCGGGGCCATCCGCAAAATCCTGACCCCCATCAATTTTTATTGGGGTCCCTTGGCGTACCTTTACCCCTAAACTCTTTTCTGCGAGTGGAACAATATTTCGCATTTGGGCACCGCCTCCGGTAATAACGATCCCGTAGGTGAGCGGGTCTTTAATATCCGCTCTAGAGATTTCACGAATCACCAGTTGAAATATTTCCTGCATCCGTGCTTCCACATATCGAGATACTTCCTGTTCAGGTACAGACCGTTCCAATTGACCCGCTGAAGCAGGCAGGTCTATTTCTAACTTGGAGGATGACATGGAAGATCTTGCAGATGCATACTTTATTTTTATTTTTTCAGCATCATCAATACCAATTTGCAGCATAATGGCAATATCATGGGTGATACTGGATGCACCAATGGGGATGACACCGGAATGGCGTAATGCACTTCCATGGTATACAGCAATATTTGTCGTGGAAGCCCCAATTTCCATCAGGGTTACACCGAGCTCCATTTCATCTTCATGGAGGGTTGCAAGGGCTGCTGCCAGGGGTTGAAAGACCAACCCATCTACTGTGATCCCTAATTCTTCTACACAGCTCACCAGGTTATTCATAGCCGTTGTTGCTGCCGTAACCAAATGAACACGTCCTTCCAATCGTCTCCCTGTCATGCCGATAGGATTTTTTATTTCCTCCAGTGTATCCACCAAATACTCCTGAGGAAGGGTATGAAGAATATCCCGATCTACAGGAAGCGAGACCGCTTGGGCAAGATCCAGCACCTGGGAAACATCTTCTTCATTAATTGCTCGTTCAGCAAAACCACCAGGATGTCCATTGGCACGATTCAATGCAATGGCAGCCTGTGTATTCAGGCATCGGATGTGTTCACCGGTAATGGATAGAATTGTTTTCGTCACTTTGGTGTCTGCCATCATTTCAGCCTCTGAGAGGGAATTCTCTAAATGATCGATCAATTCATCTCGATTTGTGATAGTTCCCCGACGAATTCCCGCACTTGGAACAGTGGCAATGCCTAAAAGGCGTATGCGTTTTGTTTCGGAGATTATTTCACCGATAGCACAGGTAATATTGCTGGATCCTATATCCAATCCTACCGTGATCTGTCGATCGTGTCCATTTCTGATAGGACTCATGACCGTCTTCCTTTCGCAATTATCTGATTTTTATATCTCATATCCAGGTAACTATAGTCAGATATTTTTTTGGGTGTAAGCCCTTGCTCGAATTTGCGAAGGATTTCAATCCGGGGCCAAACCTGATCGTTCCCTAAATAGATATGGGTTGGTTCATCCGCCAGGATCAATTCCATTTCATTGGCAGATGTCATTTTCATTTCAGACAAATTATTGTATAAAGATTCATAGTCGCTTTGGATTCGGGCAAGCCAAACAATACATTCCTTAACTTTGACAGATAGTACCTTTTTCCCCGGTGGATACAGATCAGGATCCGGATTGAAATTTGTCAAGGTAGGTAGACTAAAATCAGCAAAGTTATCGAGATCCGGTAAAACAGTCCCTTCTTTATCCAGCATGACCATTGGCTCTGTTTGAAGCAATGCAAGGGGTTCCCGTTCTATGATCTCAATTTTAATGATTCCGGGAAATTGGTGAGACACGCGAGCTGCTCGCACATAAGGATGGTCCTCTATCAGCCCACTAATATCACTTAGACTGATCTCACCAGGATGGACCCCAAGGATATTTCCCAAAGATGACTCATAATACCGTTTATCCAATATTGTTGTATCCGAGAATATCACTTTTTTGATTATGAGAGTTTTTCGGAAATCACTCCACCAGAATGCGGTCCAGATCAATGAAAATACCAAAGAAATGGAAAAAATTGAGAGAATAATTTTCCTCCATTGCAGGGATTGATTTTTCTTTAATGCCATATTATTCCAATTCTGTTGAATCAAATCCAATGGTTTTTACTTCCAATTCAAGTTTTATCCCAAATTTTTCAAAAACACTTTTTCGCGCAATCCGGATCAATTCAGTGATATCCGATGCCTTTGCCTTTCCGTGATTCACAAAAAAGTTTGCATGATGGGGTGAGATCTCTGCGTCACCAATCTTGGTTCCCTTTAATCCTGCCTGGTCAATCAAATAACCTGCTGCATTTTCTTCTGGGTTCTTGAATACACTTCCTGCAGATCGAAACCGAAGCGGTTGATGTGTTTTTCGACCTTTACTTGCCTTATTTCGTTTTTCCTGGATGATTTCTGGATCTTCCTCTTTTAATTCAAATCGTGCTTGTAAAACAAATTCATCAGGTTTAATGGTAGAAAACCGATAGGAAAAGTCAATGTCATCTGGAGAGAATATTTTGACTGTTCCACTCATATTCATGATCTCTACTGATTTCAAATAATTTGATATTTCACCACCGAAAGCACCTGCATTCATGACCAAGGCTCCGCCCAGTGTTCCTGGGACACCAATTAAGCTTTCTATACCGGTTAAATTTCGTTTGACGCATTCTTTCACCAATCGTCCCAGCATGACACCTGACTCTGCAACAACGTGCCTCCCTGTAAATTCCAAATGAGTTAATGCTTTCGCAGGTGTGAGGACAATTCCGTCAATCCCGGAATCTGCCACAAGCAAATTGGATCCAGATCCAATAAAATGAGTTTCGATGGAATGTTCATACGCAAATTTTAAAATATTAGCTAAATCGTTTCTGTCCTTTGGAGTAATATAGGCTGAAACCGGACCGCCAATTCCATAGGATGTATGATGTGACATGGGTTCGTTCTCGAGTAGCGTGCCCTTAACGATTGATCTTAATTTCGCCATATATTTCAACCTTTTACTCCCTCTGCCAGGGTCTTTAAATGGGTAGCATAGGATTCACTATACCGCCAAATACTTCCTGCACCTAAGGTGATCACCATATCATTTTGTTTTACAAGGGTGTCGAGGAATTTCTCTAGATCATCAAGATCCGGAACAGAATGACACCGATTTTTCAATTTTTTAGAACATTCATCATAAATAAGTGCAGACGTCACACCTGGAATTGGTTTTTCTCGAGCCGGATAGATATCCGTAATTATGACCTCGTCTGCAATTTGAAGGACCTGAGCGAATTCCCTAAAAAATTCTTGTGTTCTTGTAAATAAATGAGGCTGAAAAACAGCAATGATTCTTCTATCCCAACCCGCTTTAGCAGCTTTTAAAGTTGCTTCCACTTCTGTGGGATGATGGGCATAATCATCCACCAGCATCACATCATCATATATACCCTTAATATCAAATCGACGTCGAACGCCCTGATAGGTAGCAATTCCCTCCTGGATCGTTTCAAAAGAAATTCCCATCTCCAACCCCAGAACAACAGCTGCCAGGGAGTTCAATACATTATGTTCACCGGGAACACATAATTGAATTTCGCCCAGGAGATCTTTTGAACGGTAAACGGAGTATGTGGAGTTATTTTCATGAAATTGCAGGTTGTCTGCTCGATAGGTTGCGTCCCTTGACTGCCCATAGGTCGTCATAGGCCTTTCAATTTTTGGTAATATTTCCTGGACAGCAGATGAATCTGCGCACAAGATCACTTCACCATAAAATGGGACAGATTGGCAAAATTGTAAAAATGCATTCTTGAGATCATCCAGGTCCTCGTAGCAATCCGTGTGTTCTAATTCAATATTTGTAACGATACCAATGGTTGGTTTCAAGGCCAGAAAACTGCGATCAAATTCGTCCGCTTCTACAACAATGATATCTCCGGAACCCAATTTTGAATTGGTATCTAAGTGTTGAACAAGGCCCCCAACAACCAGGGTTGGATCTTTTTTCGCGTGGGCTAAAACGGCGCCTATCATAGAAGATGTGGTTGTTTTACCATGCGTGCCGCCAACCGCAATGCTTGTTTCCTTAACAGAAATGAGTTCTCCTAACATTTCAGCACGACGGATCACGGGGATCCCTTTCAATCGGGCTTTTATTATTTCAGGATTTTCAGGTGGGACTGCACTTGAATAAACCAAGACATCTGCATCCGACAAATTTGCTGGATCATGACCTATTTTAACATGAACACCCAGACTCTTTAACCGTACAACGTTATCATTCTCATTCATATCTGAACCAGAGACCTGGAACCCGAGATTAAGAAGCAATTCTGCAATGCCACTCATACCAATACCACCAATTCCCACAAAATATACTTTGTTGATCTTTCGGAATGTCATGCGGCAGCCTCAAAAATGTGATCTACAATTTCCCGGGTTGCATTGGGTCGTCCCAGTTTCTTAGATGCAACGCTCATTTTTGTCAGTTCATTTTTATTATGGATCAAATTCATGACTGAATGGAAAAAATCTTGTGAATTCAATAATTTTTCGAACAGGATCCTTGCGGCTCCGGCATTTACAAGCGCCTGGGCGTTTTTTGACTGATGATCTGCCGCTGCCGCTGGGAAGGGGACTAAAATGCTGGGCTTGCCGCAAACCGTTACTTCAGCCAGTGTTAGGGCACCACTTCTGCAAATAATCAAATCTGACAAAGCGTAAGCATCTGCCATGTTATGAATAAATGGGATCACCCTGATATTATCCGAATCCTGATTTTTGTATTTGGGATATTCCAGATCCCCTGTCTGCCAAAGGACCTGCAAACCCGTACCAGCGATATTATTTACGACCTTGTTCATCATTTTATTGAGGTACGCTGACCCTTGACTCCCACCAAAAAGAAAAATTGTTTGATGATCGGGATTAAGGTTGAATTCTTTTTCTGCATTTTCACGAAGACCGTTTTTAATCCCCTGCCGAATGGGATTCCCAGTGAGGACAGTTTCCCGTTCCAAATAATCATTGGCTTCTTTGAACGCGATACAGATGGTTTTTGCTTTTTTGGCAAACCAGCGAGTGGTTACACCCGGAAATGAATTTTGTTCCTGCAGAATGATAGGTAAAGGCTCTGCCTTCCTGGATGCCATGTAAAGAGGAAGTGCCGATGCATATCCGCCGGTACCTACGACAACTTCTGGTAAAAAGTCTAAAAGAAGTGAACGCATTTTCAGCATGGATCGAATGATTCGAGTCGGAAGTAACATATTTCTTCCTAAACTCTGTAAACTTAATCCACGTTGAAATCCGCGAATAGGCAGGAGGGTATGCCAAACATCTTTCACGGGGAAAACACGAGCTTCTAAACCAAAATTTGAACCCACATAATGAATCATGGCATTGGGCTCACGACGATGTATCTCCTCGCCAATGGCCAGAGCAGGAAACAAATGTCCACCCGTTCCACCGCCAGCGATTAATATTTTACGTTCAGCCATATCGGGCAGGGCTCCACCCACGGTTTCCGCCCACAGATCTACGGGCTTGAGAAATATTTAATAAAATTCCAATTAAGGCCATGTTGATGACCATCCCAGACCCGCCATAACTCACCATGGGCATCGGGAGACCGGTAACAGGAAAAATACCCGTAACAACCGCAGCATTTACAAATGCATACAGGATCACATTGAATGAGATCCCCACTGCAAGAAACACACCAAATGGATCTGTACATTCCTTAGCGATTTTCAACCCGCGAAAGAAAATAAGCAGGAAAAGAGTCAGGACCGGCACCGTGCCTAATGCAAATCCCAATTCTTCGCCAATGATGGCAAAAATAAAATCTGTATGGGGCGTGGGTAAAAAATGGTTTTTTTCAATGCTGTTTCCTAAGCCAACACCAAAAACACCTCCATTTCCGAGACTGATCAAGGATTGACTTGCCTGGTAACCCACTTCTTTCAAATCCCCAATCCCAAAATAAGACAGAATGCGCGCCCGTCGGTATTCTTTTGCCATTAATACTGGAATACCAACTAAAAGTGCAGCAGACCCCGCAAGGGATAATTGTGAAATTTTTACACCGCCAATAAATAGGATCAGGATACCAATGGCCCCAATCATGAACGCAGTACTGAAATCAGGTTGAATTACAATAAGTCCCATAATTACGGCTAAAACACCAAGAGCAGGTAAGAAGCCCATTTGGAATTCTTTGAGTTGGTCTCGCTTTTTATCTACATAATATGCCATATAAACAATAACAGCCATCCTGGCTATATCTGAGGTCTGAATGGAGAATGGACCGATGAAAAGCCATCTTGCTGGTTTGCTCCATCCAAGGCCGTTTACCAAGTAGTATCCTTTGGTAATGATGAGAAGGAAAATTGAAACGATGATAAAATAGGGAGCTACTTCCTTGAGCCGCCGATAATCCAGGGTTAAAAACCCAAAGAGAAAGAAAACACCCACTAACATTCGTTTGAGATGCCCTTGTAAAAAGAGCATTTCTGTCCGTCCATTTGAACTGGAGAAAGATTCATACCAACTTGCGCTATAAAGCATCACGGTACCCATCACAGCCAAAATTCCCAAATAAGTCAGGAGTTTCCGGTCATATCGCTGAATAAGGATATCAATCATGTGTTTGTCATCTCCATGATCAAAGATTTAAAAAATTCACCTCGTTTTTCAAAATTTGAAAAACGATCAAAACTAGCGCAACCCGGAGACAACAATACAATGTCCCCGGGAGCGGCCAGAGATTGAGCCATCCTCACTGCTGAATTAAGATCAGTGACTTGCACCGATCTTACCGCATCCCCTATTGCAGCAAGGATGTGCTCGCCGGCTTCTCCATAAGAGATAATATCCCTTACATGACTTGACTTGATATGTGGAAGGAGTAGCCGAAAATCTGCACCTTTGTTTCGTCCACCCAGGATCAAAACAACAGGTTTGTTTAAACTTTCAATTGCCACCATAACAGAATCCAGGTTGGTTGCTTTAGAATCATTGATATATTCCACACCCTTTACGGTTGCGACATTTTCCAACCGATGCTCAACACCGGTAAATGTTCTCATGACATGTGAAATGTGGTCATCCGAAATGCCCATGAGATGGGAGGCGGTTGCTGCACCGAGCATATTCGATAAATTATGTTTCCCGGGAAGTGAAATATCATTTATTGCAATTAGTTGCTTCCCACTTAGGGTATTTAGGTGATTGGAGTCGAGAGAATAGGTCATTTCAGGTCTCATGATACTGAATGGTACAAATTGAGCCTCGTGGCCTTTTACTGCCAATTGGAGTTGCGGATCATCTGTATTAAAAACGATGAATTCATTTTTACCCATGTTTTTTACCATTTTCAATTTCATATTCACGTATTCGTCCATGGTACCGTGGCGATCCAAGTGATCGGGGGATATATTGGTATATAAGGCAATTTTTGGACAAAAGTGGTGAACAAATTCCATTTGGAAACTGGATATCTCCAGGATATACACCAATTTTGAATTGGGATTTTTGATCTCTTCCAAGACCCGTTCTGAAAAGGGGATTCCCATATTTCCACCCATTAAGGACTGGATATCTTCCGATTGACACATTTCTGAAAGAATATGAACTGTGGTCGTCTTTCCATTAGATCCTGTTACTGCTATGATTGGAGAATCCGTATACCAACTGGCAAATTCAATTTCTCCAACTATTGGTATTCCCTTTTCCCGGGCTTTTATTACAATGTTCGCATCCTTGGGAACCCCTGGTGAAATGATCCAGAGATCCGCATCATAGATCTTTTCAGAATGGAGTCCGGTTTCGCTGGCAATATGGTGGTGTAATAAATACAATGCATTATCGCTAACTTGGAACTCACTAGATGGATCGCTGCCAAATACGCAAGCACCCATATGATTTGCCAGTTTTGCTGCTGCGACACCGCTTAATCCAAGCCCGATCACTGTGACCTTTTTGTCACGAATATCAATTATTTTTCTGTTGGAAATATCGATCATCGAATCTTGAATGTTGTGAGGGAAAAAAGAGCCAGGAGTAATCCAATGATCCAAAACCGGATCACAACCTTGGATTCGGGCCATCCCGCTAATTCAAAATGATGGTGGATCGGCGCCATTTTAAAAAACCGTTTTCCTTCGCCGGTCCTGGATCGAAACCAACGGAAATAGGAAATTTGGATCATGACGGAAATGGCCTCCCAAACGAAAACTCCTCCGATGATAAAAAGGAGCAATTCCTTTTTTAATAGAATAGCAAGCGTACCCAATGCAGCACCCGTGGAAAGGGAACCAGTGTCTCCCATAAATACTTCAGCAGGAGGAGAATTGAACCAAAGATATCCGATGCAGGCGCCAGCCATAGCAGCAGAAAAAATGGTCAATTCCCCCGCGCCGGGTAAATAGATGATATTGAGATAATCGGAGAAATCCACACGCCCCGAAATGTAGGCAATAGCAGCAAATACGGTAAAACAGATCGCTAAAAGACCTGCCGCTAAACCGTCCAGCCCATCGGTGAGGTTCACCGCATTTGATGTGCCCGTGATCACAAGGATCACCATCAGGGGATATAACATTCCCAGATCGATCTCGACGTTTTTCAAGAACGGAATGGTCGTTTTTGTGCTGAATTCAGCAAATTCCGGCGTATTGAAGATCCAAAGACTCACGATGGTTCCTAATGCGATTTGTCCAGCCAATTTGTAACGGGCGATGAGCCCCTTTTTCATTTTCTTGACGACCTTTAAATAATCATCGATAAAGCCGAAAATCCCCATCCAAATGGTGGCGACCATAATGATCTGGATCGAGGGACTGTTCAATTTGGCGAAAAGGAGGGTTGGGAGGAGTACAGCCATTAAAATGATGACTCCTCCCATTGTAGGCGTGCCCCTTTTCTTCATGTGTGATTCGGGCCCGGTTGGACGAATCTCTTCGCCAATCTGGTTTTTATGTAGTATGTGGATAACCCAGGGCCCTACGATGAAGCTTATGATCAATGCCGTTATCGCCGCGGATGCGGCACGAAAGGTGATGTATTCAAATAAATTGAAAGCCGAAAATAAATCTTTCAGTGGTGTGAGGAAATAATGCAGCATCAGTCCGTAAAAACGCCTTTAATCACTTTTTCCATGGCCATGCCACGGGATCCTTTAAATAAAATTTTATCACCGGAATGAACCATCTCCTTCAACGAATCAATCATTGCATCGTGAGACTCGAAATGCTGGTGATCAATGTCATTGTTGATGACAGAATCCGTGTAGACCGTATTTTCACCCAAAGTGAAAACGCCATCCAGTTCAAGCTCGATACATTTTTCCCCGACCTGTCTATGTTGCTCATGGGATGTTGGTCCTAATTCAAACATATCTCCAAAAACGAAAATACGTCTACCATTTCCTGCGAATGCCTTTAAATAATCCAAAGCAGCCAAAGATGAGATCAGGTTTGCGTTATAGGTATCATCTATGATAGTGACGTCTTCAAATTGTTTAACCTGGCAACGTCCCGAAGGTGGAGAAAAAGATTGGATTCTTTCTATGACATCTTTCCAATCAACATCCAATGTGATGGCCATCGCTGTTACAGCGATACTGTTTTTAATAAAAGATAAATTCTGAGATCCAGTGGGGATATCATGGGCATCCAGGATCAAGGTAAGTGATCCATCATTTTCCTGGTGAATATCTGCTGGAAAATCACAATCCGGTGTTAAACCAAACGTAACACTTTCCCCGGAAATCTCCATTTTGGCAACCCGGTCATCGGCCATATTCACAAAAGCAATTCCGTTTTCCAATGCCTGGAATAATGCTCTTTTTTCATGAGCAATAGTTTCTATGGACCCGAATCCCTCCAGGTGAGCGGGTGCAATATTGGTGATCATACCATGGGTTGGTTCTGCGATCTTACAGAGTGCCCCTATTTCACCGGTGGAACTGGCACCCATTTCAATGATAGAAATTGAGTTCTCATAGTCCAATTGTAAGAGGGTAAGAGGAAGTCCAACAGTTGTATTGAAATTCCCCTCGGTGGCGTGCACATTGTATGTATTGGATAATACATGTGCGAGTAAATCTTTTGTGGAAGTTTTACCATTAGAACCCGTGATGCCAATAAGAGGAATATCGAATTGTCTCCGCCAGGCATTGGCGATCTTCCCGATCATGGTTTGTGGGTCATCTACAAGTATCTGTTGCAGATTTAAATTAGGGTTACCTTGGGAGACCAATGCACCCGCTGCATTTGAATCCTCCACGGAATCCAGGAATGTATGCCCATCAACCCGTTCGCCCTTTAAAGCGATATAAAGGTCACCGTCCTGCACCTCACGGCTATCAGTTGTAATTCCTAAGACAGGATGATGCAATTTTTGACCCGTAACAGATTCAAAGACCATGGAAAATCTTTCTGGATTTTTAATTTCAATTCTCATTGATAATTCCTGATGATCTCCAGGTCGGAATAAAATTCTTTTTTGCCAAGGATGTCCTGATATTCTTCCCGGCCTTTTCCCAGAACAATTACAATATCATTTTCTTTCGCCCGGTTTAGAGCATCCTTCAATCCTTTTCCGCGATCCGAATAAACTGTGAATTCTTGTTTAGAAAATCCAGAAACCACTTCTTTTGAGATTTGATCTGGATCTTCTGTTCGGGGGTTGTCGGGTGTAACAAAACAGTGTGTTGAATATAATTCTGCGATCCGCGCCATTTCCGGTCGCTTCGTAGAATCGCGATCTCCGCCTGCGCCAAAAACAACAAAAATATTTGCAGTACCATTCGTGAATTCTTTTAATGTCCCAAGGACCTTATCATAGGCATCGGGTGTATGGGCATAATCAATAATAGCTGTTGCGCCCGATGACAATGAGAATGATTCCATTCGCCCGGAAACTGAAGAACAATTCAAGATTCCTGCCTCGATAAATGTTTTATCAATGCCAAGGGCATGGGCACTCGATACGGCCGCCAATATATTTTCACTGTTGAACTCTCCCAAAAGCCGGGAATTAATCTCGTAGGTAAAATGTCCAGCGGTAATTGTTCCACAAATCCCAGAAATGGAAATATCTAAATTTGAAAAGTGAATAGAAGTCCCATTTGTCCGTGAATAAACCAATGAGGGAGCGCTGGTTTCTTGAGTCATCCGCTCCCCATTTGGATCAGATCCATTTACAATGGCTGTAGATTCCAATGGAAGCATCCTAAATAACCTTGCCTTGGCTTGATAGTATGATTCAAGTGTTGCATGGTAATCTAAATGTTCTGGTGTCAGATTTGTAAAAACCGCCACATTGAAATCCACATCAGCAACTCTATATTGGTCTAAGGCATGGGAACTAACTTCCATGACAATATGTGAAAAACCTCCATTCCTCAATTCCGAAAATGTTTTTTGCAAAGAGATTGCATCAGGGGTCGTTAATGTTTTTTCTTTATCAAAACCATCTGCAAATATGCCCAGTGTTCCCAGTTGTGCCGTTTTTAGATCCGCTTGCCCTAAAATGGAATACAGGAGAGACGCAGTGGTTGTTTTGCCATTGGTCCCCGTGATACCAATAACAGTTAAATCCTTTGTTGGATGACCATAGAATTCTGCAGCGATAATGGAGGCTGCACGCCGTGGATTTGCAACTTTGATCATTGGGACAGATAATTCACCTACATCCCGACCATTTGAAATAATAGCATATGCGCCAGCTTCAACCGCATCATGAATAAAATCATGTCCATCCACTTTTGTCCCGGAAATAGCGATAAAAAGGTCGCCTTTTTTCACCTGGGAAGAATTCAATTTGACCCCAGAAATAGAAACATCAGGCATTTCCTGGTTTGGCGGTACAAGCGATTTGGCGATGGTATGTAGAGATTTAGTCATTTTAATCCAACGATGCAAGTGCTGCCTTTGTTCAAAATTGTTCCTGGTTTTGGACTTTGCCAGGCAACCTTTCCACTGCCCTGGATCTTGATCTTAAGTCCGGCCTGGCGGAGGGTGGTCATGGCTTTTCTCATGCTAAAACCCCGGACTTCGGGCATTTCGACCTTGTTGGAGAATCTTGCCACAGTTGATAAACCCAATGGGTGAGTTAATGCCTGGATGGCAACAGGTTGCTCGTGATGAATGATGGCATCACTTTTTACTATATTGTATGCATACTCTATAGGTTTTTGATCTCGTACTGGTGGAATAATTTCATCATCCATATTAATGATTCGTTTCATGACCCTTTTGAACGCAACCGCTGCACCTTCAGCTCCCCAATGGTAAGGCTGAACAGGTTCATCTAACATGATCATTGCCAGGAGCTGCGGATCTTCAAAAGGAAAGAAACCAACAAAATTTGAAATAAATTTATCATTAGAATATTTCCCATCTTTCCATTTTTGGGCAGTTCCCGTTTTTCCTGCCACATCCCAGCCTAGAATTTCCGCTTTGTGACCAGTTCCATTTTCAACAACATCCCTAAGAATTAACCGTAATGATTCCATAGTGGATCCATTTGCAACCTTGCGGATAATTGAAGGATCTTCCGCATAAACAATATCCTCGTTATGATCCATAATTTGGCGGACCAATATTGGGGTGACCAAATAACCACCATTGGCGATGGCACAATAAGCAGTTGCTAACTGAAGTGCGGTGACGGCAACTTCATGTCCCATGGAGATTTGGCCCAAGGACACAGCACTCCAATTTTTTACAGATTTCAGTTTTCCTAATGATTCTCCTCCCAAGCTGATACCCGTTAGTGCACCAAACCCAAAATTCCTGCTCGTATTATAAAGTGATTTAGATCCAACCTGTTCTATAACCTTGATCACACCGATATTACTGGAGTGGCGTATGATCTGGGGCAGGGTAAGCATGCCATAACTTTCATGATCGCGAACCTTGATAGAGTAATAATCCATTTCACCATTTTCACAATTGAATTCATCCGTAAGGCTAACTTTATTTTCTGCCAGTGCAGCAACTGCCGGTACAACCTTAAAAGTTGATCCAGGCTCAAATTGGTCAGTAATGGATCGAACCCTGTGAAGATCCGGGGATGATAAAGAATATTTATTGTTATTGAATCCCGGTGTAGATGCCATGGCCAGGATTTCACCCGTTTGCGGATTCATAATAATCCCTGTGGCAGCAATGGCTTTTGTTTCAATCTGTCGATTGTAAAGTTCTTCTTCAAGAATTGACTGGTATTCAAGATCCAGGGTTAATTGAACATTGCAGCCGTTAACCGGCATTTGAAAGGGCATACCGCTTTTATGTTGGATCTTTCCTTTCCAGCCCTTGGTTTTATAAACCCACCCGGCGGTCCCGGTTAAATAGGAATTGAAGTCCTTTTCAATACCGGAAATGCCCTCATCATCTACATCTGTAAATCCAAGAACCTGTGCTGCGATCTGGTTATGGGGATAGTACCGACGATATTTTCTTTCAATATTCAATCCCTGAAAACCGGTGGTCGCAAGTGTTCCTAGGGTTTCTCGCTGAAGGTTTCTTTCAAGGTACTCGAATCTTGCGTTGGAATTCAATTTTTCTAAATAGTATTCCTGTGGCTGACCGGTCCGTTCGCTGATAAGTTGTGCAAGGCCGATCTTATCTGTGATTTTTGTTGGATTAACAGATAAGGTATAATGAATAATGTTTCGAGTAAAAGGCCGATTGTCCCGATCAAAAATATTGCCTCTGGTTGCAGGCAAAATTTGTTTTTTCTGCGACTGTTTTATTACAACAGATTCGTATTGATCACCATTCAAAACTTGTATTTGAAACAGACGAATACACAATCCAGACCAGGCCAGGATTATTAACCCAGCCAGAACTGTAATTCGTGTTCTGAATTTCAAATACGACTTGGTCACAGGCTGCCAGCTAGTTCATGATCAATGGCGATCTGAAGTGTTTCAGGTTGAGTAAATACCATATTTAATTTTTCACGAGCCTTCCGGGCAATGACATCCGGACGACTTAAAGATTCAATTTTACTTTGGAGCTCATTGTTCTCATTCTGTAATTCATTTGCCGTGGAGTTCTGAATCTCAATTGCCAGAAGCGTTTCATCAATTTCTGTGTATACCCATAAATAGATGATCAGGCAGGAAATGATCCCAAGTGTTGAAATGAAAAACACGAGACTCTGAATTATATCCCGGTTTCGTTTAGACATTCGTTTTCTAGCCATTATGCAATCCTTTCTGCTGCCCGGAGTTTTGCACTCTTTGAGCGACGGTTATTTGCCATTTCTTCTGCAGTAGCGATCAAGGGTTTTTTTGACAAGATTGACAAAAAACCATCTTTCGCCAAACGTTTAAAGTTGTGTTTTACCATTCTGTCTTCCAATGAATGAAAACTGATGATGGTAATACGTCCACCGATTGAGAGCCTTTCAACAAATGATGAAAGGAAACTCTCAAGTTTATCTAATTCTCCATTCACTTTAATACGAATTGCCTGAAAAACACGGGCCAGTGATCTGTCCCTATGATTCGGAGGTGTACTTCTTCGAATGGCTTCAATCAGATCAGATACAGACTTGAGTGGCCGCATTTTTTCAATATTTCTTGCAATAACCCTGGATCGTCTTTCTTCTCCAAATTCATAGATCACATCAGCCAATTCCATGGTTGGCAGGTAATTAATAATGTCCGATGCTTTTTGATCCTGTGAAGAATCAAACCGCATATCCAAACCTGAGTCAACCGTATAGGAAAACCCTCGCTCAGGTGAATCCAATTGCAAAGAAGAGAGTCCCAGATCGAGGAGAAATCCGTTCACTTGGTCAATCCCCAAACCATCAAGGATGGCTTTAAAATTGTGATAGGAGTCGTGAAAAAGAGAGACAGGGGTTGGAAAACCGGAGAGACGCTGTTTACAGTGATCAAGTGCCTCTGCATCCCGGTCAGTTCCGATCAAATGTCCCTTGGGAGACAAATGATTGAGGATAAGCGTGGCGTGCCCTCCCAGTCCAACGGTCCCATCCAGATAGATACCATCGGGTGAAATGTTTAGGGAGGACAGAACCTCCTGCGGCATAACCGGAACGTGAATCTGCGTTCCCGAGTGCCGACCCTGTGCCATTAGAGAATAATTTTATCAGCCAGTTCATCATAAGCTGCTGGATCAATTTCCATATTTTGTTGATCTGTGGTATTCAAGCGTCCAGGATCCCAAATTTCAATTTTATTAACCATACCAATGATCAATACATCCTTATCCAAACCAGCATAGTCTATCAGGGACGGAGTCAAAATGATCCGCCCCTGTTTATCGTATGTGGAAGGGGAAGCATATCGTGCAGTATTCCGCACGAATGTCCTGTTAATTTTTGATAGAGAAGATAGGTTGCGGAGATTGGACTCAATCTCTTGCCATTGAATAAGCGGGTAGACCCAAATACAGGGATCCATGCCACGAGCAATAACGAAGGTTCCTTCGTTATCATCGGACAAGGATTGCCGAAATTTGGCCGGAACATTTACACGGCCCTTAGAATCAAGGGAATATGCGTATTCGCCTATGAATGTATTGTTTGTCAAGGTCATGTTTATAAGGGGATATTACCCACAACTACCCACAATCTTACCCCCTCCTGGGAAAAATGTCAATAAATAATAAGATTATTTTCAGAAAAAATAAAGATTCCCCGACGAAAATGATATCGGTGGAGAAAAGTGGGTTATTTTAGGGTGGTTTTACTGAAGCGGTTTAAACCGCTGGACCACAAGGGCCGGGGGATTGGGCTTAATGGTAAGACGGATTGGATAATCGTAATTTGAAATATCCTTCAGCTCAACACCATTAATATAAATAGTCAGTCCATTTGTTGTGGAAAAAAGAAGTGTTGATGTATTTACAAAAGCCCCCAGATTATATTCAAAATTGGCTTGCAGGACTTTTGTTTCATCTACTGAAGTATCACTTTTAAAAGAAAATGCTGTTTGCTCCCTTGTGATCAGTTTAACAAAAAAGGGAGGAGTTACAGGTAGATGTTCTTGGCTGAATTGCGCTTCAATAAAATTGGTGACTAATTCTGTTTCTGAAACTGGGTGAATCTGATGCTGAAGCACAGGTCCCGTTTCAGTGATGA
>Ga0209554_1000418_pt1 | contig 36298 bp, 34 predicted proteins | sample MarorgKNORR_S2LV_5_FD_188221 | JGI IMG/M metagenome (GOLD analysis project Ga0209554, IMG submission 188221) | Marine microbial communities from the Southern Atlantic Ocean, analyzing organic carbon cycling - Bottom_A/KNORR_S2/LV (SPAdes) (version 2) | ecosystem: Environmental > Aquatic > Marine... | reverse complement strand
CTCCCAGGCGACAGGAGTACCACGGCGACTGGTCTTGTCTCGGTTCAGTAACCTGCGGCGGATGCCTTCTGCCAGTCCTCGGCGTATCGATCGGGAATCGAGTCCGTGAGTAGCTGGTTTTCGATCAGCGGTTGATAGATCTGATCGAAATTTTTCACGCTGCCCTCGTGGCGACTCAGAAGATCCGTCGGGCTGAGAGCATCCGGGTTAGAAAAGCCCATGGCGCCGCACAGCTCCAGGAATGCATGCACGGTAGCTTGGTGAAACTTATGGACACGGATGGCTTTTTGGGGAACATCTATCGCCCTGGCACGGGCCGGGTTCTGGGTGGCGACGCCGGTGGGGCAGCGATTGGTATTACAACTTTTTGCCTGCACACAACCCAGGGCCATCATCATCGATCTTGCGGCATTAACCGTGTCCGCACCGACGATAATTTTTTCCAACATATCGAATCCGGTTGAAGTATGTCCGGCACTGATGATCTTGATCTGCTGGCGCAGGCCTGCGCCTGTTAGCACCTGGTGGATGTAGTAGGTCGCCTCCAGACACGGAGTGCCCAGGCGATTCGAAAATTCCACCGGGGCTGCGCCGGTACCGCCTTCGGCGCCATCGATAGTAATAAAGTCCGGCAGGATTTCGGTATCGAGCATGGCCTTGACGATAGCCATGAATTCGGATTTTTTGCCGAGACACAGTTTGAATCCTACCGGTTTGCCTTCGCTGAGCTCTCTCAGTCTCTGCACGAATTCCAGCAAGCCCTTCGGGGAATTGAATTCCGGATGACTCGGCGGCGACAACACCGTCTCCCCGGCAGGGACCATACGAATTGCCGCGATTTCCTCGCTTACCTTGGCGCCGGGTAACACGCCGCCGTGAGAGGGTTTGGCCCCCTGGGAAAGTTTAATCTCGATCATTTTCACCACATCGAGACCGGCACGCTCCGCAAATGCACTGTCATCGAATCTGCCGTGAGGATTGCGGCAGCCGAAGTACCCGGTTCCAATCTGCCAGATGATATCGCCCCCATGTTCCAGATGATGCCTGCTGATGCCACCTTCACCGGTGTTGTGGGCGAAGCCACCGAGTTTGGCGCCTTTATTCAGGGCCGCTATCGCCGTTGAGCTCAGCGCTCCAAAACTCAATGCGGATATATTGAGTCGGGATGCACTATAGCTTCGCCTGCAGGCAGGCCCGCCGAATTTGACCCTGACATGCTCCTCGGCAACTTCGCGGGTATTGATTGAATGCGCCAAAGACCTGTAACCCTCGGCGAGAATATCTTGTTCTGTACCAAAAGGTAAGGTATCGCTCGCGCCTTTCGCACGCCGATAGATGAGGCTTCTACGTTCTCGGCTAAAAGGACGCTCCTCAATATTGTTGGCAATGAAATATTGCTGTATTTCGGGACGAATATACTCAAGCAGATAGCGAATATTGGCGAGAACCGGATAATTCCTCCGCAAATTACTCGCGCTAAAGAACAGCTCGTAAGCTCCCACCAGAACCCAGGCGAGAAGCACAAGAAAGACCGTGAGCTGTAAAGGCGCGCCAAGGATTGCCAGAATCGAGACTGCGCCGTCTATGCTGCCCCGTAACCAGACTAGGCTAAGAGGCATGAAGATGAGAGCGATAGCCCAGTATAGTCTTACCACGGGAGTCATGAAAAAACCTCTCTTAGTTGGATTACGCCGAACAAGCTAGACCGGATATATGTTCATTTACATTCGCGCATGTTATGAATGCAGGCATCGTCGACTAAAAATTCATAACAAACGTTACTGATGTTTCTGTATCCGTCTTCTCACGTCCTGGCGGTACATCGGTTTGATGCTTGATGTTAATCGAAAATCGCAATGACAAATTATTGAGTATTTGGGTTTCAATACTGGTTTCGGAGCGATAAATGTTTGTCTGACTGCCGGCTTCTGCACTCAGCTGCTGACCGAAGGAGGCAGTATCCGAGATGTTCCAATCGTAGTCGCCGGCGAGCCTTACGATGGGCTCATCGAAATCAGAATCATTGAGTCGCGACCAGCGGACACCGACACCCGCGTTTAGGGTCAGCTCCATATCCGCAATGTTACCCAGCAGTTTGCGACCATAGTTAAAGGTGATGTCGGACTGACTATCGAATCCGCTGAAGCGATCATCCTCATGGGCGAACCGGGTCAGGGAAAAGCTATTCTGGGAAAACTCGTAATTGGCGCTGGCAACCGCATAAAATCTTTGCCCGGTTACATCATTCTCATTGGACGTGAACAAGCCATCCAATGAAAACACGTATTCCCACTGATCTTGCAGCAAACTAATGCTGCCCGCAAAGTTAAGGGTCTGATCTTCCGTGTTACCCGAAGTAAACAGCGCCCCGAGCTGTATTTCCCTTGTTACCCCATTTTCTTCCTGGGCAAGGGCGGCATTAGCAGCAAATGCCATGAACGTAAGCATGAATGGAATGGCTATCGATCGCATGTTTCGGCTTCCTTCTTTAAAAGCGCGGCATTCTACATTATTTCGGCAGAAGTGGAACCCGGCTTAGGAAAGCAGAGGAAATGCCTCGCCCGCTATCCCGCGTCAGCTCTGGAGTTGGCCGCGTAATTGCGGTATAACTCCGAACTATCTGCCCGGGTCCTGATTTCGTATCGAATAGTAGAGTCAAGCTCTGAAGCCCATCAATGAAAACCCTTTATCTGCTTCGCCACGCCAAATCAAGCTGGGATAATCCGGAGCTGAAGGATTTTGAGCGGCCACTCAGCGACCGTGGCATCGGCGATGTACCGATAATGGCGGGTCGCTTCAAGAATACTCATTCGGATCTGGATTGCATAGTCTGCAGTCCGGCTATACGTGCAAAATCCACGGCCAGGCTCTTCGCAAAACAGATTGGCTTTCCCAGGGATGATATCATCAGCAATCCGGAGCTCTATTTTGCCGGTACCAACATGTTTCTGAAGGCGGCCAGCCTGGTAGATGAAACCTGTGAGTCAGCGCTGCTGGTAGGGCACAACCCGGCGATCACAGATTTTGTTAATTCGATGGCAGAATCCGACATCGACAATATTCCAACCAGTGGGCTCGTTGAATTGAGTCTGCCCATCGAGAGCTGGACCGATGTCCAACTGGGTGAGGCGACATTGGTGAATTTCGATTATCCCAAGAAATTCGATTAAATGTGGTGGCGGAAGATGCACATCAAGACAATATTTGGGCCTTTGGTTTTACTTCTCAGTTTCGCGCTGGGCAGTTGCAGCGAGTCAGAAACCGAACCAGGACCTGAACCTGAACCTGAACCGGAGGCCGAGGCCGGCAGGTGGTATAGTCAAACCCAGGTAGACACCGGAACCATGGTATTCGCTGACAATTGCGCCCAGTGCCATGGTGACAATGCCGAGGGCCTGGTGAGTGATTGGCGCGCGCGCCTGGACGATGGCTCTTTTCCACCGCCGCCGCTGAATGGGTCGGCCCATGCCTGGCATCATCCAAATTCTGTCTTACTGCAGGTCATCAATACCGGTGGTGCTGCCTTCGGTGGGAACATGCCTGCTTTCGAAAATGTTCTAAATGAAGCGGACAAGTTGGCTGCAATCGCCTACTTCCAAAGTTACTGGAACGATGAAATATATGCGCAGTGGCAAAAGATGGGTGGGTCCAATTAGAGCACTAGCTGTCGCCGCGGTATTGGTATTCACGGCGGCGGTACAGGCCCAGGTCGATGTGCCTGCGACCTGGCAGTCGCGACTGTATTCCGACCATCCTCTTGTTGGAAAGATATTCAATAGCAGGACTTCGGAATTTGTTCCGGTAGATGATCTTCTCGTGACGGTTGAAGGTGCCAGTTATCTTCTGTTAGGGGAGAAGCACGACAATCCCGATCATCATCATTTGCAGGCAGCGATCCTCAACCACCTGATAGCTCGGCGGGCCGTTTCCCAGGTCGCCTTCGAGATGCTGGATACTGACGCTAGTAATTTGCTGGCGGACATTCAGCAGCAACAACTTTCCAGTCTTGACGAGCTCAAGAATTACCTACAGTGGGACGAAGAGGGTTGGGACTGGTCATTTTACGGGCCTCTCGTCGACGCAGTCTATCGCGGGGGCATTTCAATGGCGGCGGCGAACATCAATTCGGCGCGCATGATGCAGGTGTACAGCGAAGAACTGCCCGCTTCGATCGAGGGGGTATTGGATGCGTCGACGATGGAGCAGCTTAACATCGACATCGACGAAAGCCACTGCGGCTTGCTGCCCGAGTCCCAGTTCCCGGCGATGGTGAGGGTGCAACAGTATCGGGACTTTATTATGGCAGCCAGTATGAATTCAACGGAGCACGATAAACTCAGTGTGCTGGTCGCCGGTAATTACCATATCCGTCAGGATCTTGGTGTGCCGAACTATTTGCGTGCCCAGGATCTGCAGCCCGTCGATGTTGCAATAAATAGCAACATTGTGTCGCTATCATTCATGGAGGTGGATCCTGAGATCGCCGATGCGCCTGAATACCTGCAACAATTCGGCGCCATTCCAGCCTATGATTTTATCTGGTTCACCCCGGCAATAAGTAACGAGGACTATTGCGCATCACTGCGGTGATCGAGAGCCAGCGCTGATGATGTCGCTTAAACAGTGCCACTTAAACAGGACGGCCTTAGACTTGAATAAAACCTGAAATCCAGACACACTTGCTAGGGCCCCGTTCAGTGGTGCCTTAGCTTCAAGCCGAGATCCCATATTGAGTTTTCGAAACCTTTTATTCGCACTTATTGTTGCCACCCCGGCGGTAGACGGCCAGGTCGCAACTACCAATATCGCCTATGATAACGCGGGCGAGTTTAATTTCGTGCGTGTGCAATTTGATACCTATTGGGGTCGAGGTCGCGGTTATGGCCCCTGGGCCATAGATTTTCCCGATGCCGATGTGAATTTTCTGCGCGGCGTCTCCCGTTTGACCAATGTCCGGGTCATGAGTGAGCCCATCGTTCTGCGCCTGGATGACGATCAGATATTCGATTACCCATTTCTCTATATGCTGGAGGTCGGGCAGGGCGGTGGCCTGACTCTCAGCCCCCGGGAAATAGAAAACCTGCGGGAGTATCTGTTGCGCGGTGGTTTTCTATTGGTCGATGATTTCTGGGGCCAGCAGCAGTGGAATAATTTTTACGCCGCCTTCAGCCAGGTTTTCCCGGATCGGGAAATCATCGAACTGGCGCCGGACCATGAGATTTTTCATGTCTATTATGATATCGACGGCCCCCAGATGATACCGGCCCTGTACCGCTCCGATGAGTACGGCGAGCAGGGCATCAATTTCGCCACCAACCACGCCATTCTCGATGAAAATGGTCGGATTATGGTGTTGATCAACTGGAATTCCGACATGGGTGATGGCTGGGAGCACACCTATCATCCGGCTTACCCAACGCGTTATGCAAATTCGGCTTATCGACTGGGAATTAATTATCTGATGTACTCGATGACCCATTAGCTCGCCGATAGCTATCGTCTAATTGAAATAATTATAAAAGGAGGAATCCCATGAAAAAATTCTCATTGCTGGCGACCCTGTGCTTGATGTTCTCAGGTCTCGCTCAGGCCGCACCCTATGACCACATCCACCTCGCCGCCCCCAGCGCCGAGGACGCAGTTAATTGGTATGTGAAACATTTTGGTGGGGAGCCGGCCCGGTTTATGCGCCGTAGCGATCCCAATCTTCCTATCGATCGGGTTATGTATGGCAATATCGCGGTGATCTTCTTCGAGCGTGAACCCACTGGTGGGTCCGTAGGTACCGGCGTCGACCATTTTGGCTTCTCCATGCCCAATGTGGAAGAAGTCGTAGCCAGTGTGGTTGCCGATGGTGGCACTCAACTCGGTGACCTGATCGAGTTCGGTGGCATGCAGATTGGTTTTGTCGAAGACCCCTGGGGCACCAAGATCGAACTCATAGATGACGCTGACTTACGCGGCATGCATCACCTGCACCTGTCATCTGCGGACCCGGAATCGACCCTGCAATGGTACGCCGAAAATTTCGGTGGCGAGAGCGAGATGTTTGCAGGCGCCTTGCCGGGCTTGAATTACGGTGATATCTGGCTGCTGGTAGCACAGGCCAGAGGCGATATCGCGCCCACCGAGGGCCGCAGCTTCGATCACCTGGGTTGGAATTTTGAAGATCTGGATGCGGGGGCGGAGACATTGAAAGCCAATGGCGTGGTTTTTTCCATGGACCCACGGGACTATCGCGGCATTCGCATTTCCTTCGCCGAAGGACCTGACGGCGTAAGAATCGAGGTGGTTCAGAAGTAGAGTCTGATTTAGACAACAGCAGATGTAGATCCCGAAGCCGATGCGCAGCCCGGATATTTCACCAGTACGCTTGAAAATTCGGGCTAGCTACCTGTCCATCGGGTTTAACTTATCTGCGTCCACATCCAGTCCTTTTAGCTGCTTTTTTAACTCGGCAGCGCTGAGCTTGCCGTCCCGGTAGAGTCCCACTAGGGCGGCATGACAAATGTAGTCGGGGCTTATCTCGAAGAACTTTCGAAGCGCTGGCCTGGATTCGCTGAGGCCATAGCCGTCGGTACCCAGAGTCGTGAAATTGTCCGGCATCCACGGTGCGATACTGTTGGGAAGCGCCTTCATATAATCTGTGACGGCGACATAAACTCCACTCTTATCGGTAAACAATTGCTCAAGGTAAGGAGTCTTCGATTTGGCAAAGGGATGCAGTCGATTGTGGCGCTCACAGGCTTCCGCTTCCCGGTACAACTCGTTATAACTGGTGACGCTCCAGATCGAGACGGTGTGGCCTCTCGCTACCAGCAAGTCGCTGGCGGCAATGGCCTGTTGCATGATCGAGCCACTGGCCAACAGATGAATTTCCCGGTGCTGTGCAGTTTTCTTCCCGGCGCGCTTTGCCGGTTTCGAACTCTTATACAAATAAGCCCCGGCGATAATCGCCGTATCCAGGTTTTTCTCTGCTGGCATCGGCGGCATGACATAATTTTCGTTATAGGCGGTAATGTAATAGAAGATATTTTCCTGCAATTCATACATTCGGCGAATGCCTTCCCGCACGATCACCACCAGCTCAAAGGCGAAGGCCGGGTCATAGCTCTTTAGATTCGGATAGGTGTTCGCAACTATCTGGGAATGACCATCCTGATGCTGGATGCCTTCTCCATTGAGTGTGGTTCTGCCGGCGGTGCCTCCGATCAAGAAACCCCGGCACAACATATCACCGCAGGTCCAGATCATGTCGCCGACTCTCTGGAAACCGAAGATTGAATAGAAAAAATAGAATGGAATCATGGGCAGGCCATGAATAGAGTAGGCGGTCCCGGCCGCAAGAAAAGAGGCGAGGGCACCGGTTTCACAGATTCCCTCCTGTAGGATCTGACCGTCTTCAGCCTCTCGATAGGCCGACAGGGTCCCGGCATCCACCGGTGTGTAGCGTTGTCCCTGTAAAGAGAAGATGCCGGCTATCTTGAACAGGGCCTCGAGGCCGAAGGTGCGTGCTTCATCCGGAACGATTGGCACGATGTATTGGTTCAGCGTTTTATCCCGCAGTAGCGCCGACAGAATCCTTACCAGGGACATGGTAGTCGACTGTGGTCGCTTGCCTGAACCGGCGAGCAGGGACTCGAATGTTTCCAGGCCCGGCGCCTTCAGTTTTTTGCAATTGCTCTCGCGGACAGGGATTGCGCCGCCCAGTTCTGCGCGTCTATCCCTGAGGTATTGCAGCTCCGGACTGTTTTCGGGGGGTCTATAAGACTCGGCGTTTTTTATCGCCTCGTCATTCAGTGGTATGCCGAAGTTTCTGGCGATTAACAGGCGTTGATCGCCGTCCAGGTTTTTCTTTTGATGTACGGTGTTGCTGCCTTCGGCGCCAATCATGCCGTCGCCCTTGACGGTCTTGATGAGGATTACTGTCGGCTTGCCGGTATTGTTGATGGCGCGATGATAGGCGCCATAAATCTTGACGGTGTCCTGTCCTCCCCGCTTGATTTGTTTCACCTCGGCATCTGAGAGCGAGTCCATCATTTTCTCGAGCTCGGGGTTTCCATCTACCCAGTGCTCCCGTTGCCGCTCCCCTGGCAATATGGAATAACGCTGGTAATCGCCATCCACACATTCTTCCATGCGTCGTCGCAGCGTGCCGTTCACATCTTCGGCCAGCAGCTTGTCCCAGCCGCCGCCCCAGATTACCTTGATCACATCCCAGCCGGAGCCGGTGAAGGAGGCCTCCAGTTCCTGAATGATCTTGCCATTACCCCGCACCGGGCCGTCGAGACGTTGCAAATTGCAGTTTACTACCAATATCAGATTATCCAGTTGTTCTCTCGCTGCGATGTTAATGCTGCCCAGTACTTCCGGCTCATCGGTCTCCCCATCGCCTATGAAACACCATACCTTGCCACCGAGCTTAGGCTTCAGCCCGCGATTCTCGAGATACTTGGCGAAGCGTGCCTGGTAAATTGCCGTCGGCGTCGACAGCCCCATCGACGCATTCGCCACCTGCCAGTACTCCGGCATAGAGCGCGGGTGAGGATAGGAAGTGAGACCGCCTCCGCTCTGGAGTTCTCGTCGATAGTTCTGGAAGCGCTTGGTATCCAGCACACCTTCCAGCCAGGAGCGGGCATAGATACCGGGGGACGTATGGGGTTGCAGTATCACCAGGTCGCCGCCGTAATCGGCAGATTTTTTACGAAAGAAATGATTAAAACCCACCTCGATCAAGGTCGCGGCAGAGGCGTAGGTGGCGATGTGGCCGCCGACACCGGTGCCGGCATCCTGGCCTCGCAGCACCATCGCCATGGCGTTCCAGCGCAGGATATTCTCCAGGCGCTGTTCAATCTCGCGATCGCCGGGATAGGGAGGCTGTTCGGAAACATGAATAGTATTCAGGTAGGGCGTATTGACCGAGGCTGCAGGGTAAGTGATCCGCTGTGTGTTACGCCAATTCGAGAGACCGGCCAATAGTTCATTAACGCCCTCATCGCCATAGAGGTCATAAACATCCGCCAGTGCTTCCAGCCATTCCCCGGTTTCTTCCGTGGCGAGAGCGACCGTTCCGGTTTCGCTGTTATTCCCTGCTGCGCTAATCAGAGGCTCCCCAAATACGAGAAAATCAATTCCGCATCCCTGTCCACACAGCTATCGGCATGGGCGTAAATGTAATCAGCCGACAATCGCTGAATCTGGTCGGCTTTGCGGATGACGCTCTTGAAGGCCGGGATTTCCCTCGGTGGCAGGCTGCGGCTGCTGTAAAAATCGATGAGCAAAAGCAGCTCTTTCTGATCCAGCACCTGCACAAGTATTTGCGCAATACCCGGCCTGAATTTGTGCCAGGCATAGGCTTCTGCGTAGCAGGCGGCGATGGTCCGTTTCAGATTCAGCGGCAGTGCCACCTCGGCCGACATGCTGACGATACTCGAGTAGGTTCTGATGATGTCACGGGTCTGCTGCAGGGCCATCGACTCGAAGCGATCACCGGTCTCCGTGACGCGCAACAGGCGGTTGGCGTCGTATATGGAGTCGGCATAGGCGGCAGTGATACCGGAACACAGCACTGCTGCCAGGCATGGGGCTGCCAGGTGTCGGAGAGAGAAACTGATTGTTTTGGGAATCTTCACTGATGCTTTGAATACCACGGTTAATGATGTCCGCTATTGTACTGCACCAAAACTCGGGACAACAACCGGGACTGGTTCCGCTGCAATCGAACTGGAGCCCACGGCCAGGCCTGCATCCGCATTTTCGAACCGCGCTAACATCGGTGTCGGCCACCGCAGCCAGCACCGAACAATTACCGCGCCAGATCAATTGACTGCCGCAGGCAACAATGACAACATGCTGACATTATCGGACCAGGGATTCCGTGACTCATGCACTATCCAAAACGTATGCTATTTCTCGATTTTGTGCTTTCGGTGTTCCGGCTAAATGGCCTGTTGATCTCCGAAGGCGACGCCATGACCGAAAAGCTGGGCTTGACCAGCGCGCGCTGGAAGGTGATCGGCGCCATCGCCCTCTCCAGTAAGGGCCTGACCGTCCCTGGCATCGCTCGTGTACTCGGTCAGTCCCGCCAGGCCGTGCAACGTATTACCGATGTGATGGTTAGCGACAACCTCTTGTTTTACCAGGTCAATCCCAGGCACAAGCGTTCGGTAACCGTCACCCTTACGGACGCGGGCACGAAAATTTACAACCTGCTGCGTGAGGTCCAGGATCCCTGGGCGCTTGGCACCACCGAAGACATCCCCATCGAGGAGTTGGAGAGCGCTCTGCGCCTGGTGCGACGGCTGATTCAGAAGTTCGATAAATGACTGATTTCACCACCAAGCTTCCCCGCAATCTATATCGGGCCGCGCAAGTCCGTGAACTCGACCGTATCGCCATCGAGGAATTCGACATCGCCGGCTTCAAACTGATGCAGGTAGCCGGGGCGGTCGCCTTCAACCAGCTTTTGGAGGCCTGGCCTCAGGTTCAACACCTGCGGGTTTTTGTGGGCAGCGGCAATAACGGCGGCGATGGCTACATAGTTGCCGCTCTGGCCCGCGAGCATGGCCTCGGTGTGGAGCTCATCGCAGTTGCTGACCCACAGCAACTAAAGGGCGATGCCCGGGCCGCCTGGCAATGGGCCGGGGAACGGGCTGTGCAGGTGATCGCCTATGCCGATTTCCTTGCCGAGGCGCACCCCACTCATCTGCATACGGTCATCGTCGATGCCCTGCTGGGGACCGGCCTCGATCGAGAAGTTGCAGGTGAGTACAGGCAGGCAATCGAACATATTAACGTCGCGGCCTGTCCAGTGCTGGCGTTGGATATCCCCTCCGGGCTTAGTGCCGATACCGGGGCGCAACTCGGTATCGCTGTGTGTGCGGATCAGACGGTGACGTTCGTAGGCATGAAACAGGGCTTGCTGACCTATCGTGGCCGGGACTTCGCCGGCGGCGTTCACTTTTCCGACCTGGATATTCCGGAAGGCGTCTACTCGACGGCTACGGCGCCGGCGCCATCGGCACTGCGCATCGATATCAATATCACCTCGAAAATCCTGGTACCAAGAACCCGCTCCTCTCACAAGGGCAGTCACGGTCACGTGGTGGTACTGGGTGGTGATTATGGCTATGGTGGCGCCCCATTGATGGCGGCGGAAGCTGCACTGAGAACCGGCGCTGGCCTCGTTACTCTGATTACCCGTAGCAGCCATCGTCCGGCTGTGCTGGCGCGGCGACCGGAACTGATGGTGCTGGGCACCGAGGATGAGGGCGCCGAGGTAGCAGAACAAATATCGAAGGCCAGCGTCATCGTACTGGGGCCAGGGTTAGGACGCGGACCCTGGGGTCAGGATTTATTCCGACAGGCCTTGAGCGCCCAGGTTGCTCATGACATACCACTGGTGATAGATGCCGATGGCTTGAACTTATTAGCCCAGCGCAGCGCGACCGGCGCCCCCTTAAAAAGAGACAACTGGATACTTACTCCGCACCCGGGAGAGGCGGCAACGCTGTTGGATTGTTCCGTGGCGGAGATTCAGGATGATAGGTTCACCGCCGTAAGGTCCTTGCTTCAACGCTGGGGTGGTAGTTGCCTGTTGAAAGGGAGCGGCAGTCTGGTCTGCGTCGAAAGCGAAAATGGCGCGCACGCCCAGGTGTTTCTGAGTACCGAGGGTAATGCGGGCATGGCGACCGCAGGCATGGGTGATGTCTTAAGCGGCATTATCGCGGGTCTCGTTGCCCAGGGTCACAGCGCGCAAACCAGCCTATGTTGTGGGGTCTGCATTCACGGAGAAGCCGCCGATCTGGCGATGGCAGCGGAGGGTGAACGCGGCATGGTGGCTACGGATCTGTTTCCATTTATCCGCCAGTTAGTGAATCCCTCGATTGACTAAGAGTCGTCCAAGCGCATTGTGTCCAACAAAAAACACCATATTAAAGACGAGTCAGCAATGCTGCTCTTTGGTGCCCAAATTGCACAGGCGACTTTCGCCGACCCCACCACTTCTCTGGCCGACGTAAGCGCCGGCCAGGGTGTCCCCACAATCGGTGGGGTACTGCATCTGCATGGTGATCTTGGTGCCGGTAAAACCACTCTGACACGCGGTATTCTGAGAGGCTACGGGTATGCCGGCGCGGTGAAGAGCCCAAGCTATACCCTGGTGGAGGCCTATGAATTCACGCTCTGCAAACTCTATCACTTCGATTTTTACCGGCTGAATGATCCGCGGGAAGTGGAATTCCTGGGGGTCGAAGACTATTTCAGCCCGGAAAATCTCTGTATCGTGGAATGGGCTGAAAGAGGGAGCGGGGCGATTCCACCGGCAGATCTGCGCCTGGATATCGAAATTGAGGGAACGGGACGCCTGCTGGGATGTCAAACAAACTCTGAAAAGGGCGAGGCCATAGCCAAAAGATTGTGGACCTCAGGCCGAAAGTTATAGACAACGCGGACTATGCCGTCAAGAATTTGCTATGAAATTTCGCATTAGTTTAAATCAGTCAGTTGTGGGGGTGATTTCGACCCTCGCGCTGTTAGCCACACCCCTGTACGCCGCCGAAGTGGAGGAGGTGAGGGTGTGGCGCGCGCCGGATCACACTCGCCTGGTTTTCGATCTGAGTGAGCGCGTGGATTTCAATCTATTCACCCTGGCCAATCCCGACCGTATTGTGATCGATATTGAGAATTCTTCTCTCACAGGCTCGCTTGCCGGGCTGGATCTCAGCGACAGTCCCATCACCGGGATCAGGAGTGGGACCCGAGAGGGCAATACCCTGAGAATCGTGTTGGATATAAACAGCGCCGTCGAGCCCTCCGGTTTTAGCCTGGCGCCAAATACCGAGCTTGGGCACCGCCTGGTGGTCGACCTCTACGATGAGGTGCCGGCAGAGGCCGGCGCGCGCATTGGCAGTGCGATCCGAACGCCGGTGGTGGCCGAGAAGAGAGACATCGTCATCGCCATTTCTGCCGGCCATGGCGGCGAGGATCCGGGTGCACTGGGAGTCGATAAGCGCATCAAGGAGAAGAACATCACCCTGGCGATTTCCCGTGCCCTGTTCGCCCGATTCAATAGCATGGCCGGTTATAAGCCGGTGATGATCAGAAATAGTGATTACTACGTGGAACTAAAACGCCGGCCGGAGATTGCCCGCAATAATCGCGCCGACCTGTTTATTGCTATCCACGCAGACTGGTATCGTAATAGCAATGCGCGTGGCCTGACTCTCTACGCCTTATCCGGTGATCGCGCGGACCGGGAGAATGCTCGCCGCGTCGCCGACAAGGAAAACCAGGCCGATCTGCTGGGAGGCGTCGGTGGCGATCTTAGCCTGGATGTACTGGATGACGACGTGGCCCTGACCCTGGTGTCACTGCAGATGGCCTGGAGCATGGAACAGAGTCTGATTGCCGGCACCCGGGTGTTGGAATCACTCGATGGTATCACCCGCCTGCGGCGGGACAAGGTTCAGCAGGCTTCATTGCAGGTGCTGAACTCGCCGGACATCCCTTCGATTCTCATAGAGACCGGTTATCTGACGAACCCCGCCGAGGCGCGTCTGCTCAACAGCCCCGAGTTTCAGCGACGGCTTTCGGCCGCTATTGCCCAGGGCGTGGTGAATTACTTCTACGACGCACCACCGGATGATTCGCTAATCGCCTGGCAAAAACAGAACGGCATCGTGCCTGGTTCATACACGGTTAAACGCGGTGACAGTCTCTCGATGATCGCCCTGCGTTTTGGGGTTTCATTGGCCGGCCTCAAAGCCAGCAACGGCCTTGCTAGCAACACGATTCAAATCGGTCAGCAACTCAGTATTCCCGGTGGCGTTGGTTCGCAAGCATCCGAGCATACGATTCGCCGGGGTGAAACTCTCTCGGAAATCGCGCAGCAATACCGGGTGAGTCTCGCCAGCCTGAGGCAGGCCAATAAGCTCTCCGGCGATCGCATTATGATCGGCCAGAAACTCAAGATTCCTGCCAGTTAATAGATCGCCGTCTCGGCTCCGGTCGTATTACCTCGGGCGCTACCACCACCGTCAGCCATCATTCTAATCCACATCGATGATGCTACAATGCTGAAGCTCCCCACCACTTCTCCAGCACAGATTCCTTAAAGCATGAAGCGCATTACCGTCCTCAGCCAACGCCTTAGCAATCAGATCGCAGCTGGCGAAGTTGTGGAGCGTCCGGCCTCGGTGATTAAAGAGTTAATGGAAAACAGTCTGGATGCCGGTGCCGACAGACTGGAAATAGATGTGGAGCAGGGTGGGACAAAACTCTTACGGGTGCGAGATAACGGCGCGGGCATTCACAAGCAGGACCTTGCTCTGGCGTTGAGTCGCCACGCTACCAGCAAAATTGCAGAACTGTCAGACCTGGAAAATATTCGCAGCCTCGGCTTTCGCGGGGAGGCCCTGGCCAGCATCAGCTCCGTCTCCCGACTCAAGCTGACTTCAAAAACCGGGGAGGCTGGCGACGGCAGTGCTTGGAGGGTAGCGGCCGAAGGTCAGGAAATGGAGGCACAAGTGGCCCCCGCCGCGCACCCCCAGGGGACCACGGTGGAGGTGAGGGACCTATTCTTCAATACCCCTGCCCGCAAAAAGTTTTTGAAGACAGAGAAAACCGAATTCACCCGTATCGATGAGATTGTAAAACGCATTGCCCTCAGTCGTTTCGACGTGCAGTTCACGCTAAATCATAATCAGCGTGCGATTCACAAATTGCTGGCGGCGAAGACCGAGCAGGAACAGCAGCGTCGGGTGGGGCTGGTGTGCGGGCCGGCCTTTGTCGAGAACTCTGTCTTTGTGGACATGGACGGGCCGGAACTCAGGCTAAGGGGTTGGGTCAGTCTGCCCACGTTCTCGCGCAGCCAGGCCGACCTGCAATACTTCTATGTGAATGGCCGCATTGTTCGCGACAAGTTAGTCACCCATGCGATCAGGCAAGCCTATCGGGATGTGCTGTTTCATGGCCGTCATCCCGCCTATGTGCTTTATCTGGAATTGGCGCCAGGCGCTGTGGACGTCAATGTACATCCCACCAAACACGAAGTCCGGTTTCGGGACAGCCGTCTGGTACATGACTTCCTGTTCAGCTCCCTGCATAAGGCCCTGGCGAAGATAACACCGACAGACCAGCTTGCTGCGGCCGACTCAAACCTGCACAGCGGCGCTGCTTTCGGCTCGAGTTATGCCGGGTCTGGCGCCGACTTCGGCGGCGGGGCGCAGAGTCATTTGTCATTGTCGGAGCCGACGCGTCAATCCTATGGGACTGGTTCTCACGGTTCCGGGCCCGCAGCTATTCAACAACAGCTCGCCGCATATGCCAGACTCAATGCCGATGACGACGAAGTACCGCCCCTGGGTTACGCCATCGCGCAATTGCACGGAATATACATATTGGCCCAGAACCAGGAGGGATTGATCGTGGTCGATATGCATGCCGCCCACGAACGCATTACTTACGAGCGCATGAAGCAAGCTTGTCAGAACGAAGAGTTAAAAATGCAGCCGCTATTGGTGCCGCTGTCGATTGCGGTCAGCGCCGCCGAGGCAGAATGTGCCGAGTCCCAGCGTCAGATGCTATTGCAACTCGGCATCGAGCTGGAACGGGCCGCTACCGAATCGATTATCGTTCGTCAGATTCCGTCCATCCTGCGCGACGCCGACATCGAACAGCTGGTGCGAGACGTCCTCAGTGATGTGCTTGAATACGGTAGCAGCGATCGCATTCAGGCACATCAGGATGAGTTACTGTCCACGATGGCCTGTCATGGTTCGGTCCGAGCCAATCGGCAACTAAGCATCCCGGAGATGAATGCCTTGCTGCGCGACATGGAAGCTACCGAGCGTAGCGGTCAGTGCAACCACGGGCGACCTACCTGGGTCTATCAATCCCTGGATGAATTGGACAAGTTGTTTCTTCGCGGCCAGTAATATTGAATACTTAATCAGAAGTTCTCTGGGTATCATTAGCACTCGATCCTTGTTGTACAAGTCACGCTATTCAGAAAATTTGTGAATACCCAAAAATCCAAAGCCGATGTCATCTGCCTGATGGGACCAACCGCCGCAGGCAAGACGGCGATGGCGGTGGAGTTGGTGCAGCGTCACCGCTTCCAGATTATTAATGTGGATTCCGCGCAGATATACAGGGGCATGGATATCGGTACGGGGAAGCCCGACCGCGACATTCTCAAGCTCGCTCCCCACAGGATGATCGATATCAGGGATCCTGCCGAAGTGTACTCGGCCTCGAAGTTTCGCCGCGATGTGCTGATTCATATTGACGAGATTTTAGAGCAGGGGGACACACCCTTATTGGTGGGTGGCACCATGCTTTATTTCAAGGTCTTGCGTGATGGACTGGCCGATATGCCCAACGCGGATTCCGAGGTACGCAGAGAAATTGAGGCGTTGGCGGCGGCCGAGGGCTGGGCCAGCGTGCATCGGCAACTGGCCCAGGTGGACCCGGAGTCTGCCGCACGTATTCACCCGAATGATCCGCAGCGATTGCAACGTGCCCTGGAGGTGTTCCTGGTATCTGGCAAGACCATGACGCAACTGCATACTGAGGAAAAGATCGCCAGGGGAAAACCAGTCCAGGCAGGAGAAAACGGGGAAGCGTTCGTCCCTGTCGGCGATCACGATCGAAGGCTGCCCTACAAATTGCATTTTTTCGCAATCCAGACTGGGGAGCGCAGCGTACTGCACAGCAGGATTGAGCAGCGGTTCATGCAAATGTTACGCGCCGGACTGGTGGCCGAAGTGGAAGCGCTGTACACCAGGGAAGACTTGAATCCCCTGTTGCCATCAATAAAATCAGTGGGTTACAGGCAGGTTTGGCAGTATTTGGCGGGCGATTTAAACTATGACGGCATGGTGGAAAAGAGTATCATCGCTACTCGGCAGCTCGCTAAACGTCAGCTTACCTGGCTTCGTAGTTGGCAAAACCTGCAAAAATTAGATGATCCCTCGGGAAAAAACAGGGCCAATTCTATCGACCAGGTCTTGAATTACTTGGATTCCATCTCTATATAGAACTTTATACCGAAGTAATGCGTCAGATTGGGATTCCAGTAGCCTGCTTTTGAGACTCGCCCCATTCTGTCTTCCAGGTCTTTGGAACTATCGCATTGTAGATTGTAAGGAGAAAAATAATGTCGAAAGGACATACGCTACAAGACCCTTTTCTGAATGTACTTCGGAAAGAACGCATTCCGGTGTCTATATATCTGATCAGCGGAATTAAACTACAAGGCCAGATCGAATCCTTCGATCAATTTGTAATCTTATTGAAGAATGCCGTGAGTCAGATGGTCTATAAACACGCCATATCCACCGTCGTTCCCTCTCGTATGGTAAAGATTCCGATACAGGGTTCAGGTGATGCGCCCGCCGAGGACGTTGCGGAGTCGGGTAACGCCTAGCAGGCTTAACTAAATGAGGTCAGCGTTTGTTTTTTGATCGACCAGAATCTGGTGAGGTTGCCATTCTCGTCCATATTTCCATTGCATCGGAATCTGAACGAGAGGATCCAACTGAATTCGAAGAATTGGCCCTGTCCGCCGGTGCCATGCCGGTGGCCTACATCACCGGTTCTCGAAAGAAACCAACACCCGACTATTTTATCGGTGTCGGCAAGTTGGAGGAGATAGCGGCCGCGGTGCAGGCCCACCAGGCGGAGCTGGTGTTGTTCAATCACGCCCTGTCTCCGAGCCAGGAACGTAATCTTGAGGCCCAACTCGAATGCAGAGTGTTGGACAGAACCGGTCTCATCCTGGATATTTTTGCCCAGCGCGCCAGCAGCCATGAAGGCAAATTACAGGTCGAATTGGCACAGCTCAGTCATTCGCGAACCAGACTGAAGCGTGGATGGACCCACCTGGACAGGCAAAAAGGGGGTATCGGCTTGCGCGGTGCCGGCGAGACCCAGTTGGAGCTCGATCAGCGCATGATTGACCAGCGTATCAAGTCCATTAACAAGAGCCTGGGCAAAGTTAGAAGCCAGCGTAAGCAGGGTCGCCGTTCGCGGCAACGGGCAGAATTGCCAACGATATCGCTGGTGGGGTACACCAACGCGGGCAAGTCTTCCCTGTTTAACCGCATCACTCAAGCGGATAACTATGTAGCGGATAAGTTGTTCGCCACCCTGGATTCGACCCTGCGACGCATCGATCTGCCGAACTATGGCGCTGCCTTGCTGGCGGACACAGTGGGCTTCATCAGTCATTTACCCCATGAGTTGGTCGAGGCGTTCCGGGCGACGCTGGAAGAAACCGCGGCTGCAGATTTGCTATTACACATCATCGATGCGGCCAATGAATCCCGTCAGGATTTTATTGGCGAAGTAAATTCCGTACTCACTCGCATCGGCGCCGACTCGGCAAGGCAGTTGCAGGTAATGAACAAGATTGATTTGATCCCGGGCCAGGAGCCTGAGATCCAGCGCGATGAGAGTGGCACGCCGGTACGGGTATGGGTGTCGGCGAAAACCGGTGCCGGACTGCCGCTGTTGTACACGGCAATTTCAGAATTACTCGCTGGCGCCTTGGTAGAAGCCACTCTGCGACTCGATCCTGACCAGGCACGGCTTCGCAGCCAGTTGTATACACGGAATTTCATCGAAGCAGAACAGATCGACGAAGCGGGTCATTATCTGTTGAGCTTGAGACTACCGCGCCAGGATCTCGATCGAATCCTGCAGCAATCAGGTATTGTCATTCTTAAGAGTAAGCAGTCCGTCAGCAGTGAGCCCGTTGAGCCCAGGACACTTAAGACAGCGTGAATCTCGACGACCAGCCTATCTGATGTGCTCAAAATGCTGTGTAAATCTGCAATAACCCGCTAATATCTAACTTACTGTGTGCTAAGCAAAGCTATGGAGAAACCAATGGCCTGGAATGAACCTGGAAATAACGGCGGCGACAAGGACCCCTGGGGGGGTGGTGGCCGGCGCGGTGGTGGAGACCAGGGACCACCCGATATCGATAAGGTGATTAAAAACCTCAGCAAGAAATTCAATAGTCTGTTCGGTGGCTCCGGTGGCGGATCCAGCAGCGGCGGTGGTGTGTCCAGAGGCCGCGGCTTGTCCGCTGGCCTCATCGCCGCCATGGCAGCGGTGGTGGCGGTAATATGGGCCTTCACGGGATTTTACATCGTCGACGCAGCAGAACGCGGCGTGGTACTGCGATTTGGCAATGTACTGGATAACATCGTACAGCCCGGATTACATTGGAACCCGCCCATCATCGACGATGTCCATCTGGTCAATATCCTGGCACTGAATACCCAGACCTACGATGCCGGGTCGATGCTGACCACCGATGAAAATATCATCGATATTACCGTTACCGTGCAATATCGGATCGATGATCCGGTAAATTATGTCATCTCCGTAGCCAGCCCCTTGGGCAGTCTGGACAACGCCGCGGAATCGGCGATTCGGCATGTGGTGGGTGGTAATTCAATGGACCAGATTCTGACCACCGGCCGAGATCGGGTTGCGGTGGATGTGGAGGAGCGACTACAGAGTTATATGGATTTGTATAGTACCGGAATCGTGATCAGCCAAGTGAACGTCGTCGATGCGCAACCACCGGATGCTGTGAGAGCAGCTTTCGATGATGTGATTCGGGCCCGGGAAGATGAAGAACGGGTACAGAATGAGGCGCTGCAATATTCCAATCGCATCATTCCAGAAGCACGGGGTGAGGCGCAGCAGCAGATTGAGCGGGCTAACGCCTATAAAGAAGAATCCATTGCCAGGGCCATAGGTGATGCCTCTCGCTTCGAACAACAATTGACTGAGTATTTGCTGGCGCCAGAGGTTACTCGACAACGACTTTATATTGATTCCCTGCAAGACGTGATGACCGCCAGCAGCAAGATTTTAATCGATGTAGAGGGCGGAAATAACATGTTATACCTGCCGCTGGATCAGATGATGCAGCGTGGTGGTTCGACGGCAAGCAGCACCGCGCAAGAGCTAAGAGATCTGGCCAATAGAATAGCACCCTATCTGCCTGGACCGGGCGGGACCAATGCGGTGGATCGATCGCGCTTAACCACCAGTGGGCGAGGAGCACGCTAATGAAAAACTTTATTTTGGTTGGATTGGTATTTCTGGTTCTGGTTGTCGGTGGCAACAGCCTGTTCGTGATCAAACAAACCGAACGGGCGGTGATGCTGCAATTTGGTGAAATAGTTCAGCCCGATATCCAGCCTGGCTTACACGTGAAAATTCCCTGGGTAAACACCGTGCGCAAATTCGATGGCCGTATCCTTACCGAGGATTCACCGCAGCAGCGCTTTCTCACCGCGGAGCAGAAATTCCTGGAAGTCGACTCATATGCCAAGTGGCGAATCAAGGATGTGAGACAGTTCTACGTGTCTACCGGCGGCGACACTGCCATCGCCGGCAGTCGCCTGTCGGAGCGTATTAATGATGGCCTGCGCGACCAGATTGCTTCCCGTACCTTGGTGGAAGTAGTGGCAGGTGAGCGCGACCAACTGATGTTGGCTCTCACGGCGGAATTGAACGAAACTACGGTGGCCGATCTCGGCGTGGAAATTATTGATGTACGCGTCAAGCGTATCGATCTGCCCGATGATGTGAGGCAATCGGTGTATGATCGTATGATTACCGAGCGCAATCGGGAGGCCCAGGACCATCGTTCCAGGGGAGATGAACTGGCCATTGGCATAAGCGCCGATGCGGAACGGCGGGCTGTAATTTATCGCGCCGAAGCCTATAGGGACGCCGAGCAGATTCGGGGTGAAGGCGATGCACAAGCGACTCGAATATATGCCGAGGCCTACTCTAAAGATCCTGAGTTTTATGCATTCACTCGGTCTCTGAACGCCTACCGGGCAACATTCAGCTCGAAAGGGGATATATTGCTGCTCGATCCCGACAGTGAATTTTTCAAATACCTTAAAGGTGGAGATCTTCCACAGTAAGTCGACGGAATTGGGAAACAACCCGTAAACGAAAATTAATCCGCAAAAACACGCATACCCTGGAGCGTTTTTACCGCCGCGCTTCGGGGTTGCGGTGGGTCTGAGTTTTAGTCGGTTCTGGCAGCTTTGCCTGTGGTAGCTGGCAGAACTGGCTAACAGGGTGAAGAAGCATCGTTATGTGGCATGAATTAGCCGTGGCATTCTGCTTGATGTTGGTAATAGAAGGTATTATTCCCTTTGTTAATCCCGGACGCTGGCGCCAAATGTTAATGATGCTGGACCAGATTGATGACCGGGCTATGCGCATGATTGGACTCGGTAGCATGTTAAGCGGTACTGCGCTGCTCTATTTTATTAATTAGGGGGTCTGTCGGACTCCCGCAACACCAATTAATTGGCATTGAATTCTGGAAAGCGGAATTGACATGATTTCTGCAAAGCCCTGGTTATTGCCTGACGGCGTCGAGGAAATACTGCCCGAAGAAGCCCGGAAGCTGGAGTGCCTGCGTCGCCAGCTGCTGGATTTGTATGAATCCTGGGGTTATCAGTTGGTCATCACCCCACTGATCGAATTTCTCGACTCTCTCCTCGTCGGGTCTTCTCACGACCTCGACTTGCACACCTTCAAGATTACCGATCAGCTCAGTGGTCGCATGATGGGTATACGCGCCGATATCACGCCGCAAGCCGCCCGCATCGATGCCCACTGTCTTAATCATGCCGGGCCGGTGCGACTCTGTTACGCCGATAGCGTGTTGCATACCAGGCCGCGTGGCTTGTTAACCAGTAGGGTGCCGATTCGAGTGGGTGCCGAGTTGTACGGTCATGCCGGCGTGGAATGTGACATCGAACTGGTGTGTCTCATGCACGCAACCCTGGCAGCAGCCGAGATTGGTGACATTCAGATAGTGCTCGGCCACGTCGGCCTGTTCAGGTCACTGCTCACGGTGGCGAAGCTCGAGCAGGCGGTCGAGCAAACTCTGTTCGACGCGGTGCAACGCAAGGCCTATAGCGAGATAGATTCGGTACTGGAGGAATCCGTGGCCGATGAGTCGCTGGGAGAGATGTTGAGGCGCCTGAGTCGGCTCAGCGGTGGCGAGGAAACCTTGGTCGAAGCGATCGAAGTTTTTGACAAGGCGCCAGCTGCTGTCAAGAGAGAGTTACAGGAACTTGTTGCCATTGTTGAAGGCGTGAAAAAGCGTCTACCGGAAATTGTGCTGAACTTCGATCTCTGCGAATTACGAGGCTATGAGTATCACACCGGTATTGTCTTTGCAGCCTATACGCCCGAGTATGGACGCGCGGTGGCGAAAGGCGGGCGCTATGATCACATCGGTGAAGTATTTGGTCGCGCCAGGCCCGCATCGGGTTTCGATAGTGACCTGAAAACCCTGGCTAAATTGAGCGCAAAAAAATATCCGGGCAGAACCTGCATTCTTGCGCCCAATGATGTGAGTGATGAATTACTGACGCTGGTGACGAAACTCCGTGCCGATGGCTCCATTGTGATCAATAATTTGCGCCCTGAAGCGTTGACTGACGAGGACAGGCAAGAGTTAAGCTGTGATCGCCAAATCGTTAGCCGCGATGGTAAATGGCTGGTGGAAGACTTCGATTAAAACCCCAGCCTGCTAGTCTGTAACTGATGCATCGAGATTGTAGATCGACTGAGTGAATTAGGATGGCCAAATCTGTAGTAGTGCTGGGCACCCAGTGGGGTGATGAAGGTAAGGGGAAAATTGTCGATCTGTTGACGGATCGGGCTGAGGTGGTGGTGCGCTTTCAAGGCGGACACAATGCCGGTCATACGCTGGTCATCGACGGCGAGAAGACGGTGCTGCATCTGCTGCCTTCGGGAATTCTGCGGAAAGATGTGCGTTGCGTCATCGGCAACGGTGTCGTCCTCAGCCTGGAAGCGTTGTTGCATGAAATTGGTGAATTGGAAGCCCGGCATATTCCGGTGCGCGATCGCCTGCGCATTAGTGGTGCCTGTCCCTTGATCCTGCCATCCCACATAGCGCTGGATCAAGCCAGGGAGAGAAAGAAGGGCAGCAAAAAATTAGGTACAACCGGGCGTGGCATTGGTCCTGCCTATGAAGACAAGGTTGCCCGACGGGGTATACGGCTCGCGGAGACGCTTAATGAGGTGCGCTTTGGAGAAAGACTGAACGAGCTTTTGCAGTACCACAATTTTTGGCTGGGAAACTATTATCAGGCCGATGTTATCGATTACCAGGAGACTTACGACAGCAGCCTGAAAATGGCGGAACAGGTTCGGCCGATGATCGCAGACACCATCGACATTCTGCACAGTCATCGCAAGGCGGGGGATAACCTTTTGTTCGAGGGCGCCCAGGGCGCACTTCTCGATATTGACCACGGTACCTATCCCTATGTGACATCCTCCAACACTACGGCCGGCGGTACCGCCACCGGTAGTGGTTATGGCCCACTATATCTGGACTATGTGCTCGGTATAACCAAGGCCTATACGACGCGCGTCGGCTCCGGACCATTCCCAACTGAATTGTTTGACGATGTGGGCGTGCATTTGGCATCGGTGGGACATGAGAAGGGTGCGACCACCGGTCGAGATCGACGCTGTGGCTGGTTCGATGCAGCTGCGGTCAAGTTGGCGATGCGAATTAACAGTGTATCCGGAATTTGTCTGACCAAGTTGGATGTGCTGGATGGGCTGGAATCTATAAGCGTTTGCACCGGGTATCAAGGTGTTGGCGAGAACACATCGGGCAGCTTGATGGATGTGAATAGTTTCGAAAACCTGGAACCAATCTATGAGGAGTTGCCGGGTTGGGAAGGCTCCACTATTGGCGTCAGAAATCTGGATGATTTACCGCCCAATGCGAAAGCTTATATTGAATATATTGAGAAGGCTGTAGAGGTGCCAGTTGACATTATATCTACCGGCGCCGATCGGGAAGATACCATTATTCTTCGTAATCCATTTGACGAATGATCGTTAAATAAGCACTCGCGGCGGCCACAGGCATGCCGCACCCCTGGCGCCGCTGGCATCACCGAAGCTCGGGGGGGACAACTCTGTGAGCAGGGTGTCGGTGAACACAAAGTCCTGCATTTCCTTTGGCACCGAAGTGTACAGTTCAGTGATGTTCGACAGTCCACCACCAAGTATTATTATGTCCGGATCGATAACATTGACGACCGTGGCGAGGCAGCGCGCCAGTTGTTGGCAGTAAAGACGAATGCATTCTATGGCCGCTTGATCGCCTCCATCGGCCAGGTGGGCAATTGCCACCGCTTCCCCCTCGCCATCAAAGCCTTCCTGGAATGTTTGTTTTAGACCTCTGCCTGACAGCACCGTCTCGATGCAGTTAAGCCGCCCGCAATAGCAGCTGCGATCTGCATCGAACAGCTCGCGCACTGTAGCAGGCACGGAATTGTGTCCCCACTCGCCTGCGATGCGGTTCGGCCCGGTAAGTAATTTCCTGTTGATAACGATGCCACCACCGGTGCCGGTGCCGATGATGACGCCAAATACAGTACTTGAGTCTTTGCCGGCGCCGTAATGAGCTTCTGACAGGGCGAAACAATTGGCATCGTTCTCCAGGCGGATTTCGTAGCCGAGGCGTTGTTCGAGGTCCTTCTTTAGTGCTCGATCGTTGAGGCAAACTGAATTGCAGTTTTTCATTATCCCGCCCGGCATGGATAAAGTGCCAGGAGTCCCTATTCCAACGCTTAGTGGAGTCTTATCGAAAGTTTGAAGTTCCTCGATGAGACTGCAAAGCGCGTCCAGGGTGTTGTCGTAATTATCCGCCGGTGTATCCCTTCGAATTTTATCTTCGACTTCGCCCACATCCGATATGAGCACCCCTTCTATCTTGGTGCCGCCCAGATCTACGCCAATTCTCATATCGTACCTCGAACACTCCGATCAGTAGTTTGTGACGGCAATATCATGTACCAGTGTCACTTTGTGCGGGTTTCAATTTTCCTTGCATAGTACTACAAACCCTCTAGAATCGGCGGTCCGCTTTAATTAATGTTAGAGCGCAAGCCATAACTCAACATGGGCCGATGAATGACTCGAGCCAGGTATCAACAAGTATCGTTGCAGGATACGCCCTATTACCATTGCATTTCACGTTGTGTGCGCCGCGCCTATTTGTGCGGTGACGATCCTGTATCCGGTAAGAATTTCGATCATCGCAAGCAATGGCTGGTGACACATATCAAGCAACTTGCCGCCCATTTCTCTATGGAAATCTGCGCCTACGCCGTGATGAGTAATCATTACCATCTGGTTCTGTATGTAAATCAAGCGCAGGCGGAAGCATGGACAGACAATGAAGTAATCGAGCGCTGGACGGCGGTATTTCCACGTAACGGGGCTTTGATTGAGACCCTGCTGAAAAACAAAACCACCAGGGCAGCCCAGAGGCAACTGCAGAAAAATGTGAGTCTGTGGCGGCAGCGATTGATGGATATTAGTTGGTTTATGCGTTGCCTGAATGAAACTCTGGCCAGGGCGGCGAACAGGGAAGATGAGTGCAGGGGAAGATTCTGGGAAGGCCGCTTCAAGAGCCAGGCCCTGTTAGACGAAAAAGCCCTGGTTACCTGCATGGCCTATGTGGATTTAAATCCGGTGCGGGCGCACTTGAGTGATTCACTGGAAGGCAGTGATTTCACCTCTATCCAGGAACGGCTGATCCATCATGCCTGGAAGGTGAAGCACCGCAGTTATCGGCAGCACCGGCTGCTGACACGGCGCACGAGTAAACACCTGGTTGGGCGTCCATCCACCAAACAGGCAAAACTAAAAGCCCTGGCCAGTCAGCATGGCAGCAATGTAGGTACCTTACCCCTGACGCAAAAGAGCTACTTCGACTTACTGGATACGACGTGCAAATTATTAGTCAGCGGTGATCGGCTAAAGCCAGAAAATATTCAGCTCCTGGAGCAGAAGCACCAGGTATTCCAGGAACTGGGCATTCGTGCCGAAGGTTGGCTACGGGGCGTAACTGCATTTCACAAATACTATTCCATCGCCGCCGGTTCCGAACGTTCGTTGCTTCACTTCCAGCGCAGCCGGATCAGATTGGGGGTAGATCTTAAGCATCCCCATAAGTGGATTAGAGGAGTCCAGTCAGCAAGATTGTTATACGGTACCTGATCCCAAAACCGTCCGCAGGTCCCCCCGCAATACCAAAACAATACCTTCCCCCGGCGCTCGTCCTGCACCAATCCAATTCCGCAACCCTAACCCAAATCATCCAAACCGAAATCAGCAATATGACCTCCTCAATTAGCATTCAATATATAAGGAACACCCAATTAAATAATAATTGGATGTCTCTTATATAGATGAATCGAGCTGTGGGGGGATTTGGCTAAGTGTTTGGATTAGCTGAATATATCGGTGGGGAAATTTGGCAGCGGGGATTTAGGGGGCTGGTCTACCATTTATTATTTGTGGCGGCAATTTTCGGAATTTGGCGTGCCAAGCACTAGATATTGTTTGACTTTGATTAATTAACACTATATGTTGCGCTCCATAGTGAGCGCTAACTTATTGATATTTTAGGGCAAGGTAGCGATCCAGGCGGTAAAAAGGCATTGATGGCAATGCTGATTTTAAGTAATTAGATCGTTTCTAATTGCAAAACTAAAACCAAGATAGCGACAAAGAGAATAAGAACAAGCACACTACTATCCAGAAAATACCCATTTACTCGAATTTGGAATTTCGTTTGGCAGAAGCCGGAGTCGCAAGGAATGAATAAAATCGCGCCAGCAGCAGTCGATAAGCCCGTGAATGAAACTGTTATTGAAGACTTATCCGACCGCGACCAACTCTATTTGAAGTTAAAGAAAGAAGCAGAGATCAGGATGAAACTTGATGAGTTCGCCAGAGAACTATCTCAGGTGAAGTTGAAGCGGAGCCAGCACTAGAACCCCGTCTCTGATTCTTGCGACAACACTGATTAGCCAGACTACTCACTGCCTCTGTCCCTCCCGCGAATCTCTTAAAATATTGCCAGTATTGTCCCGGGGGATGTAATTCTCCATTGCAGGCGTTACCATTAGGACCACCCTTGGTTCTTTTGGCTTATCCACAGATATTCCCATGGCTGCAACTGGAAAAACCCGATTTGTCCTATACCTGACAGCTATTGTCCTCCTGCTATCCGGCTGTGCGGGAAATTCTGCTTATACACCCCTGTTGCGCGCCGACCCTGCAATTGGTGGAGAGTTCACCAGAGCGCCACGTACTCTCAGACTGTATTATGATGCCTTGCCGGATGTATCTCGAAGCGACGTCAGCCTAACCGGGCCGGCTGGCGATTATCCCTTACGCGGCCTGCATACCATGGCGGCGGATGATCTTATGACGGAGATTATGGAGCCGCTCACAGCGGGTGAATATACGGTGCGCTGGACAACAGTCGTCGGTGAAGATCCTTCGATACATCAAGGCTCATTCAATTTCTCCGTGCGTGCAGATTAGTTAGAAACCTCGCTTCTATCAATTTGCAGGTGTTCTGGATCCTCCTGGTGAAAATCAATAACCACTTCTGACGCAGACCGACGATAGCAGCAGAGCGAGAAACGGAATCATCCCTCCTGCATTAGATGCGCGACTGAATAACACCCAGACCAGTCTGCTAGTGGCAACGCTGGTCAGATAAACGACCCGCCATAGGATGGAGTAAGACAAATCCGTATTGCTTGGTCTGTATATAGGATTTAGGCTGACTATCCCTGACTGAAGTGATCCAAATTTCCATGCACTTCCGCTGTGCCGGCGATATAATGCCCGAGCCGCTGTGACCCTCCCCGCTGAGATTTCCTCATAAATCCCCAGCGTGTCACTTCGGCTATGGAGTTATTAAAGAATTAGAGCACGCAGATACGATCGGTGCTGCACCAAAGACTGCAGGCATCTATTTTTTGCCCGCACGGTAGGGGAGTTGAAATGAAGAAGTTAGTAACGAGACGAGAGCTGCTGACTTTGATTGCGGCGACCGGCACCAGCAGTGCCGTACTCGGCGCCAGCGCCGCCATCGGATTGATTCCCGATACCCAGGTGAGCAACCCCCAAATTCCTCCCATAGATGCCGCCAACCGACCCATTGTGGCCATACTGGGCGCCGGCATATCCGGCTTAACGGTGGCCTATGAACTAAAGAAAGCCGGCTACGAGTGCGTAATTCTCGAGGCCGCTCCCAAGGCCGGTGGTCGGGTTAAGACCCTGCGATCCGGCGACATCATCGATGAAGTAGGTAATCCACAGCTAGTAGAATTCGATGATGAACCCCACATGTATTTCAATGCCGGCGCCGCCCGTATTCCCAGCAGTCATCGTAATATCCTGCATTACTGCAAGGAATTGGGTGTCGAGTTGGAAGTCTTTATCAATGAGAATAAGGAAACCTGGTACCAGGATGACGCCATGCTCGGGGGCAAACGCGTCAAGAACATCCAATTTACCACCAGCGCCAGGGGGTTCATGGCGGAGATTCTGGCGAAAAATTTCGATCGACATGCACTCGATCAGCCACTCAGCGAATATGAAGCAGAAGCCCTGTTAGGCGCCATGCGATCCTTCGGTGATCTCAGCGAGGGCGATCTCTACAAAGGCAGTTTTCGGGCTGGTTATCGCTCCGGCGGTTTTATCGATCACGGCGTGCAGAAAGACATTATCGCTCTCAGTGAACTATTGAAGTCCCGCTTCATGAGAAGTGCGCTCAATGCCAACGAAGGTGACACCGGGCCAATTCTGTTTCAGGCCGTGGGGGGAATGGACAAGATCGTGGACGGGTTTGTCAGGCAACTAGAGGATAAGATTTACTACAACGTCATCGTGAGTTCAGTGCAATTGGCCGCAGACAAAGTCAATATTACCTACGAAAGCGGCGGATCGAAATATTTACTGGAAGCAGACTATTGTTTCAACTGTATTCCAACCCACCTGATGGCAGGTATCGATAATAACTTTCCGCCTGAGTATATCAAGGCGATGAGCTACCCGAGTCGAGGCACAGCCTACAAGTCCGCATTTCAAACCAAGACCCGTTTCTGGGAAAAGGAAGACATCTACGGCGGCATCAGCTGGACCAATCAACCGATGCGACAGATCTGGTATCCCACTCACGGAATGCATAAGGAGAAGGGGGTAATACTGTCCGCCTACAATTACGCCGATCCTCTGCACTTTACTCGCCTGTCCCAGGAAGATCGCCTGGAATCCGTGATCCGACAAGGCGAGAAACTACATGCCGATTATCGCCAACAAGTAGAGAAGGGTGTCACCGTCGCCTGGCATCGCATGAATCATATGCTGGGTTGTTCTGCGCGTTGGGGACGTGGCGATGATATGCCACAGGAAGTAGAAAGCCTGTATCGCACCCTGCAGCAGCCCGCGGGTGGCCGTCACTATGCCATCGGTGATCAGGTTTCCATGCACTCTGCATGGCAGGAAAGTGCGGTGCTGTCTGCCCATTGGGCGATCAATCACATGGTTGAACGACAGGCAAGTACCGGCAACTTGCCCGCTCAGAAACTTTAGTAAATATGGCAGTCTTGCTTGTGAACAGATTCGCGCAACAGCTAAGTAGTAGTCTAGGCAAACCCACCGGAATCGAAATGACTAAAATCTTTGGAAAAATCACCGCGACAGTGATGGTCTCGCTGTTGGCAATGCAACAGAGCGCGAATGCGCAGCAATATGAGTTACTCGAGTCTTCGAACCAGGCGCTCAGCATTAAAATCTGTGCGACCTGTCACGGCTCCTATGGTCATGGCAACCCCGTAGTAGGGGGACCGAGTCTCGCCGGGCTGGAACCTTGGTATATCAAGAAGCAGCTGCAGAATTTTCGATCCCGGTATCGGGGCACTCAGGTGGACTATCTGCCAGGCTTTGAGATGCGTGCTTCAGTCGAAACCCTGAGCGACGAGGAAATAGAGTCACTGCTTGTTTCCATACAAAGCTGGGAGGCGAGGAAACCTGTAGCAACGATCAGCGGTGACAGTAGTCACGGCTCCGAATTATATGCCAGTTGCGCCGCTTGCCATGGCGCCAGTGGCGAAGGCAACGAGCTCCTCGGTGCCCCCGGCCTGGCCGGCAGAGATGACTGGTACATGCTGCGGCAGCTGAAAATTTTCAAGTCTGGTTATCGCGGTAGCCACCCGGATGATAGCGGCGGAGCACAGATGCGAGCCGGTATGCAGGCGCTTCAGACTGACCAGGACATGAACGATGTGCTCGCTTATATCGGTACACTGGAATAAAGAACAAACACACCAACAGAGATTGACTGCAGCGCAGGAAAAATTGATCCCCTTTACTGGCGCTAACGAGTCCCTGGACTTTCTAACTGGCCAGAGCCTTACGACTAACAGAGGACATAGTAATGCCGAGAAAAGTAAAGCAAGACACCGTAGCAGAAGTCAGCGAACAAGCTGAAGAAGTGGTAACAGAGGACGAGGTTGAGTCGAAATCGGTTCTCCCGCAGGTGAGCAATTTTAATTTGGCCCTCATTACCGGCTTGGGCCTGGCAGTTGTGATTGTCGTGGTCAGGATGGCAGGTGGCGGTAGTACCGACGAAGTGGCAGCGGTAGACGATGCGCCGGTCGCCGAGGTCGTAGCGGCAGTAGAAACAGCGTCGGCAGCGGCCCCGATTGCAACCAGCATCGGTGGCATCGAGCGCAAAGGTGAAGGCAGGCATTTCTATACCACCATAAAAATTCCGGCCGGGGCAGAGACGCTATATTTAAGTGGTTCCGGCGCATCCCGTAAAGAAGATGGCAGCATGGGGACAATGGAAGAGCAGACCCGAAGTACTTTCGCGAATTTCAAAACCACCCTGGAGGCAGAAGGCTGGTCAATGTCCGATATTGTCCAGGTAAGAGCCTTCGCCGTCGCCGGTGAGTACGGGGTGCTGGATTTCGACGGATTTAATCGCGCCTACCGAGAGTTTTTCGGTAGTGAAGATAATCCGCTGAAACCGGTACGTTCCTTCGTCCAGATAGCAGGCCTGGTGGTACCAGGCTGGCTGGTAGAAATTGAAATCAGGGCTGTCAGAGTACCCTGATAGCCTCCACAATTGACTCGCAGCACAGCGCGCAATCACCGAGACGCCGCCAGTGAATGCCATTCAAATCGGGGCTAAATCGGGCTTAGTCCAGTTGCTGTTGGAATAGTCAGGTCGCACGCTCTGCGTCTGTATACGCATGATCCCAGGCATTGTGACTAACCCCGGGCAGTTCCGTGTGACGCATATCGGCGCCGAGGGCCTCTCCGCGAACAGTGTGGCGCAGAGAACATCGCTGCAGTTGTGACTATTCGTTGGGTAGGGAATGCATGGGCTTCTCTCGAATCGAGTCTACTGTCCTTGATTTATTCCAATTCTGGGAATACTGGGTAAGAATGACACTGTAAGATGCTCCTAAACTCGAACAACAATCAAGAAAGGAAAGGAATTGCAATGAACAAGTTCAAGATGCTGGCCTCAACATTCATATTACTGGCTCTGCTGGTTTCAAACCTGGCTCATGGACAGGAGAGAAACTATATCAATGCCCGCAGCGCAACAGAATCAGGCGCGCCGCCGTTCAGTGGGGCAGTGCAGATAGGAGAGACGCTATACCTGTCCGGTATGCTCGGTCTGGTCAATGGCCAGGTTCCCGATGATCCGGCGGAAGAAGCCCGATTGGTACTGGACTCGATCAAAGCCACGCTGGAACAGGCCGGCATGACTATGGATGACCTCGTATACGTGCAAATTTTCTGCTCCGATGTTGCCCACTACGACGCTTTTAACGCGGTGTATCGCACTTACTTTACGCGGGAATTTCCTGCCAGAGCGTTTCTTGGTGCGGGCACCCTGCTGTTCGATGCGCGCTTCGAAATACAGTCAATTGCAGTGAAGCGGTAGCGTAGGGGCAGATCTATTTTTAGTGGTACCGGACTTTCATCCACCGCATTTGCTGCCAAAAGCAGAAAAATAAATCTGTCCCCTTGGGCTTGTCCCTTAGTTAATACGAAAACTATCGACGGGGGGCAGTTGGGCGCCCGAAAGATTGTCCGGGAGATCTTCACCGGCCACCACATCGTGTATTAATGTCCCGATGCCTTCGATGGTGGCCTCGATGCGCTCACCCGGCTGGAGATAGCCGCTGCGGACGCCGGTTTCAAATCCCGCCAGGGAAGTGCCGCCAGTGGTGCCGCTGTTGAGCACATCACCGGGAAACAGGGTAATCAGGGAAGAAGCATATTCCATGAGTTCCCAGATATTGAAGATCATGTCTCCGGCCCTGGCCTCCTGCACCACCACGCCATCTATGGATAGCCGTTGGTGCAGACGCTCCATGGGATCGCCGTAGAATTCCTTCGGTGTAATCCACGGCCCCTGGGGTGCGAAGGTGTCGTGGCCCTTGCCGACAAACCAGTCAGACCGACGGGTTGCATTGGGTCCCCGGCCACCCCGATCTGAAATGTCGATGGTTACCATGTAGCCGAACACGTAGTCCTGGGCATTCTCGGCCGCAATATATTTACCGGTGCGGCCGATCACTGTACCAAACTCGATCTCCCAGTCGGTTCGGGTCCGGCCCTGGGGAATAACGATGTTTTCACCGGTGCCGATGACTGCGCCTCTGCTCGGCTTCAGAAACAGATAGGGAAGTCCCCGGTTCTCACGACGCTCCCGGCTGGATACCGCCAGTTCCTCTTCGCTACAACCCTCGCAAATATGGGTGTAGAAATTTCCCGCCGCGTTCATTATCTTACCCGGGTACTGGATTGGCGCCTGCAGGTCGACAGCGGCCACATCATGAATGAAGCCGGGACGATTGCCTGGCGCAAGCATGTCTGCTTCCACCAGGTGATTGACGATTTCGTACAGGCGCAACTTGAGGCCGTACTCATAAAGACCGATGAGACCGAGCATGTCATCGGGAATGGCCATTTCCGGATAGGCCGGGTTCTGTTGCAGGTTGTCGTTGGCGGCGTGAATCTCTACCACCAGCGTATCGCGCAGTACCAAACCAATGGTCTGCCTGCCATCGGCGGCAAAGGTGGCGACATGAAATGGCTCGGCGCTCGTTGTCGCCTGCGCCGACACTTGCTCGGGGGTCAGCGCCAGCGCCGCCACGAAGTAAACAGCTATAGCAGTAGATGTAATACGCATGGTCAATTCTCCTGTTTTATGTGGGGTTCAGATGACCAGGTAAACCTGGTTTTATTCACGGGTATCGAAGTACTCTAATTCATAAATTTTACTGTGAGTTTCTTGCACTTATTATTCCTGCTGCGCCTGCCGTGTTTCAGCGTCGGGTTCCGGTGATGTCAGTCCTGAAGCTGAACAATGTCTTGCCCGCGGTGACATACAAGGTGCGCAAATCGGGCCCGCCAAAGGCAGCATTGGTGATGGTGTCCTCGGGAATCGGAATGTGCTCGAGCAGTTCACCGCTCGGCGTGAACACATGGATACCGGCTACGGTAGCTAAGGTTTCGCTTGTCCCGCGCAGCTGGTTCAGCCCTGCGGCGACATACAAATTGCCCTCGCTATCGATGGTCATGCCGTCGCCGCTGCGTCCCGGAAAGAAATCGTGAAACACCCGCATATTACTGACGGTGCCGGCCCGGCTCAGATCATAGGCGCGGATCAGCCGCGGCCCCTGCGCACCCTGGTCGGTCTCGATGACGTACAGGGTCGAGTCATCCGGCGAAATTACGATGCCGTTGGGGCGAATCACCTCCGGCTCGGTAAGGATGCGTTCGATGCTACCATCCGGATCGATCCGGTAGACGCCATGCACACCAGTCTGCTCTGGGGTGATGTTAGCCCCAGGTCGATCGGTGAAATAAATACGGCCGCGGCCGTCGAAGGTCAGGTCGTTCGGCTGATGAAGCTGCTTGCCATTGTAGCCATCGGCGAGGACCTTGATCACACCAGTGTCCATGTCAGTCCGCGTCACCCGCGGCAACACCGAAACCCCGTCACCGCCTTCGCAGGCCAGCAGTCGCCATTCGCTGTCGAAGAGCAGCCCGTTCGCACGGTGGCTGGGCTGGCGGAACGTAGAGAGTACCCCGTCGGTGGATAGTTGCATTATCCGATTATTGTAGAGGTCGGTGAAAAATACTGTCCCATCTTCAGCTACCGTAGGTCCCTCTGTGAAGGCCACCGTTGCAGCAACTGACAGGGATCGGGCCACTTCCGGCTCGGCACCGACCGCGACCAGCGGCACCAGAAGGGTCATCATCCAAATGGCAGCTCGTTTCATAGGGTCACTCCCCTCTGTCTCAGCTTTACAGTTCTGGAACTGTGTGAACACCAAGAATAGGAGCTACCCCCGTCGAAGTCCACGGCTTCGTCCTCTGCGGCTCGAACTCGCAGAGCAATGGATTCCACAATGAAGCATCTACCAGCAGAGTTAATGGCGCCAGGAGAGGACTTGAGAAAAACCTCTAACTAGTTGAATATATTGAGTTGTAGAGCTCATCGATTGTCAAAGTGTTACTACCTGTGTTACTACAAACTCTAGTCATTAGTGCCTAGATTGCCGACTATTTGGAGCCAATTTGACGACTTGCCCGAGATCATGACTGTTCCATTTCTGTAAGTTCCGGATTTCAGCGTTGAATGCGTTCGCTTTTGGCGGTGATTTCAACTGATCGATGCAATACACTCGTTAAATTTGTAAGCCGGCGTCTTAAAACCCAAAGTCTCTCTCGGCCGTTCATTTAACCTTCGTGTTACCTTGTTCAAATGTGTTTGTGAATGTACCGACAAATCCGTCCTCTTGGGAAAGTACTGTCTTAGTAGTCCATTCGTATTTTCATTTGAGAAAACACAATAATCAGATTCATGAATCAAAACCCGAAGAAGCGGGTTGCCTATAAAAGAAAGGAACAGGAAAAGAAGCGAAGCATTCTTACAGGGGGCATACGGTCATGGAAAACTGCAACGGCATGATTGTTAAAGCTGCGGCCAGCCCAGTGGTAACCTCCCAGTATAGATTGCAAAGCACGTGAGGTTAACGGCGATCTGAAAGCTTGCAATTGGTGTCTTTATCCTTCACGCAGATGCATGCAGCATATCTTCTACAACTGATGGAGGAATCTGCACGATTGCATAGTTTTGATCTATGACTCTTTGCTTTATTTTTGTGGATGAGGTTCGGGGATTATAGCTGACTTGAACAATCTTCTTCCCAGCCGCTTCTAAATAGGCTTCTACTGCAAGATTATGCGGTTTGTCTCCCCAATCCTCTCCGATCACAAAAATATCGACATTCAACTCCTTGCAGGCAGAGACATATTCAAGTTCATGGTAGGGCCGTACTAGATCGACACAGTGTAAAGCATTAAGCATTTCAACGCGTTGGTCGAGCGTAATAATGGGCACATTGGGCTTATAAAGGTTTACTATCTCATCGGATGCCACGCCTACCGCAAACGTATCTCCCAAAGTTTTGCAATATTCTAGCAATGCAAGGTGACCCACATGCAATAAATCAAACGTACCTACTGTATATACAACCATAGTGTAATTTTTATCCTTTGATCAGAATTGACCTCGCCGCTATTATAGCACACCAGCCCCAAGCCAGGAGGCATTCAAGTAATGCCTATCTAATAGGCTTACATATTCAAACAGATCAGTACAAAAGTGCCCTGGAAAGGAAGTACGATGAAATCGCAAAGCTCAGATCCTCAAGAGTTACAACCTGCTTCTATTCTCTCTTATGTCAGAGACCCTCCCAACTTATGTTCACTTGCCGGGTTAGCTTGCACAATACTGGCTATTTATTACAGCATATTGGGCGTTTACTCCGCTGTAATGATTGGCATGATCTGGGCGGTTGCTTTTGACTGGGCTGATGGACTTATTGCTCGCCAAATGAAGGGGCGAACAGGTGACGATCGAACCTTTGGTGGACAACTTGATGTCGTAATAGACATCGTGAGTTACGGAGTCACTCCCGCCATTCTTCTTTTGAGTTATGGCAAATTCGAACCGATATTTCTAGTCGGCGCATTTCTGATGGTTGCCGGTGCTGCGATAAGATTGAGCTACTTTAGTACATTTGGTCTTTCTGGTGGTTCGAAATACACAGGGTTGGCTCTCGATAACAATAGTATAGTTCTCGTTTTCCTATTTTTATTTGAAGGCTTTTTTAGCGAGGGCACTTTCGTCTATGCTCTCTATGCCTGCAGTCTAGTACTCACTGCTTTGAATGTGTCACAGATCAAAACGCCCAAACTTTCCGGAAATCCGGTGAATGTATTCATATTAGCTGCTTATACACTTGGGGTGACCGCCTTCTACGGCTGGCAACTATTGTAGAAAAGC
>Ga0209554_1000416_pt1 | contig 36370 bp, 66 predicted proteins | sample MarorgKNORR_S2LV_5_FD_188221 | JGI IMG/M metagenome (GOLD analysis project Ga0209554, IMG submission 188221) | Marine microbial communities from the Southern Atlantic Ocean, analyzing organic carbon cycling - Bottom_A/KNORR_S2/LV (SPAdes) (version 2) | ecosystem: Environmental > Aquatic > Marine... | reverse complement strand
CAGAAGTAGCTAATTTAAAAGGTATAGGTAATCTAGCTATTACCGATACTATAACTTTTGCAGAAGTAGTTAATTTAAGAGGTAGAGGTAATCTAGCTATTACCGCTTCTTATAGATTTACTTTTTCAGAAGTAGCTAATTTAAGAGGTAGAGGTAATCTAAGTATTACCGATACTATAACTCTTGCAGAAGTAGCTAATTTAAAAGGTAAAGGAAGAATAACAGGTGAAACTGATATTACCTTTGCAGAAGTAGCTAATTTAAGAGGTAGGGGTAATCTAAGTATTACCGATACTATAACTTTTGCAGAAGTAGCTAATTTAAGAGGTATAGGTAATCTAGCTATTACCGCTTCTTATAGATTTATTTTTTCAGAAGTAGCTAATTTAAGAGGTAGAGGAAGAATAACAGGTGAAACTGATATTACCTTTGCAGAAGTAGCTAATTTAAGAGGTATAGGTAATCTAAGTATTACCGATACTATAACTCTTGCAGAAGTAGCTAATTTAAGAGGTATAGGTAATCTAAGTATTATCGATACTATAACTTTTGCAGAAGTAGCTATTTTAAAAGCTAAAATGAAAATGATAGGTGAAACTGATATTATCTTTACAGAAATGAATTTAGCTAGGGCTGTGGGTGCTTACACTACCACTGGTCCCGTCATTGTAATAACTAACAGTGACAAAGTGAGAATAACTTAATGAACTTACAATTTGATGATAGGCAAAATGATAAAACATTGAACCACAAAACAGGAGGTATAAATACTTCTTGGTCAACTGTAAATAAAATGGTATTAGATTTAATAGCATTAGATGATGCTAATAATGATCTTCAATTTGATACCAGTGTCGTAGGACAAACAGTCACTGTTAGATACCCATCTAATGGTACTTTAATTTTTAAACTCGAAGATCAGAGTATAGCAACTGGAAGCTACATTATAGAACTCGTAGCGGTGGATTCTAGTGATAATATCACTCAAATTATCCATCCTAGTAGAGAGTATATAACTTTTAGCTTTTCAGTAACAATGACTATTTAAAGGAGTTAAATAATGTCAGCAACAAATTTATTCGAAACCGATATATTAGATTTACTTTTTACTAATGCGGCTCTCCCTAATGTAGGGGATAGCAGCGGCCTTCAGCCTTCTGGTACTGCCGGAAGTTTTTATCTTTCACTGCATACAGGTGATGATGTTGAAGAAGGCGATAGCACACAGACAGCTCATGAAGCTGCATATACTAACTATGCTAGACAAGCTGTAGCCAGATCTACAAGTGGCTGGACAGTTGCTAATGGCACAGTTACTAATGATGCCGTTGTATCTTTTCCAGAATCTGGAAGTGGTCCGGAAACTGAAACAGACTTTGGTTTAGGATTTGCATCGTCGGGCGCTGGAGTATTACAGGTATATGGAGCCCTAGGCTCTGATATTGTAGTTAATAATAATATTACACCAGAATTCGCAGCGAGTGCATTTTCTATATCAATAGATTAATGTTAGCTAAAAAGACTAATTTATCTATTATTGGTGAAGGTCTATATGTTATTCTTATAATAGGAGATATAGAGGTCAAGTTATTTTATAAGCATGCTCTTAAAGTATCTCATTGGCTAAGACATCAAGGTAATAAATCTAGACTTATAGCTGGGGATTTTAATATACCAATATTTGAACCTACAAAAGATAGTGAATTTTTAAGCGGATCTAATAAGTATAATTATATTCCTACTATTTGGGAGAAAGATATATCTGTAAAAGCAGAAGGTACTACAGTATTCTTCAATTTGAAGAGTACAAAAATCGGTTTAAATTATACTAATGCTTTACAACTAGGTCATTGGATTCGTTGCCGAGCAAAACAATGTAAATCTTGGGCAGGGGATACTTCTAAAGATTGGAATGTTATTGCAGACTTGTCAATCAAAGATAGTATTTATGAACAGTATATAAAGCCTAATAATAGATATGGAGATTTGCCCATTAAATTGGGAGGGGGTAAATAATGCCTGTTGCGGCTATAACAGCTAGTACCGTTATAACTTTTTCAGCTGGAAATACTGAAACTATCTTAACCCCTAAAGGTAGTTGGGATTCTGGTGGCGATATAGAAGTTATAAGTATTAGTATCCTTCAAAATACTACAAGTAGTTGGGATTCTGGTGGAGATATAGAAGTTATAAGTATTAGTAACCCTCAAAATACTATAAGCCCCTTCGAAAGAAGCCCTAATTAAAGGGCTTTTTGTCTCTCTATGCTTTTTAAAATAGTGACTATATATCTACTTGTTCGCATTCCTCTCCGGTACATGCTAAAGTCTGACTTCCCAGTGTACCATCTTCTAGCTCAGTGAATTCTTCCCAAGGAATATTAGGAGAAATTCTAACCATATTATCAAACTCTTCTTTAGATATAGGCTGATAGGGAGCTTGTTGATATATATGATCATTATAGGGTAGAAATGATACTCCACTTAAACACTCAAAGTTATGCCAGCACCACGATGCAATATCAAAGAACTCGTCATCCGTATAATAAACTGTTTGGCTTGGCTTATGCTCACACCAGTGTTCGCTATATATCTTCCATAGCTCAAGTTGCTCAAGCGCACAAATTTCATCAACCTTGATAGAGTCAGCCGGCGCGACCTTAGGAAAAGAGAATACATAATTCATAGGGTTAGTAACATCATCTTCATGATATACTCCATTTTGAACCATAAACTCTGAAAGCGGGTCTTTCTTATCGCCACGTACTGTACGAATATAATACTGAGAATAGCGGGGGTGTATTCCACTAGCACTGTCTACTAACTGGGATACCGTCCCACTGGGTTTAACGCATGTGATAGCAACTGAAGCCTGTATTCCTAGTTTAGCAGCCCACTCAGAGTTAGTAGATATAGCTTCTTCACGCAAATCATCAAGCCACTCAATAATTTCTTCATCCCCACTATCTCTATATTCTAGACCACTTAATACTGGGTGATCCATTATACCTGTTAAAGATACCCCTAATAGGCGCTCTTCTTCCGTATTTCTTCTCCAGACGTCTCTAAGGTATCTAAAATCTGAGAGCGTGCTTTGTATAGTTCCAAGAATTGTTGCTGCTCGAACCTTTTCCCGCAGCGTCTTAATAGTATCATTTGAACGGACGACAACCTCCGTAAGATTACAGAATTGATTTGGTCTAAGAATAATCTCACTACAAGGATTTGTTCCGAAATCCCATTCGGCATTTCTTCTACCATTTTTGCTCGCCTGCTTTTGGGCGGCGTTCCTAAAGAAGATTCCTCTTTCTCCTGACTTACTTTCGTATAAATTTACCATTTCCTTCATAAAAGCTTCGAAGTCGGGTTTTTCAGTGTAACAAACCGAGTTATTACTTAGTGTTCTTTGTGGTTCTTGTTGATACCAATTACCATTCTTTGCTCGTCTCATTCTGTCATCAGTTAGGTTAGAGAGGCTAATCATCGCACTTCTGCGTACTCCGCCAACTACGACAATTTGCCCAACTTTACAAACTAAATCATGACATTCCAGGCTATTAAGTCTTCTTCCCTTTGCTTTTTGGAATAGCTCCGTTGTGAAGTTAAAGAGTTCGACAAGTGGGCCAGGTCCAGAGGCGCGGCCTCCGAATGTACGAAGTCTAGCACCTGCTGGTCTAACTTGAGATACGTCCCATTTTGGGACTCTTCCACTGTATAACATTGATACAAGGTCTCTGAAAGCATTTGCCCATCCCATTTTACTGTCATCTACAACGATTACTGTTTCACTTCTGTGAAAGTAGTCCGCTACTTTAGGTAGCTCAGAAATGTATTGTCGTTCTACTGAAAATCCTACACCTGTTCCACACATAAGAATATACATAATCTCATCAAAAGCAGATGGATGATCAATTACACAATATGCACAGTTGTACGCAGCGACGTTATCCCTTTCTAGCGCAGCCCCCGCTGTCATTAGCGCCCTCATTGAAGGCATTACTTCTAGGTTTAGAATTTGGTTATTAATATCTAAGATTTCTACTATATCTTCTTTGTTATCATTAAGACTACAATATTTATTCGCCATAAAGGTTATATATCTGTCTACGCTTTCTTCCCAAGTCTCTCTCCTATCTTCCCCATCGATATGTCTAGCGTATCTACTTAATGCGATAAAAGCCATGTAGCTATCAAGTTTTTTAGTCATTTTTATTTTCCTATATATTCCCTTGTTTTAGTACTAATATCCAAACAGGCCGCTTCACCTAGTGCATCCTCGCAAAAAGTGCAGAGATCCATTAATTCATAATTTAATAATAATTGTTCTGCATTAACATTTAAATTCTGTATGTATTTATAGTGACCTGGAATAGGTATAGCATCATAAATATCAAACAAATCTCCATACTGCTCTATTAGTGCAGTAGCACGCTTAGGTCCGACTTGAGGTATTCCCGGTATATTATCTCCTTTATCTCCCTCTAAGCATTTAAGTGTTAAATAAAGTTCAGGACTTACTGGATGATTTTTTTCATCTTCATACCAATTTTCAAGTGTCACCTCCTTACGAGTTACATAGCTGAATCTATTAACGGTTTCGCTAATAAGTAAGTCCCAATCTCTATCTGAACTAATTAACCATATTGTTTTATCTTTTATTATACTAACTAAATAAGCCGCAATATCATCAGCTTCTGTATAATCATACCTTAATACAAGTAATCCTTGAGTTTCCATAAATCTTAAAGATTCTTCATACTCTTCTATAAACCTTAAAAAAGTTTCCCTTTCTTCATCACTTTGTTTATCTTGTAGTACCTTTCTATTAGCTTTGTACTCAGGATAAATATTTTTTCTATACTTACTCCCTCTATGATCCGCCGCTATTATAATCCTACTACATTTATAGGACTGAGCCAAAGACATTACTGTTTCATAAAAAGCATCTGCAAATACTTCGGCCCCGCTATGCTTCCATCTAAACGCCAAATTCATTGCATCTACTATTAGAACACCCTCTTTTTCCTCTTCTATGTATTTTTTAAAACTTGCCATAATCTTTTCCAAAATGAATTATCTTTCTTAACTTTTTTAGCTCTCTCAGCCTTTTTAGCTTTCTTTCTTTCTTTTTTAAAAGGCATTATCTATGTCCATTCTATTTCCTCATTATCTAACCACTCTTCTGCTTCTAATATCCAACAACCTAATTTACCTATATGCATAAAGTTATTAGTAACTAAAGGCTCTATGTTGGTCGCAACAAATATTTTTGATCTATTATATTTACAAAATAACAACGGTATCTTATTATTAGTGGGTGCTTGTAGTTTTATCTTATTCCACCAAAGAACTAAATTATTTGATTTATTTGTTAATATTTTATCGTTAATTGCTGAATCTTGATAATTCTTTACTTCTATACAAAATTTACAGGTATCTCCTGGGGGTATAAATAAGTCCCCCTTTAAATAAGCTAATGCCCCCGAAGCGGGGACCCTCTCAAACTGTAGGCCTGTTTTACTTCTTATAAGGTCTCTTACGAGGTATTCACCCCGTTGGCCTTTAGCTCTTTGATCTACCATACTCTTTTATTAATAATTCCTCTAGATCTTGTATATTCTCGAATAGATTTAAACAATCTTTTTTATCAGGATCTCTTAGGCAAATCATTTTGCCCTGTTCTACATTCTTATCTATTAACTTTAATATTTCTAATTCAATATCCATACTACTCTAACCTCGATATTTTATTTTCTTTAACTACTTCTATTTTATCTAATAGAGGATGCTGCCAACCATGTGATACTACGAACGTATTAAGCTCTTGCTCTTGTAGCAAAACCTCTACTAGTTTCTCTTTTCCTTCATCATCTAAAACACTTACAGCTTCGTCTAAAAATAACACATTGATTTTAGACTTCGAAATACTACTCATTAGTTTTCTTATTGCCAATAATGTACCTACATTAACTCTGGCAAGTTCTCCAGATGATAAAGCTGTTACCTCTACAATCCTGCCATCATCTGTTATTTCAACATTTAATTTGTCTTTCTGTATCACAAACTCTATAGCAAATCTTCCGTCAGCAAGTTCACCCAGATATTCATTAGTTAAAACTTCTAAGTCTTTTACTAAATTTTCTATTTTATAAGCCACTAAGCCATTAGTAGAGAAAGCCTTTTTAAGGGTTTCTAATCTACCAGATAACTCTAAGCTAATCTCTATCTTATTTATAGCTATTTTCAAATTAGCTATAAAGTCCTCTATTTGCTCTTGTATAAAGACTAATCTAGAGTTATGCTTATCTCTTATAGCATTTTCGGCTAGAGCATTTTTAATAGAATTTTTGATCGTTTTTATACTATCATCTAACTTCTTTATATCTTTAGCTAAATCACCGGGTTGTATTAATTCTACTACCAAGTCCTGATCTACTTTAGTATATAAGTTCTCCCATTCAGTTATTTTCTTACTATATGCTTTACGTGTCATATTACGTCTTTGTAATTCTTTTATAGAAGGTTCCAATTCTGAAATAACTTCTTCACATGTAGCCTTATCTATCTCTGCACACTCTAATATTTCTATAGCTTTACTATTATCTATAGACTGACCACATACCCTACATGTATCAGGCGCATCTTTATTAGATTTAATATCTCTTTTAGCTATAGTTAAATGAGCTTTAGTCTCTGCTAACATTTTCTCAAGTTCAGAAGTATCTTCTAAGGCTAGATCTTCATTTTGTAATTCAGTAATATCAATGTGCTCTAATAGCTCACGATACTTATTATTTTGTGCAATATTTTTATTTTTTTCCGAAATATTTTCAATTTGTACTAATAAAGAACGTAGAGCCTTTTCTTCCCTTTCCGGAGAATTTGGTATAATTATACTTTCTTGTACCGTAGTACCATCCAATTTGTTACGAAGCAGCCAACTTTTTAATGTTTTTATCTCACCCTCTAGTGATTTTATATCTTCAGAGATGTCCTTAGCGGCTGACTTATAAACTTCAAACATTTCAGTATAACTTGTTAAGTTAAATAAATCAATGATAAACTTTTTTCTAACCGTATCAGTCGCTGTAAGTATAGTAAGTCCTGAAATTGTACTTTGTAGCACCAGTTGGGTAAAAGTTTTAAAGTCTACACCTAGCATAGCTTCTACCGATTTATAAGTATTAGTTGCTGTATGACTGGTTAAATCTTTTCCATCTACCTCTTTAAATGTTACTTTTATACTACCCTTACGAATTACATTGATTTCATACTCTGTCTCATTAACAGAGAATAGTAATCGTATACTATATCCGTCATTTATATATCTATTTGGAATATCAGCTTTCTTAAATCCCTTCGAATTTTTGTTATAAAGAACCTCTTCCAAGATCAACGGGATTGAAGATTTACCGTTACCATTAGTCCCAACTAATTGAGTAACATTAGAGGCTTCTAAATTTATATAGTTGCCCTCGCCATAGCTAAAACAGTTATCCCACCACATCTCTTTAAGAATAATCATTATGTACCTTCATTGTTTCTTTAATTTCACTCTCTGGTAATTCTAATACATATGTCAAATACTCTTCTAGCTCTTGGTCTGGTGTCATATTATCTAGAATCAGAGATACCTCGGAACTTCGCTTCACGACTTTTTTATCTAAAAGGTCCGAATTTTTGACGTTTGCTAATTCAGTCAAATTCCCTTCTAGCTCATAGATTGTATGATTGTAGCGAGTCGGAACCATTTCTCCCTGTGTGGAAACAGTTTTTCTGATTAGCTGAGGCAGCTCGAATTTATGCCATTTCCAAGTCGCTTTATTACTATCAAAATTTATTATTAGATACCCAGTTTTTACTTCTTTCCTATGAAATTCTATAGTCATTGGACTACCTGGGTATACTATATTTCTTTGTGTATTGCTATGGGCATGTAGATCACCCGCAAAGACAATAGGAAATTTATCAAAGTTTTCTAACGGTACTTCGGGGTGCACATGTGGTGGGATCTCTCCCCGTACATGCGTGAAAAGAGGCTTATCCCCGCTGAGCTTTTTAAATATGCCTTTCTTGTGTAAATCATTATAAGGTAATATGGAAAAATATTCATTTTCAAAACATTCTGTAACTATTTGAATAAGGCCGTTAACTTGAATACTAGATTTCTTTAAATGGTCTAAAAAAGTCTTATTCTTTTTAGTAGCTTCATGATTCCCCGGATATAGGATGGTATCTACGGAGATATCAGAAATAAAATCATAATATAACTCCAGCTCTTCTAGTGTAGGTAGTCTATCAAATATATCCCCTCCTATTATATGAAGGTCGACTTGTTCTTCAAGATTATGTATTTGCTGAAAGAAACTATAATACCTTTCTCTTGCCCAAGAAATAGGAACATTCTTTTGCCCGAGCTTTATATGCCAATCTGCACTGAATAATATTTTCATTCTAAATATGTTTCCATTTATATGATCCAAGATAAAATAAAGGCAGACCTTTATAATACTAGGTCTACCTTTTTAGACTTTCTTTTTTTAGAATTTTTCGTCTGTGCTAAAATCTACTTTATCAGTTCCGTCGTCATCTCCACCATCAAAATGTTTGCCAATTGCATCACTCATTTTTTCTTCTTCCTTACCGGTTATTCTCATAAGTAATGATTTCTGAGCGTCAGGAGTTGGTCTAGTTAGAACTTCATCCATAGACTTAATATCTTTGATAATAGCCCTTTCCTCATCTGTTAGCGGGGTAGATTTACATTTTAAGGGCAGTAGATTATATTCTACATTATAGTTTTTAGGCCCAGTTTTTTGCCTATCATAAACAATTCCCCAACCTTTTTCAATATCGGTAGGATCACCCAAATCTTCAGCAGCTAAGATTATTTGCTGAAAAAGTTTCTTTTTATGGTTAACAATTTTTAACTCCCCATTATGGATGCAGAGACTGGCATAAGCCCATCCACATTGCTCCCTAGGAAAAAATTCTCTTACCCAATCCTTTTCCATATTGGTAAATGCTTCTGTCTGTCTATCAAATGATAGGCATTCAAAGGGGATAGCTTTATCATTTTCCCCCTTTATCCAATAAACGTATCGGGCTACAATATCCCCGACTAGTCTTACTGTATTAATTCCTTCTTCAAATTTATAATTATTCAGCCTATCTTTCTGGGCTGCCCCTTGTGTATTCCCAAAGCTTAATGCCATGTTTCATGCTCCTCTAATTTTAGTACTATGCTGGTTTCTGTTAGTTTTATTAGTTTGTTTGCCTGTAGTCTTTTTATTTTAAAAGGACTATGTTCTTTTGGCAAGCTTAGTTCTCCGCATGCCAAATAAAGCCCGTAACTTCTTAATGAAGCTAAATGAACATAGTCAATCATTTCCTTCAGTGTAAATTTACGGTGTTTATAAAGAAATAAAGATTCAGGGTGTAGTAAAAAGCTAGCTCCTGTATAATCCCCTCCCGTATCCGGATATTCTGCAAAAGTTATAGAATATAGGATATTATTTATAGTAGCCAGGCTTCCTTTACTACGTCTCAAAATCTTTTTCCAATTATATTTAATAAGCATATTATATCACAAATCACCTATCGTGTCAAGAACTATTTTTAGCGATATCTAGTGATTTTCCACCCCTGTTTTATATAGAATCCCATCCGTTCAGCAGCTTGACGCTTCGCTGTTTTTCCTACTAAGTTTATGTCGACCAAAACCGTTTTAGGCTTCCCTTTATGGGGTCTATTAATGCGCCCGCTTAGCTGTTCTAACATTGGTTCGTTATTAATGGGGGTACCTTGTATTAAGCAGCTTAAAGGATTTATAGATATTCCCTCTTTATAAATACTCATTGCCCCGCAAAGGGTATCAATATCTTCCCATATTCTAGCTTCTAACGCGGCCCTATCTTCTATCCTTACTGTAGCTCCTGTTATACATATAGCTTTATCTCCTATTAATTCTGCTACATTAACTAAAAGCTCCGTTCTTCCAGCTACTAAAAGTACCTTATGTCCGAGACTATTATAATACTTCGCTAATGCAGCCAAGTATTCTTGATATTTGGGGTCGTATTCCAAGGTATTAACTCTAGTGGCCCACGGAATATTACCATCTGGAAAGACGAAGTCTGGATAGTGTATGTGTACCTCTGGAATCATAACAGTATCATTTATAGGCTTATGTACCTCTTTACTAAAATAGTCTGTAAAGTATACATGTCTCCCATCTTTTCTTTTGATAGTTCCAGATAAGCCTATCTTATATCTAGCATGATTTTGATCTAATATTTTACTAAAACTGTTCGCGGGAATGTGATGACATTCGTCTAGTATGACTGTTCCGAAAGCTTTACTTATTTCGGGAATTTTATTATATAAACTCTGTGTATTCCCTATCACTATCGGACCTTTTAAATCAAATATACCACCGCCTATAATACCTGGAACAATTCCAAATAATTTTTCTGTTTCAGTTTTCCACTGATTTCTTAAGTTAGTAGTATGCACAATAACAAGAGTTTTTTGTCCTAACTTTTTCGCTATATGTAAAGCTGTAAAAGTCTTTCCCCACCCAGGCTTTGCGTTTATTATACAGTTGTCTTCTACTAAGTCATATACCTCAACTTGTCCAGGCCTTAAATCAATCTTAGTATCTGGAAAGTCCCATTGATTTAATACTCTCTTATCTATAATTTCATACTCAGACGGTACCAAATGCAAAGCCCCAATAGGTATAGAAACTAACCCGTTTCTAATCCGCTTCATATGCTTTACAAATACAGGAGGGTCCATAGGCATTCTACCTGGAATTTTATAAGTTAATTCCTTGTCTATCTCTTGTTTGAGCTTTGGAGAAACTTCTAAAAAGATTCTATTACTTAAGACCGCTTTCATACTCTTTCTATCATCTCATACCTTCCTTATTGTAGTTTTTTCTTTATTTTGTGAGTAACTATATAGGAGCCAGGGCTCATTATTAAGATAAAGCATCCCTGCCCAACTATAACCTAGGGGGACAGGTCTAGGTACGGTTACAGGAAAGTTAATTCCCTGTAGTTTTAGTACTATCTTTCCGCTCTCGGATTTATTGGTTTTTAATATTTTATGAAATTTTAGCGGACAGAAACTGCCCTTTTCATAGAAAAATATTTTCCCGAAGTTATCAATATAGTACTTAGAAGTATTTCTTATAACATCTACTGGAGACCTAGCTATCTTATTCAATAGATATAAAGGCTTTAGTGGGGTATGTAATCTTCGCATACCCAAAGTATCATACTTAATATTAGTATCATCTATAATTTTACCATCAGCAAATACTACCCCATCTATTTTTTCTATGTCTATGGAGGCTATGCCGAATAGCGGATAGTTGTAATTATGCAGCTTCTGGATATTTATTCGTGAACTTTCCGAAAGAATAATCTTCTCCTATCTCAAAATCACATCCTATGGGGCAATTTTGCATTGCAACGCCGCGATCTTTTTGTATATAATCAGTTAATTTTTTAACGTATTCCTCAATTAATTCATCTTTTACTTCCGCAAGGATACTATCGTGTACTAAAGCAAATAGCTTAATATCTTTTTTCTCTGTGCTGATCCAGTTTTGTATGTCTATAGCTCCCAATACATTAATATCAGAGGCTAAAGACTGGATAACAAAGTTTAACCCCGATCTAATTTCATGTGCTCTTTCGCCCTTATTATCAGAATTGGCTTTTGGCAGCCTTCTTTTCCTTCCAAAGTGGGAATATATGAAGGCATTATCAGCAATGAATCTTTGCGTGCTTTTAATCCACTTTTTAAGCTGGGGAAACCTTCTAAAATAAATACGAATATATTCATTACACTCTGCCGGAGAAATATATACCCCCGTATCCGATAGGATAGATGCACTAATAGTGAATCCTTGAGCCCCATATATGATGCCGAAGTTAATGGCTTTAGTGGCATTTCTATATTTACTATGTAAATGTTCCACTTCCTCAACCTCACAGTCGAGATTAAACACATCTTTAGCTACAGAGCTGTGAAAGTTCTCTCCAGACTGAAAGATAGCTATTAGATTCTTATCTTCACTAAGCACAGCAGCATAATACATTTCTGCTGTCTTTAAATCCATAGAAATAATCTTGTAGCCCTCTCTTGCCCGTATACAACCCTTAACAATAGGATTATCTCTAGGTAATTGTTGAGCATTTAGCTTTCCACTAGAAGATAACCTTCCGCTTGTGGTGACATGCTGATTAAAGTTAGTTCTTAATCTACTATCTAAATCTAGTTCTGGTATTATCTTACTTAAATAAGTATTTTTAATCTTTCCTTTCTGTCTTATTTCTAGAATAAGTTTAGGGATTGGATGATTTAATCCTAACTCTTTTAAGACATCAGCATCTGTACTATGCTCTCCTTTTCCAGTCTTTTTACCGGTAGGCTTTAAACCTAAATAATCGAATAATAGCTGACGAAGCTGCTTGACGCTATTAGGATTAAATATTCCATCTTTAATCGTATCTTTATTATCTTCTTCGAACTTTTTAATTTCAGGAAATTCATATAGTTTTGCTACTGCTAAAGCTATATCCTCGTCCATCAGTTTTTCTGATTTTAGCAATCTTTCTTTATCGAAAGGAATTCCATTTTGTTCTATGTCTGTTAGCATGCGGCAGGCTGGAAGCATTAAACTATTGTAAACCCTTTTAAGTTTTTTATTTTGGTTTAAGCTTTTGCGGAAAATTGCAAAAAGCTGGAATGTTACTATGGCATCTATTGAAGCATATGGAAACATGGTCTCAAATGGGATTACATCATATGTGAAATCCGCCACTTTTACTTTATTAGTCCTGCAGTAGTCTTTCTTCCATTCCTCCAGGTCTCGCTCATAATCTCCCCATAGTGTGTAACGAATCGCAAGGTACTTTAAGCCATGACGATTAAGCTCATCTAAAATGTAATGCATTAACATAGTATCATGAAACTTAGGGAAAGTTATGTTGAAGTGGTACTCGAAGAATTTTAGGTCAAATTTAGCATTATGGAACACGATTAGTTTCTTATTACATAGCTCTTGAAGTTTTTCTTCTACTTCTTCATCTATTATCATAGCATCAATATAAGCGCCAAAATCCGGCCTATAACATAAACTGATACCAAGTATATAGCCGTCCCGTGGATAAAGAGCCGACGTCTCTGAGTCTAGCCCAACATAATCATCTTCAGCCCAATCTATAGCTTCTTGTATATATTCTAAGGCTCTCTTTTTATCTGTTATACCCTCTACACATGAATCAAAGTCAATAGCTTCTATGCGACCCGCTATTATGTTTTCAGCAGATTCCACACTTTCATCCCACACTTTCTGCACGGCAGGATTGAACGATATAGCAGCAGGATTTACCATTGCTATGTATTTTTTGTCAATTAGACGGCCTGTATATTGCGTAACTGCAGTTTGTTTTGTAAAGTACTTTAAAGCGTCAGCCCCGATCAAGATGACCCAATCATATTCGTCAGTATCAATTTCAATATCTACATCAGCCTTGAGTACCTTTTTAATAGATGTATTAGAGCATAGCTGGAATCTTTCGAAGTCAAAGCTAAAATCATACTGATTTCTATTAATCTTTGTCTCTATTACTGCTATATTCATTTTACTATTCCTTTAATTTATTGTTTGTTTACTACTATATAAATAGTCTTTTAGCTTCCCTACCCTGTCATTATCCATCTCTCCAGGATCGCTACCAGCATGTAGCTCTATTACTCGAGAATTCATGCCCATTTCAGTGCAGAGATCCGCTAATTTTGAAGCTCCCTCTTGTCCTGCCGTATCTCCATCAAAGACTATGTCAATTCCATAGATGCCCATTATCTTTAGCAATGACAATTTTTGCTCATTCATTGCATTTGTCCCAAAAACTGTTAGCACATTTCTTAAACCTTTATCATACAGATTTAACATATCCAGTATTCCTTCAACCATTATAACTCTACCTTTTATGGCTCTAATTGGGATAGGGAATAAAGGAAGTTGAACTCCTTTAGGTTCAATCATATACCTCTCTTTTCCTATCAGTCGATTATCTATGGCTCTCCCTATAAATGCTACTATCTTTCCTCTAATATCACGTAGAGGAAATACAATTCTGTCCTCAAAATCTTTATGTTTAAAGGCTTCGAATTTGATTAGCGTTTCTGCTGATATGCCCCGCCATGGAAAGGCCACAGGCGTATAATCTTTGGGAAAATCTAAGCCAACAGTATCTGTAGTTACTTTACCAATTTTACGTCTTAACTTTTCTCTTTTTGTATCTAGATAATTCTCAGCAGCGCCATATAGCTTAAATAAATTGCCCTTAAATCCACATGAAAAGCAATTAAAAATCCCAGTTATTCTATCAATCCTCATACTAGGGTTTATATCGTCATGCTCAGGGCTGAGGCATTTTACTACAAAATCTGCTCCAGAATTTCTGAAGTAAATATCCTTCTCTGCTAATAACTCTTCTACATTCATATAAAAGCTACTGACCAAACCCCTATGGGCATTGCTATGGCCACTGCTATCAATAAGCCCACTTCGAAGCTCATTTTTATTAATTCTTTCGTATTTATACTCATTTTATCCTATAATATTGTTATTTCGTAGAAATCGTCATCATGGAAGTAGAAAATCGCACTGTCATGTAGTGCTCCCATCTCTAATATTCTTAATGCTAATTCAATTACGTCATCATGCCCTACTGTATTGTAGAACTCTTTTAAAGTTTCCAGTCTTGCTGGGTCTATTTGTTTCAGCGCCCTTTTTTTAAAAGGCACTATTTTGCTCTTTGATATCATTAGCATCTTCTCCTGTCGCCATACTATCTTTAAGTTCTTGTTTTTCCAACGGATTTAACGCTGAATTTGGGCCTATCTTAATACAATCCCAGTCCATTTCTGAAGTGAAGCCCATTGGTGCTCTACCCCTAGCTTTTTCGCATTTAAATGACATGCAGCGATTTTCATGTTCATAAGCATCTAACGCATAAGTAGCATTGGGGGAATCTAGTATACCTTTAGCAAATCTAGTTACACCTGTATCATCAGTTTGATATGCCGATACAAGAACTATTTTATAATCTAAAGCTATCTTTTTTAAATTCTTTGATATTTCTATTTGCTGTTTCCAATCGTACTGTCCATCCCTACTATTTACAGTAATCTGGTTAATATAATCTACTATAACTACTGAATAATCCGTAATAGAAAGTTTACTATCTAAAGTACTTTTTATTCTAGAAATAGATAATTCTGAATCATACACTATGTCAATTATATGATCCCTTATTATAGGTCTTTTTATAAGATTGTTATGAAATTCGTCGAAATCATACTTCTTTTTAAACGAGGGTATTAAATCTCTCCCATCTTCAAATCTATTTGCCCACCAATTTGCCACAGCTAACCATTCGGCTTGATCCAAATTTCTCCTTTCAAGTCTAGTAAGATTTACTTCTGTGGCTATAGAACATTGTCTTTGTAGAATTTCTATTGTTGGCATTTCAATAGTAAAATATAATGCTGAAGAGCCAGAATTATAAACCCTATCTGCAATATTAGAACACACTACTGATTTACCGGAACCCCTTCTCCCACCAAACAAAATATATTCGGTAGGTCTGAACGAATTAATAGAGTCAAAATCATTATTTAAGCCAAGACGGATATGTTTTCCTAAATCTTCTTCAGAATCAAATAGTGATATTGTTTGTAAATTTTCTTTCCGATCTTCTAAATCTACCTTATTTTCTACTAAAGTTATGATCTCTTGTAGTGATTCTACATTTTCTTGAGCCGCAGACATAGCTATAGACTCATCTATATATTTATCTAACTCATCTAGTATCAAAACTTGAGCGTATTCATTCTTTAAATATTCTAATAAAGAATAAGCATCTGAGTCTACTTCAATAGATTCTATTGAAAAGATCCTCTCCTGTAATACTTTATCCCTTATGGATAATTTTAGATCATCGAATGTTGGTAATTCTCTATAAGTATCAACATGTTTATCTATTACAGTAAATAAGCTTTGGAACTCTCCTGGAAGATAATGCTTTCTTACATCACTCCAAGTTTCGATATCCTTCTGAGCTATAATTTGTTTGATTAAAGCACTAGCAAGATTCAACGGTGTCTCTCTCTAAAAATAAAGCAAGAAAAGGTGAGGACTACTTAAAATCCTCACCTTGAGTAAAATAACTAGAGATTAACTAGCTGCTTTTGCTTTTCTTTCTTCGCCGTTATAGTCTTTACAGATTTTTCCACGACGGGTCAACATAGTTTTAACACCTCGTTCTGTTTTTTCAATAGACTCTGCGATTTCAGCAACAGTCTTTTCAGAAATATCACCAAGTTCGGTAAGGGCGTCAATTTTTTTAACTACATTACGTTGCTTGGGTACTTCTGAAATTGACCCAGCACGTAGCAGTGAAAGGCCTTTACCCCGAACGGATTGTAGTTCCCGTCCCAGAGCTTCAGCAATATCTTCCGCGAATGCGTTATCCTTGCTCATTCTAATAAATACAACTTCTTCTTCATCAGAATACTTTTTAACAACTTCTTTTGGTTCAGCTTTCTTAACGTGAGAAGTCAGTTCCATACTTAAGATTTTACCTTGTATCGATTTAGGTGAAAAATCTCCATCCTCGAATACTTTAGCAATATCTACATAAGTAAACTCACCACTGTTGTCTGATACTAGATTTTTAAGAGCCGCTTCTTGCTCATCTGAGTACTTCTGCTTTTTAGCTGTTGATGCTAATTCTACATCATAACCCATTTTGCGCAACTTGCTCGAGATTGAACGAGTTGTAGTTTCAAGTACATCAGCCGCGTCTTTTACAGTTTCTTGAGAAACTGGCTCTTCTGAGCCAACTACGTCTTTAAGAGTAGTTTCTCTATCTTTGTCCCATTTCTTTAATGCCATATCTTTTATTCTCCGAATAATTCTTTTATGTTTGTTACAATTTTTAGATTGTTTTGTTTTGCTTTTTTAATTTTTGCGGATTCAATACCACTTTCATTAATAACTATTTCTACATCCTTAGTTACGCTATCTTTAACCACATAACCATATTTTTGTAGTGCCTCTTTCGCTTCAGTTTTAGTTTTATAACTAGATAATTTACCAGTTATACAAACAGTTTCCTTTACTATAAAACCTTTATCTATATCAGGTATAAATACTGGGGTTTTATCAACTTTGAACGAAAAAGGCCATTCTTCTGTGTCAAAGTTCTTTAGCCATTTTAAAAGATTAGTCGTCACTTTAGGTCCAAGACCCGCCTCTTTACAGTTTTCTAGTGTTATCCCATTTATATTTGAGATCTTTTTGCAAAGTTTTTCAGAGGCACTCTTGCCCATCAGTGGAATAGAAAAAGCAGGGAGTAAAACTTGAAGCCCTACAGTGATGCTTTTTGCAATCTCTAAACTAATCTTCTTAGCTAATTTTTCTGAGTTTAATGCTATAGAAATATTACTCTCGGTTAGCATGTAGATTTCTGTTGGATCAGATAATTCCAACTTTTCTATTGCTTTTGGCCCTAAACCTTTTATGGATAGACATTTTACAAAGTGCTCTACCTTTTTAGATTCTTTTGCAGGACAAAAGTTATTTCGACAATATAAAAGATTTTCCTTCCACTCCAAGTCACTATCGCAACTAGGACAAGTTGTCGGTGTTTCAATTTTTTTCATCTTTTTCTCAATTTCTTAATGCTTATTATATCAGGGTTAACCTTACATGTCAAGAATTATTTTTTTTAAAGTAGTAAAATTATAGTTCTAAAATTAATTACCTACTCTTTTAACTACTCTAGGTATTATCTCTCCGCTTCTAATCACCTCAACTAGGCACCCAATTTCTAAATTTAATTCTTCTATGTATTTTATATTGTGCAATGTGGCTCGTTTAATTGTAGCCCCATTAATTTCAATAGGCTCTAGAAGTGCTACTGGCGATACTACACCTGATTTGCCAACTTGCCATATAACATCTAGTAGTTTTGTTACTACCCCTTCCTGCCGCTTTTTATAAGCATACGCTCCTCTAGGGTGATGTGCTGTATAGCCTAATTTATTAAATTTCTCATAGTTGTCCATTCTAAATACAAGGCCGTCTTGCGGATATTCATCCCAATCGGAGCATAGAACTGTATCAAAACCTTTAGTACTTAGCCATAACATGTCTAAAGTCCAAAGATGACTCACCTCAGGAAACATGTTATAAGCTATAAAATGTACTGGTCTTTTTCTAAACTCTTTAATATCTTTTAAGTTTAAAGAACCTGATGCAAGATTTCTAGCATTTTCATACGTTTTAGGTACTACTATTTCTCCTACTATTTGTATCAAGTCTTCTGTAATAGATCTTAACTTGTATGGAATAGAACCCATATTTTTAACTTTAGGGGTTATATCTACTCCTATCTCACCGTTCCCTCTTGTTAAGCCTCGTACCAATTCTCCCTTATAATAAAGTAAACTTACGGCAGCTCCATCCAGTTTAGGTGTAGTTACTACAGCCCCTTCTAGCTGGGGGGCTTCTTCGCCTTCGAATACTTTCTGGAGTGAGGATAGCTTGACTAAATGCGGAAGCTTTTCACTCTTGTCCTCTGGATTGTAGCCAACCCCTTTCCAATTAGCATATTTAGCTAGCTTATCAAACTCTTCATCTGTCAATGAGGGGTGTCCCTCATAATAATCCTTGGATGCTTTTTGTAGTACCAAATTGATCCCCAAAATATTCACCTATTGTTTGTTGTTGTTTGTTGACTTATTTAACGCGGAGTCGTCCGGTATGCTTAACTGATATATATTTCATCTAAAATTTCCTTAAAGCTATCTTCTAAAATAGATTTACTTTCCGCTAGAGATATAATTTCCACTAAAGCTATAAACATTTCTCGGGAATTCTCTATATTTAATGGCATAGAAACACCGTCCTTTGACGGGAGCCAATTTTCCTCAAAATCTAAGTAGTATTTTCGAACGTGTAAATACTCTACATCTCTCCATTCGTTTATAGTTAGTCTGATCTGACTATCGTCAGTCTCATAAAGAACTCTACTATAAATATCCATTAGTTATTTTTTAATATATAAGCTAATGGTACGATTGAAATAGTATTTTGCGGGTTAAGTAACCTAAAAGAGTCTGTATCCCAACAAAACAATAATACCGTATCTTCTGTTTCGTTTGACCTATTCGACTTCTTTTTTATATAAGGAGTCGAAAAATCCAAAGTACATACATTATATTTCTGTTTTTTAGATACGGAACTACGATACGTTATAACTGCATCGCCGCACTCTAAAAGCCGTTTTTTGAACTCTTCTTTAGTCATAAACTTCCTTTCTTAAGTAAACTATTATTTACTCTTAAAAGTAGGGGTTATGTTCTAAAGGAGTTTTTCTTCCTTATTATTATACTTTCTTATTATTAATCGACATCTGCTAACGCATATAAAACAACTCCAGCCAAATATGCTGCGGCTTTGCCAGATAATTTCTCTATAATTTCAGTATCTGCATCTAGGCCCGATGCTGAAATAGCATCAATTAGTAATTTTTGCTGATCTGCTTTACTAACTCTTTTACTTGCGGGCTTTTTGCTAGAACTTGTACTAGTAGGTGTCTTCTTTATGTAGACTCCCGCTTTAGAAAGAACGGCTCTAACCCCATTTGCAGATACTCCCATATTCTCTGCTATTTGTTTAACTATTTCACCACTAGTTTCTGCTGTAGGCTCTGCTTCTTTATATTCGCTAACAGCCTGTGCACGTGTATCATCATCCCAAGACATTTTTATTTCCTCTTTTAATTTTAATTTTCAAGACATAGTATAACATCGAAACACCAAAATGTCAAGAATTATTTTTCGTACCCTTCGATCATTCCCGCGATAAAATCGTGTTTTCCAGTCGGGAGTAGCATAATAAGGAAACAAAGCGGTGCACCAATAAAGCAGAGAAAGTCCATAAATAATATAAAGTACCAGCGGTTGTAATCAGGCATTTTTATTAAAATTTCTTTTATCCAATCTATATGAAATACCGCTACTGTTGTTATACAAAATATTATATATAGCTCCAATTTATCTTTAACTCCTCTAAGTGTTTTAGACTACCTATATCGTAGGCTATACTGGTGGCGTAGAAGCCCCCTTTATCTATATGCTTAAATAAGCTATTCTCCGTATCTTTTATCTGTTCAAATATATACATTCTATATGCTTTGCCACCGTAGGTCTCTGTATAATTTCCTTCTATTTCTTTATCTATAAGGGCAGGTGCATTATAGACTGCGGACCAAACTCTCTCTCCTTTTTGAAAAGATTCTGCAACGCATGTTTCCGGTAGAAATGCTACTGTATTCTTTTCAGCGCCTAAAGGCTTACGCGGAATTCCTATCCTGTTGATAACCGCTTTAACAAAGCCAGAAGATCTAAACAAACCCTTTGCAATAGAGCTAATATTATCCCCTTCGAGATAGTTTTGTGCAATCTGAGAGATCTCTTGGGTAGTTGCTGCCTTACCTTTATTTTGCGCCTTACGCACCTTCTTAAACTCCGAACGAGTTTTAAAATCCGTGATTATTTTAGTCAATCTAGTCGTATTATAGGAGATATTTAATATACTGCATGCCTCTTTCTTGGTTATTGGCTTTTCTTGCCCTATTAAACTTATTACATGCCGTATATTAGTATCGTCAAGTTTCTCATGCTGCTTTTTCTTGATCATACCTGTTCTCTGTTAATTAAATTGAGGTGAATACTATAAGAAACACCAATAATATCGTAGTCGGCCCCCACACGAGCATGAAGATTTTGAATGCGGAATATTTTGGATCTGTGTAATCCTTCTTTAGCTCTTTGATTAATAGTTCAAGGAGCATTATATTTCGCCTTATCTCCCCATATGTTTTTCTTCCCTTCTACTTTCTCAGTAGTTTTAACCAGTTCTAAATCGTCTGACTCATCATGCTGTGTAGGATGAAAATAACCCTTCATCTTACTCAACAGACTAGGATCGTGCTTCTTCCCAATTTTAACAGTTGGCATTCTTCCCCCTATAGTTTGCAATTGCAGCTTTTATGGCGTCTTCGGCCAGTACGCTACAGTGAATCTTGACAGGTGGTAGCGCTAATTCTTCAACAATCTCAACGTTTGTAATTGTGCCTGCATCATCTAATGACATGCCTTTAACCCACTCAGTTAATAAACTGCTGCTTGCCACAGCCGAGCCACAACCGTAAGTTTTGAACTTAGCGTCTTGTATCACACCATCTTTACCTACCTTAATTTGGAGACGCATAACATCCCCGCAAGCAGGGGCACCTACCATTCCCGTACCGACATCATCACTATCAGCATCCATTTTCCCAACATTTCTTGGATTTTGAAAGTGGTCAAGTATTTTTGATCCATAAGCCATTTTATATCCCTCTACCTTTGCTTTTAATCTTCATATTTTTAATTTGTATAAGAAACCCTTTTTCAACATATTCATTCATAGTACCTCTTCTAGTTGTAGCTGTCTTTGATATATATAATTCACAGGGGTTAACTATTTCAGCCCCCCAGCCTCCTCCTATTGTAGAAATTTTAAGTGCTGTAATAGCTTCACATTCTTTTTTAGTATCTGTTGCCATTAAGTGTACATCATAGGGACTAAAGGTAGTTCCGCTTATTATAAATTGTAGAACCCAAATTTTAAACATCTTATTAAAATGTTTTCCCAACCGAAAATACTAGTGTATTACTATCATCATTAAAAATTGCGGAGCCACTAAGGTCAATACTATATAATGTTGTACCGTAACCAAATTCATAGTAATCACCGTCAAAGTCTTTTCCGAAAGTACCATACTTAGCATATACTCCGCTGTCACCTTCGATGGTTAATGCGAGAAAATCATAGTCATCATCTTCCCACTTACCTACAGAGTACTCAACATTAAGCATTTTATATCCTAATCCTAGATTTACTTCTTCATAAGTCTCATCGAAACTGCCAGTATAATAATATCCAGTAACTCCAATACTAGCTGAAACTCCGGAATCTGTTTCTACCCCATAACCAAAATATCCGTCTACTTCTAAACCCTCACCAACATCAGCTACCCAACTACCTACATAGAAGCCGTCCTTTTCATAATCTATTCCGGCACTAATAGAAAAATCTTTTTGAAAGATACCCCTATAAAAATACTCTGAGGTTAGACCTACATTATAAGAAACATCCGCGAAAGCGGGGGTCGATATTGCTGCTAATAGTATACCTACTGCTATCTTTTTCATTTTCATTTTCAATTTCCTTTATTGTTTTAATTATCTAGTAACGCCTTCCAACTTACAGGAAATAAATTTATCATTTCCTTATCTATCATATTAGCTACGTCCCTTGTTTCTTTCTGTGTATCTGAAGCACATCGTAATTTACATACTCTAGCAAAGGAAGCTACATTACCTGTCCACCACCATTCTGTCATAGCATTTAGAGGTAATAATATTCTTGCCTGTTCTGGAGCTATATCTGCTAGTAGCATATCATCATAAATATCTTTTGCTAGTTCACATATCAACTTTAATGCAAAATCTGGATCAGCATCCCCTTCTATCCTCTCTACAAATTCATCCTGTAATGATCCTTGTTTACTATCACCTCCAAATTTACGCCAACGTTCTGGGTAGTAAAATTCTGGGGGAGAAGAAACATATCGTCTTGATACTTCATTCCAAACTAGCCCCACTTGATGCTTGACTAATTGTCTTGCTACAAATATTGGAGCTTTGATTCTAAAGGTAGCTCCTGTATGCCCGAATGGTGTCCAGTGTCCATGTTTGGCTAGATACTTTATAAGCCCTTTATCTCCCTTCTCAAATTCAAGATGTTCTACTTCATATGATACTCTTGCTGCATTTACTACACTTAGATCAGATCCCATCTTATCTAATAATTCTACTGTAATCATTTTCTGTGAACTATAACTGGATTTTCAACTTCCATACTATGTATTTTACAATATTCAAGCGGCAAAGTCAAGAGATTTATTTGCCCGTTCTCAACCCAATCCCCTAATACAGTAGTTAAATCTCCTTTTTTGTGCCAGCTTCTGACTAAATTTATTATTTTAGGTATATTTTTAAAGTACATAGTATTAGTTAAAAGTCTATTATTCCAAAAGGGTATAGCTAAGTCGAAGTGTTTTAAGGTACCGTTATCAAATAGCTTTGGTTCTCTCTTAAATCGAGCATCTATATCTATATATAATAGATCCTCGGGAAAATCTTGTAAACATCCTAGAATAAAGTCTGATTTATCTGTATTCTCCCAATTAAATGCGATATGGTAATTTAAACCATACTCAATAAGGTTATCTTCTAGTCCTACAGTTCCAGAATAGTTCCCTGGATAAAAAGATATTACTCTCATGCACCATATCCGCTTTCTAGATGTGTTATGCTGCAAAGTGCAGAACAATAAATATATAAAATATTGCCGTTTACCTCATGGTAATATTTCACCCTCTCTCTTATCTTATCTTGTAGTTCTAGTTCTCTGTCACCCCTAAACCAGCCATTATACTGGAAACAGTTTTTCCCACAGACGTCACAAGATCTATGAGACCGCTTCAAGTTCATGTTTTATTTCTCCATTTAGTAACTGTACTGCGTGCATCTCAATAAAAGACGTCACAATTATACTATCTATATAGTCGTATTTATACTCTTCAGCGAATGCCATCCGTGTGTTGCCCGCTAAAACGAGCCAATCTTTTCCTTTGCGATCTCCAAAGTTTATAAAATCTGGTACTACTTTTAGGCAAGCCCTACTCCAATTCTCTGGTGTATTGGCTATCAAAATTATTGGCTGCTGCATCCCCTTTGTAGCTAAAGATATTGCCAATTCTTTATAGCCTTTCATAGCTATTCGAGACTTCTGTGTGACACAGTTAAAAAGATTATTTATTAGCACTCGGACAACCTTAAATTCTTTTTTTGAAATTTCTCCAGGTTTCCATCTACTTTCGTAGTGTATCATAACCTGCTTTTGCTTACTCTCTAATACTTTGTTCATTATGTAGCCTTATACCAATATTAATACGCTCAATCAGAGCTTTCCATAGAGTCTCTCTAGCTTTGGCATTTATAAGCATTGAATTAAATTTATTGAAATTATCTTTATCAAATCCCATATAGATATTGGAAGCATAATCAACTTCAAGTATCCCACATCTTTTCCAAAAACCTTCGGTACGCTCTATAACACCTTTACAATCTTTACTATTTTTAACAATTAACTTATCACCTCTAGGATAATCTAGTTGTGGGATTTCCGTAGGAATGGGGCTTGGTGCCCTGATTTCCGGCATTAAAATATATATCAACTTCTCCTTTGTTATTATTGTGGGTTCTGGAACTCTAAATGAAGCGCAACTCGTAAGAAATAATACTAGAAATAATACTTTAACCATTACCAGTTATCTCCAAGGATGTTTTTTTAAAAGCTTTATTCATTATTTTTAGAACTAATTCTCTTTGGTTCCCCTCTCTTAAACCTTCATAGTCATGCCTTTTTAACTTTAATCTTTGTACTTCTGCTATTATCTCAGCCACATTATTTTTGTACTCATTATTCAGTTTAATTTGTACTAATGCCTCCCTTTCCAAACTCGATATAACTGCATCTTTTGACTCTGCGGCGGCTATTGCTAATAATTTATCTCGGTCGGAGGCTATTAATAGGACTTTTACATCAGCCAATTCATTATATGTGCTTGTTATTTCCCAGGCAACACCAGCTAGTAGTCCTATTATGACTACTAGTGCGCCTATCTTAAAGTACATTCCTATCATTATAACTCTTTTAGGAAGATATGATTTCCATGTTTAATAAAGTATTTGTGGTTGCAGTCTTCTGTCTCTACATGATAATAAACTGCGCCGTCTGTTATATCTATATAATTATATTCCAGTATAAGGGTAGCGAGCCTGGTCGCCTTTATCCAACTTTTAGTATCGGGTAGTGGAAAATGGTTTTGTCCCTGTGTGTACCAACTAAACTGACCCCGCTGTGTTATTACCCCGCACGGAGTATTGGGCCATCGTTTATCTTCTACTCTATTTAGGACTACTTGAGTAACGGCTATTTGCCCCTCAAAAGGCTCACTTCTAGCTTCATAATAAATATTTAAAGCTAAACATAACGCTGCAGTAGCTCCAACTATCATTTCTTAATCTTTTTTAATTAACGTGCCTGCCATTTCGTATGTAGTTTCGTCATGTAGTCCGGATAATTTAACTATATTATCCATATATTCTTTGTACATAAATCTAAATATTGCTGCATATCCAGTGACAATACCAGTTACTGCTGCAGCCGCTGCACCAAAATATAAAGGGTCTACAGGAGTAGATATTCCAAATAGAAAGTCCAGAGAAGCTCCTGTAACAACTATTAATATAATATTATTTACTACTAATAAAATTCTTACAAAGGTTCTAGTTTCTAATTTCATCGTATTTAGTCCAATCCTTAGACTCGAACAAGAGTGCTTCCGCATTTCTTCTTCTAGTTAAACCTCTTAAGGTCCGTCCACCTGCTTTATCCCAACGCCTTATTTGAGTAGGAACATCCCAGAAATCTCCAGACCTTAATCTTTTTAACATTGTACTAGAAATAAGGTTTGAAGGCCCTAGATTATAAACCCAACTAACTAAAGCATCGAACTGGTCTTGATTTAATTCTATATCTAAACCTTGTATATATCCCTGATATTCTTCCAACTCATAGAAAAACATGGCGGTGGCTTCCTTCTCTGTAGCTACCATACCCTCTGTTACATTTTTAGTATGTCCCCAACCAATGGTCCAAACACCTACTGGGTCTTTATAAGCCTTTAGCCTTAAACTTTCAAAATGTTTTATTAATTCTATTCCCGTACTACTTATATTCAATCTTTAGGTTTCCTTTTTGTACCTTGCAAATTTATTGCAATTTAATTTTTCATCTATATTATATCATCTATATTATAAAATGTCAAATTATTTTTTTTATCAACTTTAAATGGGTCTTAAGAGGAAGATACTTAGATCATTCTTACATTCGCACCGTTTGGCAAATTCCTCAGGAGTTTCTCGGGCTCTTGCTATACCGGAACAAACATACCATCCAGAGCATCGTTCATGAAAATTCGTAGATCTTGTTGATAAGCAAGCACTAAGACTCTTTTTCTCTTGGATACAATTTTCCTGAATTTCTTTATCTGTCATACAGCTAACTAATAGTGCTGTCAACGTTAGTATAAATATATATTTCATAGTTTTATTTTTTTAGTTTAAAAAAACCCTTTTGGATAAATTCCACATTTAGTATATTATACTCTTTTTAACCTCTTTTGTCAAGGTTTAAAAGTATGAAGGTCAAAAAAAGTTCTTGAATTCGTAGCTCAAATCTGAGATAATATACTTGTAAAATAATAAAATAGACCAAAAAAGGATCAGGAGACTTAAAATTATGGGTGATGTATTACCATTTACAGGTGAATTTTATACTAGAACAAGGGTATCTGAGGATATCTGTGAGGATATCGCTTGCTCTATAGCCGAGAGGTTAAAGGATAAGTATAATTTTAATACCGAAGATCCTGAGTTTTTAAGGAATATGGCTTGGTTAATCAAATTTATCCAGGTTATGGTAGATGATGAACTAGGTCTTGCAAATGAATTATCAAAGGATTTAAAAAATGCCTAAAGTAAAGGTTGGAAAGGGTGGCTTTGAAGCTGCTATGAGAAAATTTAAAAGAAAAGTTAATGATTCTGGTATTCTAAAAGATTTTAGAAGTAAAGAATATTACGAGAAACCTAGTGAAGCTCGTAGACGTAAACATAAAGCAGCTTTAGCAAGAACTAGAAATGAGGCTGACAGCAATATTGAAAAAAACTATTAAAAATAATACAAAGGTATTTATGTAATGAAAACACAAATAGTACATCGATATGAGTCGGGTAGTAGGGGTTTAATATCTTGGAATAGGATTCACATGAATAGCTACACGGGCTTTGCCTCGAACTGGCTTATCAGTAAAGAAATGCAGAATGATTTTGGCACTTATCGTGCCCCGTGGGGTTGGTATATTAACTTCCCTATTGCGCGAGATCGGAAAAATAGTTCTTAATATTTATCCAGAGCCTACTAGTCATAGTAGGTTTTTTACGTCTATACATTTAAAAAATAGTTCTTGATTTAATATAGTAAAGCATATATACTATATTAAATGAAAATTTCATAAAAGAAAAAGAAATAGGAGATAATTATGGCAATATCGGAAACAAAACATATACTTAAGTTTGCTTCAAATGCGCTTAGTAATGAAGTAATAATAGATGTCAGAGACATGATAGTAGCTTTAAGTACTACCTCTGCTTTTGTAGGTGTAACACTTGCAGCAGAATTCTCTTTCGACAACGGAACTACTTGGGTTTCTGTAGCAGATCAAGCAGGTACTCAAGTATGCAAAATAGTTGATGGTAGTCTAGCCTCAGGGGCGGGATATTCTCTAGCAGATGATGAATGGGATGTTACTTCTAGGCTTAAATTAAGATCTTCTAGTGCTTCAGAGGTCGGACCCGTAACATTAATTACAAAAAGACGAGGATAAAACACTATTTAATACTTCTGTAGTTTTACAGTATGGGTACCGCGCAAGGACAAAAATAAATGGAGATTACAGCTATTGCTGCTTTTTTGGCAGGTTTTGCCACTTTTTTAGGACTAATGAAAGTATGGGTTTGGCCCATGCTTATAAAGGGATGGGATAAGATGCTTGGCCAACAAAAGATTTTAGATGCTATAGGGGAGATAAACGGAAGACTTACCTTTATAGAAATGGAACTATCACCTAATACTGGTAAATCTATGAAGGATCAGCAAACAAAACTATACAATTCTATGCTTAAAATAGAAGGAAAATTCCTTGAATTAAGTGAAGAAAGTAGAGTTAAAAGAGAGCATGATAATATACCTACTATTGAACTTAATATGAAAGGAGACTTGATTTATGCTAATAGGGCATTTTTGAGACTTACGGATAGAACCTATTTTGAAGTTAAAAATAGGGGTTGGATTAATTCTTTACATGGTAATAGTATGACTGTTATACCAGAGGCTTTAGATGCTGCTATTGCCGATAAAAGAAGTATGGAATCTAAAATTTGTTTTAAAAATTCCCAAGGTACTAACACGTATTGTTTTATAAAAGCCTATATTATGGGAGATAAAGACAATACTATTGGTTATTTAGCTTATATTACTACTATTTAAGAGCTGTTTTCCTATACCGTAAAACTTTCGCCACAGCCGCATTCGCCCTGGACGTTAGGATTCTTAAACTCAAAGCCTTCGTTAAGCCCATTCTTAACGTAATCCATTTCGACTCCGTCGATGTATACCAGCGACTTAGGGTCCACATAAACATCAATGCCCTGAGATGAAAACTTGAGATCTTCTGGTAACACTTCGTCAACAGGCTCCAATACGTACATAAGCCCAGAACATCCGGTTGTTTTTACCGCGAGGCGAATACCTACACCTTTGCCCCGGGATTCCAGGTAACTGGAAACATGCTGCGCCGCGATTTCTGTCAAATTTACGCCCAAGAATGGCCACTCGTTTTGTTGGCTATATAGAGAGCTTAACTGTATTTTTGTTTCAATCATTTATTTATCCATTATTATAAAAAGTATTCTGGTACTGATATCCCTAAATAAATCAGTGTCAAAGCTTTTCCCCTAATATCTGTATACTCTTTTCCCACTAATTCATATACTGAATATTCAGTTGTAATCTTAACCCCTTTAATGCTTTTTATAAGAGAGGTTCTAATAACGTCCCCATCAGTAAATTTAGGACTATTAAATACTTCACCTACTGCTATTGAGGTGTTACCTAATGTAACTATAAACCAATTTTTTAATTCCATTTTTTAGCCACATTATTTTTGTACACATTATTCTCAACATATGCTTTTAGTTCACCTACTGTATGAAGTGTTTCTGCTTCTTCGTCAAGTATTTGTATGTCGTATTCTTCTTCGATTGCTATTACTATTTCAACAATGTGAATAGAATCTCCTCCTAAATCTTCAATAAATTTCATGTTATCTTTAATTGAATCTATGTCTATACCTAATATTTCAGCTAATATTTTTTCTACCACTGTCTTTCCTCGTTTAGTTAATATGATATTTATTCTTTTTAAACCACTTGTTCATGGCTTTCATATTAGTAGCTTTTATAGAGATTATGATATCTCTTGGATTTAAACCTCTAGCATGACAAGCCTCAATAGCGTCCAGTTCTGTAGGGACTCGTGGTACAATCATTGTATTTCTTACAGGTTTATTTCCTGACCACCATTGGTTCCTTATCCACTTATCTTTACAAGAGAACTCGTACCATCCAGGCAGGATTGCTGATGGGAAGTATCCTATTAATGGAAGAGCTCCTGGGTTTTTACAGCCTACAAGAAGGACTAGTACTATTGGGATTAAGATTACTTTTTTTAGTTCCATTCTTCTGCCTTAATAACATAATTTTTATACTTTTTCAAATAGGAAGTCTCTTCTTGGGGAAGAAGATACTTCCTCAAATAGTAAGTCTTCATGCTTCTCCAAGATATCTGCAATCTGCTTGAAAGTCGCATTAGAATCATTTATTGATGCTAGTGTATCAGCCCATGCAACACCCTCCATTCTGGCTTCAGAAAAGGAGCCTTCCGGAGTCCTAAGCCCTAGGAGATCAGCTACGGGCTGCGGCATAACCGTTCCTTGGTAATTGTAGTACACTTCAAAACGTTCTTCCATCAAGGTAACTTTTTCGACATTAAGGTTAAGGGTCTCAGCAAAAATAGCACAAGCTACACCAAGACAGCAATAACCTTTATGGTCATGTAAAACATGCTTTGTCTGTTCAAATTCACCGTCTCTTAAGGCGGCTACCCATTCATCTCTTTCTTTCGTTTTCATACTCTCCACTCACAGTTCATTTTAATTAGTAATTGCTTTCCCATAAATTCGGCATTTCTTGTATGATAATCCTAACTCGTTTAAAACAGTCCCATTCAAGATTTGGTGATAGAAATGCAACTGGGCATTCAATCACCTCGACCTCATCTGTCCTGTCGCCAATAAGTTTCACCATAAATTCATCGATGCTGGTGTCCTTCGGGATAAATAATTCAATTATTTTCATTCTTTTATCTTCATAAATAGTATCTCTAAAAAGAACCAATCAGCGCGAGTATACCCAAATTGCAATAAGGCTCTGTCACCAAATGCCAAAAGGGTGAACTGCCAATCATCTTTTTCTCCGTAAAACGAACATAAATCAAATTTTCTCATGTAATTATTTCCTCTTAATAATAAGCGTTTTCAGTAATTGTGTGATCTGTTATATCTCTAATGCCCCGGATCTCGGGTAGCTGCTCAAGCAATGTCTTTTCTACTCCAGCTTTGAGTGTCACGTCTACCATGCCACAGCCTTGGCAACCTCCGCCAAACTGTAGAACAACCACTTCAGCATCAATTTCCACTAGATTGACCATCCCTCCGTGCGACGCAAGCCCAGGATTGATTTGGCTATGTAATACATAGTTAACCTTATCTTCTAAGGAACTAGCATCAGAATAGGGTAATGATCTGGAGTTAGGAGCTTTAATAGTTAATTGCCCGCCAAAGGTATGCTCTTCATATTCTAAGAGTGCATTGACTAAGAAAGGCTTGCTATGGTTGTCAAGCCATACTATGAATCCGTTATACTCCAGGCGTTCATCATCTTCCAACTCTTCACCTGGCAAACAATAGGCAATTGCAGCTTCCGCCTGGGGCGTGCCAGCATCAGATATAAAAATCCGAATAGCTACATCCTTGGCCTCTTGCTTCGCCAATAACTCCGCGAGATACTGCTCCGCAGAGGTAGTAATAGTGATAATTTTATCCGTCATTTAATGAACCTCACAAGGTTCGTCTTTGCTATACCAGAAACCGCATACGTCACAAAAATAACAGCAGCTATCTTGATATTCACAATCAGGGTTATTACATTCTTTTTCTTCTACTGGGACGATTCCTGAGGCAATCCCCAGTATGGCGAAGTGTTCTGTAAGTTTCATTTTATCCTCTTGTTTAACGTCTATGCCGTGCTATGGCTTCTTTAAGTGCTTGGCCTACAGCTACAGACAAAACGAGTTCAACGATAATCTTATCAATATCATCAGATCGTGATTGTATATCTTCTAGTAAGGCATCGTCGTATTCAAATAATGTATGGACAAGCCTCAACTTGTCTGCATCACTTATCTCCATGTCTAATGTTTCGTAGGTCATATTTTTATTTCTCCTATTTCTAAACTATATTATACTTTAAACCAGTACAAAAGTCAAGAAAAATTTTCTACATGCTTGAAATAAGCATTAGATAAGTTAGATTAGAAAAAGCATGATCAATCTAGCTTATCTAGTGCTACGTCTGCCAGTATATATAATAGAAAAAGTACTACTGTTAAAAGCCACGCACTAGGCACTGCTAGGGCAGCTATTGCACCGGTTATAAGGAATAAAATTACAGCCAATGTGCAAAGTATTCCCGTTGCAACTATTATAAGAGCCTTTTTTATTGTAGTTACCAGAAATAACTTCAGTTCTTTCATAATTTATCCTCCTTTTTTATATTCACTATAGAAAAATAATATTTGTAATTCAATTTAAAATGTGGTATAATATTACAATATTCATAGCAATTAATTAAAACAAGTTGAAACCTAAGATACGAATTGATTAAAATTTAAACACTTGATAAAAAAATTGTTGATTGCATAACTGGAGAAGAATCTTCTTCTCCGGGGTTTCTAATCTTGATTTTGTTGTATTTAATCATTTTGATTTAATGAGTATCACAAAAGAGCTATAATAAATCAGCTCATGCCGGTAGGCAACTTATTAAATCAAAATGATTTGTAACAATTTACTAGAGAAGATTGAGCGGAGCATACTATTAAAAATAAAGCTAACAGAAAGAAGACAATTTTAACGTACTCTAATACGTTGTGTTTATTACTAATACGCTATGTTTATTACTAATAAGATGTGTTTATTACTAATACGCTATGTTTATTACTAATAAGATGTGTTTATTACTAAAAAGGGCTGAAGGCTAAAGTTGAGAACAATTTCCCCTTAGCCATTCTTGCTACTCAAACACCCGCAGGCGTGTTTCCAAAGGCCTTAATAAACGCTATAATCCTTCATAATTCTCTTATACATCAAACCAAGAACAGCTTTAGGAGCTTTCTCCATCCCCTCTAATTGCTCATATTCGTATCCTAGAGCATCTGCAATAAGTTCTACCATTATCTTCTTAGTCATAGGGTCTTTCCCAGTTTTAGTAACATATGGCTTCTTCTGATATATACCCATTTTAGCTAATTTACCTATAACACTTCTTTTAGATCGCTTGAGTATTGTTACAAGTTTTTCTATAGTATCAGGATCTTCTGGGTTATAAGTATCTGATAATTGCTTTTCTTCACTTTTTGTGTAAATGGTAAATCTCCTTGCCTTATTTAAGCATGTTTAAGCATGTTGAGACCCCGCAGAGGCACGTTGAGACCCCGCAGAGGGTTTAAAATAGATTTACTACGTTGTCTGGCTCCCCTTCAAAATTCAACTCTAATTGTAGAAATCTTCCCCCTTCTAGTATCTCTAACTTATTTAAAAAATTTTCTAAAGCAGCCTGTAATAACATATTTTGCATGTGATTCATACTTAATTGTGAAGTAAAGAATCCTATTAGTTGTTCGGTTTCTATTAGTTGCCTTTGTTTATCAACCTCGTTCATATTAATTAACTTCTACTACTAGTTTTGGATTAAAATCATGAACTTTTTCGTGCTGATATCCTTTAGGGTTTATAATACATCTAGTATCATTATGTAGAAAATCTCGCGGTGTATGGGTATGACCACATATAGTTAAATTAAACATGTCTAGCGTTTTCCAGTCTATATTAGCATGATAAAGATAATTAGATGTTCCCCCATTATCAACCCAATAGGGATGTACATAATCTTTATTAGGTAAGTGATGAGTTATTAAGACATCAGTTCTTTTCTCCGCCGCTAGTTCTAAAAAACTGGCATGATTCTTATGTACTTGTACAATGTCCAAAGGACTCAAATGTCTCTTACCGAACTTAGTAGCTTGATAGTCGGTCATAAACTGTTGAGCCATATTCATAATATCTAGATTATATTCGTCAAAATCTGTCCAGAGTGTGCAACCCGCAAAGAGGATACCATCAATTTCAACAATATCTTCTTGCATATAGTTAATTCCTATACTAGTCAAGTGCTTACGCATTATTGTATCTACACGTTTAAGGTCTCCGTGATAGTAGTCGTGATTCCCTGGTGTGTATAACACTGCTTTAAATCGTTTCACTACTTCCTCCCAAAACCAATCATAAGTTTTATACTTACCTCTGTGGTTACAAAATGTAGCTATGTCACCAGCTAGAATTAATACTTGCTCAGCATCATCTTCCATTATAGGAGGTGTCCAGCCATTATTGCTGTCCAAATGTATATCGCTCATTATCCTTAGCTTAGTCATGACTTTCATAATCCTTACATATAGCTTCTAACTTTAGCTGCCCTTTTTCAAGTTCAGACATTCTCTTCAAAGTCTCTGCCAACGATGTCGGTGGACCTGAGTTTGGCAATAGCTTATTGGCCCTTCCTAGGCGTTCAAAATATGCCTTATCTGATTTTAACAACTGTATCATCCCCTGTATCAAGAAGAGCTCCTATAGCTTTAATGATCTCCGTTGCTGTTGTATCATTATCTGATGAGCCAAACTCTTTTAGACCATCGATGTAGAAGTTATAGCAAATTTGTCGTTGATCCTCATTTTGAGCTAATAAACATAACTGTAGTAATCCTTCCCAAAGCTCTTCCTTCATTTAGGTAATATCCTATGTAAAAATTCAATATCTATTTCTTTGCCTCTTATATATCTTTTCTTTGCCATTTTATAAAACTTTTTAAACTCTTTATTAAAACCTCTGACAGTCATTTTATCTTTGTACTTAGCAATGAAATAAGCCTTGGTAATTCTTTTTAGATTCTTAGCTTTTTTATTATTCATTCTCTTTAGGCTCCGTTGCTCCCATTTATACTTAGTATTGTATACTTTAAAGTTGGATCGTTTAATAGCCATACAAAGTCGAATTTGCAGTTTAATGCCAAATCTTCTGACTCATTCATAAAAGTCTGTGTTTTAGGGTCAAGCAGGAATAACTCCTCAAACTCAGTAATACCGTTTGAGTATTTAATTCTAATTGATTTTTTTCTCAATTGCACCTCGAAATTTTCATTCATTATTTGGATATTATACACAAAAGCGGGGTAATTGTCAAGAATTATTTTTAGGGAACTTATCTAAGGAGACTTGCTCTCCTTTAATTGGTCTCTGCGGCAGGAGTCGAACCTGCGACATCTTGCTCCCAAAGCAGGTGCTCTACCAGGCTGAGCTACGCAGAGTTAGAATTTATATAAAAGTAGTGGTCGGTAAGGCCCAACCACCAAAGCCGTTATGCTGCTAGAGCGTAACCTTCATAAACATCATCATTTGCGTTTATTTTTATTTTGATCCTAGTACAAGCATTTATCTTATACTATTGACGGCAGTATCATTACCGATTCTCTACTAGCCTTTCGCCCCCCGTCGATACCATTACAACCCCAGCAAAAAATAAACTGTTGGTCAAGATTATAAATCTTTATCTACTTACTGACGAGCTAATGTGCTCAGTTTATTTTTGGTGGAGTTGAAGGGAATTGAACCCTTGTCCGGTTGAACTATTACTAGCGTCAATGAATTCTTTACATTTGCCACAACTATTACCTATTAAGGCCCGTAGCTCTGGATTCTTTCTTAAATCTGTTTCACTTATGTTATTACAAATACATAAGATCATTACTTAGTTGATTTACAAACCGTACATTCGGCTACTGGAGCTGATTTTAGCTTTCCTACCCCTAGATTATGTACTCGCATACCTTTACCATAACATTTATCTTGATATGCGTGCTTGCATTTACATCGTTTTATAACTACACCTGACATTTTTCTCTCCTCTATTATTTTGGTACTCCCGGAAGGAGTCGAACCTTCTCCCCCTGGCTTAGAAAACCTGAGGCCGCATTCCGTCGGCGAGAGCAGGTATTAAAATATTGGTTTTAATTCTAAGACTGTGAAACTAGTAGTCCAATTATATTCGTCTTTCATATCGTTTTTTTCATCATTAGACCAAGCATACTCAAAGAATTCATCACCTGTTACTTCATCTCTCACACGAAAGCACCAAATAGCCCCCATATTTTTAGCTTTTTGTACTTCTGAAAATTTCATCTTTTTTCTCCAATTTTAAAAACATATTATCTCATAAACGGGGTTGAATGTCAAGAATTAAATTTTGGAAGCCCCCGAGGGAATCGAACCCAATTTTTTAACAGGATCAAAACCTGTCGCCAGTCCAACCGGCTACGGAGGCAATTGTTTGGGTACTCCCTAAGAGAGTCGAACTCTTACGCCTTGTGAGCAACTGCGTTTGAAACAGTCATGGTTACCGATTACATCAAGGGAGTATTGTTAGAGGCCCGTTACCTTTTAATGATTTCATCCCCACGGGCCAACGAGGAGCAAGGATTTGGCAGTAGATATAGGATTCGAACCTATGCGCCCCTTTCGGAACGAGAGCTTAGCAAGCTCCTGCATTACCACTCTGCCAATCTACTATCTTTCTCTATATTTACTCATTTATTTCGTACTCTCTAAAAGAGTCGAATAGTCCCTAAGCAACTACACCATAAGAGCATAAATCTTCTTCTTGCTCAATCCATACAAAGGCTTGAGCAAATATAGTTTGATCTGCTCCGAGAGCTTGTGTTCTATTGCTTACGGATATTCCCCCGATAGGTCTCCAACCCCTTTTTATCATTTTATTACATTCAACCTCAAAATCTGTAGGGGTAAGTTCATAAATAAAATCGTACTCAGTCAGCATTGAAACTATTCTCCCCCAAAGTTTTTGATGGGAACTAATTTATCCTTTCTATATACATTACCAGTTATATCATCAGTAATGTACTTATTTCCGTTTTCAGTATGTTGAGGGCCGAAAATTGTATGACCCATTTTATTCTTATACCGTTTAATTGTAGCAGTTTCATGATTCGTTTTCTTACTTTCTTTCTTACT
>Ga0209554_1000412_pt1 | contig 36491 bp, 30 predicted proteins | sample MarorgKNORR_S2LV_5_FD_188221 | JGI IMG/M metagenome (GOLD analysis project Ga0209554, IMG submission 188221) | Marine microbial communities from the Southern Atlantic Ocean, analyzing organic carbon cycling - Bottom_A/KNORR_S2/LV (SPAdes) (version 2) | ecosystem: Environmental > Aquatic > Marine... | reverse complement strand
AATGAAGCTCGCTTTTTTTTTGGAAAATTGCGAAGTGATTCTTTTTGTGATGTTCAAAGCGGAGCTTTTTCTGGATCATTGAAAATAATCCAGTCGAGGCCACAAGCAGCAGCAACCCCCTTCTAAACACCATCTATTACTCAAAATACCTTCGGATTGCGATTCGGTGTGCTGGAATATTTTTGTCGTAATTTTCAACAAGCAGTTCCAAAATCGTTGGAGGATTCACGCCAACTTCTCTTTTAGACCCATATTTTGAAACATATAAATTGTAGCTGCCGTTGTTATTTTCGAAGATCAAAAAATGTTCTGAATTCAGCTCGCTATAAGAAATTTCATTGCCAGAAAATGCTCCTGAAGCATCTTTAAAAAAAGGCTTGAAATCGAAATACAAAAAAACGTTTGTCATAATTATACCAATTCTGCCGAAAGCCCTAAGGTTAACAATTTAGAACATCGTGGTTTTAAATCTTTATATTCTCCTGTTTTTACCGTGCACTTCCCTTTATAATGCACCAAAATTGTACATTGCTCTGCTTGCTCAAACGTATGTTCACAAACATCAATTAGAGAATCGATCACAAAATCAAAGGTATTTACCTCATCATTATGCAATACAATTTCATGTTGGTTGACTTCTTTTTCAAGTACATCAACCTCTTCTTGTATTTTTTCTTTGGTACTCATTCAATTATAAAAAAATAAATATACAATAATTAAACCTTCTTGTATTTTAAAGCCACCCAATTATTCCGTTCAATGGTTTTTTCTAATGTCAGCCCATGGCTGGAAACTTCTGCATCAATAATCGGAATGTCTTCTTTATAAAAACCACTCAGTAGTAAAACTCCACCACGCTCTAAACAGTTTGTATAGATTTTTAGATCATTCAACAAAATATTTCTGTTGATATTGGCAATAAGCACGTCGTATTTTTCAGCTACTAACAACGATGCATCCCCTTCGTAAATTGTTATTTGGGTACAATTATTCCGCGCTACATTCTCAATAGAATTTAGATAACACCAAGTATCAATATCAATAGCATCAATAGGTTTGGCACCTTTCATTTCTGCGAAAATCGCTAAAATTCCTGTTCCACAACCCATGTCCAGTGTTTTCTTTCCTTCTAAATCAAGATTGATCAAATGCTGCACCATCATGTGTGTGGTTTCATGATGCCCTGTTCCAAAACTCATTTTTGGCTCAATAACAATGTCGTATTTCAATTGGGGGTTTTCATGAAACGGTGCACGGATACTCACCAAGTTATCAACCTGAATTTGCTCAAAATTCTTTTCCCATTCACTGTTCCAATTGGTTTGCGGAACTTCCTTTTCTGTAAACGAGATGATAAACTCCTTAGATTTTAACACCAAAATATCATTTAAAATCTCTGTGCTCCAATCTTGCTTCTGGATATATGCGGTAACTCCTTCTTCATTCTCTACAAAACTCTCAAAACCAGCAACACCCAATTCTGCAATGAGAATTTCTGTTCCTGGCTCTTTAGGAACTACTGTAAAATCGTATTCTATATAAATATTGTCCATGGTTTTAATCAAAAATCTTAGCTAACAAGAATGATAAAATATTAAATTGCCTCAATAATAGCAGTAAAGTCTTCTGCATTCAGTGCTGCTCCACCAATCAATCCACCATCTACATCTTCTTTAGAAAAAATTTCTTGTGCATTGGCTGGTTTTACACTACCACCATATAAGATGGATGTATTGTCTGCAACAACCGTAGTATAGGTTTCTTGAAGTAACTTTCTGATGAACGCATGCATTTCTTGTGCTTGTTCTGGCGATGCCGTCTCTCCTGTACCTATTGCCCAAACAGGTTCGTAAGCCAACACTATTTGATTCCAAGCCATCGACTCTAAATGAAATAGTCCGTTTTTTAACTGACTTTCTACTACGTTGAAATGATTCCCAGATTTTCGATCTTCTAACAATTCTCCGAAGCAAAATATAATTTCCAACCCATTTGCAATGGCAGCATCTACTTTTTCTGCTAAAAGAGCATCTGTTTCTCCAAAAATAGCACGTCTTTCAGAATGTCCTAAAATAACTGTTTTGATACCAATACTTTTAAGCATGTCTGCAGATACCTCTCCAGTGAAAGCCCCATTTATAGCTTGATGCATGTTTTGAGCAACGACTTCTATGTTCGATTTTCGTGTTCTTTTTACGGCAGATGGTAAATTGACGAATGGCGGTGCAATAAGCACTCTTGTATCATCATCTAAAGGAATTCTTTTTACTGCCTTTCTCAGTTGTTTTACAAGGGTCTTTGTTTCTTTATAATTGGTGTTCATTTTCCAATTTCCCGCAACGATCTTTTTTCTCATTCTAATGTTGTTTATGTTACAAACCAAAGATTACCTCCCCCGAAAAATCGGGATTGCAATAGTGATTAACAAAGCCCAAAAATACGTTATTTTTTTAAGGCGTTCACAATTTCTGGGTCTGTAACTTTGATCGATTTGAATAAATCTACGAAACCGTTTTCATTGACTACAAGGTAACGAGGAATCCAATTTAAATCTAAGAAATTACCAAAATCTCCATCCCATCCCGATTGCATAAAATAATGCTCTCCTTTGATATCGAAACGCTCAATACCTCTTTTCCAACTAGTAACATCTTTATCTAAGGACAAAAAGAGAAATGTTACTTCTGGGAATTCTTTTTGAAGTTGTTTTGCTCTTGGCAATCCCAGAATACAATCTTTACACCAAGAAGCCCAAATATCAATGAGTACTTTTTTTCCTTTATATGTTGCAATGATATCTCTAAATTGAATCGAATCATTTTCCAACGTAATAAAAGTATCATCCAATGCTTTTTTAGAAAACTCCGTCGGAGTTTCGAAGGTGCAACCGACCAAAAATAATGAAATGAGGGCTATTTTTTTTAACATCGATATTGAATTTACATAAAAGAAGGTTCTCTTTTTAGGCAAATATAAATAAACCCTCAAAAATAAGTACCTTTGTCAAATATTTTATCACAATTGATGACAACAGCACAGCTAATTGAACAAATTCATCTAAAAAAATCATTTCTATGCATTGGTTTAGATGTTGATTTAGAAAAGATTCCACCACATTTACTCAACCAAGAAGACCCTATCTTTGCTTTTAACAAAGCCATTATCGATGCAACGCATCACCTATGTGTTGCTTACAAACCCAACACTGCTTTTTATGAAGCTTACGGAATTAAAGGCTGGAAATCTCTAGAGAAAACCATCAAGTATATCAACGAAAAGCATCCAGAAATTTTTACAATTGCTGATGCAAAACGAGGAGACATCGGCAATACATCAAGTATGTATGCAAAAGCTTTTTTTGAAGATTTGGCATTCGACTCTGTAACCGTTGCTCCCTACATGGGAAAAGATTCTGTAGAGCCTTTTTTAGCTTTTAAAAACAAACACACTATTTTATTGGCATTAACGTCCAATCAAGGGGCATTCGATTTTCAAACAAAAAGTGTCGATGGAAAAGAACTCTATAAACAGGTTTTAGAAACCTCTAAATCTTGGAAAAACGCTGAAAATTTACTATATGTTGTTGGCGCAACCAAGGCTGAATATTTTAAAGAAATAAGAAAAATAGTTCCGACAAGCTTTTTACTAGTTCCGGGTGTAGGCGCACAAGGAGGTAGCTTACAAGAAGTTTGCAAATATGGAATGACAGACACCATAGGTCTTCTAATCAATTCTTCTCGCGGAATTATTTATGCTTCTAATACTACTGACTTTGCAACGGCAGCAGCAAAAAAAGCAAAAGAACTACAACTAGAAATGGAAGAAATCATGACGCAACACCTATAGAATGGACGGAATACATCTTGGAAAATTAATTCCCATTGCCGCTTTACTAATTCTAGGAATTATTGAAGCCATTGGAGGTTTATACCTTCAAGATCGAAGAACAAAAAATGACTTTACTATTGAATTGGTAAGTCTTGTCTCTTTGCCCACTCTTGTGCAACCTGCCATCTTATTTTTTGTCATCTTATTTATGATCTCCGTATTTCCTTCTTATGAAAACATCCTTTTAGACGTTTCAATAGGCTGGAAAATAGGTGCTTTTTTGATCTTTGATGACATGACACAGTATTGGTGGCATCGATTGTCTCATGAACATAAAGTTTTTTGGAAACTACACAGACCGCATCACGCAATAGAAGAAATGGGCGTGTTGGTTACCTATAGAAATGCCTTTCTTTATTATGCAATCATGCCAGGAATTTGGTTTTCTGCAGTACTGATTTATTTGGGAATGGGCACTTTTTACATTTGGTACATAGCCATCAAACTGGTGATTATCTTATTAGCACATAGCGAAACCAAATGGGATCGAGTTTTATACAAGTACAAATTGCTACATCCATTGGCTTGGGTTATTGAAAGAACCATCTCTACACCTTCAACACATTTTGCGCACCATGGTTTAACCGATGAAGACACCATCAGCAATCCAAATGGAAATTACGGAAATTTATTATTCTTTTGGGATGTTTTATTTGGTACGGCAAAAATTACACGGAAATATCCAGAACGCTTTGGAACCTGGAATCAGGTAAAAGAACCTTGGCATGTACAACTGTTATTTCCTTTTGTAAAATCGAAAGATCCAAGAAGCGAATTGCATTCACTAAAAACAGACAAAGACTTTAATCCGTCAGTAGATTTTAAAGAGTTTAAAAGTTAGAAACTTCTCTAACTAAGTAATTTATTCGGTTTAATTTTTCGAAAATTTTCATCGCTTTAAATGCTGCTCTATCACTTTTTAATTCATCCACATATTTATAATCGTTCGATTTTTCAACCAACTTGTGATATCTTTCTTTAAGATGTTTTTTATAACGATACAATTGATTTAAGCGAGACATTTATAGATTTTATAACCTTTAAATATACGTAAATATTTGGTTTACAACACAATATTAACTCTAAATTTTCACCACTTTTTCCATATATACTTTCCCTTCAACTTCAAGCTTTATAAAATAAACACCTCTTTTTAAAGTAGAAAAATCATATGTAGTATCTGATTTTTTAAAAGCAAACCTTTTCACTTCTTTCCCTAAAATAGAATAAACCCTTACATCTTTCCCTAACAGTTTAGCATCAACCTTAATTGTCAATTTATCTTCTATTGGATTTGGATATAAATAAATAAAATCTGGTTGATTAAAACTTACTGTAGACAATGTGCTCTGTTGATATATTCTTACATAATCTATTTCCATAGCACTTTCTGTAAACCCAGCACTTATACCAGGTTGTAATGCTATATTTAGCAGTAAATATTGTGGAGCATCAAAAGGCCAAGTATTTGCATCTTTTGTTACTGGATTATAAGTGTAGTGCTCTACTCCATCCACTTTAAAAACCATTTTCTCTGAAGTCCATTCTAAAGTATAAATATGGAAATTAGTTGACGCTGTTGAAATTGTTTGCCCTCCTAAATTTATTGTCCCTCCAGAACTTGAAGGAGTATGCATCGCACTTTGTACATAATTTTGATTACTTCCCCAATGCTCCATAATATCTACTTCGCCACAATCTGGCCAATTTACAGAACCATGAGTAGTATCCCAATAACCACCATTTTCACTAATATTTTGTCCTAACATCCAAATAGCTGGCCAAGTACCTACTCCAGCTGGTAATTTTGCTCTTACTTCAACTTTCCCATAAGTAAAAGCAAATTTAGAATTTAGCCTAGCAGAAGTGTACTGTTTCGTAACTCCTTGATCGGTAAACGTTTCTTTTTTAGCAACTAAATGCATAACACCATCAGTAAGGTAGGTATTCGCTGTTCTATTTGTATAATGCTGTATTTCACCATTGTACCAACTTGAGCCATTTGGTAGTTGTGTTTGATGAAACCATTTACTTGCATCTAATGCACCTGTACCATCAAATTCATCTGACCAAACCAAATTATCAAAAACTGAATCTGATCCTGGACCTGAAACATCTTCAATTGTTCCATCATATAAAAAATCATCTATATATGCAGTAACATGATCAGTATTATTTTCTCCATTAACCTGTAATAAAACTCTATTAAAATCTGTTCTGTTGATTGGTATAGCAGAATTTGAATCTAAATTAATGTACGAATCATTTGCGAAATCAAACGTTATCGTTTGCCATTGATTTAAAACAACCGTTTTAATAATTTCACTTTGTGTAGACCAAGGAGATCCTAAAGAACCATCTTGTAATTTTAATGATATTTGATTTGTTTGGTTTCCTGTAATATCACTTGAAGAAATATAAATCTTTATAGAAAATGTTCTATTTGTTGATAAATCAAAATTTGCTGAAGTATCAAAACAAACATTAGCATATTGCCCCCCTGTGTCTGAATATTTTAAAACCGTAGCTGAAGTATTAATTCCTTGCTGGAATACATTTGCAAAACTTGTATCTAAACTGCAATCATCTCCAGCCCAGGTTGAAATTGTTCCAGAACCCTCAAAGTCATCTTGAACAGTAGATTGTGAAGAAATTGAAAGTGTAAAGAATAAAAATAAAAGAAAGTAATTTTTTTGCATTTGAGACATATATTAGTGAACTGCAAATTACCCTTTAATTATTCTGAAAAACAAAAAATAAACCTATACAAAAAGCATACACTTTCTAATTTTATCGAAAACTGTCGGTTTTTTTGTCATATTCATATGGACAATGTTTACAAGCACTTTTACAGCAGTACCCTCTTTTTAGATGGTACTTTTCTGTAAAAACTCGATACCCTTGTTCATTGAGATAATAATCCTCTTCTGTGAGTTCTTCGCGCTTATAAAACATCTTACAAAAGTAACCTTTTTCGCATAAAAAACACCCTTTAAAAGAGCATTTCGATTGTTTTTAAAAATTTAGCTTTTACTTTCAGGCGGATATTTAAGAAGAATTTCTTTTACAAATAACTTTATTTTTTCTTCTTTCTTAGGACCTGTTTTTGCTCTTAATGCTCCAGTTCCAATTCCTTGCCAGATCAATTCCTTTTTTGTTGCATCAATAAAATCTATAAAAAGAGTCCCTTCTGTGTGCTGGGTAACATCTACCGTGTTCCCTCTATAATAATACCTCGGATACCAATAATGATAAGCACTCCCATAACCAAAACTTGCTCTTACATCTACTCGCTTTCTTGATTTTATAAAGATGCTCACTAAAACATCTGGGGTACTGGATTTTTCAAATCCTTTAGCCAACAGTTCTACTTCTATAGCGCGTAAAATTCTACGTTTATCCAAATCAGAAGCAGCTGCTTTGTCGATTCCTTTTTTATAAAACGCAAAGGTTTTATAAGCGTTGAAATCTGTTTTACTATCATAATCTGTGAGCACTCTTACAGTGCTACACGAAGTAAAGACAAAGGCAATTAACAAAAGATAAAGTGTGACTTTTTTCATGATTCAAAATTTATACGTTTTATATCAAACATCAAAAAACATACCAAAGTTGTTTCAACAATCATTAGTACCTTCATTACAATCGTTATTTAAAAGTATATAAAGAACCTGAATATTTTTTAAGAATTCCGTAAATTGCACTCGCAAAAAACAAGATCTATTACGAATGGAACAAATAGCACCCTACAAACCTTTACATAAAGTACGAATAGTAACTGCTGCGTCATTATTTGACGGGCACGATGCTGCCATCAATATCATGCGTAGAATTATTCAGTCTACAGGAGTTGAAGTGATTCATCTAGGACATGACAGAAGTGCCGAAGAGGTTGTAAACTGTGCTATTCAAGAAGATGCAAATGCCATTGCAATGACTTCATATCAAGGAGGACATAATGAGTATTTTAAATACATGTACGATTTGTTACAGGAAAAAGGCGCATCGCATATCAAAATTTTTGGTGGCGGTGGTGGTGTGATTCTTCCAGAAGAAATTAAAGAATTGATGGACTATGGAATTACACGTATTTATGCTCCAGATGATGGCCGCGAATTAGGCTTGCAAGGAATGATTAACGATTTGGTGAAAACTGCTGACTTTGCCATTGGCGATGTCTTAGATGTAGACATGAATCAGTTGGTGAAAAAAGAAATTGGAAGCATTGCTCGTGTGATTTCTTCTGCGGAAAATTTCCCGGAAGTAGCAAAGAAAACATTGGATGCTATCCACAAAAAAAATAAAAATTCTACCACGCCTGTTTTAGGAATTACTGGAACTGGTGGTGCTGGAAAATCGAGTTTGGTAGACGAATTGGTACGTCGATTTTTGGTGGACTTTCCTAAAAAAACAGTTGGATTGATTTCTGTAGATCCATCAAAAAGAAAAACAGGTGGCGCTTTGCTAGGAGATCGAATCCGAATGAACGCTATCAATAATGAACGTGTATATATGCGTTCATTAGCAACCCGACAATCAAACTTGGCCTTATCAAAATATGTAAGCCAAGCAATTGAGGTTTTAAAAGCTGCAGAGTTTGATTTGATCATTTTAGAAACATCCGGAATTGGACAGTCAGACACAGAAATTATAGAACATTCTGACACTTCACTGTATGTAATGACTCCTGAATTTGGTGCTGCTACTCAGTTAGAGAAAATTGACATGTTGGATTTTGCAGATTTAGTAGCCATTAATAAATTTGACAAAAGAGGTTCTTTAGATGCCTTGCGTGATGTCAAAAAACAGTACATGCGCAACAATAATTTGTGGGATGTACACCAAGATGACTTGCCTGTATTTGGAACCATTGCTTCGCAATTCAACGATCCAGGAATGAACACCTTGTACAAATCTATCATGGACAAGTTGGTAGAAAAAACCAATGCCGATCTGCGATCGTCTTTTGAGATCACTAAAGAAATGTCTGAAAAGATCTTTATAATTCCACCTAGCAGAACTCGCTACTTATCAGAAATTGCAGAAAGCAATAGAGCCTATGATAAAAATGCAACCGAACAAGTACACGTTGCCCAAAAGTTATATGGCGTGTATCAAACCATTGCATCACTTACCAGCAATGCATCGTCGAACGCTATCGATACTTCTTCACTGTCTATAAACGGACTGAATCAAGAAGAAATTCTAACGCAAGTTCAACCTGACGACATTCCTTTTATCAAATTGCTATTTGCTCAATTTGACAAATTAAAAATGAACCTCGACCCTTACAATTGGGAAATTATTTTAAACTGGAAAGAGAAAGTTCAGAAATACAAAAACCCGATCTACTCTTTTCAAGTAAGAGGTAAGGAAATAAAGATTGAAACACATAGTGAGTCGTTATCACACACGCAAATACCGAAAATATGCTTGCCTAAATACACTGCTTGGGGAGATCTATTGTTGTGGAACTTGCAAGAAAATGTTCCAGGAGAATTCCCATATGCATCTGGATTGTATCCGTTTAAAAGAACGGGAGAAGACCCAACACGAATGTTTGCCGGAGAAGGTGGTCCAGAAAGAACCAACAGACGTTTTCATTATGTAAGTTTAGGAATGCCTGCAAAACGTCTTTCTACTGCTTTTGATTCGGTAACCCTTTATGGAAATGACCCAGGAAAAAGACCTGATGTCTACGGGAAAATCGGAAATGCAGGAGTCTCAATTTGTTGTTTGGATGATGCTAAAAAATTATTTTCAGGATTCGACTTAACACATGCGTTGACCTCCGTAAGTTTGACAATTAATGGCCCAGCACCAATGCTGTTAGGATTCTTTATGAATGCAGCCATCGATCAAAACTGTGAGAAACACATCAAAAAACACCAACTCGAAAAGAAGGTTGAAGCAGCTTTTAAAAAAACATACGATACCAAAGGGCTTGAAAGACCAAGTTACCAAGGGGATTTACCCGAAGGAAATGACGGACTAGGATTGTTACTTTTAGGATTGACAGGAGATCTTATTTTACCTGCCGATGTGTATGAAGAAATAAAAAAAGACACCCTAAATCAAGTACGAGGAACGGTACAAGCAGATATCCTAAAAGAAGATCAGGCACAAAATACTTGTATTTTTTCGACGGAATTCGCCTTGCGTTTAATGGGTGATGTACAAGACTACTTTATCACTGAAAATGTGCGTAATTTTTATTCGGTATCTATTTCTGGATATCACATTGCAGAAGCAGGAGCCAATCCAATTACACAATTGGCGCTAACCTTGGCAAATGGTTTCACCTATGTAGAGTATTATTTGTCTCGTGGAATGGATATCAATAAATTTGGACCTAATTTATCGTTCTTTTTCTCGAATGGGGTTGATCCAGAATATGCGGTGATTGGTCGTGTTGCTCGTAAAATTTGGGCAAAGGCAATGAAGCACAAATACAAGGCAAATCCGAGAGCGCAAATGTTGAAATACCACATTCAAACTTCAGGACGTTCGTTGCACGCACAAGAAATTGATTTCAATGATATCCGAACTACCTTACAAGCATTGTACGCCATTTACGACAATTGTAACTCGTTACATACCAATGCTTATGACGAAGCCATTACAACGCCAACAGAAGAATCTGTACGTAGAGCCATGGCAATTCAATTGATCATCAACAAAGAATTGGGATTGACAAAAAATGAAAACCCAATACAAGGTTCTTTTATTATTGAAGAATTAACCGACTTGGTAGAAGCGGCTGTGTTAGAAGAATTTGACAGAATTACAGAACGTGGTGGCGTGTTGGGCGCCATGGAAACCATGTACCAACGTTCTAAAATTCAAGAAGAAAGTTTGTATTACGAAACCTTAAAACACACAGGAGAATTCCCTATTATTGGTGTCAACACCTTCTTGAGTTCTAAAGGCTCTCCAACGGTGATTCCTGCGGAAGTAATTCGTGCTACCGAAAAAGAAAAACAATTCCAAATTACAACCAAAGAGAACTTAAATATCGTAAACAAAGACAAGGTTGCCACACAGTTAGCAATCATTCAAAAAGCTGCAATTCAGAATGAGAATCTTTTTGAAAAACTAATGGAAGCCACCAAAGTATGTTCACTTGGTCAAATTACTGAAGCCTTATTTGAGGTTGGTGGACAGTATAGACGGAATATGTAAACAGGAGTTTTTCTACAAAAATGTATGAATCGCTTATCCTGATTCCGAGTGCTCGGGAGAAGGATCTTAAAATACCTAAACATTGTTAAATATCAAATTTAATTGTGTTTTTATATAAATTGATTTGACAGCTTTCTATGAAACAGTTATTTTACTTACTTGTAATAAGTTTTTTGATTTCTTGCAATCCAAACCCTGAAAAAAAAGATTTGATTGGAGTATGGAGCATAACACATGAAAATATTCAAGGTGACTTAATTTTTACACAAGATTCTGCTTTCGCAAAAGGTTTGACAAATTTGGGTCTTTCTTATACATGGAAAATAAATGATTCTACAATTTATTATAAATATCATGGAGACTCTATCCCTGGATATAATAGAAACTGCAATTAAATTATAGATTCAATCCAAAAAAAGACAGTCTTTATATCACGCAACCTTGGGATAGCAGTCACTTTGAATCTCCATTTATACGAATTCATAACGGCTATGAACATTTTATGCATCAAAGTCGATCAAAAATTGATTTACCTAAAAAAAATGATAGTTTAGTTTTCCTTGAAGACAGTGATTTTGGTTTAAATATTTATGTGAGTTATCGAGACGAAAAAACAAAAGCTCAAATAGAACAAGCTAAATCAAATTTAAACGAATTTTCCGCCTATAATTATAGTTTTATGGATCGAATCTCTAAAGAAGAGGAATCAAAAGTTAAAATTATTTTGTTTATAGACCGTAATGTTCCTGAAAAAAAAGAAGATTCAATTAAACGAATCATCAGAAAAGGGAATCATTATAAGCATAAAATTTTCAGAATCTACACTAACAAGACTGTTGATTACAAAAAATATAGATGGAATGACACGATTCGTTGGTATGGCATTTATGAATAACAAAACTGTATTGCATCTTTTTCGTAAATTGTTAGTCTATTAGATGAACTTAAAAACACTAATATGAAAGATAAAAACCAATGTGTCTGTGATTGCCAAGGATGTAATGACGGGCAATGTGCTAATTGTACGTGCGAAAACTGTACGTGTGCAAATTGTAATTGTTAACTTCATTCTGAACTTGTTTCAGTTTCTCATGATGAGAAACTGAAACAAGTTCAGTTTGACAAATTCCTTTGAAATTCTATGAACACAAAACAAGTTTGGCAACAGTATTCTAAAGACCTTAAACGATTTATCATCAGCAAAATAAAAAACAAGGCAATTGCTGATGATATTTTGCAGGATACCTTTATCAAAATACATACAAAACTCCATACATTAAAAGACATCACGAAATTAAAATCGTGGATATTCTCGATTGCTAGAAACTCCGTGTTGGACTATTTTAAATCCACCAATAAAAAAGTAGAAATTGCCAGTTTTGAATCGGAAACAAAATTACTAGAAGAAGCACATACCGAAAAAGATTGCTTACAGGCAATTTTAGAAAACCTCCCTAAAAAATATCGAGACCCGCTATTCTTATCAGATATCAAAGGCATGAAACAATCTGAAATCGCAACGCAGTTGCAACTTCCTTTGCCAACGGTAAAATCTCAAATTCAACGTGCCCGAAAACTCATTGCACAAGGTTTTATAGATTGCTGTGGTTTTGTACTCAACAACAAAGGGAAATTGGTTGGAGAAATACAAGAAAAAGAAGATTGTAAAGTGTGTGATTAGATGGTTAGATGGTTAGATGGTTAGATGGTTAGATGGTTAGATGAAATTTAAAAATTAGCTCAATGCAACCAATCTTTTTTCATTTTTCACTTTTAATTTTTAGTTTTTCACTTATACCAATTCTCACATTAACTCATTCCCTCATTCTCTCATTCCCTCATTAACACATTAACTCATCACCTCCTTTTCTTTCTCGGAGCTTTGTAATTTTTCTTTTTACGTTGGTTGAATGGAATGGCATCATCAAACGTGTTTTTTACTTCTTTGGCCTTTTTGTTTTTCTTCCAAGAAGAATTTTCTGGCAACAACACTTTCAATAAATCACTTCTTCCCAAGTTATTCAGGGTATTCTGAATCCATTGTTTGTTCTCTTTTTTATACCAAAAGAAAAATCGATGTTGGTCTTCTCTTTCTTTTTTTGATTTTGGTGTTTTTGTCGGTTTTAGTGTGTACGGATGGTATCCACTGTAATAGATCACCGTAGCAACCGTCATTGGTGTTGGCGTAAACCCTTGCACTTGTTCCAATTGAAAGCCCATGTCTTTTGTTTCCGCAGCTAAATTTGCCATGTCTTCAGGCTCACAAGCTGGGTGACTTGAAATAAAATAAGGAATCAATTGAAGGTTCAACTTCTTTTTTATATTGATCCTATCAAAGCGTTCTTTGAACTTATGAAAGTATTTAAAAGAAGGCTTTCGCATCAACTTCAAAACAGGATCAGAGGTGTGCTCTGGTGCTACTTTTAATCGCCCCGAAACATGATTCGTCATTACCTCTTCCGTATAATCGTCCAACTCTTTTGGATCGGCATTTTTATTGAATTCAGGCACCAACATATCATGTCGGATTCCACTAGAAATAAACGATTTCTTTACCTTCGGATGCTTGTCAATTGCTTTGTAAAGCTCTGTTAATGGTTTATGAGAAGTATTTAAATTACTACAAATTACGGGCGAAATACAAGACGGCGCGACACATTTATCGCAAATAGACTGTATCTTTCCTTTCATTTGATACATGTTTGCTGAAGGCCCACCAATATCAGACAAATAGCCTTTAAAATCTGGCATGTTTGCCACCGTATCAATTTCTTTTAAAATGGATTCTTGACTTCTACTCGCTATAAATTTTCCTTGATGTGCAGAAATGGTACAAAAACTACAGCCGCCAAAACAACCACGATGGATATTGATCGAAAACTTAATCATTTCAAAAGCAGGAATCGGACCTCGTTTGTTGTATTTCGGATGTGGCAACCGCGTATAAGGCAACTCAAAAGAAGCATCTATTTCCGCTTCTGTCATTGTTGGAAAAGGAGGATTGATTACCAAGGTAGCATCTCCTATATTCTGAAAAATACGACGTGCTTGTAATTTGTTTGACTCCTGCTCTATCACTTTAAAGTTAGAAGCAAAGGTCTTTTTATCTTGCAAACAAGCCTCATGAGAGTTGATGGTCACATCTTCCCAATTTTTATTTTCAGGTATTTTCTCAGCTTTATCAATTAAAACTGCTGTTTGTTTGATGGTTTTGATACTCGAAAAAGGAATGCCTTTCTGTAATAACTCAACCAACTCACGCAAGGGTTGCTCTCCCATTCCGTACACCAACATATCTGCTTTAGACGTTTCTAAAATTGAAGGCATCAATCTGTCTGACCAATAATCATAATGTGTAACTCTACGCAAAGAGGCTTCAATTCCTCCAATTAAAACAGGTACTTCTGGGAATTTTTCTTTTAAAATTTTCGAATATACAGACGTTGCATAATCAGGACGAAACCCTTTATCTCCATTAGGTGTATAGGCGTCTTTATCTCTACTTCTTTTACTCGCCGTGTAATTACTCACCATCGGATCCATACAACCTCCAGTAACTGCAAAAAACAAACGAGGTTTTCCTAATTTTTCAAAATCTTGTAAATTATCATGCACACTTGGCTGTGGAACAATCGCCACTCGCAAGCCATAACTTTCTAAAATACGACCGATTACTGCAGGTCCAAAAGAAGGATGATCTACATACGCATCACCACTAAAAAGGATCACATCTAATTCGGACCAACCCTTAATTTTAACTTCTTTATTTGTAGTTGGCAACCAATCTGAAAGCTGATGTATCTTCATAATTTGCAAAAATACGGGAATTTAATAAAACCTTGTGTCTTTCAATTACTTATTCTTCATTCCAGGTTGCACTAATTTCCAATTTGTTTTTGATTTTTCGTTATCTACCATCGCCTTTACGTCTTCCAATAAGCGTTTGGCATCATAAATAACACCGTCTTTAATGGTGTATTTCACACCACCAACACGAACCACTTCATTGTCTTTGGTTAATTTTATGGCCCCTGTCCCATAGAGTACTTTTAAGTTTTCCAACGGATTTTCTTCGACAATTACAAAATCGGCAAGCTTTCCAATTTGTACAGAACCAATTTTATCATCCCAACCCAATGCTTCTGCTCCATTCAACGTTGCTGATCGAATCACTTCTAGCGGATGAAATCCTGCTTCACGCAACAATTCAAGCTCACGGATATATGCAAATCCATACAATTGGTAAATAAATCCAGAATCAGAACCTGCAGTTACACGTCCTCCTCTATTTTTATATTCGTTGATGAATGTCATCCACAATTGATAGTTCTTTTTCCAAGCAATTTCTTGTTCTGTTCCCCAATAATGCCAGTAAGAACCATGTGATATTTTGCTAGGTTCATAAAATTTCCAGAGTGAAGGCAAGGTATATTCTTCATGCCATTCTGCACGACGAGTTCTTTGTAGATCTCTACTTGCCTCGTAAATATTAAATGTAGGGTCAATTGTAAAATCGAGTGACAACAACTCATTCATTACCTTGTTCCAATGCTTAGAATACGGTTTTGCTGCTTGCGCCCATAATTTTCCTGCCTCTTCAAAACGATGTTGCTCATTTTGGTAGTTGTAATTAAGTGGATAATTCTGAACGGTCCTGTCTTCAAATAAGGCCTCTGGCAAACCATACCAATGCTCCATAGAGGTCAATCCTGCTCTTGCAGAATGCAATACATTCCAACGCGCAACACTCAATTGTGCATGATGACATGCAGACCGTAATCCTAACTTTTTATTTTCCTCCAAAGCGGCAGCCATAATTTTTGGTTCAGCCCCAAAAAACTTAATTCCGTCTGCACCATTTTTTGCGTTTTTACGAACCCAATCACGAGCCATTTCTACTGTTGAAATTGGTTTTTTGCTTCCTTGTCCAAAACCTGTATAACCAAAAATACGAGGCGCTACGATTTGATGCGTATTGCTTTTACGCTTTAAGTCATTGGTATATTTCACACCTCTACCGCTAGGTTCTCTAATCGTGGTAATTCCATGTGCCATCCATAATTTAAATACGTACTCTGAGTTGGCACCTTGTGCTTTTCCTCCAATATGACCATGCATATCAATAAAACCAGGCATTAGATACATGCCGTTGGCATCCAATTCACGACCTCCTTTTTTCAATTTAGGACGTCTTTTCTCATTGATTTTTACCCCTGGATTTCCCACAATTTGCATGCGTACAATAGTGTTGTTTTCTACCACAATATCCATTGGCCCACGAGGTGGAGATCCATCTCCATTGATCAATGTAACTCCTCTAATAATCAATTGCGAATACGGACCTTCTCCCAAATAATTGTCTTGTGCATACACTTGAAATGCAACAATAAGTGTCAAAATAATCGTTAGTTTTTTTATCATCATCGTTTTGTTAGTTGTTTCCTTTCGGAACAGAAATTCTACTTCCCAAAAACAGGGCATTTAAAAATAAGCGATTGGTGCCATACCAAGAACCTCTAAAGTTTGGATTATCAGCAAACAATACCACGCGACCTTTTCCTAAAGGACTCACAAGCAAAGATGCTGAAGGCTTTAAAAAGGTGTTTAAATTCTTATCAGAAATATACCCATCTATATGTGGATTCTTGCTGTACTTCGCCACAGTTGCATACGCATTTTTGCTAGGCGCTAAAAAGACCGTGTTATTTTTATATACAGGAAGCGATGAAGAACGATAGCCAAAACCTAATGGATGTGTCACATCTAAATCTACTTCAAAAATAGCACCTCCCAAGCGTTCACGACCTCTATTTGGACCTGCATTTACATAGGAAAGACGTTTTGTTACTTTCGTTTTGGCTGTATCTTTTGGTTTTTTTGTTAATTTTTCTTTGACTATTTTCTTATCAATTGCCCATTTAGAAGCTCTTGCAATGGTAATCAAGGTGTTTCCTTTAGAAACCCATCTTTTTAATTTTTGTCGTTGAACAGAATCTAAATCCACATAACTTCCTGACACCATTACCAAGGTATTGTACCTATCAAGAGAAACATTTCTAAAACGTACCATCTGTATTTTTGTGATTGGAACATCCATTCTCGTATCAAGCAAATGCCAAACTTCTCCGGCTTCATAAGAACTCACACCATTGCCTATTAGCAACGCTGCTTTTGGTTTTTTAAGTGCTCTAAAATTATTCGATCCTAAGTCAATTCCTTTTAAGCTAAAACCTGTTTTTACAGAATACATCGGTACGCTGTACTTTTGTTGTGCTTCTGAGACAATTTTATATACCTCAACGCTTGACTTCTTTTGCTTGCTCACAGGAATCATCAAACTTCCGTAATTGAAGTGTCTATTTCCTTTGGCTGTTTTGATAGAAAATGGTTTGAATGCAGAGGCTACTTTTAATCCTTTTGACTGCATATAGTACAAAGCAGCTGGCGCATTGTAATCATCCCAATCTACAACATATGCATAGTCGGTTTTTTGCACATTAGAAACCGTAACCAAATTGTCGGCAGATGTGATTTCTTGTCCCAAACGTGTAGACTTCAATCCTTTGTACTTGATGTTATAAAAATTTGCAACAGACCAAGCAGAAGCATCATAAAAAACACTGTCTCGATATTGATTGTAGGTTTCGAACATGGTTTGCACCATTCTGCGTTGCGGCTGTTTTAACGGAACAACATACTTGTTTCCTTTTTTGTATACTTTAATTTTATGGATCAATAATTTATCAATAAAAGCTTTGTTTCGATTCATATCATACGCATCTCCAAATTCATACGCAGTAAAACCTGTTTTCACTTTTCCCTTTACGGCAGATTTAAAAAAGTCTTGCTGATATTTTCTTAAAATTGCTCTATTTTCAACGGAAGCTTTTACCGTTGCAATACTTGACGCATACTGATTTCTAATGGTAAACGGAAAAGATATGGTTCCATAATCGGTGTCTTGAAGATGCCCACGAGAGCTTGCTTGCTCAAACAACAAGGCCAATCCTCCTTGTAAATCTGGATACGAAGATCCATAACCAGGATAGGTTCCGTCAAAGGATTCTTTGGTATAATAAAAAGAACCTATATCATCTAAAGCACTCGAAAAATAAGGTGCAAATAGATCATTTAAATCTTCATAGTTTTCTCTTGGCATAATTGGATCTTTAGAACCAATCGGTTTCATCGGCTCAAAGAAATAATTACTATTGGTGCCCATTTCATGGAAATCAGTAACAACATTTGGATACCATTCATGATACCATTTCAACTTTCCTCGACTTTCAGGGTTGATGGCTAGCAACCAATCTCTATTCAAGTCAAACCAAAAGTGATTGGTTCTTCCTCGAGGCCAAGTTTCATTATGTTCAGCATCATTCTCATCAGAAACTAGCGAGTTTGCTTTGAATTGATTTGCCCATTGCGTATGCCGATCTCGACCATCTGGATTGATTGTTGGATCGATAAAAATCACTGCATTTTCTATATAATTTTTCACTTCTGAACTAGTCGACGCTACCAACGTGTAAGCGGTTAACATTGCTGCTTCTGAGCTTGAAGGCTCATTTCCATGCACATTATATCCCAATTGAATAAAAATGGGAACCGCTGCGTAGTTGTTTGGATGTTGACTTGGGTCTACAAATTTTAAGTGATTTGATTTTAGGGTAGAAAGGTTTTTTAGATTGGCAGGTGTAGACACTGTTAACATCACCAACTTTCGTTGTTCATGTGTTTTTCCATACACTTTAATGGTGGCTCTATCTGAAAGTTCCGCCAATTTGTATAGGTAAGATACTATTTGATCATGCCTAGTATGTTGCGCTCCAATTGGATATCCTAAAAAAACTTCTGGAGAAGGAATGTTTGTATTAAAAGGGGCTTGTTTCTTAAAAAAATAGTCTTGGGCCGCTACCGACCCTACCATAATTATAGACATAACCACAGTACTAACAAAAAGTTTGATTGTCTTCATTTAGTTGATTTTGAGAGTAACCCGACTAAAGTAGACAATTATCTTTAGTTGATAATCAAATGCGGCACTTTTAACAAATCCCAATCTATGACCAAACCGCCTGCCAACGATTTTGCAATCTCTTTGCCATATAAATATTCGCACAGGTACAAAGCAGCTTCAAAAGATTTTGCACCTCCAGAGGAAGTAATGTATTTTCCATCATGTACAAAGAGTACTTTTTTACGAATGTCTAGTGTTGGAAATAGGGCTCTCATTGTATCAATATCACTCGGGAACGTTGTAGAAACCTTCCCTTTTAAAACACCTGCTTTTGCCAATACAAAAGCACCGTCGCAATGTGACGTAACAAACATAGCGTCTTTGTCAACTTGCCTTATAAAATCTAACATGGCAGTATCGTTTAAATCAGAATCTAAATGGTGTTCTGCACTTGGCACCACTAAAATATCAATGGTAGGCAGCGCATCTTTTAGGTAATTAAAGTCAGGAAGAATTCGCATACCTTCAAAAGTAGTAATCGCAGCATCTGTATTTGCAACCGTAAACACATTCATCGCCTTGATGCCTTTTCTAAAAATTGTGTGCTGAAAAATATCAAACGGAGCCGTTAATTCTGTATTGAACGTTCCATCCATAATTAAGAAAGCCACATTATACCTGTCTGCTTTTATCGATGGAAATTGTTTTTCCTGAATCTGTTTCGACGTTTTACCTTGCTTTGCATCCGAAGAATACTTACAACTCACAGCAGTTAGCAATACTAAAAAAACAACTAGATATTTCATTTTTTGCGTTTTAACCATTTAACGAATCGCTTTAATTCCATCATACACTACAACACCAACAGCATTTGCCAAATTAAGACTTCGGACATGCTCACTAAACAAAGGGATTTTAAATGTACGTGCTTTGTTTTCTTCTAAAATTGTTTGTGATAATCCGCTAGATTCTTTTCCGAAAACCAAAAAAAGTTCCTCTTCATACGGAATGTCCCAATAATCTTTTTCACCATGACTGGATAAAAAAACCATGTTCTTATCTTTGTTTATTTCAAAAAACTCGGCAACACTTTCATACATTACAACCTTGAGATGTTGCCAATAATCCAAGCCTGCACGCTTTAATCGCGCATCATTAATTTCAAAACCAAAAGGCTTTACCAAATGCAATTGTGAACCTGAAGCCAAACTAAGTCGACCAATATTTCCAGTATTTGTAGGTATTTCTGGTTCAATAAGTACAATGTTGTATCCCATAATGGCTATCCTATTTTGTTTCACAAAGATAACTACTTAAATACACTCACTTGCTCATTTCTTTTCTTTTTAATAAGTTCTTTCCATTCCTTTCTTTTTAGTATCTTGCTTTCTACTTATGATTCAATTTATACTAAATAACGAACAAATTCAAACTACTGCACATGTAGGAATACCGCTTTTAGATTTTATTAGAGAACACCAACAACTAAAAGGTACAAAAATTGGTTGCCGTGAAGGTGATTGTGGTGCTTGTACAGTTTTAGTGGGTGTGTTAAAAGAAGGCACGGTCTCTTACCAATCAATCACTTCCTGTATTTCTCCTTTGGGAAATGCGATCGGAAAACATATTGTTACCATTGAAGGAATTAACATTCCGAAAGCATTAAACACTGCACAACAAGCAATGGCTGATAATTACGCAACACAATGTGGATTCTGCACACCAGGGTTTGTAGTTTCTATGACTGGTTTTGCATTGTCTACTCAAGGTGACACTTCCGTTTTAAATTCTTGCAATGATGCTATTAGCGGAAATATTTGTCGATGTACTGGCTATAAATCCATTCAAAAAGCAGGGTTTGATCTTGAAGAAAAACTCCAAGAAAAAGACAAAAATCACCAAATTGATTGGTTGATCAGCCAAGAGTTTATTCCTGATTATTTCAATATGATTCCTGAGCAGTTAAAAAAACTTCAAACACCAACTAACCAACTCCAAACTTCTAAAGGAAGTATTGTTGCTAACGGAACTGATTTGTATGTTCGAGATGCAGATAAGCTATCCGAAGAACCTGTACATTTAATTTCTGATGACACTTCGTTAAAAGGCATTTCTTTTACAGGTGCTACGTGTACTATTGGAGCAAATACAACCGTTACCGAATTGCTAGAAAACGAACAATTAAGAAAAATCTTTCCCAAACTAACATCATTTTTAAAACTCGTTTCTTCTGAACAAATCAGAAATATGGGAACCTTAGGTGGGAATTTTGTAAATGCATCTCCTATTGGCGATATGTCTGTTTTCTTTTTGGCACTAGACAGTACATTGACAATTCAGCATAAAGATGGAACAACACGACAAATTCCGTTTCATGAATTTCATCAAGACTATAAAAAATATGACCTACAAGAAGGTGAGATTATAAAAAACATTGCATTCAATATTCTTGACACCACAAGCGCTTTCAATTTTGAAAAAGTAAGCAAACGAACCCATTTAGATATTGCCAGCGTAAATGCTTCAGCAAAAATATCCGTAGAAAACAATCGTATTACAATCGCACATTTTTCAGTGGGCGGTGTTGCAGCAGTTCCAAAATACGCAGTAAAAACAGCTGAATTTATTATTGGAAAAACCATCAATTCAGAAACCATAAAAGCAGCAGAAGAAATTTTACAATCCGAAATTTCGCCAATTAGCGACGTAAGAGGATCTGCAACTTACAAACGACTCTTGGCAAAACAATTGTTCTTTGCCCATTTTATTGAATTATTCCCAGCTAATATTGACCTCCAAAAACTAATCACCGTATGAAAAACATAGATTCATATACACATGTTCGCGGCGAATCATTATTTGTGGATGATTTGATTACCAGACAAGACACATTACAAGGTTTAGTTTTTGATTCTCCAAAAGCACATGGAAAAATCATATCGATTGATTATTCAAAAGCAAAAAACGTAAAAGGTGTTGTTAACATATTTACCTATAAAGACATCTTAGGCGAAAATCAAATTGGCGGTATCATTCCAGATGAACCACTATGGGCAGAAAAGGAAGTCCATTTCTGTGGACAACCGATTGCCTTTATTGTTGCCGAAAATGAATTGATTGCAAAAAAGGCACGTGCGCTAATTTCAATTGAAATAGAAGAATTACCTGTGATCACAACCGCTAAAGAAGCAAAAGAAAAGGGCAGTTTTATCAATGCTCCCCGCTCTTTTAATTTGGGAAACACTCAAACTTCTTTTGATGCATGTGATCATGTATATGAAGGCAACACCTTTACAAATGGTCAAGAACATTTGTATTTAGAAACGCAAGGCTGCTATGCGGTTCCGTTAGAAAACGGAAGTATTAAAATTACGTCTTCGACACAAGGACCTACCCAAGTTCAAAAAACAGCGGCAAAAGTATTGGGAATTCCGATGCATAAAATAGAGGTTGATGTCATTCGCCTTGGTGGCGGTTTTGGAGGTAAAGAAGACCAAGCAACTCCGTGGGCTGTAATGGCTGCAGTTGCTGTACAACACTTAAACAGACCTGTGAAATTTATGCTCAATCGACACGATGATTTGCGCATGACAGGAAAGCGTCATCCGTATGAATCAACGTTTAAAATTGGACTGACAAAAGACTTAAAAATCAACGCTTTTGAAGCAGAGTTCTTACAAAACTCTGGTGCCGCAGCAGACCTTTCTCCTGCGATTGCAGAACGAACATTGTTTCACGCTACCAATAGTTATTTTATTCCGAATGTACATACAACGGTGTTGAGTTGTAAAACCAATTTACCACCAAATACAGCCTTTCGTGGTTTTGGTGGCCCACAGGGAATGTTTGTTATAGAAGCTGCTATTGCAACCGCTGCAAATGCATTGAAAATTGACAAACGCCTCATTCAAGAGGCCAATTTATTAGCCGAAAATGATGAGTTTTCGTATGGGCAAATTGCAACACAAGTAGAAGCAAAAAATAGTTGGGACACTGCCAAAGAGCAGTTCAACTTAGAACAGCTAGCACAAGAAATTGACGATTTTAATCAAAAGAATTTCTTGTATAAAAAAGGGATTTCGGTCATGCCAATTGCATTCGGAATTTCATTTACCAATACACCCATGAATCATGCGAGAGCATTAGTTCATATTTACCAAGACGGAAGTGTTGGTGTAAGTACTGGTGCTGTGGAAATGGGACAAGGTGTAAATACTAAAATGCTACAAGTAGCTTCTGAAATCTTAGGAATTCACCCATCAAAAGTCAAATTAGAAACCACCAATACCACTAGAGTCGCAAACACATCACCATCTGCGGCAAGCTCTACAGCAGATTTAAATGGAAAAGCCGTAGAAATGGCCTGTACTTTATTAATCGGACGATTGGTAAAAGTGGCTTCAGAAATGCTTTCCGTAGCAAAAAAAGAGATTGTTTTTCGAGAAGATAACGTTTTTATCAATACTGAAAAATCACATCTTCTTTGGGAAGAAGTCATTGCTCAAGCCATGTTAGAACGTGTTTCTTTGTCTGAAAATGCACATTATGCAACGCCAATAATTCATTTTGATAAAACAACAGAAAAAGGACATCCATTTGCGTACCATGTATACGGAACAGCAATTACTACAATTACGTTAGATTGCTTAAGAGGAGTCTATGAAATTGATGCCGTAAAAATTGTTCATGATTTTGGAAAATCGATGAACTTAGGAATTGATATTGGACAAGTGGAAGGTGCTTTGGCACAAGGAATTGGGTGGATGACTCTAGAAGAGATCGCTTATAATGAAAAAGGGCAATTAACTTCAAATGCCTTGTCTACCTATAAAATTCCAGATATATTTTCGGCAGCAAAAACGATTGATATTATTCCTTTAAAAACAGATGGAAATACAATGGCAATCAAAAAATCAAAAGCCGTTGGAGAACCACCGTTGATGTACGGAATCGGAGCCTATTTTGCGATTGAACATGCCGTAAAGGCGTTTAACCCTACATATATACCCAAATTTCATGCCCCTTTTACACCAGAAAAAGTATTGACGGGATTGTATGAAAATAACTAAAACACAGATAATATAGATGTCGCTGATTTTTTTTGACACATCCTTTAAATTATAAGTGATCTGTGCCATCAGCGTTTCATAAAATAAATATGAAGAACCTGTTAATATATAGCACCCGTTGTTTTATCAATAATAAATTTATTGAAGCGACACTACATATTCAAAATCAAAAGATTTTCGCGATCTATTTTGCTAAAAAAAAGTTAGAAAATATTCCCTTTTTAGATTGCAGCAATTTAATTGTAATGCCTGGAATTATTGACGCACATGTTCACATTAACGAACCTGGTCGAGAAAATTGGGAAGGTTTTTATACTGCAACAAAAGCGGCTGCAATTGGAGGTGTAACCACACTTATTGAAATGCCTCTAAATGCAAACCCAGTAACAACAAATGCAACTGCTTTTTTAACAAAACAAGAATCCTCTAAAAACAAATTGCATGTGAATTGTGGTTTTTATGGTGGAATTATTCCTACAAATGCAAGTGATATTGAAGAGTTGATCAAAGAAGGCGTCTTTGGAATCAAAGGCTTTTTAACACATTCGGGGATCGATGAATTTCCAAATATTGACAAAGCGCAGCTAGAAAAGATTGCACCCATTTTAAAAAAATATGACACCCCTTTATTGTTACATTGTGAACTGACTGATGAAGAAGTTCCTGTAGTTCGCAATCCGAAAAGTTACCAAGAGTATCTGCTTTCAAGACCACAACATTGGGAAACCAATGCCATTGATTTGGCATTAGAAATTCAAGAAAAGTATGATATCAAAGTACATATTGTACATTTATCTGCCTCCGAAGGGATAGAACGGATTAAAAATCGCAAAAAAAGCACCGATAAATTAACTGTAGAAACCTGTCCACATTATTTATATTTCAATGCAGAAGAGATTCCGGATGCAGCACCTATATACAAATGTGCGCCTCCAATCCGAGAAAAACAAAACAATAGATTGTTATGGGATTATTTATTAAATGATGGGTTTAATTTTTTAGGCTCCGATCATTCTCCTGCACCACCAGAAAGAAAACAACTCGAAAGTGGTGATTTCTTTAAGGCTTGGGGAGGAATTGCTGGATTGCAATTTACACTACCAGTTCTTTGGACTGCTGGAAAAAAAAGAGGATTGGATTTAGAAAAATTACTTTCTTTATTGACAGAAAAACCTGCGAAATTTTTAGGATTAGAGCACCGTAAAGGAGAGCTTAAAGAAGGTTTTGATGCCGATATTTGTGTATTTAATGAAGAGGAAGAATTTACCGTTGTTAAAAATTGTATTGAACACAAACACAAGGCAACCCCATATATCGATCAGACATTAAAAGGAAAAATAATTCATACATTTGTTAATGGCGTTCAGGTTGTAAAAGATAGTAAACTAAAGGAATTGAATGCTGGAAAACTATTATTAAAAAAATAAAAATTTGAAAAACAAACTATTACAATATATAGATTTAGCCTCCGAAAGATTGGGTGGAAAAGTAGTATACAGTACAGATGATTTTTTTGCGGAAAAAGAAAACCTTATCAAAGAAGGTCGCGGAATTTTTATTGAGGACAAATATACCGATCGTGGAAAATGGATGGATGGATGGGAATCTCGAAGAAAAAGAACTCCTGGTCATGATTGGGTAATACTAAAATTAGGCGCTCAAGGAATCCTAAAAGGATTTGATATTGACACCAATCACTTTTTAGGAAATCATCCGCCTTTTGCTTCTGTTGAAGCCATTAATATTTCAGGCGACATTTCTGATTGGAGTACTGCTGATAAATTAAATTGGGATGAAGTCCTTGTAAAAACACCTTTAGATCCTGGAAGTCAACATTTTTTTGAAATTGACTCTGACAACGTTTATACACATGTCCGTTTGCATATTTATCCAGATGGTGGCGTTGCACGTTTTAGAGTTTACGGAAATGTTGTAAAAGATTGGAAACAGGTAGCTGAAAATAAAATTATTGATTTGGCATTGGCCAATAACTGTGGAAAGGCATTGCAATGTAATGACATGTTTTTTAGTGCTATGGACAACTTAATTTCTCCATCAAAAGGAAAAAATATGGGAGATGGCTGGGAAACCAAACGAAATCGAACTCCCAATAATGAAGATTGGGTTATTGTACGTTTGGGTCATTTGGGTCATGTTCAAAAAATTATTGTAGACACAAAGCATTTCAAAGGAAACTATCCCGATTCTTGTGCAATTGATTATTGCAATGCTACAGATGACACTACAGTTTTAAATACTACTGTAACTTGGAAATCGCTTCTAAAAAATCAAAAACTAGAAGCAGATCAAGAGCATGTTTTTGAGTCCAGTGCAATAGAAAATCATACGGCAATTACACATGTCAAGCTAAAAATCTATCCAGATGGCGGTATTAGTAGATTGCGAATTTTAGGAACCTTAATAGCGAACTCATAAATGAATATCTTAATCTTCCTTGCTTGGTTTTTTTTATTGATTGCTGTTGTGGTAACGACCTATATACTTCATCATTTAAGAAAAAAATCAAAAGAACTAGATGATGAAAAAATGGGTCAAAAAGTCGCGACTCATCAGAACATTGTCTACACATTGGTTGTCGTTGTAAGTGTTCTCGGAGTGTTTATTCTTCATCAGCTATTTTTAAAAAACACTATTTGGGAAAGTCACTTTTTTGAATGGTTAAACCTTATTGTTCGGTGGCTACATATCACTTTTGGAATCGCTTGGATTGGTGCATCGTTTTATTTTGTTTTTCTTGAAAATGCGCTCAACAGAACCAAAAATGTACACGATGAATTGGCAGGAAACCTTTGGGCAGTTCATGGTGGAGGATTCTATTATGTTGAAAAATACAAATTGGCTCCAAAAGAAATTCCGAAAGAGCTGCATTGGTTTAAGTACGAAGCATATTTTACATGGCTTTCGGGGTTTTGCTTGTTAATGATTGTGTATTATTTCAATGCAAAATCATACTTAATAGATCCTGAAGTTTTAGACATTCAGCCAACAACGGCAATTTTAATTAGTGTTTTCTCCTTAATTATTGGGTGGGTACTTTATGATTTCATCTGTAAAAAACTCTCTAAAAATAAAATCTTTTTCACCTTATCAATTACAGCACTACTAATTCTTTTTGCATTTTTCTATGCGCAAGTTTTTAGCGGAAGAGCTGCATATATTCATTTTGGGGCATTCATTGGAACATTGATGGCTGCAAATGTATTTTTTGTCATTATTCCCGGTCAAAAAAGAATGGTTGCAGCAGCTAAAAAAGGATTGAAACCTGATCCTGAAGATGGAAAAGCAGCATTTATTCGTTCGTATACAAACAATTATTTTACGCTTCCGGTATTGTTTATTATGATTAGCAATCACTTTCCAAGTACCTTTGAAAATGCGTATCAATGGATTGTTTTAATTGGAATCACCTTAGGAAGTGCTGGTATAAAACATTATTTAAATCTACGAGAAAAAGAGCAACTATCCATTTGGGTCCTTCCAATTTCAATTCTCTTATTACTATCAATTGCCTTTATTACGGCGCCTGAAAAACCCAAATATGAAGACTGTAAAGAAACCGTCTCTTTTGAGCAAGTAAGTACCATAATTCTAAATCGATGTACAACCTGTCATTCTGCAAATCCTACGGATGTTGTTTGGAAAGTAGCTCCAAATGGCGTAAAGTATGATACACCAGAACAGATTTATAATTTTAAAGATAAAATATTTCAGCGTGTGGTTGTTAGCAAAAATATGCCGTTTAATAACAATCAAACAGATATGACACAAGAAGAACGCGACATGATAAATTGTTGGATGAACCAAGGAGCAAAAAAATAAAAAGTATGATACATTTAGAACAGTTCAATAACCTTTCAGAAAAGGAAATCTTTTCTCAATTAGAAAAATGTTGTGTTTCTAACACTTGGATTTCCAACATGATCAAAAGTAGGCCTTTTGTGTCTTCTGATGATTTGATATCAAAAGCAGCAAATAACTGGTATCAAAACTGTACTGAAAACGATTTTTTAGAAGCATTTACAGGACATCCGAAAATAGGAAATGTAGAAAGTTTAAAAGCAAAATTCTTACATACTGCTGATTGGGCAATGAACGAACAAGCAGAAGTTGTTGAAGCTTCCTTAGAAACTATCAATGCATTGGCAGCGGCAAATACAGCGTACGAAGAAAAGTTTGGCTATATTTTTATTGTCAGTGCAAGCGGAAAATCTGCCGAAGAAATGTTGGCAATTGTCAATGCAAGATTACAGCATCATATAGAAGACGAAATGGCTGTTGCCATGAATGAGCAACATAAAATTACTGTAATTCGCTTGTTAAAATTAATTGACGGATTGGCGGAAAGTGCAGCCATACATAGTCATATTACTACGCATGCATTAGATACCTCAATAGGAGTTCCTGCACGTCATATGCTTATCACCTTAAAAGGATTCAAAAACGGTGAGTGGAAACCAATAAGTGTCGGAATTACTGATAAAAATGGACGGATTTCAGACATACTTCCTCCAGGAAAACTATTAAAACCGACTGCCTATACAATGACTTTTAATACCAAAAACTATTACGAAAGCTGTCAGAAAATTGGGTTTTATCCAGAAGTATCCATACAGTTTACCGTGACAGATGAGAGTCATTATCACATTCCTTTATTGATAAACCCATTTGGATATTCGACCTATAGAGGAAGTTAATAATTACTTGAAGGTTGCAATCTATCGGATTCGAAATAATATTCATAAAATAATATAAAAATGAAATTAAGTATTACAGAAGATGAAAAAGTAGTCATTTTTAATGATTTGAAAATTGCCAATCAGGCTTTTAATAAAATTTACAGAGGAGATCGTGAAGACAGACAACCGATTCATACTGTGTATGGTGGTGCCAATTTATTTAAATCGAACACCACAGATGTTCTAGGAAACATTGCTTTAAAATCGTTGCTACAGTATGCTCCTAATTTTGTGGAATTCGGAAAAGCATTTCAGTTAAATGGTTCCGAAAATTTCCCTTCAGATATACACCAGCAGCAGATATTAGTAAAAGAAGTAGAAGCCTTATCCGAAGAAGATTTAAAAAACCATCCTGCTGGATTTTCGCATACGATCTACCAAAAAGTAATTACCAAACTTAAAAAAGAAGGGGTTGAAGATTTTAGAATTGATTTTGAAGATGGTTTTGGAAATCGTTCTGATAAAGAAGAAGATGACACTGCTATTACAGCCGCTACCCATGTTTCCAAAGGGATGAAAGACAATACACTTTCTCCATTTATTGGCATCAGAATAAAACCTTTTACTGAAGAATTAAAAAACAGAGGTTTGCGAACGCTCGATATTTTTCTAACAACCTTATTGACCTCAACAAATGGAAAATTACCCAATAATTTTGTTGTCATGCTACCAAAAGTGACCATTCCAGAACAAATTATGGCATTGGTTTCCTTTTTTGAAATGATCGAAGATACTTTTCAGTTGGGAAATGGAACATTAAAAATGGAAATGATGGTGGAAACCACCCAATCTATTATTGATCATTCCGGAGTCAATCCATTGTATCGTTTTATACTAGCAAGTAAGGGTCGTTGTATTGCAACACATTTTGGAACCTATGATTATACTGCATCCAATAATATTACAGCACGTTACCAGGAAATGGATCATGACGTATGTGATTTTGCACATTATATGACCAAAGTAGCCTTGGCACATACAGGAATTTGGTTGTCTGATGGCGCAACCAATACAATGCCAATTGGCCCGCATAGAGGAAATGTAACTCCAGAACAAGAAGCAGAAAATAAAGAAGTAGTACACAGAGCTTGGTTAAAAGGCTATGAACATATTCGACATTCATTATATAAAGGCTTGTATCAAGGTTGGGATTTAAATCCTGCACAATTACCAATGCGTTATACTGCCGTTTATGCTTTCTTTTTAGAAAGTTATGATGATGCTGTATTGCGACTGAAAATATTTGTAGAAAAAGCAGCTCAAGCAACTTTGATTGGCAATACTTTTGATGATGCAGCAACAGGACAAGGCTTGTTAAATTATTTTCTAAAAGCCTTAAATAGTGGTGCCATTAGCATTGATGAAGTGTTGGCAACGGGCTTGACCTTAGACGAAATTAGAACGCGCTCCTTTGCAAAAATCTTAAAAGATAGACGTGAAAAACTATAAATATCTATGAAATTCTGGCAACAACTATTACAAAAATTACAAGCAAATCAAAACATATATCTCTTAACGGTGATTCAGAACTTTGGTAGTTCTCCTGGTAGAAAAGGGTTTAAAATGTTGGTTGCAGAAGATGGTTTTATTTTTGGATCTGTTGGTGGCGGTGTTATGGAATTTACCTTGGTGGAGGAAATAAAAGAGTTGTTGCAACAAAAAGAGCAACCTATCTTTTTTAGAAAACAGATGCACCAAGGAAATGGGAAAGATAAGTCGGGCATGATTTGCTCCGGAGAACAAACCGTGGTTTTTCATCCGTTGAACAGCAGTCATATTTCTGTCATAAAAGACATTTTGTACTGTTTGCAAAACAACCAACAAAAAACCATCTGCTTCTCTCCTAGCTCTTTTGGTCTTTCTGATACTGAAATTGAAGACAACTACCGAACAAGTATCAATACAAACAGCGATTGGTCTTTTAACGAATTGATTGGTTTTAAAAACACCTTATATATTGTTGGTGGTGGTCACGTAGGATTAGCCGTTTCTGAACTGTTTGTAAAACTCGGTTTTTATGTGGTGGTTTTTGACAACCGAAGCCATCTAAATACGTTTGAAGATAATGATTTTGCACATCACAAACAGCTTATTAACTATTCAGAAATTGAAAACTACATCACAGAAGGCAACGACCGTTATATTACAATCATGACCAATAAATATACAGATGACAAATTGGTCTTAACGCAATTGATTCACAACAATTATAAATTTATAGGCGTTTTAGGAAGTGTAGCAAAGCTAAAAACCATGTGGATAGCAATGGAGAAAGAAGGTTTTTCTCAAAAAGAATTAAATAAAGTTTGTGCCCCAATTGGAATTGCTATCAAAAGTCAAACGCCAGATGAAATTGCCATTAGCATTGCTGCACAAATTATTCAAGTAAAAAATCAGCAGTTCTAATTTTACTGTTGATGCAACTCCATTTTAATGTGTTGCAGCGTTTTATTAGAGCTAATCAACTCTAAAATAACCGTATTTCTTAAGGCGTCGATTGGTTGCTCAAAATATTTCGCCCAAGTATCGGATGCAAATAGTTGATGAATCTGTCTGATTCTTTTTTGAGCTGCTGTAGCTGTAAATAGAAATACCGATGAAGCCTCATTTTTATATTGAAAATTTGCTTTTTTCAAGTTGAAATCAACCTGTATATAAAATAATTTTTCTGTTTCATTGATGGGATAAAAATCAGACCATTTTGCAAAACCAACGTGATATACTTGATTTTTATATTTTTTATCTGTGAGTAACTTCCATCGACAATCGGCAACTCGCCCCCAATGATTTGAATACCGATAGACACCTTCTTTTGTATACGAATACAAACTCCCTGTTTTACTTGTATAGTGAATAGGACATACTGTAAAGAAATTCAACTCCAGTTCTTGATACTCGCAATAGGTATGTTTAAAAAAGGTATGTCTGCTGTATGTTTTCAAATTTATATTTTAAAATTTATATTTTAAAACGTCATTGCGAATATAATGAAGCAATCTGATTTATTGAAGAAAGATTGCTTCGTTCCTCGCAATGACGAAAAAAAAACGCAACCATAATGAATGGTTGCGTTTTTAGTATTCTGGATGCTGAAATAAATTCAGCATAAGCGATTCCTACATTTTTTAAGAAAAATGTGCTCTCTGCTTACTTTACCTCTTCGAAGTCTACGTCTTCAACATTTTCTTCAGAACCTTCTGCTGTTGGCTCACCTTCTTGTGCTCCTGCTCCAGCTTCTTGTTCCGCTTTGTACATCTCTTCAGACGCTACTTTCCAAGCTTCATTAATCGTTTCCATTGCAGCATCAATTTGTGCAATATCTTTAGATTCATGCGCTTTTTTCAATTCTTCTAACGCTGCTTCAATCGGACCTTTTTTATCATCAGATAATTTTTCTCCGAATTCTTTCAATTGTGTTTCTGTTTGAAAGATCATCGCATCTGCTCCGTTGATTTTTTCAGCCGTTTCTTTTGCTGCTTTATCAGCATCTGCATTTGCTTCTGCTTCTTGCTTCATTTTCTCGATTTCTTCTTCTGATAAACCTGAAGATGCTTCGATGCGAATTTCATGAGATTTATTAGTTCCTTTATCCATTGCCGAAACTTTGATAATTCCATTGGCATCAATATCAAAAGTCACTTCAATCTGAGGAGTTCCTCTTCCTGCTGGTGGAATTCCATCTAAATGGAAACGACCAATTGTATTGTTATCTGCTGCCATTGCTCTTTCACCTTGTAATACGTGAATTTCTACAGATGGCTGATTCTCTACTGCAGTAGAAAATACTTGCGATTTCTTTGTAGGAATGGTTGTATTTGCATCGATCAACTTTGTGAATACATTTCCCATAGTCTCAATACCTAATGATAAAGGAGTAACGTCTAATAACAATACATCTTTTACATCACCACTTAAAACTCCACCTTGAATCGCCGCTCCTAAAGCAACAACTTCATCAGGATTTACTCCTTTACTAGGTGTTTTTCCAAAGAATTTTTCAACAGCTTCTTGTACTGCTGGAATACGAGTAGAACCTCCAACTAAAATTACTTCATCAATATCTGATGTAGACAATCCTGCATTTTTCAAGGCAGTAGCACAAGGCTTAATTGTTCTTTTCACCAAGTCATCAATCAATTGCTCAAATTTCGCTTTAGAAAGAGTTCTTACCAAGTGTTTTGGTCCACTAGCAGTAGCCGTTACATACGGTAAGTTAATTTCTGTAGATGATGTACTAGACAATTCAATCTTCGCTTTTTCAGCAGCTTCTTTTAAACGTTGTAAAGCCATTGGGTCTTCACGCAAATCAATATCTTCTTCAGCTTTAAATTCTTCTGCCAACCAGTTGATGATTCTCTCATCAACATCATCACCACCTAAATGTGTATCTCCATCTGTTGCCAATACTTCAAAAACTCCATCTCCTAATTCTAGCACAGAAACATCATGTGTTCCTCCACCAAAATCAAAAACAATGATTTTTTGATCGATTCCTTTTTTATCCAATCCATATGCCAATGCAGCAGCAGTTGGTTCGTTGATAATTCTACGAACTTTCAATCCTGCAATTTCACCTGCTTCTTTAGTAGCCTGTCTTTGTGCATCATTAAAATATGCTGGCACTGTAATTACCGCTTCAGAAACATCTTGTCCTAAATAATCTTCAGCCGTTTTTTTCATTTTTTGCAATACCATTGCAGAAATTTCTTGTGGCGTATACAAACGTCCATCAATATCTACTCTTGGGGTATTGTTGTCTCCTTTCACTACTTTATAAGGAACTCTTTTGATTTCCTTAGCACATTCAGAAAACTTATTTCCCATAAAACGTTTGATAGAATATACCGTTTTAGTTGGGTTTGTTACCGCTTGTCTTTTTGCTGGATCACCAATTTTTCGTTCTCCGTCTTCTACAAAACCAATTACAGAAGGTGTTGTTCTTTTTCCTTCTGAATTCGGAATTACAACTGGCTCATTTCCTTCCATAACGGAAACACATGAGTTGGTTGTTCCTAAATCAATTCCAATAATCTTACTCATAATATGTATTTATATAATTAATATGTTCATTTAATTTTACAATTGTCTAATAGTCAATTTGTATGCCATTAGAGTTTCACTAAAAAAAATGTCAGTTTCTTTCTTTCTTTGGATAAAAAAATGACAGTTTGGCATAATTCCGACATTGGTTACTGATAAAAAGGCAACAAATCAAAAAATAAAACCCCATAAAGAGTTCGGATTTTATACTTTAGCCAAAAAAGTAAGTATGTCGCAATTTATCAGCGTTTTTGATATGTTAAAAATTGGCGTAGGGCCATCAAGTTCTCATACATTGGGCCCTTGGCGCGCCACACAACAATGGTTGAAAAAACTAGAAGAAACTGCTATTTTTGACACAATTACACACATTCATATTGATTTGTATGGTTCTTTATCATTAACAGGAAAGGGACATGCTACTGATTTGGCAATTTTATTGGGCTTAAGTGGCACAGATCCCGAATACATTCCGATTGATTCTATTGAAGCTGTCATAGCCACCATAAAAGATACGGGTGTTTTAAAACTGAATGGCACTAAAGAAGTTCCGTATACAGAGGGAAGCATTTTATTCAATAGAGATTTCTTGCCTTTCCATGCTAACGGAATGACGTTTATTGCCTATCATAATGAAGAAAAAATTTCTGAAGAGACCTATTTTTCTATTGGTGGTGGTTTTGTAATTCAAGAAGGTTTGGCACAGGAGACCACAAAAATAAATGCCAAAAATTTCCCATATCCTATTAAGAAGGCTAAAAAGCTAGAGGAATATTGTGAAAACGAAAACAAACTAATTTCTGACATTGTCTATCAAAATGAATTGGTACTTAGATCTTCTAAAGAAATTGACACCGAATTAGAACGAATTTGGGACACCATGCTAGAATGCATGTACACAGGCTGTCATACAGGCGGAATTTTACCTGGCGGATTAAAGGTAAAGCGTAGAGCGTTGACCATGCACCAAAAGCTCATCAAGGACAGCTCGTACACCAATACTACCGAATGGCTTACTGCCATTAGAAGTACTGAGGTAAAATTTAGAGAAATCTTAAAATGGGTAAGTTGTTTTGCCTTGTCTGTAAACGAAGTCAATGCTTCTTTAGGAAGAGTTGTTACAGCACCTACAAATGGTAGTGCAGGTGTAATTCCTGCTGTTTTAATGTATTATTTAGTGATTGAGAATCACGATGCCGATATTGAACACATCAAAAAATTCTTATTAGTCGCTGGAGAAATTGGCAGTATTTTCAAAAAAAATGCAACCATCTCCGCTGCAATGGGCGGATGTCAAGCAGAAATTGGAGTTTCATCAGCAATGGCAGCTGCAGCTTTGACAGAGTTATTAGATGGAACACCCGCGCAATGTTTGGTTGCTGCAGAAATTGCCATGGAACATCACTTAGGGTTGACGTGTGATCCTATTGGTGGTTTGGTGCAAATACCGTGTATAGAACGCAATGCTATGGGCGCCATTAAAGCGATAAATGCGGCTGAATTGGCTCTAGATACGGATCCAAAAGACACCAAAGTGCCTTTAGACAAAGTGATTGATACCATGTGGGAAACGGCTAAGGATATGAACCGTAACTACAAAGAAACTTCTGAAGGTGGCTTGGCAATTACCGTTGGTTTGGCAGATTGTTAGAGTTGCAAAGGGGCAAAGTTTCAAAGGGTTGTCATTTCGAAATGACATATAGTACATACTAATTACAACACCAATTCAAAACTGACAATCGCTAATTGTTAACTGATAACTGGTAATTGGCAACTTATCTCGTAAACACCAATTCTGTTTCGGTAGACATTTTTTCAGAAAAACGGTAGCGATCCACATCAAAACCTTTCAATCCTTCAATGGTTTCAATATTATGATCAATGATATAACGCACCATGAGTCCACGTGCTTTTTTAGCAAAGGTCATGATGATTTTGTATTCCCCATTTTTCAACTCTTTAAAAACGGGTGTAATCATAGGTGTTTTTATCGCTTTCTGACGGACTGCTTTAAAGTATTCTGAGCTTGCTAAGTTGACAAACAATTCGCCTTCCTCAAGCTCATCATTCAATGCATTCGTTAATTGATCTCCCCAGAATTTGTACAAGTTTTCTGTCTGTCCAACTTTTAATTTCTTTCCCATTTCTAACCGATAGGCCTGAATTAAATCTAACGGCTTTAGCAAACCGTACAAACCTGATAGAATTCGCAATCTGTCTTGCAATAATGGAAGCTTATCCGTTGCCAATGTGTGTACATCAATCCCTCTAAAAACCTCTCCTGTAAATGCGTAAATAGCTTGCTTGGCATTGTCTGTGGTAAATGGCAATTCCCAAGATTGATTACGTTCGTAGTTCAACTCTGCCAAGGCAGGAGAAATCCCCATAAACTCAGATAATTTTTTACGTGAAAGTGTTTTTAGTTTTTTATTCAGCTTTTTAGATTGCTCTAAAAATTGTGGCTGCGTGTATAAACTTGTCGGCACCTTGTCTTCAAAATTTAATGACTTGGCTGGAGAAATGATGATTTTCATGTTGTAGTGTTGATGCGTTTATCTGTTGAATCGTGTAAAAATACAATTTAAAGAATAGAAT
>Ga0209554_1000407_pt1 | contig 36639 bp, 37 predicted proteins | sample MarorgKNORR_S2LV_5_FD_188221 | JGI IMG/M metagenome (GOLD analysis project Ga0209554, IMG submission 188221) | Marine microbial communities from the Southern Atlantic Ocean, analyzing organic carbon cycling - Bottom_A/KNORR_S2/LV (SPAdes) (version 2) | ecosystem: Environmental > Aquatic > Marine... | reverse complement strand
CTCCGGCATCCACATGGCCCGCCCGGATGTCGTGGCCGCCGCCCACTCCCATTCGCTGTACGGCAAGGCGTGGTCGTCGCTCGGACGGATGCTCGACCCGATCACCCAGGACTCCTGCATCTTCTGGAACGACCACGTGCTGTTCGACGACTACACGGGCGTGGTCAACGACCCCGAGGAGGGCAAACGCATCGCCTACGCCCTCGGTGACAGCCACGCAGCGATCCTCCGCAACCACGGGCTGCTCACCGTCGGCGCAAGCGTCGACGAGGTGACCTGGTTGTTCGTGACCATGGAACGCACCTGTCAGGCGCAGTTGCTCGCAGAGGCAGCTGGCACGCCGGTGATCATGGGTGCAGAGGTCGCCGACGCCACCCATGACGTCGTCGGCGGCGGATTCGCCGGTTGGTTCAGCGCTCAGCCGATGTTCGACCAGATCATGCGGGAACAGCCCGACCTGCTCGACTGATCAGGCAGGCCGACGGCTCAGCCCACAAAGGGCAGGTCGACCACCTCGGCCGCAACCTCGGTGCCGCGCTGGTCGAGCAGCAGTGACTCCCCCACCTCCACGTCGATCGGCAGGAACGCCAGAGCGATGCCGTGGCCCAGGACCGGCGAGAAGTTCCCGCTGGTCAGGTCGGCCACGTGTTCACCGTTGCGCAGCACGGACTGGCCCTCACGCGGCGGGCGCCGGCCCTCGACCGATAGGCCCCGCAGGCGATGCGTCGGGCCGGCTTCACGTGCGGCGAGCAGCGCCGAACGGCCGCGAAAGGCCTCCTTGTCCCAGCCGACGACCCAGCCGAGCCCGGCATCGAGCGGGGTGATCCCCTCCCCCAGTTCGTGCCCGTGGAGCGGCAGGCCGGCCTCGAGGCGGAGCGTGTCGCGTGCCCCCAAGCCCGCCGGTTCCGCCCCTGCCGACGAGAGCGCCTCCCACAGCGCCGTAGCCGCATCCTCGGCGACGGCGACCTCGACGCCGTCCTCACCCGTGTAGCCGGTGCCGGCGACCGTGAGGGTGGTGCCCTCCCAGGCGACCTCGGCCACCCGGAAGCGACCCACGCCTGCGGCTTCGGGCGATACCTGACCCAGCACGGACCGGGAGCCGGGGCCCTGGACCGCCAGGAGCGCCCTCGTGGCACCGAGGTCGGCACATCCGGGCAGCGCCTCGACTACGGCGGCGTTGTTGGAGGCGTTGGGCAGGATCCAGAAGCGTTCCTCGTCGAGCCACCACACGATGATGTCGTCGAGGACGGAGGCATCGCCCTCGTCGAGAAGGTGGGTGTACTGGGCCCGTCCGGGCCCGATGCGCCGCAGGTCGTTGCTCAGGGCGGACTGCAGGGAATCGAAGGCGTCGGGGCCAGCCAGAGCGAGCGTCCCGAGGTGGCTCACGTCGAACAGGGCGGCACCGTTACGGCAGGTCAGGTGTTCGGCGATCGTGCCCGACGGGTAGCTCACCGGCATGTCCCAGCCGCCGAAGGGCACCATACGTGCGCCCAGCGAACGGTGGACCGCATCGAGGGGAGTTGTTCGCAGGTCGCTCATCGCCGCGACGGTAGCGCTGTGCAGGAGACGGCTATGCAGCGTGCGTGGCGAAGAGGCGATCGATGTCGCGCCGGTAGAGGATCCGAATGGCGATGTCCGGCTGCTGCTCGCGCAGTTGGCGGACCTTGCGGTTCTTGCGGGTCACGAGCGACTGGCGCAGGGTTGTGACCTCGAGATAGAGGTCGTGGTCCGGGAGGTAGAAGTCGGGGGTGAACGCCGATCGGAGGCTGCCGTCGCCATGCCGCTCGAGCACGAAGGTGCGGGGCTCATACTGCCAGGCGATGCCGTAGGAATCGAGGAGCTCGGCGACCCGGCGCTCGGATTCGTGTGCGAACCCGACCGGGTCCGGCTCGGGTCGCAGCGCTCGGACCTCGGACACGTTCGGTGCTACTCGCCGATCGCCCGGTCGTCGCTCGCGTCGCTCGCAACGTCCGTGGGCGGAAACAACTCGATGATCGTGGCGTCGAGGTCCTCCTTGACGCCGGCCAACGGCAGGATGTTGAGCACGCCCTGTCCCTTGCGCAACAGGTCGATGATCTCCTCCTCGCCATGCCGGACCAGGACGGCGTCGCCGCTGATGACCAGGTTGACCTGGGCCACGTCCTCGTCGAGGGTCTGGTCCAGGAACTCGAAGACCTTGCGGACCCGCTCCAGACGGATGCCGGCATCGAGCAGGGTCTTGATCGCCTTGAGTTCGAGCAGGTCGCGGTACGCGTACCGACGCCGGGTGCCGCTGCCCTCGGCGTCGGCCAGCGATGGTCGTACCAGTTCGGTCCGGGCCCAGTAGTCGAGCTGCCGGTAGGTGATGCCGACGATCTGGGCGCTGCGCTTGGCGCTGTAGCCCTCGGTGGACGTGCCCTCGGCTGACGTGCCCTCGGTGGACGTGCTCATGGTGTATCCCTCTCCGCACCGTCTGCCACCTGGTCGGGCCATCTCGGCGGCCCGGGTGTCGGTGCAACCACAACGGTGAAACTACACCGTTGTGACTCCCACAGGGTACGGGCAAGCGCGCGCGGCGTCAATCATGCGCTACGGGTGGCCAGGGAGGGCCTTACTTCCGGCATCACTCCCCGCCTCACTCCCCGCATCACTCCCCGGCAAAGTCCTCGGGGTTGACCTGGTCGAGGAACTCGCGAAATTCTTCGACCTGTTCCTCGGTTCCCACGGATTCCTGTTCCTCGGGAGGCAGGTAGCCGGCCTCGTCGAGGACCTCCTCGGCAGCGAACACCGATGTACCCATACGGACTGCGAGGGCGATCGCATCGGAGGGACGGGCGGACACGACCTGTGGACCATCCGGTCCGCGCAGGTGCAGTTCGGCGAAGAAGGTGCGGTCCCGCAGTTCGCTCACGACCACCTGCTCCAACCGGATCGAGAAGCCCTCGAGCACGCCGGCCATCAGGTCGTGGGTCATCGGGCGGGGTGTCTCCTGCCCGGCCAGCGCCAGTGCGATGGCCGTCGCCTCCGGGTGTCCGATGAAGATCGGCAGCAGGCGTCGGCCCTCGGACTCCCGCAGCAGGACCACGGGCGTGTTCGTCGGCAGCACCTCCTGTACGCCGACGACCTCCATCTCGATCATCGGCGGCACTCGGGAGGCTCTTGGCGGATCACGCGGAAACCCTAGTCTCGTCGCCCGAATCGGCTCGGGCCAGTGCAAGTATCTCCTCCACCAGGGTGCCTTCGCCGGGACCGAGATCTGCCTCCAGTTCGGCCTGGTCGACGGCGACGACACACGGCAGGTTGCGAAACAGGCCACGGTGGTCGAGGCCGTAGCCGACCACGAAGGGCTCCTCCAGGACGAAGCCGACATGGTCGATCGGCACCGGGAGCACCCGTCGGTCGATGCGGTCGAAGAGCGTGCACACCCGCACCTCCGATGCCTCATGACCCCGAAGATGACGCAGGAGGAAGTCGAGGCGCAGCCCGGTGTCGACCATGTCCTCGACCAGCAGCACCTGTCGGCCTGCCACGTCGATTCCGACGTCGCGGGTGAGGCGCACCCGACCGCTGTCGGGAGCGAAGGCACTCAGCGACAGGAAGTCGATCTCCAGGCGGCGGTCCACGGCGCGGACCAGGTCGGCGAGGAAGGGGAGGCAGCCGCGCAGCACGCCGACGACGACAGCGTCGTGCTCGATGCTGTCGGCGATCTCGGCGCCCAGCGCGCGGACCCGCAGCGCCAGTTCGTCGTAGCCGTGGAGGAGGCGTGGTGCACCCATGCGACCGACTACGCCTGTTCGCCCAGACGACCCAGCGACCGGCGCAGCATGATCTCCCGCAACTGGTTCCCGGCGTCGATGAGTTCGTCGAGTTGGGCCCGCACCTCGCGCCGGGAGCGGTCGTCGCCACGCAGGCGCGGCAACAGCGCCTGCTCGAGCACGCCGGCCTCGCGTTGTGCACCGACGAGGAACATCCGCAGGTGCCGGGGATCGACGCCGAGTTCGAGGAATCGGGCAGCGAGGCGAACGACGTGCAGCGCCTCGCCGTCGTAGACGATCGCGGAACCCGCTGCATGGCCGACCACCAGGCCCAGCCGTTCGAGTTGGACCACGACCGACGGATCGACGCCGACCGTGGTGGCGAGTTCTTCGCGCGAGACGCTGACGGATCCCACGAAGCGCCGCGGGCGGCCCCGCTCCCGGAAGGGGGACACCTCGGCATCGTCGACCGGATCGTCCTGCTCCGGCACCTTGCCGCCGGTTCCCTCGAGAACCTCCCTGATGACCTTGAGGGGCAGGAAGTGCTCGCGCTGCTGGCGCAACACCCATCGCAGGAGGCCGACGTCCTCGCTGCTGAACTGGCGGTAGCCGGACGGTGTGCGCCCGGGCTCCACCAGCCCCTGGGACTCGAGGAACCGGATCTTCGAGACCGTGACGTCGGGGAACTCCTCGACGAGCCGCTCGATGACTTCGCCGATCGTGAGGGCGGCAGGTGCCGTCATGGTCCGTCGATCAGTCTGCGGTGCCATGGAAGAACACGAGCCGGAAGCGTCCGACCTGGAGTTCATCGCCGTCCTGGAGCAGGGCGCTCTCGATGCGTCGACGGTTCACGTAGGTGCCGTTGAGGGAGCCGGCGTCGCGGACCAGGTAGCGGTCGCCGGTGCGCTGCACCTCGGCATGGCGCCGAGAGACGGTGACGTCATCGAAGAAGATGTCGGCGTCGCCATGCCGCCCGAGTGTGGTCAACTCGGCCTCGAGGCCGTAGCGGGCACCGGCCTTGGGACCCGACTCGACGACGAACAGGCCACAGTCGTGCGGGAAGCGGGCCCGGTCCTCCTCGTGGGGAACCTCTTCGTCGAGCTCGAACGTGTCGGTGGTCTCGTCGGCCGAGGAGCCCAACTGGTGGCCGCACGAAGGACAGAAGTTGGCGCCCCCATCCTCGGTCCGCCCGCACCCCGGGCACACGGTCCCGGACATGGTCAACCCTCGATCAGCGCCGTGTAGGCGGCTGCGTCCATGAGGTCGTCGAGCTCTGCAGGATCGGACAACTCGATCTCGCAGATCCATCCGTCACCGTAGGGATCCTCGTTGACGCGTTCGGGACCCGAATCGAGCTCGTCGTTGACGGCAACCACCGTGCCGGAGAGGGGTGCGAAGAGTTCGGACACCGACTTCGTCGACTCGACCTCTCCGAACACGGCACCGGGCGACACCGCTGTGCCGACCGCCGGGAGGTCGACGAACACGATGTCGCCGAGCGCATCCTGTGCGTAGTCGGTGATGCCGATGCGGACCCGGCCGCCATCGTGGATCCGCACCCATTCGTGGTCCGCCGAATACCTGAGTTCTTGGGGAACGTTCATGCGCCCGAACCTACACAATGCATCGTCACCTGTGGGTTCTGGGAGCGACGTTCAGGCGTCGTCCCGGGCTGCCCGGCCCTCCCGCAGTGCCCGAAGGCCCTCCGGGACGTACCCCAGGCCCGCCCACCATGCGATCGCCAGCCCGGGGATGGCGAAGATCCAGGCGGCAACAGCGAAGGCCGGTCCACCGGTGATCGTGGACTCCCCGGCGAGGAAGCACGGGAAGGCGAACAGCAGGGCGAAGGTCCCGGTCTTGCCCCACCAGGTCACGTCGATGCGGCGGGCGCCGAAGCCGGCCAGGAGGAGTGCGGCCAGGCCGATCAGGACCTCCCGGAGGAGTGCCGCCACGGCGAACCAGACAGGAACCGATCCGTCGATGATCATCGCCGGTGCCGCCACGACGAGCAGGAGACGGTCGGCCGTCGGATCGAGGACCTTGCCGATCTCCGAGATCTGGTCGAACCGGCGGGCGATCCATCCATCAACCCAGTCGGTGGCCCCGAGCGCACCGAGGAGCAGTGCCGCCGCCGTGCGGTTCTCGGCCCCGAAGAGCAGCCAGACGAACCAGGGGATGCAGGCGATGCGCGCCACGCTGATCGCATTGGGAACGGTCCACACGCCGCTCCACCCGGTGCGAGCGGTGGGCGACGCCGTCTGATCGCTGTTGCTCACGGGCCAGAGCCTACGATGGCCGCCCGTTCACACCGTCCACCGGACGACGCCGGGAGGCCAGCATGCCCTCGATCTTCACCCGCATCATCGACAGCGAGATTCCCGGCCGTCTCGTCTGGCGTGACGACGTGTGTGTGGCGATGGTCGACATCCGCCCCCTCAACCGGGGACACACGCTGGTGATCCCGATCGCCGAGGTCGACCGCTGGACGGACCTGCCGGTCGACGTCGCCGCCCACTGCATGGCCGTGGCGCACGCCATCGGAGGCGCTGCGCAGGAGGCCTTCTCCCCTGCCCGCATCGGCCTCATGATCGCCGGTTTCGAGGTGCCCCACACGCACCTCCACGTCGTCCCCATGGAACACATGGGTCACCTGGATTTCGGTTCGGCGGATGCGAACGCCGATGCCGGCGACCTCGACGCCGTGGCCGACGCCCTGCGGGTTGCACTCAGGGCCGCCGGACACCTGTCGGTCGTCTGAGCAGCGCTTCCCGACCTCCCGGTCAGGGTTCCAGCACCCAGAGGTGCACGCCCTCCTCGGCGAACCTTTCCTCGTAGTACAACATGCCGAGCACGCCGCCGAAGCCGCGGATGCTCGACCGTGGCCATCCGGCGGCGGACTCGTCGAAGATGATCACATCGATGTCCGCCACGAACTCCGGATCGGGCAGGAACGGAGTGGAGTCGTCGAGCACGAGGGCCGTGGCCCGCTCGGCGATCAACGGGAAGACGGTCGGGGTCGCCAACACCCGGTCCCAGCGATCGACCATTCCGGCTGCGGTCAGCCGGGCCGTGTCGACGGCATCGCGCCGACCCCAGTCCCATGGCTGCTCGTAGGGCGACGAGGCGGAGTCCCTGACGAAGAACACCAGGGCGGTGAGCACGAGGACGCTCAGGATCCGCCGATCGACCAGCACCCGGCTGACCCCCAGCCGTCCGAGGCGCTGCAGCGCATAGGCCGCCGCGATCATGACGAACGGCAGCGTGGCCACATCCTGCTGGGGGTTGCCGAGTCCGAGGTCCGAGACGTCGGCCACCAGGTACAGGCCGAACAGCGGAAGCACCGGGAGCAGGTAGCGGGGACGGATCAACGGCAGGAAGAGAACCGGAGCGAGGAGCAGGAGCGACTTCTCGAAGCCCGCCCGACTGGCCATCTCGCCCACAACTCCGAAGGGGTCGCTCAACATGCCGCCGAGGACGCCGGGGACCGTGTCGCCGAAGGCCGCAAACGCCGCGAGGTGCGGGTATTCCCCGTGGCCGAACATCGGCTGCACCACCATCGCCATCACGACGAACCACGCCGTTCCCGAAGCCGCCAGGATCCAACCGGGCCTGCGCCGGTCCTCGAGCACCAGAACGAGCCCCAGCGCCCCGAGGGCTAGTCCGAGGTCGGCGCGGGCGGTGACGACGAGCAGCGACAGGAGGCCCAGCCGTACCCACTGGCCCCGCCTGCCGGCCAGATAGGCCAGGAAGAGCGCCGGCAGGGCGATCGCCTCGGTGTGGAAGCCGGCCAGGTTGAGGTTGTGGATCGACGGGTGCAGCGCATAGGCGGCCATCAGGGCGCTGGCTCCGCCGATCCGGAGGTTGGCCGGACCCCGGGCGATGCGCCAGATGGGCACGACGGGGAGGGCCAGGGCGAACGCCTGCACCACGAGCAGCATCTCGGTCGTCGGCAGGGAGCGGGCGAGGAACGCGATCGGCACGAAGAGAAACGCCGCCTGCACGGCGAACAGGTTGAGCCCCAACTCGGACACCACCGGCGGGCGACCACCCTCGAGCAGGTGGATGGCCTGCAGGGGGAAGCCGATCCCTGGCCCGAGGCCGAGGTCACGGCTCTTTGCGAGGGCGAGCAGGGACAACGCCACGAACAGGGCGCATGCGGCGATCCAGGGCAGCGACCTGTCCACGGCCGGCGTCTCGAGCCGTGCCTGCGCACGCAACAGGCTCATGTCGAGCCGACGGCGGGCCTCGTGGACCCTCACGGCCACGTGCTCGCCCGTCCACTCGTCGGTCCACGCCGGCCGCCTCCGGTCGCCCGTCACGAAGCCTCCTCGGGCCACAGTGCCGGGTCGCCGATGGCTTCGACCGGTTCCAGAAGCTCGGGCCCCTTGTTGCGGGGATTGCCGACACGCCGATCGACCGGATGGCGAACGAGCAGCCCGGTGGGCGCAGGGGTCAGGACCGACTGAAGTGCCTCCCGGTCGTCGTGGTCCGGGTCGAGCCAGGCGTCCCACGCCCCGGCGGGAAGCAGTGCCGGCATGCGGTGGTGGATCGGCGCCATGTCCTCATTGGCTTCGACCGTGATCACCGTGCAGGTGCGCAGTGGATCATCGCCGTCGGCGGGCCGCATCTCCCAGAGGCCGGCGAGGGCGAGCGGGTCGCCGTCGGCACGGTGGACGAACCAGGGTTGCTTCTTTCCACCGCTACCGGGCGTCGCCGGGCCCCATTCGTAGAAGCCGTCGACGGGGACCAGGCAGCGGCGCCGCTTGAAGGCGGAACGGAACGACGGCTTCTCGGCGACCGTCTCGGCACGGGCGTTGAACATGCGATCGCCGATGGAAGGGTCCTTCGCCCAGGATGGAACGAGGCCCCAACGGGCGGTGCCGAGCTTCCTGCCAGCGCCGGCCCCTTCGACCTCTTCCCAGACGAGGGGCAGGGGCCGCGACGGAGGCACGTTGTGGTCGGGGCCGTCGAGGACGGCGACGATCTCGTCCGCCCCGAGGTACTCGGCGAGCTCCTCGGGGGTGGAACTCGTGACGGCCCTGCCACACATGGGCGACACGGTACCGGCCGTGCCGTACCGGACCGGGCCACACGGCTCCCCGGCTGTGGGCACACTCAGCCCAGGGTGCAGGTCCCGGTCCGTCCCTCGCCGAGGTCGACCGTGATCTCGTCACCCCGTTCACCGCCGAAACTGGGGATGGCGACGGACTCGGCGCCCGACGGCACGGCGATGGTGCCCCGCAACGACAGCGCCTCCCAACCGGGTTCCTTGAACTCGAGGCTGATACGGATGCCCTCGGCCCAGCCGATGCCTCCCTCGACGAGGTCGACCTCGCCCTGGGGGATGTCGATCTCGAGAATCAGCGCGCTGGCGCCCTGACAGGTGGCAACGGCCGGTCGACCCGCCAGGCCGATCGGACAGGATCCGCCAACGGCTTCGAACAGGACGACGTCGAGGGGCCGCAGCACCTCGGTCACGACCGATGCCCGGACGCAGGCAGCGTCCACCCAGCCCTCGGGCCCCACGAGGGCCACCTGACCACCCCGGTGCTCGAACACCGATGCGGACACGCTGCCGGAGGACACGGGAAGGAGCCCGTCGTCGATCCGCAACCTGATCCGGTCCTCGACCGCACCATCCCCCGCAGCCACGGCCACGAGCCGGTCGAGGCCCACCACGAGGACCGGCTCGGCCACCGGCGGTCCTCCGGTGACCGGCGCTTCGGGGTCGGCGGGATTTCCGAGGTCCCGGTTCTGGCTGGTCACGGCGAAGCGCAGGGCACGGTCCGAACGATCGACCGGCGCCTCCTCGAGCGCGGTGCGGATCCCGAGAAAGCCCAGGAGGGCGATCAGGGCGAACCCCATGGTGGTGAGTGCCCGCTTGCGGACCCCGAGCTTGATCGACTCCTGGATGGACTCCTCGTCTCGGCGTTCGGCCCTCGAGCGTGGTCCGAAGGCCTCCGTACGGTCACCGCCGGCCAACAGGGTGGCCCACTTCGCCACGGTCTCCTCAGGAAAGCGCAGCGCCAGCTTTGCGAACGCCTCCTCCTCGTCGGGTCCGAACAGCAGGAGGATGTCGTTCTCCCTGGCGAAGTCGATCGGATCGTCGCGGTGTGCGAGGGGACGATCGCCGGCGAGGCGCAACAGGAACATGCGGATCTGGCGCTCGGCCTCCCGCTCGGACCATCGGGGACCGGCCTCCACCTCGAGATCGCCCACGGGCGACACCGCTTCACGACGTGCCCGGAAGAACGAATTACGGCGAATCCGGAGCTCGCCGGATACTTCGGTGCCCGCCTCCGCCAAGCGCTGCTCCGGTGGCTGTTCCGGTGGCTGTTCCGGTGGCTGTTCCGGTTGCTGTTCCGGTGGCTGTTCCGGTGGCTGTTCCGGTGGCTGTTCGTCGGCGGACATCCCTGGCGGTGTGTCGCCGGGTGGGTCGTGCGCGCCGGGTGGATCGTGCGCTCCGGGTGGGTCGCCTGTCTCGTCGCTCATCGGCTCTGGCATCCGGTCACGGGCGAGAGGCTAGGCACCGGAGACCACCCGCGGCGGGCACCCTCGTCGTTGCTGCCCCCTGGTGCCATCCTCTCGCTACCATCGCCCGCTGTGCCACCGCCCCGAGACAACTCCCCTGCAACAGGTCCCACCAGGTGATCATCGCACCACGGCTGCCCGCCTGCCTGCTCCTGCCCCTCCTCCTGCTGGGCTGCGCACTCGACGAACCGACGGCCGGGTACTCGGGCACCGTCCCCTCGACCACCACGCTCGCTCCGGACCCATCCATGACCTCGACCTCTACCTCGGCACCCTCTACCTCTACGTCGACACCCACGACCGCGCCGCCGGAGACCTCCTCCACGACCTCCTCCACGACCTCCACCACGACCTCCACCACGACCTCCACCACGATCTCCACCACGATCTCCACCACGACCGTCCTCCCGAGGATCACCGTGGATCCTGAAGCGTGGCCGTTCAGCTTCGACGATCCCCGTGGCGAGGTGTTCACCGACTTCCAGGCCGACCTGGACCGTGGCGACCCCCTCCAGCGCCTGGAGCTCTTCTGCCTCGCCGGCGATCCGACCACGTCGATCCTGCGGGCCACCGACATCGGCATCACGGAGGAGTCGATCCGGATCGTCCACCTGCGCACCCGTCTCGAGGACTACGAGAGGATCGGCTTCGAGTTCCCCGTCGGCGACACCGTCGAGATGGTCGAGGCCTTCGTCGGAATCGTCAACGATGAATGCGGCGGCGTGCACGGGCGACGACTCGACCTCCAACTGGTCGAGGTCACGGCCCTGGGCGGCGGTGGCGTCGACATCGACACCCTCCGCAGTGCCGCCTGCCTCGAGGCGACCGACGACCTCGAAGCCGTTCTCGTCCTCGATCTGACCGGCATCCAGGGATCGGCGCCCCTCTGCATCGCCGGGACGGAGAAGACGCCCCTCATCACCACGGAGCCCCAGTCCTCCGACGATCTCAGGACGGCACGCGGTCGGCTGTTGACGACTGCGGTGGCCGGCGACACCCAACTCGAGTTGGCCGCACGCTTCGCCGAGGCACGTGGAGTGCTCACGGGAATGACGATCGCCGTCATCGTCTCCGACACCCCCGGGCAGTCCGAAGCCGTGTCCGCCGGCCTGCTCGAGACGATGGACGACCTCGGCTACGACGTTCAGGTACATCCGATCGGTTGCGAGGGCACGACATCCTGCTGGGTGGGACTCGAGGCGGCCGTGGCGCGCATGATCGACGACGGCACGACGGTCGTGTTCCCTGTTCTCAACGCCGTTTCCCTCCCCAGGCTCATCACGGAGATGCTCCGCCAGGGAATGCCGAGGCCGGCCTTCATCCAGACCGGTCTCAACGGCCAGTCCGATGATCTGGCCGCCGCACAGGTGCTCGCCTACGGCGGGGCGGATGCGGCTGCCTACTACGACGGCGCGTTCATCGTGGACGCTGCCGACACCGGGACCTGGCGGCTTCCCCGCGCTGCCGAGCAGGGCTTTCCCGATCCCTTCTCTCAGATGTGCAACCGGGAGCACGCGCGGGTGACCGGCCGTCCGATCGCCGATCCGACCGACCCGGCCAGCGCCGTGTATGCCACGGTGGCCGATGCCTGTGCCCTCGTGCGCATCGCCGTGCGGGTTCTCAGGGACGCCGGTGTCAACCCCCGGCGGTCGGACGTGAACTGGGTGCTGTACCGGCTCGACGCCGTGGACATTCCGGGGATGCTGCCCACCTCGTCCGCCCGTCGCAAGAACGATCTGCCGGACGTCGTGAGGATCCTCGAATACCAGTACCCGTGCCGCTTCGGGAGAGGTGCCGGCGCCACTGACGGTGCTCCCGGTGGATGCATCGTCCCCACGGGCGAGTGGCAGGAGTTTCGCTGAGTCACACCCGCCTACGGGCGGACCTCGTAGTAGAGGTTCGTCGGATCGTCGACCGCATGTTGGACGAAGCCGGTGAAGCCGGCTGCCGACGTCATCTCAGCCAGTGTGGCCGGATCGAGGCCGAGCGTGCCGAGGCCCAGGCCGTCGGGGGTCGACATCGCCGACGCCATACAGGTCGAGACCGAGGCGGCGAACATCATCGCCAACATCGGGTTGCGGCGGTTCTTGTGCCAGTCCGGCGAGGACCGGATCTCTTTCACGAGCCACGTGCCGTCCGGGGCGATCGCCCCCCGGATCGCAGCCATGGCTAGGTCGGGGCGCGGCATGTCGTGGAGGCAGTCGAGGGTCATCACCAGGTCGACGTCACCGGTCGCAGGCAGGTCCTCGCCGCCGAGGAGGTGCAGCGTCACGTTGGTGCTGTCGGTGAAGCGATTCCGGGCCGCGCCGATGGCCCGCTCGGAGACGTCGTAGCCCTCGAACACAGAGTTGGGATAGGCGTCGGAGAGCAACTCGAGCGCCAGTCCCGTGCCGCATCCGACGTCGACGACCTTGGCCCCGCTCTCGAGCCGTTCGACGATTCCGTCGAGGAGGGGAACGACCACCGGCACCAGCAGCGAACGTGCCATCGGGGCCAGCATCGCCTCGGTGTGCTGTTCGGAGCCCTCGCCCTGGTCGTCGTAGGTGAGCCCGACCCCGGTCCGGAAGGCCTCGACCAGCCCGTCGGCGACGCGGGGGTCGCGCAGGTTGCGGAACACGCCGGCGGCGTAGTTGTGTCCGCCTGCCCTGGCGAGCACGGCTGCGGCCTCGGGCTCCAGGAGAAACGTCTCACCGTCGTCGGATACGAGCAGATCGGCGGCGGCCTGCCCCCTGAGCCACTCGCGCAGCCAGCGCTCGTGCAGCCCGGTGATGGTCGCCAGGTCGTTCGAGGTCACGACCCCGGCCCCGTCGAGTGCCTCGTACAGCCCGAGGCGGGTCCCGAGGTGGACCATCAGGGAGACCATCTCGCCCTGCTTGTAGCCCCAGGTGGTCAGGGTGTACTTCACCAGAAGGTCGGCGTCGAGTTCCTGTTCGAGCGCCCGATCATCGTGCTCTGCCACGGTTTCCCCTCCGGTCGATGCCGCCGACGGTCTCCGCCGGCGGGAGCGCCGAACCTAGTCGCCCCTTCGCACCCAGATCCCGTCGGCGTCCTCCCGGCAGGGCAGCGTCTCGATGTCGCCCTTCCGGTCCCGGCGCCCGTCGAGGTTGAGCTTCCAACCCTCACCGTCAACGGTGAAGCGCCAGAAGTGTGTCAGGCAGACGATCTCGTCGCCGTCGACCATGCCCTCGCCACCGAGGTGTGACCACTGGTGGGGGCAGCGGGCGTCCATGACGCAGGGTCGCCCGTCGGTCGTCCGCCAGATGACGAGATCCTGGTCGTCGAGTGTCGCCTCGGCGACCGACCCGCGGACGAGGTCACGTGCCGCCTCGGCGTCGGAGACCCGTACCCAACCCGGGTCGGCGTCCACAGAAATCAGACGTCGAGGTAGCGGGTGACGGCCACGGCCGATCCGATCATGCCCACGGACCCACCCAGGATCAGCAACCAGATGCTGGTGTCCCAGACGAAGCCCTCGGGGACCGCGAAGCCGCGGAAGAGTGGCACGGCGTCGGACTCCTGGAAGAAAGCCATGACCTCGTTGTCGACGACGAACAGGACCGGGATGGCCAGCGCCGCACCGATGAGGCCGTGGATCGTGCCCTCGAGCATGAAGGGGATGCGGATGAACCAGTTCGACGCCCCCACCAGCTTCATCACCTCGATCTCCTGGCGACGGGCACCGATGGCGGTGAACACCGTGTTGAGGATCAGCAGTGCCGAGACCCCGACGAGCACCACGGCGGCGATCAGCAATGCCTGGCTGACGCGTGTGGAGAAGTCGTCGATCTGGCGGATGGCCTCCGTGGCCGTGGCGACCTCGCGGACTCCGGGCTGGGCTGCGAACTGGTTCGCCAACTCGTTCACGTTCGCCGCCGAACGGTCGGTGGGAACAATCCGGTACGAGGGGGGCATGACATCGGGGGTGACGCTCTCGACCAGTTCGGGCTTGTCGGCGAACAGCGTCTCGAACTCGTCGTAGGCCGCCAACTTGTCGATGTATCCGTAGCTCTCAATCGCCGGGCTGGAGTCGAGGACGTGGCGGATGGCCGCGTCCTGGTCTGCGTCGGCGTCGGGGTTCATGAACACGATGAACTCGACGCCCTCCTGGAACTGGGCCGTGGCCCGTTCGGCCCCCTCGCGGATCATCATGGAGGCGCCCACCAGGGCCAGCGACACGGCGACCGTGAGGATGGCGGCCATCGTGAGGCTGAGGTTGCGCCAGATGCTGAGGACCGTCTCGCGCAGGTAGTACCAGAGGCGGTACACGTCAGCGCCCCCCGGTGCTTCCGGAGGACTGCGGGCCGCCTGGCATCGGGGGGATCACTCGTAGACCCCCCGGGACTCGTCACGGACCACGACACCGCGATCCAACTCGATGACCCGTCGTCGCATCGTGTCGACGATGCCACGGTCGTGGGTCGCCATGACGACCGTCGTACCCGAGCGGTTGATGCGGTCGAGGAGGCGCATGATGCCGACAGATGTGGCCGGGTCGAGGTTGCCGGTGGGTTCGTCGGCCAACAGGATCAGGGGCCGGTTCACGAACGCCCTGGCGATCGACACCCGCTGTTGCTCGCCACCCGAGAGCTCGTCGGGAAAGCGCTCTGCCTTCGGGGTCAGCCCGACCAGTTCGAGGATGTACGGCACCTGCTTGCTGATCACGCTTCGGGGGCGCCCGATCACCTCGAGGCCGAATGCGACGTTTTCGTAGACGGTCTTTCTCGACAGCAGCTTGTAGTCCTGGAAGACATAGCCGATCTCGCGGCGCAGGTACGGCACCTTCCACGAGCGCATCGCCCCGATGTCCTTGCCGGCCACCATCAGGCGACCCAGATCAGGGACCTCTTCGCGGTTGAGGAGCCGGAGGAAGGTGGACTTGCCGGAACCCGAGGGGCCCACGAGGAAGACGAACTCGCCGCGCTGGATCTCGACCGAGACCTCACGCAGGGCAGTGACGTCGCCCTTGTAGATCTTCGAGACGCCTTCGAGTCGGATCATCGGCGGGTTGTCCGGCACGCGGCCGACAACAAGGTCCAACGGGTCAACGGCTGCACGGCGGGCACGGTACCAGACCGCCTGTCGCCGATCGTGGCGCCTCGCCGGTCTCCGTGGCCACGGAGGCAGCCCGGTCAGGCGCCGGCACGCGCCCAGCGGAGGTAGGCCTCCATGAATCCGTCGAGGTCACCGCCGAGAACGCGTTCGACATCTCCGACCTCGTGCCCGGTTCGGAGGTCCTTGACCATCTGATACGGCTGGAGCACATAGGAGCGGATCTGGCTCCCGAAGTCGACGACCCGCTGTTCGCCGCTGACCGCAGCCAGTTCGTCCTGGCGCTTCTGCCGTTCGAGGTCGAGCAGCTTGGCGGCCAGCATCTGCATGGCCCGTTCCTTGTTCTGGTGCTGGCTCCGCTCGTTCTGACAGGACGTGACCAGCCCGGTCGGGAGGTGCGTGATGCGCACCGCCGAGTCGGTCACGTTGACGTGCTGGCCGCCGGCCCCCGAGGAACGGTAGGTGTCGATACGGAGGTCGCTCTCGTCGATCTCGATCTCGTCGCCGACGTCCTCCACGAACGGAACGACCTGTAGCGAGGCGAAGGCCGTCTGGCGCTTGGACTCCTTGTTGAAGGGGGAGATGCGCACGAGTCGGTGGACGCCGCGCTCCCCCTGCAGGAGCCCGTACGCATAGCGGCCGTGCACGATGAACTCGGCGGAGCTGATGCCGGCCTCGGTGCCCTCCGAGGAGGCGACCGGTTCCAGGGTGAATCCACGCTTCTCTGCCCAGCGTGCGTACATGCGCAACATCATCTCGGCCCAGTCCTGGGCATCGGTTCCGCCGGCTCCGGACTGCACATGGCAGACGGCGTCGCCGGCGTCGTACTCACCGGAGAACAGGGACCGGAGCTCGAGGGCGTCCATACGTCCCTCGAGGTCGACGAGTGCCTCCTCGATCTCGGCTTCGAAGTTGTCGTCGTCCTCTTCGGCTGCCAACTCGGCGAGGGTCGATGCATCCTCGAGTCGGTCGAGCAGGAAGGCGTGCAGGTCGAGGTCCTCGACGACGCCTGCCAGATCCTGTTGCACGCGGCGGCCGCGGTCCTGGTCGGTCCAGAGGTCGGGGTCGGCCATCTCGAGCTCGAGGGCGGCCCGGCGTTCGACAAGGTCGTCGATCCGCAGGTAGCCGGCGGCCTCGTCGAGGCGGCGGCTGAGGGCGTCGATTCGTGGGGAGAAGTCCTGCATGGTGGGGTGCGATCGCTCAGCTGCCGTGGCAGTGCTTGAACTTACGGCCCGAGTCGCAGGGACAGGGGGCATTGCGGGGCGTGGCATCCCACTCGGTGTTGATCTTCTGGGTCGGCTTCGGGGGGTCCTCGGTGACGGCTGCCGGGGCTCCGGCTGCGGCGGCAACCGCTGCGACGCCACCGACGGGGCCATCGGGGCCGCTCGTCTGGGCGTCGTCGGGCACGCCACCGCCCTCCTCGGCGATCGTGACCTGGATGCGCATCACGTACCGGAGGAAATCGGCTCCGATGAGGTCGGTGAGGTGACCGAAGAGTTCGAAGCCCTCGCGTTGCCATTCGGTGGTCGGGTCGCGCTGCCCCATGGCCCGCAGGTGGATGCCCTCCCGGAGGTGGTCCATCTCGTAGAGGTGCTCACGCCATCGCTGGTCGATGATGCGGATCATCACCTGGCGTTCGACCTCGCGCATGGTGTCTGCGCCCAGCTCCGCCTCGCGCCCCTCGAAGCAGGCGACGGCGTCCTTGACGAGGTATTCGGTGAGTTCGGCGTGGATCGAGGTGCGGCCCATCCCGGCGACATCCACGGCCAACGGCCAGAAGCCGTCCATCTCGGCGTGAAGGCCGTCGATGTCCCATTCCTCGGGGTGCTCGGCGGCACAGAAGGTGCCGAGCCCTGCCTCGACCACCCGGGACACGATCTCGACGACCTCGTCACGCATCTCGGCGCCGTCGAGGACGCGGTCTCGCAGCCGGTAGATCACCCGGCGCTGTTCGTTCATCACCTCATCGTATTTGAGGACGTTCTTGCGGATCTCGGCGTTCTTCTGCTCGACGGTGGTCTGGGCCCGCTCGATGGCCTTGCTCACCATCTTCGACTCGATCGGGATGTCCTCGGGCAGCGCCTTGTCCATCACCCCGCGCATCGCTCCGGAGGCGAAGAGGCGCATCAGGTCGTCGTCGAGCGAGAGGTAGAACCGGCTCTTTCCGGGGTCGCCCTGACGGCCGCCGCGGCCGCGCAGCTGGTTGTCGATGCGGCGGCTCTCGTGGCGCTCCGTGCCGAGGACGTAGAGGCCGCCGCTGCGGCGGACCTCGTCGCCCCGTTCCATGCAGTCGGCGGTGAGGCGCGGCAGCAGCGAGGCGATCCTGGCCTGTCCCTCGGGGCTCTCGGGATCGAGCCCTTCGGAGCGGACCTCGCGTGCCGCCATGTTCTCGGGGTTGCCGCCGAGCAGGATGTCGACGCCACGCCCGGCCATGTTGGTGGCCACGGTGACCGCACCGGGACGGCCGGCCTGGGCGATGATCTCCGCCTCGCGGAAGTGCTGCTTGGCGTTGAGTACCTCGTGGGCCACCCCACGTTTGTCGAGTTCGCGGGAGAGTTGCTCGGACTTCTCGACCGAGATCGTGCCCACCAGGACCGGTTGGCCGGCTTCGTGGCTCTCGAGGATGTCCTCGACGACGGCGTCGAACTTGCCGGTCTCGGTCTTGTAGATGAGGTCGCTGGCGTCGTCGCGGATGAGCGGCCGGTTGGTGGGGATCGGCACCACCTGCAGCTTGTAGATGCCGGCCAGCTCGGCGGCCTCGGTTTCGGCGGTGCCGGTCATGCCCGCCAGCTTGTCGTAGAGGCGGAAGTAGTTCTGGAGGGTGATGGTGGCGAGGGTCTGGTTCTCTTCCTTGATCGCTACCCCCTCCTTGGCCTCGACCGCCTGGTGGATGCCGTCCGACCAGCGCCGGCCCTCGAGGACCCGGCCGGTGAACTCGTCGACGATGCGTACCTCGCCGTTGGTGATGATGTAGTCCTTGTCCCGCAGGTACAACTCCTTGGCCTTGAGCGCCGAATGCAGCTGGTGAACGAGGTTCGAGGAGACCTGGTCGTAGAGGTTCTCGACGCCGAGCGCCGCCTCGACGGCGTGGACGCCCTCCTCGGTCGGGGCGACGATCCGCTTCTCTTCGTCGAAGTCGTAGTGCACGTCGCGCTGCAGGCCGCGGACGACCGCTGCGAAGCGCTGGTAGAGGGCGACGGCGTCGCTGAGGCGTCCGCTGATGATGAGCGGCGTGCGGGCTTCGTCGATCAGGATCGAGTCGACCTCGTCGACGATGCAGTAGGCGTGGCCGCGCTGCACCTTGAGGTCGAGCGACATGGCCATGTTGTCGCGCAGGTAGTCGAAGCCGAGTTCATTGTTCGTGCCGTAGGTGATGTCGGCGCCGTAGGCGAGGCGCTTGGCGGCGGCGTCCCGGTCGCCGGGCACCACCAGGCCGACCTCGAGGCCCAACCAGCGGTGGATCTGCCCCATCCATTCCGAGTCGCGGGTCGCCAGGTAGTCGTTGACGGTGCAGAGGTGCACCCCCTTGCCGGCCAGCCCGTTGAGGTAGGCGGGCAGGGTCGAGACGAGGGTCTTGCCCTCGCCGGTGCGCATCTCGGCCACCCACCCGATGTGCAGCGCCACGCCGCCCATGAGCTGGACGTCGTAGTGCCGCTGCCCGATGACCCGCATCGCCGCCTCGCGCACGACGGCAAAGGCCTCGACCAGGATGTCGTCGATTTCCTCGCCGCCGTCGATGCGCTGCCGGAACTCGCCGGTCTTGGCCCGCAGGTCATCGTCGGAGAGCGCCGAGATCTCGGGTTCGATTGCGTTGATGTCGGGGACGATGGCCTCGAGGGCCTTGATCTTCTTGCCCTCGCCGGTGCGGAGGACTCGTGAGAATGCACCCATGTCGCCGCCGAGGCTACCGGCGGCCCGTATGGCTCAATCGGTGCGGTTGCACCCGCTGCCCGCCCGGGAGACGCCGGTCAGCCGGCCGCCGGTCGAAAGAGGAGCCCGAGTTCGTCGAGGCGGGGGATGGTCTCCTCGACGCCGGCGCCGAGGATGGCGGCCAGGGCCTGGAGGTCGTCACGACGGATCGTGAGGACGCGCCCGTTGAAGTCCTGTCGCTTGACCTGGATGATCGTCAGGTAGCGGGTGACCATCTCGGCCTCGGGGCCCTTGGCCTCCCGGAGTTTCACCAGGTCGATGATGACCTTCTGCGCCACAGCCGACCCGTCGCTCGAAACGCCGGGGTCGTCATCCTCGACCGGGAGCAGCTGGTCGACGGGCACGTCGTAGAAGCGGGCCATGCGATGGAGCCGCGGCACGGAGATGGCCCGCTCGCCCCGTTCGTAGGCACCGAGGACCGATGCCTTGAACTCGGCGTCGGAGCGGGCCTCGACATCCTGGAGGGAGAGTCGCTTCTGGCGGCGGATCTGGCGGATGCGCTCCCCCACCTGTCGTCGGTAGGCGAGGTCGTCGTCATCGGTCATGCGGTCTGGTTTCCCCATCGATCTCGCTGGTGGGTGTTCGGAGCCCACCACGCGGCGTGAGGAGGAAGCGTAGCGACGGCCGCGCTCCGTGGCAAACGCGCGGCTACCCGTGGATCGGTTCCCGGAATCGCATGCGCTCAGCGCGGTGGCATCACCCGTCCGTCACGGAGCGCGGTCAGCAGTGTGCCGACGGCGATGGCAGCGGTCTCGGCTCGGAGCACGGTCGGTCCGAGGTCCACGAGATCGCCGCCGACCACCTCGGCGGGGCTCCAGCCGCCCTCCGGTCCCACCAGGACGGTCCGGCTTCCGGCGTCCAGATGCCGCCCTCCCGACTGGGCGAGGGCGACTCCGGCACGACCGATGACCTCGAGCGCCGGGGTGACCGGTTCGATGACCGGCAGCCGGACACGCCGCGACTGCATGCCGGCCTCGCGTGCAGCCTTGACGAACCGTTCATGCTGCACGGCTCGCTTGTCGGCGTCCCAACCCATGATCGACCGTTCGGCCAGAAGCGGGATGATGCGGTCGACACCCAGTTCGGTCAGCTTCTGGACGACCATCTCCGGTCGGCCTCCCTTGAGCAACGAGAAGCCGACGGCGACCTCGTCGATGTGTGCCGGGACCTCGACGACCGGGCCGACCACCTCGAGGGATGCGCCGAACAGACAGTCCCGCCAGCGACCGTCGCCGTCGCCGACCGTCAACGGATCACCGGCACGAAGGCGCAGAACCCGCTCCAGGTGGAGCCGGTCGCCCGGCTCGAGCCCGGGTGCTTGGAGGTCGGCCACGAAGGCGTGGGGGCCACCGGTGCCGTCAGGCCCTCGGTTCGCCCCGGGTTCCCCGGTTGCCACGGGACCCGCCCCTCTCAGTTGAAGGCCTGGCGGATCCGGGAGATGAGCCCCTCGCCCGGTTCGGCCACGGCCTCGTCCCGGGTCGCGGCGAGCCGGCGCAGCAGATCCTCCCCTTCGGCGCCCAGGTCGCTCGGCGTGTCGACCACGACCTCGATCAGCAGGTCTCCCCGCCCGCGGCCCTGGAGGTGGGGCGCTCCCCTGCTGCGGATGCGGAACACGGCTCCCGTCTGCGTGCCGGCGGGGATCTCGAGGACCTCCGGGCCGTCGAGGGTCTCGTAGTCGAGTTCCACGCCGAGCGCCGCCTGCGTGACCGGAAGGTGGAGGCGGTGCACCAGGTCGTCGCCGTGCCGCTCGAAGACCGCATGGTCGGCGATGCGGAGTCGGATGTTGAGGTCGCCGGCCGGACCGCCCCGGGGACCGACGGCTCCACGACCGGTCATCCGCAGGCGGCGGCCCTCGTCGACGCCGGCTGGCACCTTGACCGCATGGGTCGCGTTCTCGATCACCCGTCCGCCGCCGTCGCAGGCCGCGCACGGGTGCTCGATCGACTCGCCGCGACCGCCGCACGTCGGGCAGACCGTGGAGGTCACCATCTGTCCGAGGACCGACTGGCGGAGCCGCCTGACCTGGCCGCTGCCCTCGCACCCACGACACCGTTCGGCGTAGGTGCCGGACCTGGCGCCGCTCGCCTCGCAGTCCGTGCAGGCGACCGCAGTGCGAACGGTGACCTCGGCCTCGCAGCCGAACACGGCGTCTTCGAAGCTGAGGTCGAGGATCGCCTCGAGGTCCTCACCCGGGATCGGGCCGCGCAGCCTTCCGCCGAAGCCGCTCCCCCCGAAGCCACTTCCGCTGAAGAACGTGTCGAACAGGTCGCCAAGGCCGCCGAAGGGGTCGGCCGGTCCACCCATGGCGCCGCCGTCGTGGCCGAACCGGTCGTAGCGGGCGCGGCGCTCCGAATCGGAGAGTGCCTCGTAGGCGGCGGTGGCCTCCTTGAAGCGGGCCTCGGCCCCGGGATCGCCGGGGTTGGCGTCGGGATGCGCTTCTCTGGCGAGGCGCCGGTAGGCCTTCTTGATCTCGTCGGCCGTGGCGTCCCGTCCGATGCCCAGCACTTCGTAGTGGTCGCGGGGCATGGTCAGGCGTCGTTCACGTCGAGGTCGCGGGTCATGGTCACGCTCAGCCCGTGGTCAGCCGGTCGCCCAGGCGACGGCTCACCACGGCGACCGTGGCCAGCGCCTGCGGATAGTTCATCCGGGTGGGACCGAGCACGGCGATCGAGCCGACCCGGTCGCCGTCGATCTCGTAGGGGGCGACCACGAGCGAGCACTCGTTGAGGGGCTCGAGCCGGGTTTCGGTGCCGATCACGACGCTCAGGCCGCGGTCGAGCACGTCGCGGAGCAGGCCGACGACCAGGTACTGGCGTTCGAGGACGTCGAGCACCTGCTGGACGAGGACGACGTCGTCGAAGACGTCGGCGACCCGTGCTGCGCCGCCCACGAACGCGTCCTCGAGGTCGGCCGCCCGGTCGGCCAACAGGGCCAGTGCGGCACCGAGCACGTGGTCGACGGCGGGGTCCCCGGTCGTCGGGGGCTCGGGAGCCTCGCTCATGTGACAACCGATCATCGCCCCCGAGAGGTGCGCCGTGGCGATGGCGAGGGTCGATTCGTGAACCTCGTCGGAGAACTCGAGGGCCAGCTTCTCGACGGCGCCGTTGGCCATCACGAGCACGAGCAGTGCGAGGTGTGGGCCGAGGCCGACCAGCTGGAGCGAACGGATCTCCTGATGGTCGCGGTCGGGCGCCAGGACGACCGCCGGGCTGCCGGTCAGGTCCGAGAGCAGCGTGCTGGTGTCGCGCAGCATGACCTCGAGTTCGCTGTGTGATCGGGCGAAGAAGGCGCTGACCTGCTCGCGGTCGGCGGCTTCGAGCCGACCGGGGCCTGGCAGGCCGTCGACGAAGAACCGGTAGCCCTTCTCGGTGGGGATGCGGCCCGCCGAGGTGTGGGGCTGGATGAGGAAGCCCTCTTCTTCGAGGTGGACCAGCTCGTTGCGGATCGTCGCCGTGGAGACGTCGATGCCGGAGCGGTCGGCGACGCGGCCGGACCCGACGGGGTTGGCGCTCTCGATGTATTCCTGAACGACCGCACGCAGGATGGCGGCCTTGCGGTCCTCGAGCATGGCCAGATGCTACCGGGCGGCGAGTTTCTAGTCCTCGAGTCGCAGGGCGGAGACGAACGCCTCCTGAGGGACCTCGACGCGGCCGATGGACTTCATCTTGCGCTTGCCCTCCTTCTGCTTCTCGAGCAGCTTGCGCTTGCGGGTGATATCGCCGCCGTAGAGCTTGGCTGTCACGTCCTTGCGATAGGCCCGGACGGTCTGGCGGGCGATGACCCGGCTGCCGATGGCCGCCTGGATGGGCACCTCGAACTGCTGGCGCGGGATGAGTTCCTTGAGCTTCGACGTCATTTTGCGGCCGTAGGAGTCGGCGGCGTCCTGGTGCACGATCATGCTGAAGGCGTCGACCACCTCGCCCTGGAGCAGGATGTCGACCCGTACCAGCTTCGAGGCCTGCACCCCGATGGGCTCGTAGTCGAGGCTGGCGTAGCCCTGGGTGCGGCTCTTGAGGTGGTCGAAGAAGTCGATGACCACCTCGGCGAGCGGCAGCCGGTACGTCAACTCGACCCGCTCCGGCGACAGGTAGGTCATGTCGACGTACTCGCCACGGCGCTCCTGGCAGAGCTCCATGATCGCACCCGTGTAGTCGGTCGGGGTGATGACCTTGGCCAGCAGCCAGGGTTCTTCGATGCCTGCGATCTCGCCTGCGGGCGGCAGGTCGCACGGGTTGTCGATGTCGGTGGCCTCGCCGTTGGTGCGGGTCACCCGGTACTCGACCGACGGGGCCGTGGTGATGAGGCTCAGTCCGAACTCCCGCTCGAGCCGCTCGCGCACGATCTCCATGTGGAGGAGCCCGAGGAAGCCGCACCGGAACCCGAAGCCGAGGGCGCCGGAGGTCTCGGGCTGGTAGGTGAAGCTGGAGTCGTTGAGGCGCAGCTTCTCGAGCGCCTCGCGCAGGTTCGAGAACTGGTCGCCATCGATCGGGTAGAGGCCGGAAAAGACCATGGGCTGCGGTTCGCGGTAGCCCTCGAGCGGCTCCTCGGCTCGATACCTCGCCACGGTGACCGTCTCGCCGGAGCGTGCCTCGCCCACGTCCTTGACGCCGGCGAGGAGGTAGCCGACCTCACCCGGGCCGAGGGTGTCGACCGGGGTCATGTCGGGTCGCCGCACGCCGATCTCATCGACCTCGTGGTTGACCCCTGCCTGCATGAAGCGGAGCACATCCGTGTTCCGGATCGTGCCCTCGACGACCCGGATCGAGGAGACAACGCCGCGGTACTGGTCGAAGTTGCTGTCGAAGACGAGCGCCCGCAGCGGTGCATCTGGGTCGCCCGCCGGCGGCGGTGTCTGGGCGACCACGGCGTCGAGGAGTTCGGAGACACCATCGCCGGTCTTGGCGCTGATCATGATGATGTCCTCGGCGGGGATTCCGAGCACCTTCTCGATCTCCTCGGCGTAGCGCTCGGGTTCGGCGGCCGGGAGGTCGATCTTGTTGAGGGCGGCCACGATCTCCAGGTCGTGTTCGAGGGCCAGGTAGCAGTTGGCGAGGGTCTGGGCCTCGATGCCCTGGGCGGCATCGACGACGAGGATCACGCCCTCGCATGCGGCCAGGGAGCGGCTCACCTCGTAGCTGAAATCCACATGGCCGGGCGTGTCGATGAGGTTGATGACGTAGTCGCGCCATTCCAGCCGGACGCTCTGGAGTTTGATGGTGATGCCGCGTTCGCGCTCGAGGTCCATCGAGTCGAGGTACTGGGCCCGCATCTGGCGTGGGTCGACGGCGCCACAGAGTTCGAGCATGCGATCCGCCAGGGTGGACTTGCCGTGGTCCACATGGGCGATGATCGCGGTGTTCCGCAGTCGCGACTGGTCCATCGTCGGCTGACGGTACCGGGAGCGGCGACGTTGGCCGCGTGACGCCTGTCCCGTCGGGTTCTGCCGCCGTGTTTCCGGTGCTCCCCGCTAGCCTTGGCGGTCGCCGTTGCATGAGGCACCGGTTCGTGAACGGGGCGCCCCAGTGGGCGACACCCGACGAGATTTTCCCTCTACGAAGGACCTGCGCCCCCGTGGCCAACATCAAGAGCCAGATCAAGCGGAACATCACGAACGAGAAGCGCCGGCTGCGCAACCGCACCGTGCGCTCGGAGTTGCGCACCCGCACCAAGGCCGCCGTGGCCGCCGCCGAGGCCGGTGAGGGCGGTGCCGAGGAGCTCGTCACCGCCATGCGGCGGATCGACAAGGCTGCTACCAAGGGCGTCATCCACGCCAACGCCGCTGCCCGTCAGAAGTCCCGCCTCCAGAAGCGCATCAACGCCCTCGACGCCTGAGCCCGTGGCCGCCTAGCGGCGGTTCATGCTCGCCAGGCGGGCCACCAGTACCTCGGCGACCAGCTCGGGCGGCCAGGCCGTCCGCCCCTTGAGGTCCAGGTCGGCTTCGGACAGCAGTCGGATCGCCTTGCCGATTCTCTCGCTTCCCATGCGCCTGCTCATCGTGAGCGCCTTCTTGGCCGGGAACCCCTTGATACCCAGCACCTCGGCCGCATCCCTTTCGTCGGCGATGCCGGCACCGTCGAGGCGCAACAAGCGGGCGTAGTGACCGTGGAGGGCGGCGAGGATGCCCAACGGGTGCCGGTCGCCCGCATCCATCATGCGATGGAGCCGGTCGATGGCCTTGGGCACGTCGCCGGCGTCGATTGCGTCGGTGAGGTCCCAGGGCGGGACCTGTCCGGCGTTGCCGAGGTAGGGCTCCACATCTGCGGCGCCGATCTCCGTGCCTGCTCCGAAGACGACAGTGAGCGAGTCGAGGAGTGCGACGACCCTGGTGCGGTCCTCGCCCACCCGTTCGGTGATCAACGCCCGTGCTCTTCCGTCGAGTAGGACCTCGGCGGCCTCGAGCCGGGACGACAGCCACGTATCGGCCTCGCGTCCGCGCCCGACCGAACACGACTGCACCCGTCCCCCGGCGGCGACCACCGCCTCCTCCAGCGACTTCGGGACCCGGTTGAGCTTCTGCTGCTTCGGATCGACGCCCCGTTCCCAGACCAGCACGAGGCGGGTGTCCGTCAGGCCGCCCTCGAGGAGGCCGACGAGCGGGGCGACCTCGTCCTTCGTGCCGAAGCGTCCGAGGTGGCGGCCCACGACGACCCGCCGGGTCGTGAGGAATGCCGGGGTGAGCGCCGCATCGAGCAGGCGTGACGGTGAGAAGTCGCCGTCGTCCTCGAGCCGGTAGTCGGACTCGTCGAGTTCCTCGAGGGCGAGCGTGCGGTCTTCCCCCTCCAGGGCTGCCTCGACCGCTGCCCGGACGGCCTCGGCGACGAGCACCTCCTCGTCGCCCGAGATCAGCACGACCGGCACGGTCATCCGACCGGCTCCCTGGCAGCATCCGCGTCGGCGGCGAGGAGGGCCGCCATCAGGTCTGCGACGCGCCGGGCGGCCTGCACGTCGTGCACCCGGAGGATCCGGCAGCCGGCACCGATGCCGAGGGCGTGTGCCGCCCAGGTCGACTCCCGCCGATCGTCCACCTCGGTTCCGACGAGGGCACCGAGGAAACCCTTGTTCGAGGCGGAGAGCAGGATCGGGTAGCCGAGCACAGTGAGGTCCCCGGAGTGGCGGAGGAGGTCGGCGGACATCGACGGCGTCTTGCCGAGGTCGAGCCCGGCGTCGAGCATGATGCGCTGTCTCGGGATCCCCGCAGCCTCGGCCCGGCGGCCGCGTTCGGCGAGGAAGTCACGGACCTCGGAGCGGAGGTCGCCGTAGCGGGGCTCCGGGTCGGCGATGCGGGGGCCGAGCCGGACATGGGTGGCGACGACCGACGCCCCGTGCCGTGCACAGGAGGCGAGGAAGGTGGAGTCGGCGAAGCCGCTGATGTCGTTGCCGATGCACGCACCGGCCGACAGGGCGGCCTCGACGACCGATCCCCGAAAGGTGTCGATCGACAGGGGCAGGTCGAAGCGTTCCCGCAGCGCCTGGATCGCCGGCACGACGCGGTCGATCTCCTCGGCGGCGGTGACCTCGGGTCCGGGGGCGGCCCGGGCCCCGCCGACATCGAGGACGTCGGCACCGTCGGCGACATGCTGTTCGGCCAGGCGCAGGAAGTCGTCGAAGTCCCAGTGGCGGCCCTGGTCGAAGAACGAGTCGGTGGTGCGGTTGAGGATGGCCATCACGACGGACCGGTGGGTGATGTCGACGGCGTGGTCGCGCCCCAGTTCCAGGATCACGTCGGCGACGGTACACGGCCCCGCCGGCCCCGCCCGGATCACCGCTGCGCTCATGGCTCGGGTCGCCGCCGGACCCTGAGGTGGCCGCCCAGGAGGTCGATCTGCCACGCATCGCCGCCCACTCTGAGGACGGTGCCCGCAGGCGGCGTGACGGTCGTCGAGCCGGGAGGACCCCACAGGGACGCTTCGGGGAATCGTTCGCCGAAGGCGGCCACGACCTCCGGTGGGACGACCGCCCGGAACACGAACAGCGTCGGCGCCCGGACGCCGGCGCGGCGCAGGTCGGCGAGCAGCCGTTCGGCTGACCGGAACTCGTCGACCACGATGACGGTTCCCTCGGGGTCGAGGATGCGCAACCCGTGCGCAGCACCCTTCCCGGGAACCGAGGACCATGCCGAGACGGCGCTGGTCAACAGGATCGCTCCGAGCACGAGGAGCGCCAGGTGACCCGGTCGCCGGGCGGACCGCCGGCTGCAGACGGCGGCGCATGCGACGAGGGCGGACGTGGCCAGCGCCGTCCCACCGCCGAGCAGCCCGATCGGATGACGTCCGGCCCATGCGGCCATTCCGCCGATCCAACCCAGGCCGAGGCCCGACGGCAGGTGGAGCAACCCGTCGAGCGGGGGCCCGACGATGCCGGCGAGGAGCCCCCCGGTCAGCCCCCAGACCATCAACGGTCCGGCCACCGGGGCGGCCAGCAGGTTGGCGGGCAGGGCCGCGACCGGCACGGGGCCGAAGAGCAGCAGCAGGAGGGGTGCAACGGCCGACTGGGCGGCGAGGGTCACCGCCGCCGCCTCCCGGAAGGGCCTCGGCCCCGGCAGCAGGTCGGCGAGGGATGCGGATCCGAGGATGATGCCGGCGCAGGCGGCCACCGACAGCTGGAAGGCCGCCCGGTGGACGAGCAGCGGATCGACGAGAACCAGGCCGACGACGGTGAGGCAGAGCAGCCGCAACCCGTCGGCCTCCCGACCCCTGGCAGCGATCAGGGCACTGCCCCCGGCCATCACTGTCGCCCGGAGAACCGATGGCTCGAACCGGGTGACCAGGGCGAAGAAGCCGAGGAGCAGGAGGGTGGCCGGAAGACGCGTCCGGAACCGGAGCCGGCGAAGCAGCGGGCCGGCGGCTGCGACGACGAGCGCCACGTTCTGGCCCGAGACGGCGAGGAGGTGGCCCAGGCCGGCGGCCCGGAAGTCGTCGGAGGTCCGGTCGTCCTGGGCGCGGTCGTCCCCGAGGACGAGGCCGGTCAGGAGCGAGGCCTGTTCGGGTGGCAGCGGAGCCGTGCCGTTGACGAGGGTCCGCCGCAGGGCGTTCGCCAGGCGGTGGAGCGGACCGGCCGGCCGAACACCCCCGATCCGGCCCACCTCGAGGGTGCCTTCCACGTGGCGGATCCGTTGCCAGCGCCATGGATCGCCGTCGAGGTCCCCGGCCACCTGAATCCCCTCCCCCGCCAGCAGCTCGCCGACCCCGATCGCCGACGACGGGAACTCGGCGTCGTAACGGCGCCCGTCGAGGCGGACCTCGGCACGCCATACGCCACCGGGAAGCGGACGCGGATCCGTGACCAGCCGCACGATGCCCGACACCGGCCCCTGACGGGGGTCGGCGGTCCCCTGCCACGCACGGTCCGCCAGGGCACCGGCAACCAGGAACAGCCCGAGCACGGCGATGAAGATCGGGCGCCCGCCGAGGATGCGCCAGGCCGTCGAGCCGGCGGCCGCCAGGAGGAGGACCGACGGATCGGGGGGATGCGCCAGGAACGCGCCGGCGAGCACCCCGGCGACCAGCAACAGCGGAGTCATCCCGTCGGGCTGACGTGGACCTGCTCACGGAGACCAGCCAACTTGGCAGGGCCGATGCCCGAGACCATGAGGAGGTCGTCGATCGAGGCGAACGGGCCGAAGCGTTGACGGTGGTCGAGGATCGCTGCCGCCAACGAGGGACCCACCCCGGTCAACGACTCGAGCTGGACGGACGATGCCCGGTTGAGGTCCACGGATGCGGAGCCGGCCTCCGGTGCCGGCAGTGGGTCGTGAGGCGCTTCGACGGTCGGCACCCAGACCCGGCTTCCGTCCAGGAGTCGCTCGGCCAGGTTCAGCAGGTCGAGGTTCGCCTCCTCGAGCGGCCCACCGGCGGCGGCGAGCAGGTCGGCCACCCGGTCGCCGGCGGGACGGTGGTAGAGCCCTGGTCGCTGCACCGCCCCGGCGACGTGGACCACCACCTCCGCAGGCAGCGCGGTGCTGCTGGGCGGGATCGTGACGAACGGAAGGTGTGTGGGGATGTCGCCGGACGACCGCGGCCAGGCGACGACGCCGATGGCGACGACGAGGACGATCGCCGAGCCGGCGGCGATCACCCGCCTCGGTTCGAGGGGGTGTTCGAAGAGCAGGTCCGAGACGCGGCGGCGGATGGGGCCACCCTCGGCAGGGGGAACGGCGGGCACGGTGCACCTCCCGGACGGGCCGGCAGAGGGCCGGCATACAGGTCGGCGGGGAAGCCGTGCGTGGGCGGCCCGGGACTCGCCGGGTCAGGGGGTCGTGATCAGAAGAGGGCAGAGGTGAGCCGCCGGCGCCAGTCGGCGGTGCGGGGGTCGTCGGGTCCGAGTATGTCCAGCAGGTCTACGTAGGCCTGGCGGGACTCGTCGTCGGCCTTGACCGAGACCAGCAGTTCGCCCAGTCGGCCTTCGATGTCGTCGACCGGTTCGGTGCGGGCCAGCGCCATCAGGTGTCGGGTCTCGGGGGTCTCCGGAATGCGGGCGAGCAGCGCCAGGGCTTCGTCGCGACCGCCGGGTTCGTCGCCTTCGATCAGGAGGGCGGCGAGCAGGACGGTGGCTGCAGCGTGATCGGGTTCGAGCTCGAGGGCCGCCCGCAGGGAGGGTTCGTCGCCGACGGCCAGCAGCCCTTCGAGTTCGGACAGTTCCTGCGCTGGGAGGAGCCGGTTGACGAAGTCGCGTACGAAGGGCTCGCCCTGCGCCCCCATGAACGAGTCTGCGGGGCGACCGTCGACCATGGCATGGACGGCGGGGATGGACTGGGCCTTGAACGCCTGGGCGATGCCGGGGTTCTGGTCGATGTCCACCTTGGCGAGAAGCACCCGACCGTTCGTCTCGCCGATGACCTTCTCGAGGATCGGCCCCAGCTGCTTGCAGGGCCCGCACCATGGCGCCCAGAGGTCGACCACGACGGGCACCTGGAGCGAGCGCTCGAGGACCTCTGTCTGGAAGGTGGCGTCGGTGACGTCCATGGACCTTTGCTTTGTCTCCTGATACGGCGGCCGGGGGCAGGGGTTTCGCTGCTCAGGGTAGGGAGCGACCTCGGGGGCTCCACTACCGTGCGGCGCCATGAGCGGTGGAACGACGGCGCAGGGCATCGACGCAGCGAGCCTGCAGCACTGGTTCGAGGACCGCGTCGATGTCGATGGGTCGCTGAACTTCGAGCAGATCGTCGGCGGACGCTCGAACCTCACCTTCACCGTGACGGACGAGGCCGACGGCCGCTGGGTGCTGCGCCGGCCGCCCCTGGGCCACGTGCTCGCCACCGCCCACGACATGGCGAGGGAGCACCGGATCATCAGCGCCCTCGCCGGCAGCGGCGTGCCGGTTCCGGAGATCGTCGGCTTGTGCGAGGACGAGGCGGTCAACGGGGCGTCCTTCTACGTCATGGAGTTCGTACCCGGGATGGTCGTGCGCACCTACGACGATGCCGCCGCACTCGACCCGGTCCTCTTGGGTCGCATGGGCGGGTCGCTGGTCGAGGTGCTCGCCCGCCTGCACGACCTCGACGTGGACGCCGTCGGCCTGGGCGACTTCGCCCGCCGAGAGGGATACATCGAACGCCAGCTGAAGCGTTGGCGCTCGCAGTTCGAGCAGTCGACCACCCGCGACATCCCACAGGTGCTCGAGGTCCACGAGCGGCTCGCCGCCCGTGTCCCGGAGCAGCAGGGCGTCGGCATCGTGCACGGCGACTACCGGCTCGACAACTGCATGATGCGCCCGGACGGCGACGTGGCGGCGGTGTTGGACTGGGAGCTCTGCACGCTCGGCGACGTCCTTGCCGACCTGGCGGCCATGATCGCCTACTCCGATCAGCGGGCCGCCGGAGACATCCTTCTCAACGCCTCGGCCGAGGGGTACCCCTCTCCCGACGAGGTGCGTGCGCTCTATGCGTCGCACAGCGAGCGCGACCTCGAGCACCTCGACTTCTACCTGGCGTTCGCCCACTGGCGGACCGCATGCATCGTCGAGGGCGTGTACGCCCGCTACGAGGCTGGCGTGATGGGCGATGCCGATCCGGAGTTGACCCGCCACTTCGGCGATCGGGTGCTGGCCCTCGCCGACATCTCCGCCGAATGCGCAGGTCGACTCCCGTGAGCGGCCACGACCTGGTCGAGTTCTTCGACCCTCCCGACCTGGAACAGGCGGTGCTCGTCCTGGCACTGAGCGGGTGGATCGATGCCGCCGGTGTTGCCGGGGAGGCCCGTGCCCACCTGCTGTCCGGCGACGGGCACACGATCGGGCGCTTCGACGCCGACCGGCTGCTCGACCACCGGGCCCGGCGCCCGACGCTGCGCCTCGTCGACGGCGTGGCCCGGGGGCTCGACTGGCCGACCATCGAGTTGCGCCACCTCGACCACCTCGAGGGCCGGGACGTGCTCCTGCTCCACGGCGCCGAACCCGACCACGAGTGGCGGGCCTTCGCCGAGGCGGTGGTCGGACTGTGCGAGCGCCTGGACGTGTCCATGGTCGTCGGCCTCGGGGCCTACCCGGCAGCGGTGCCCCACACCCGCCCGCCCCGCCTCGCATGCACGGCGGGGTCGTCCGACCTGGTCGAACGCCTCGACTTCCTCTGCGCCTCGCTCGAGGTGCCGGCGGGCGCCCAGGCGGCGATCGAGGCTGCGGCGACCGCCGCCGGAATCGAGGCGCTCGGCATTTGGGCCCAGGTCCCCCACTACCTGGCGGCCACCTCCTTCGCCCCGGCCACGGAATCGCTCCTCCACGGGCTCGCCACGCTGACGGGCGCAGCCATCGACCTCACGCCGGTCACGGAACGGGCGCTGTCCGCCCGGGTCAGGTTGGACGAGATGGTGGCCCGCGATCCGGAGCACGTCACCATGCTCGAGAAGCTGGAGGAGGTCTACGACGATCTCCACGACGCCCGGTCGCGCCTGCCTTCGGGCGAGGACCTGGCCGCCGAGCTGGAGCAGTTCCTGCGCGACCAGTGAGCGGGGCGCACGGATCGTGCCGCCTGCTCAGACGACGACGTTGACCAGCCCGGGTGGGCGGACGATCACCCTCTTGGGCGAGCCGCCATCGAGGTGGGCTGCGACCCGGTCGGAGGCCAGCGCAAGTGCCTCGGCCGCCGCCTCGTCGATGTCGGCGGGAACCTCGATCCGGTCGCGGACCTTGCCGTTGACCTGCACGACCATGGTGACGGTGTCGTCGACGAGCTTGGCGGGGTCGGCCTCGGGCCATCGCTGTTCGTGGACGTGGCCGCCGTTGCGGGCCTCCCAGAGCTCGGCGCAGAGGTGCGGGGCGGCCGGCGCCATGACCAGCAGCAGGGCGTCGAGTGCGGCGTCGAGCGTGGGTCCGTGGGGGCCGTCGTCGGCCTGCACCCACCGGTACAGCAGGTTGGTGAACTCCATGAACCCGGCGATGGCGGTGTTGTAGGACCAGCGGTCGTACTCGTCGGTGATGCGGGCGACGAGGCGGTGCGTGGCCTTGTCGACCTCGGCGTCGGCTTCGGTGGGATCGCCGCCGCGTGCGCCGGCGGCCAGCCTGCTACCGGGCTCGGCGAGGCGCCAGACGCGGGCGAGGAACTTGGCGCAGCCGTCGATCCCGAAGTCCTCCCAGTCGACGTCCTCCTGGGGCGGCTTGACCTGGAGGTGGGCGAGGCGCAGGGCGTCGGCGCCCTGATTGTCGAGGATCTGTTCGGGGGCGACGAGGTTGCCCTTCGACTTCGACATCTTGGTGCCGCCCAGGCGGATCATTCCCTGGGTGAACAGGCGGGCGAACGGCTCGCGCAGTCCGGCGGGTGCGACCCCGAGGTCCGCCAGCGCCTTGGTGAAGAAGCGGGCGTACATGAGGTGGAGGATGGCGTGCTCGACGCCGCCGATGTACTGGTCGACCGCCAGCCAGCGTGAGGCGGCTGCGCTGTCGAACGGGGCGTCGTCGCACCACGGGTCGGTGAAGCGCAGGAAGTACCACGACGAGTCGACGAAGGTGTCCATGGTGTCGGTCTCGCGGCGGGCCGGTCCGTCGCACGAGGGGCAGGTGGCGGCGAGGAATCCCTCGTGGGTGGTGAGCGGGGAGCGGCCGGTGGGCATGAACTCGACGTCGTCGGGAAGATCGACGGGCAGCTGGTCGGCTGGGACCGGCTGTTCGCCGCAGTCGTCGCAGTAGACGATCGGGATGGGGCAGCCCCAGTAGCGCTGGCGGGAGAGCAGCCAGTCGCGGAGCCGGTAGTTGACCTTGCGCTCCCCCAGCCCCTCGGCCTCGAGCCAGTCGATGGTGGCGACCTTGGCCTCGGTGACGTGGAGGCCGTCGAGGAACCCGCTGTTGATGGCTGGCCCGTCGCCGAGGTAGGCCTGCCCGTCGAAGTCGTCGGGGGGCTGGACGGTGCGGACGATGTCGCAGCCGTGCACCTCGGCGAACTCCCAGTCGCGCTGGTCCTGGCCCGGCACGGCCATGATCGCTCCGGTGCCGTAGGTCATCAGCACGTAGTCGGCGGCGAACAGCGGGATGGCCTGTCCGGTGAACGGGTTGACGACCCGGCCGCCGGTGGCGATGCCGCGCTTGTCGAGGTCGCCCTCGCTGGAGAGGCGGTCGATCTCGGAGCGGCCGGCCAGCGACGAGCGGAAGGCGTGGACGTCGATGCGCCGGTCGTCGGTGGTGAGTTCATCGAGGCGGGGGTGTTCGGGCGAGATGACGGCGAACGTCATGCCGAAGCCGGTGTCGGGGCGGGTGGTGAACACCTGCAGCGGCTCGACGTCGGTGCGGGGGTTCCCGTCGGCGTCGGCGATCGGCAGTCCGAACTGGGCGCCCTCGGAGCGGCCGATCCAGTGGCGCTGCATGACCTTGACCTTGTTGGGCCACTCGAGGTCGTCGAGGCCGTCGAGCAGCTCCTGGGCGTAGGTGGTGATCCGGTAGAACCACTGCTCCATGTCCCGGTTCTCGACGACGTCTCCGGAGCGTTCGCAGGTGCCGTCGGGCAGGACCTGTTCGTTGGCCAGCACCGTCTGGCAGCCGGGGCACCAGTTGACGGGTGCGTGGCCTCGGTAGACGAGGCCGGCCTCGTAGAACTTGAGGAAGATCCACTGGGTCCAGCGCATGTAGGACGGGTCGTGGCTCCGTATGACCCGGCGCCAGTCGTAGGCGGCGCCGATGCGTCGCAGCGAGGCCGAGAGCATCTCGATGTTGGCCTCGGTGTTGATGCGGGGGTGGGTGCCGGTCTTGATGGCGGCGTTCTCGGCTGGCAGGCCGAACGAGTCGAAACCGATCGGCGACAGCACGCCGTCGCCGCACATGGTGCGGTAGCGCACCAGCAGGTCGCCCATCGTGTAGTTGCGGACGTGCCCCATGTGCGCCGGCCCCGACGGGTACGGGTACATCGAGAGCACGTAGTACGGCGGCCGGGGGTCGTCGTTGTCGACCTCGTAGGTGCCGTGGTCGAGCCAGTACTGCTGCCAGCGGGCCTCGATGGCCTGGGGGTCGTACGGGGTGGACATGGCTGCCGAGGCTACCGATCACGGGTGCGGAAGGCGGGCCGCTCGCCGCACCGTGCTTGGTAGCCTGACCGCCCCTCGGGGCTATAGCTCAGTTGGCAGAGCGCCTCCATGGCATGGAGGAGGTCGAGGGTTCAATTCCCTCTAGCTCCACTAAACGCCGCAGGTCACAGGCCTGCGGTGCTTCGCGTCCGGGCCCGGGACCCTCTCTGGGAGCAACGCTGGGAGCAACCGGAGGTGTTTCCTGGCTACCGGAACGACCCCCCCCATCGTTAACTCGACGCTGTCTCAAGAGGCAGGGGTAGGCGACATTCGCCGACCGCCAACCGACGCCTCGATAGCCCCAGCCGAGAAGGTGGCCCTACTTGGAGATCACTCCGGCGGCTGCCGGATTGAATCCTTCTGGCCAGACGGTGTGTTTGTCAGCAAGAGCTCCGGTGAGGTTGGTTTCTCTGAGGTTCGCGCCGGCGAGATCCGCGCCTCTGAGGTTCGCGCCGAAGATGTTCCTCTTGGGGGTCGCCCAGGAGAGATTCGCCCAGGAGAGATTTGCCCAGGAGAGATTCGCCCAGGAGAGGTTCGCGCCTCTGAGAGTTGCCCAGGAGAGGTTCGCGCCTCTGAGGTTGGCCCAGGAGAGGTTTGACTCTGTGAGGTCCGCCCCTGGGAGTTTCGCCATCCAGAGGTTTGACTTGATGAGGTTGGCCTTGGTGAGGTTGGCTCCTCTGAGGTTCGTCCCGACGAGGTCTACCCCTGAGAGGATCGCTCCCCTTAGGTTCGCCTCAGGGAGGATCGCCAGTCTGAGTTGTACTGCGGTGAGGTTCGCGCCTCCGAGATTCGCTCCGACGAGGTACGCCTTGTTGAATCTTGCCCCGGTGAGGTTCGACCTGATGAGGTTCGCGTTGAAAAGGTCGGCTTTGCCGAGGTTCGCGCCGGTGAGGTTCGCTTCGATAAGGGTCGTTTCTAAAAAGGTTGCCCGGAAGAAGTTGGCGCCGAAGAAGTCTGCGCCGAAAAGGTCTGCGCCGGTGAGATTTGCTGAGAAGAAGTTCGCGAAGGAGAGGTTCGCGCCAGCGAGGTGGGCCTCGGAAAGATTCGCGCCTCTGAGGTTTGCCAGGGAAAGGTTTGACCCTGTGAGGTTCGCCTCGGGGAGTTTCGCCATCCAGAGGTTCGCCTTGGTGAGATCCGCCTTGCGGAGGTTGGCCTTGGGGAGGTTGGCTGCTCTGAGGTTCGCTTCCGGTTCGATCGTGTAGCCGTTGACTTCCACGTCGTCAATGTAAGTCTTGGCTGTGACGTCCCGACCGGCAGGACAGGCATAAGGGCTTGGCCGACTGCTCAGATGGTCTTGCGAAAGTCGAGCGGATGTGATTGGTGGCCGCGGCTGGAGTGATCTCCCAGGGATCGACTGCTGCCATAGTTGTGTGCTCAACCTGTGGGAAAGTGATTCCTGACTAGGATTTCCTCCTGGCTGGGAAATGGCAATCATGGCCAGCAAAGACAAGGGCGGGCGGAGCAGCAAGACTCCCGCCTCCGAGACCGCCAAAGAGAAGCGGCAGTCAAAGAAGAACAAAAAGGCAGCGAAGGGCACCATCCCAACCTGATGGGGCCGCTCCGGGCGTCGGCGTGATCCAGCGGTAACCTCGCGCCGACACTGGGTCCGGTGACTGAGTTGGTGCCCAGAGGTCGAGATGTTGCCCTACACTGTTAGCACTCTCACCCTGAGAGTGCTAACGAGAAACACGGACCAGCTTTCCCAGATCTTCCGGTTCCGTTGAGGCCCATCTGACCTCGGTCCACTTGGGTTCCGTGCTTACAGGTGCGCTCACTCCAGATTGCCTCGATTTCCGACGCAGCGCTTTAGCGAAGCCCCACCAATCGCTAGGACGGTGCTCGATGAAGTCTCTCCTTTTCACCCCTGGCCCAGTGACCGTTGCCGACAATGTGCGCAGGGCCGTTGCCGGAGTCGA